>Ga0307516_10008362_pt1 | contig 11726 bp, 3 predicted proteins | sample 19_EM_MG_FD_203310 | JGI IMG/M metagenome (GOLD analysis project Ga0307516, IMG submission 203310) | Populus trichocarpa ectomycorrhiza microbial communities from riparian zone in the Pacific Northwest, United States - 19_EM | ecosystem: Host-associated > Plants > Roots > Unclassified | place...
TTTCAGTTTATATGATGAATATGTTTGTTCTCCTATGCTTATTTTTTCTATGATTGTTTATTTTAATTGCTAGAGCGGACTCTAAGTTATTATTGTAGACAATCTATTGCTAAGTTTGATATCAAAATCGGAGTTGTGGTATATGAACTTGTGAAGCAACTGAGTTTAATAATTTTGGCGGATCTATGTTATTAATCTTATGGAGAACATTCAATCAAATCAAACATAGACTGCGGACAGTTATGTTTTCTTGATTAATCAACTTATCTAGTTCTTAAGGCTTCCATTGAATTAAATTACTAATGCGGACACTGTGGTTGTTTGATGGTTAGGGTTAGTTATACGGTGGATCCGTTAACTAACCAATGTTAAGAAGAGATAAATATTCAGAATATAAATTGATGTTTCGTTTCCATGATCAGTTTTGATTTCTGTAGGTGAATGTGTGCTTGCGACCAAGGTTTGTTCTCTTGATAATTTTCTGATCTTATTAAATTTCGTTTGATAGTTTTCTGTTTTCTTTTGCTTTAGCCTAGATAATGTCTAAACTCCCCCAAATTGCATAACATCTAGCATAAAAATCTGACTTGAACCTTCCTCGTGGGATCGATCCCTTGCTTGCTCTATACTATCTTGTGTGTTGTGTTTGAAGTTAGGGTAATTAATTTGTGCGACCGCGACATCGCAACAGGTTACTATTCAAAATGCAAACTAATGAATTTTTCACTATCCATGCATGTCTCTATTCATCCATGCATGTTTATTTTATTTTTATCGACTTTGCATTTGTGTTAGCTTAATTTTGTAAAACTTTGCTTTCTCATTTCTACGTATGCAAGCACGCATATAAATTCATTTTTGAAAATAGATTACTATTCACCCATGCATTTTTATTTTATTTTTATTGGCTTCATATGAAAGTTAGTTTCATTTTGTAAAACTATATTTTCATCTTTTTATGTATACATGTGCATGTAAATATTTATTTTTTAAAAAATAATAATATTAATGAGATTTCATCAAATTAGCATTGTGTTTTGATTATGATTGGATTTGAACAATTAAGTTAACATGTCTCCGTGTTTTTAAAGACCAATGTAGGCATATTGCGACATTGTTAACTATAAAACAACTTTAATAATGAGTCGATGAATTTTCCTGAAATCAGGGACCAATATAGGTTTCATCTCCTTATATGAAAATTAGTTAAGTTGCAAGACTCTTGATGTAGGGTCTGATGTTAGCTCAACAATCATCTATCAACAATAAATAACTTGTGAATAAGTTAGAAAATAATTGGCAATTAATGGCCTACATGAAATGAATTTAGAAAAAAATATGGCTAAGATAACATTTCATTTGAAAGTTAGGTAAAGGTGATTTCTATCTTTTCTTAAGTATAATCAACCTTTTACTTAAGATTACCTTAGAACTAATGTCTATCTTAGGATTCTTAGTTTCCTTAAAGAACTATAACTAACTCTAGCCATTAAACAACCACAACATCTACACTAGTAATTTAATTCAATGACAACCTTAAGAACTAGATAGGTTGATAAATCTAAACAATATAATTGTCTGCAGTCTATGTTTGATTTAATTGAATGTTTTCCCTAAGATTAACAATATAGATCCGCCATAATTATTAAACGTAGTTGCTTCACAACTTAAATATCACAACTCCAGTTTTGATAGCAAACTTAATGATAAATTGGTTAGAATAATAACTTAGAGTTCGCTATAATAATCCAACTATATAATCATATGAAATAAGCATAGGAAAACATTCATACTCGTCATATAAACTGAAAATAAAAGATAAGATAGATCTCATAATTTTTGAAATCTAGAGGCTTCTGTATCCTTTTAACCAGGAAAAACTAAAAAAAAAAAAAGATGAAAAGATAATTTTGGCTGTAGAAAAAAAAGTGAGAGTTTCTTTCTTCTTACTGGTCGCCACCTTTTCTTTTCTTTCTCTTTTTATTTGATCAAAAACCCTATTCCCCACACTCCGACTAGTCTTTTTGTATCAAAAAAAAAAAAGGATTCCTTCCAAAGTAGATAATTTATATTTAAGTATTATAATAACTACTTTTCTATAAAGAAAGAAAAATAGTCTTGCATAAAATCTTCAAGTTTTGACTTTGGACTTAGTGAAGTCAATTTGCCCAAATAAAGACCTTTTCCATACAAAGAAATAATTATCATGTCGGTTTGGATGCTTGGGAAGTAAGTTAAACTTGTTTCTTCACAAAACCTGTCTGGTGGCAGAATTTATGGGTTGTCTTAGAAATATTATATCTCTCATATGAGCTCCTTTTCTGATGAAATTTGGTAGGTTGATAAGTTTTTGAGTCAGAAATCCAAAACAATTGACTTTTCATCAAACAAACTTCTCTAACTCAAGATATTCAAATCAAAATGGCTGAAGGTAAAACTGACAGAATGTGGGACTTGTCTTTGAAGGCTGAGATTTCCATGCTCTTTTTTTTTTTTGCCATATATATATATAAAGATATAGATGTTAGCTTTCTAATGCCAATAGAATCACTTCATTTTGATCTCTACAGCTCAAGCTCTATGTAAAACATCAATCGAATGTCAAATCTACTAATATTCAACACGAGTTGGAACATGGTCAGAATTTTATCTTCAAATTACTTCTTTTTGAATCTTACATCCAAAATTACCTTCAAAACATAAAATAAAAAAATATCAAGGTATTTTATATATAAAACATGGGCAAAATACTAAGTAAATATGAGTAAAACTATCGAATATTATGATTGCATCAAGCTATGAACAAGTATATGTTATAGTGTTATTAATAGTTTATGAGATATGCATCACACCATTTATCATACATATATCAATATATGGGTTTTTATCAAATAATAAAGTACATAATGTAATTAAAACAAACTTAAAAGATAAAAGAATGTCTTAGTATTATCATTAAATAATTGTACTATAATTATACCCATAAACGAATATCTATTGGCTACTAGGAAGTAACATTTTCAGTGTCATCCTCACTACATCAAGTCTTAATGTTCTGGTTACTTAATGGATCCACTAATATCGTTAAAGTTGATGACAAACTATTTATGATAAATTTATGAATGACATATGCATGGCTCTATAGTCGTGATGTTGGTCTAGACTAGTGATGTTGGTCTAGACTAGTTCACAGGAATCAACCATATAGGTCATCTTATTGACTTTATTATAAGCAAGAAAATAGTGCGAATGAGGCAATTAATAATTGACTTTGCAAGGCCAAATTCTTTACAAGTGGAAGATGATGGCCAAGAGTTTGAAATATGAGAATAAATAAGTCATAATAACTTATTTACCTATATAAAAGCCTTAAAAAAGGCCAACGATAAATATTAGGCATTAGAACACAATTTGTTCGTTATAATTGAGCGAAGATGGTTAATCGACTATAATTGATATAAAAACTCTTTCTCCAACACCACTAAAGATGGATAATGGAAAGGTTGAGTTCAAGACCCTTCACTCTTTCCTCCCTTTCCCCCCCTTTAATTCCATTCCTATAATCAACAGAAACTATCCATGTTCAATGTTTGCCAAAAAAAAAAGTTGTGTCAAAGAAGAAATCCCAGTCATTGATGTCTCTATTTCCACTAGAAAAAACGTTTGCCCAAAACTGATGAAGGAATCCCAAATCTTTCTGTTTCCACTTCAAGTGACACAAAAGAAGTTTCGTCAAAGATTGGAGAAGCGTGCAAGAATTAATTAAAACTAGTTTGCCTAAAACTAAGGAGATGCAGATAGAGAACTAACCAGAAAAGCTAGAATCCATAAAAGTTAGAAATCCACAATGAAGATCATTGTTGATTTAATAACCAAAAGAGAGACGGGGACAAAACCTGGTATGGCTTGCCTTGAAGTTTTTTTCGTGTGGCTTAAATTCCTCTACTCTTCTTCGCAATTGATATAGCAAGATTGAAGAGATTATGTTTTTTTTCTTCATCGTTTTAGCCTTTTACTGTCAAACCGTTTGACAGTAAATGATAAAACAATGATGTTTATATATATAAACAGCTGGGTCTTACATGGGTTTACCCAGGTCGACCGGGTTTAGCTGGGGCAAATCCCTTACTGGTTTTTTCATCAACCCAGCCCGGTTCCAACCTCGAGTCAGCCGGGTCTTGGGCTGACCTGCTGGGTCAGTCTAGGTTGTAAAACACTGATCGTTACTCTATACTTATAAGGATTGTTTCACTTGGGATTAAGATGAGATGCCTAGGCTAGATAGAAGCTTGGTCGAACATCTATTTCCAACCAAACCTGGATTTAAGCCATATAAGCAAACTTTAAGAAAAATAACTGATGCAATCCAACCATCAAAGGATCCATTGGAGGTTCTAATTGGTCCAGTTACTAGACTTAAGGCTAAGAAGTTCAAAGAAGCTTTCAATGGACTTCTTCAAGAGACATGGGCTAAGGTGGACTTCAAGAGGATTTATAATAATAAAGAGCAAGCCTTGATTAATCTTATTAATGTTTAAGAGGGGCTTGTTGGTGGAACTAAGACCATTACACAAGGATTGGGAAAAGAAGACTAGATTCGAACAATTTGACCTTTTGTTACTCTTGTGGTCATAAATGGAGCTACAAATATAATTTTGATGTGATTTTAGTTGAGCTGGAAACTAGACTTCCATACCTTTCCAACGGTACATGGCACACCTTTTAATTCATTAAGACGAGAGAGAACCATCCGTTTTAAGTTGGGATTTTACTTCTGCTAGACAAAATACGGAAACAATGAACTTGTCTTATTTAATTAGTTGGGCTATCAAACTTTATTTATTTTGAGAGGAGACATTTTATTTGGGTCTTAGACTTGTTTATTTTGTTTATTTTAATTAGTTTGGGCTAGTTTTAGCTTGATTTGATTATTATTTAAATTGGGCTTCTGTGAGACCCATTAGGAAAACTAGGGTTTTGGCTTGGAGTTTAAATACTCTTTAGAATAATTTTAGGACAAACTTTTTTTTTAATGATATTTTCAGCATTGTAGCCGACTTCTTGGTTGCTCAATCTTGGTTCTTGATTGAACTTTCAACTTTTCAAAGAACTGACCATTCTTTGTTGTGAATTTATATTTTATTTGCTCGTCTCCAGGTATAGGCGTTGTGATCGAGTTGGTTTATAGTTTTGTTGTCTTGGAGCAAGTCTTTCATTGTGATAAGCTCATTCAAATCTCAATAAACTTAGATTAGATTGATCTAGGGGTCGTGAATTCCATTAAATTCTGCTAGGGTTCGCATCAACAACTATAAATATGATTGATCATGTAAATGAGGAATTAAAATGGCTATTAAAAGTTAGTTTTATTAGGCCAATAAGATATGTTGGATATATTTTTAACATTGTGCTAATGTTAACTAAAGAATGGTAAACTAATAGTGTGTATAGATTTTAGAAACCTTAATCGTGTAACTCTAAAATATGAATATTCAATATCAATGGCTAATATATTTATCAATTTAGTAGTTGGAAGTGAGATCGTCAGCTTCGTGGATAACTATTAATGTTATAGTTAATTTTTCATTATAGAAAAATGATATTGCTAAGACTATTTTTAGATTTCCTCGCTCATTAGAAACATATAAGTGAATATTATTTTATTTTATCTTAAGAAATGTTGGTTCCACTTAGCAAAAAGCCATGAATTTGATCTTCCATAATAGGTTCCACTTAGCAAAAAGCCATGAATTTGATCTTCCATAATAGGTTCCACTTAGCAAAAAGCCATGAATTTGATCTTCCATAATATGATCAATCACAACTTGGAGGTGTATATTGAGATATCATGGTAAAGTCAAAATTTAAATAAAACCACTTTAATGAGCTATGTCTACCTTTAAAACAATATGAATAAATAATTTCAAGAAGAATATGTTAAAATATACCTTTGACATGCAGGTAGGGAATTTATTAAGATTTATAATACACCAGGATGGCATAAAGGTAGAAAAATCATATCGAAGGCATTGAAGCATGACCTTCACAAACAAAAAAGAAGTTATGAAACCTTATTAGAAAATCAATTTTCTAAGGAGGTTCACATCAAACATTGTAGGAAAGATCAGGCCATTTCTTGAACTCTTAAAAGAAAATAACATAGATAAGTTTCAATGTATTGAGAAACATCATTTAAATAAATGAAAACTTATCTAGTCAAACATCTAGTTTGGCTCCACCAAGGCCTAATAAGCCTTTAAAGCTATACATTTCAATTGCACAAAGGTCAATTAAAAGCATGTTAGCATAGAAAAATGAAGCTGAACATGAACAAGCTGTATATTATCTTAGTCCTTACAAAGGTTGAAAAATGATATACTTTAATAGAAAATGTCTATCTATCATTGTACTTTATATATGTTAAGTTATGTAGATACATATTACCATTTGATGTATATGTAATCTATAAAATAAATATAATAAAATAGATGTTGTCTAAATCTTTTTTAAGAGGCCAGATTGGCAAATTAACATTAGCATTGTTTGAATATGATGAACATTAAATGCCATAAAGAGAATTTAAAGGATAATCTTTAACTAATTTCTTTGCTAATCACTTTTATCTTGTTTCATCTTCCCATGATTTTTTTAACAACACCATAAGTTCCTAAGCTTCTTCATAACTTATTTGTAACTTTAGTGCAAATGGTATCTTGGCCTAATGATTTTATGAATCCTTGGGATAGAATGTTGTCCACTAGTTGTTAGAGATGCTATATTTTGGTTCGGTCGCTAAGGATATGCATTCATTGCCTAGGAAACTCTAAAATCTCCTTGGCATTCCCTACTAGAGATTTTTTTTTTATCATCCTTAAAATCTACTTCTAAGCTAGACATCTTCCATGCAATTATAGGATCTAGGAGAGCTATCAAGTCATTCAAAGTTTCTTGGCAAGACAAAGGAAAACAATTTTTATTAAAGATGATTGTTACTTGAAATTAAATAAAAGTAAACTTAACTAATAAAAATTAATTACCTTATGATTTGAATAAATGGATGCCATAATAGTCTTCTTAGCACTCATAGCCAAGTTGTACTCAATCTCCAACACAGTGGAGGGACCAACATATCCAAGGGAAACAATTAGTTTTGTAGCTAATTTTTGCTCAACAAGGGAAGAAACAACAACAGTTGCTAGTTTTTCTTTTACAATAGGAGCACTTTTTACTAGATTGTCTTCCATATCCATCTCATGTTATGACAACAGTAGAGTATGTCTACTCTTATCTTCACATGATAAGGGGATTATAGCAGCATTAGAATATACTTCTTTAATTTACCTTATGAAAGTTCCATTGATGTTAACTCCTTAGACTTCTTCCTCACTAGTATCATCTATGCTGAAATCACTAGTTAGGGAAGATTTTTATTCTAGGATCACATCCAAATTGGCATGGCTATAGTCAGTGGCTAATGAACACACTCTCATAGGCTCTTTATAAATAATAGGGAGTCACTACAAGTTCTAGATATCCATTTAAAGATGACGATGGTGATCTAGCTTTAGCTTGTGAAAGCGTAGTTAAAGGAATGACTTTGGGAACTAGTACCTGAAAAACAAAAGTGATAATGGCTAAGTACAAATGTCAGAGGAGTAAGAAAAAAGGAATTTATCAATAAAAATACTAACCCTTGGTATTTTTTTCAACTTATAGATAAGAGCATCATCTTTTTCCTTTTCAACAATAATGTGCTATAAATAATTGGTAGGTTGAGAGACCTTTAGAGAAGAAGCCTTTATAGATTATGATGCTAAAAAATAAGAAAATATATTAGAAGACAAGTTATCCAATAGGGTATAATGAATAACTAAATATAAAGATTTCTCACCAAGAGTTTTTTTTGCTCAATTTCCTAGCTAATCTACTGGCTAAATTTTTGGTAAGCCTTATCTTACTGTCTTTTGTAAAAGGTTCTTCATCATATAAAAGTTTCTTAGTCATCTTTTTTATAGAAGGGTTTAAGATGACATATATATAGCTTTCTTGTACAATAGGAAAAACCTTAATGAATTTCTTAATATTAGCATAAAGTCTCTCACACTATAGAATCCAAAATTATGTTTTGTTAACTATATTACATTTTTCACTTCTTTTAGAATTTTGAAAATTATTTTCTAGATTAGAACTATTAGTGGTATAGTACATTAGAAATGGAACATATTATACAAACTTTGATTGTCTTGCCACGAAGTAAAGGTTATAAGGCTCATAAGAACAATAGTTGTTCCTTTATAATAAATCTATCACTAAACTAAAGTCTAGATCCTTATAGGTTAGAATAATTTCGCATTATAGTGTTCTCCTCTCCCTTACAATTTATCCTTTGATGTTTAAGAATCAATAGCCATCTAGAGCATGTTCTCATTGACACTAAAATGACCATGGATCGGTCACTCCTCCTTGTCATGGATAGAAAAATCTCTAGGTATCTCTTGAAAGGAAAGTTGTGGAAATGGATCATCATCAAATTTTGTCCTCTATAAATTAATAGGGAGTCCGAATTTGACTACAGTACTAGATTCATGGAAATTTATAGTTTCCCGTGCTTAAATCCACCATAAAATTCAATAATAGTTTCCTTTTATCATGAAAGGGTGGTCTTCACCTCTCACTTGGCATTCCTCTAATACCATGTATATATGATTTAACATAAAAGGTCTTAGGAAAATGGTCCTACCATTAACCAAGGTCACCACTATATTTAACTAGGCTTTATTTAATTTATAAGACCTAGAAAAAAATAAATATCTCTATACCCAAAAGAGAAAAAATGCCACATGTTCTATCTATAAGGAAACTTTGGTTCCTTTCTTCTCCTTCTTAAAAGAACACTATATTTAGGAGTACTTACCAATAAATCTTTAAATTGACCTGTAATAAATTATATGGATGCACAAAGTTAACCTTTTGGGTATAGGCTCCTATTAAAGCCAAATCATATAGAAATATAATTTGCATCCTATACCTAAATACAAATATGTTATTTGATTAGACTAAAAAATGATAAAGTTATCACATCTCCTTCCTAGGCTTAGTGGTAATCCTATATAGTTGGATTACGTCAAAAATCTATTAGCATTTTCATTCTTTGTCAAAGTGTAGTTTTATTTTTTTTATATATTGAGGTTCACATGATTTTTCTAGAGTGGAAGCCTCTCTTTATATATCTAAGGCAAACAAGTTATCTTCTTCTTATAAAATTTCTTCTTGATATTGCCCAAAAACATTTTTGAATCATTTATTTTGGGGAAATGTTGATGATAGATTAGTGTACATTAGTGATACAATCTATGTAATGCTAGAAGTGGGTGATAAGAGAAGGGTTTTATTTTGCAGAGCTTGAAGATGTCATTTATGTGTTTAAAGAGAGAAGGTTAAGGTTTATCTTTTTTTTTTAAATCTTTGGTTTCTTCAAATATGGATTGGATTGAGGGCTTTTTAAAAAGATGAAAGAATAGGAAGTTAATTGATTGAATTGATAAATAAACTATAAATCAAAATTATAGTTATTGTAATTGTAATATCATATTGAAAAGCTAGAAAACATTTTATTTTGAAATTTCTTAAATGTTTGACATGTTAGACAGTGAAATATGGTGGACATTTTGGAAAAACAATTCTTGATTTTCCATGTCATTCATGGTCAATTTTTTGATTGATTAAAATATAAAAAGATAAATCAATATTCTTTCATTTATATTAAATAAAGAAATATGGATGCATTATTTATATTACATTTAAATCATTTATGTATCATGTGATTAAGAACAATATAGTTTATTGTTAATTTTTAAGAAAAATAGTGAATAAAGATAAAATTGACCATTACTAATAAAGAAGGGTGAGCTCGAATATCGTCTAGGAGATTAAGTTTCACATTAAGTGATTGATTAATCAAATCCTATATGTTGAAACATTTGAGGGAGAAGGGGGTTCCAAGGAGCAGAAAGCACAACTAGGACAAACCTAAGACCTTCGTAGAGCAATTTCTAACATTTTGGGTAAGTTGCATGCAAGAAAACAACAACCCTAGGTTAAGTTCTTGAGAAAAAATGAAGAGGCAGTGAGTGACTCTTCTTCTCCCTTTTTCTTTCTTTTATGTCGTTAGCTCTCTTCCTTCAAGGGATGACAATTTTCTTCTCACCCCCCCACTTTTTAATTTTTATCCCTCACTTATTCATACCTTTTAAGTCTAGTCATTCCCTTTTTGTTTCTTCCACTTTAGGTCTTCAAATCTCTCTTTTCTTTTTGTGTGGGTTGCCGACTCTCTTCTTCTTCTTTATTTAATTGCACTATTATTATTATACTTACCATAATATATATATATATATATATATATATATATATATATATAGTGTGTTTCTCAGGGTTTTAATTGATATGAGCACATGTGACTGATAGAAAGATGTGTGCAAGTAAATGAGTGCAAATAATGCTAGGATTAAGATTGTATAGTCTTTATATGTTATAGATTGTTTGTTTAAGATTAGGATTTTCTTTATATGAGATTTTATCTCTATAAAAATATAAATAGATCATCCAATAGCTTAAAACAATAATCAGTCTCATATACATAATTTATTATACAATTTACTCATAATTTTATGCTACTTATTGCTTTCTTTTACCTATGACAATTTATTTCTTTTCCTTACAAATTTTACTAGTCATCTTACACGTACTTCAATTCGGTCCAAATCAAAAGTTAATTATTAACATAAAAAAATTATTCAGGCATTTTAAGTGTCTTTTAGCTTAAAGAAAAAAATTTATTTGTTAAATAAAAAGTTAACACATGAGTTTAATAAAATAAATAAAAAATTATATGTGCGAATAAATGTTAAAAAGAGTCATTAATGCTAACTAAAAAATAAACTGGAAATTCAAGTTATAAATACAAATTAAAAAAGTTGATCTCGTGCCAAGAGGAGCTAATCAATTTTTTTTATTTAATTATATATCAATTTTTCTTATAAGAAAATTAATAATTTAAATTTCATTGAAAAAAAAAGTAATTTGCTTGTATAATTACTTCTTTTCTTATAAATCTATTTTTCTCTAAAAAATATAGTTTTGTTTTTCACTATATGCTTTATTTGATAAAAATTGAAAGCAATTAGAATAATTATCAAAAACAAATTTGGACGATTTGAAATAATGATAAAAAAAAGTATTTCTTCAATTAAAACCTATTCATCTTATTAATGAGCTTTTTGTTTTTAGCATAATACTTATTTTATTAAAATAAAAGCTTATTAGAATCATAAAACACAAGTTTTAATAAAAAATATTTTTTTGATAGTCTTGACATGAATATATTAAAACAATATAAGAATAATACATTGCTCGAGTGATTCCATAATGAACTTTTTAGGTCTATTTTTTATTTAATTATACAATAATAAAAATATACATGTATAGAAAAGTCAATGAATAAGAGTTTTTTTTTAAAAAATCATGAAAGAGTGTATAAAAAGAACACTCACTAATATTATAAAAAGAACATTATAGTCTTAGTTGAAATCCAAGTAAAAACAGAACAATATTTAATAAAATGATGTCCTAGATATATTTTTAAGTAATTTATTTAAATAAAATTTAATTAAAATAGAATGAAAAAACCATAAAGACCTTAACAAAAAGAGGTTGTGTAATTGGGCTTG
>Ga0307516_10008363_pt1 | contig 11726 bp, 18 predicted proteins | sample 19_EM_MG_FD_203310 | JGI IMG/M metagenome (GOLD analysis project Ga0307516, IMG submission 203310) | Populus trichocarpa ectomycorrhiza microbial communities from riparian zone in the Pacific Northwest, United States - 19_EM | ecosystem: Host-associated > Plants > Roots > Unclassified | place...
ACGCCTTAAAACCGGTCTGGGACAAGTATGGCGCGAAATACGCCGCCATGGTCAAGCGCATCGAAGCGGTCAACTAGCGCCTGGCTCGCAGTCGACAGGTGGTCGGACGGTTACCGCGCCGACCACTCGTCTGACGGCGGAACGATTTGAAGCGCCTGTTACTTTCCGAGGTCAAAAATGTCCGATTCTGGGGCTGGGGTTTTCCGGCGGGTGGTTGATGCGGTTTATTGGACCGGTGCAGTAATCGCCTGCATGGCGCTCGTGCTGGTCTCCGCGGTCATTCCATGGGCGGTTTACACCCGATATATCCTGAACAGTGCTTCGTCGTGGCCTGAGCCGATGGCCGTGTTGCTGACTGTCGCCATTACCTTCATTGGCTCCGCTAACTGTTATCGCCAGCGCATTCATATGAACATGACGGTTGGCACCGATTTGTTGCCGCCGCTCTTGCGCCGCGCCTCGCTGTACCTGAGCGAAATATTCATGGGCGTGATCGCGCTGTTCATGGTCGTATGGGGATTGAAGCTCGTTCACACCACCTGGGGTAATTCGGTAGACGAATTTCCATGGCTGTCGGTCGGCATCACATATCTTCCGATCGTATTGAGCGGCGCCATGATGTTCCTGTACGTCGTCGAACGCCTGACCATCGGACCACCGCCGCTTGACGGCAGCGACGCTCACGTACCAGTCGAGTAATCCATATGGATATCGCCGTTCTGCTTCTCAGCATGTGTTTCTTCTTCGCGATCGGCATGCCGATCGCCTATGCGCTGGCGCTGTCGTCGCTGGTCGGCGCGCTCTGGATCGACCTGCCGGTCGGCGCGGTCATGCAGCAATTCGCCAGCGGCGTCGGGAAGGTCTCGATGCTGACCATCCCGTTCTTCGTGCTGGCAGGCGCCATCATGGCCGAGGGCGGCATGGCCAAGCGACTGGTCGATTTTGCGGCCGTGGTCGTCGGCTTCACACGGATCCGTGGCGGGCTCTCGCAGGTCAACATCCTCGCCACCACGATCATGAGCGGCATCTCGGGATCATCGGTCGCCGATACGTCCGCGATCGGATCGGTGATGATCCCGCAAATGGCTGCGAAGGGCTACCCGCGGGTGTTTGCAACCAATGTGACGATCAGCGCTTCGCTGCAGGCGATCATCATTCCACCGAGCCATAATTCCGTGATTTATTCGCTGGCAACCGGCGGCGTCGTGTCGATTACCAGCCTGTTCCTGGCGGGCGTGATCCCCGGGCTTATGCTCGGCTTCTCGCTCATGCTGCTTTGCCTGTTCTATGCCTATCGCGACAAGCATCCGAAGGGAGAGCCTGTACCGATCCGCCAGGCCATCGGAATGCTCGGTGAAGCTGTCTGGGGCATCGTGACGCTGTTCATCGTTTTGGGCGGCATCCTCACCGGCGTATTTACGCCGATCGAGGCCGGCGCGGTTGCCTGCGTCTGGGCGTTCTTCGTCACCATGTTCATCTACCGGGACTACAAATGGTCAGAACTCCCATTGCTGGCCTACCGGACGCTGCAAACGGTCGCGATGGTGCTGACGCTGGTCGCGACCGCATCATGCTTCGGTTACGTAGCCGCGCTGATGCAGATGCCGGCCAAAATGACGGATTTCTTCGTCGCCATCTCGAGTAACAAGTACATGTTGCTGATGTGGCTGAATATCATGCTGCTGATTCTGGGAACCGCCCTCGACCTTGCGCCGCTGTTGCTGATCTGCACGCCGATCCTGCTGCCGGTGGTGAAGAGCTTCGGTATCGACCCGGTGCATTTCGGCATTGTCATGCTGCTCAACCTCGGCATCGGCTTGCTGACGCCGCCGGTGGGTACCACGCTGTTCGTCGGCTGCGCGATCGGCAAGGTTTCGGTCGATGAGGTGATGCGCGGGATCTGGCCGTTCTATTACGTGATGTTCACGGTGCTGATGATCGTGACCTACGTGCCCTGGCTGTCGCTGTGGTTGCCAAGGATGTTCGGATTCTAGGACAGGCGCCGCATTTCGCGGCGGAGCGGCGACCGATATCGGCCTGGACGTTCGCCTTTACAGGAAGCAAGATAGTGGAGCAATTCGGATTTCCTTTCCGGATTGCTCCGCGTCGCTTGCAATGACACCTGTGTCACTTCAAAAAGGCCCACCGTGTAGATCGTCGACCTCAGCCGAGAACTCTATCACCGCACCCCGAGTTATCCGGGCCATCCACCCGTCATGCATGGCATCTGGAAGACCCACGAGGAATCCTTCGTGGAGTCAGGCAATGTGCACGGACTTGCATCGAATGTTCATTTCGATGGTTGACCACGCCGGGACCCATATCGACGCGCCCCGGCATTTCGGCAAGAGCAGCATATCGATCGACCAATATCCGCTGGTGAAATGCATTGTACCCGGTATCTGCGTCGACCTGCGTCATGTCGGCCACGCGCCGAAATCACGCCCTCCGATCTCGAGGCGGCGGGGAAGAACGCAGGTGTGCCGGTGCCCAAGGGTGGCACTGCTCTGCACCGGTCACCACGAACGCACATTCCCACGCAAGGAATATTCGACCGATAATTCCGGCGTAAATGTCGCCGCAACCGAATGGCTGGCAAGTCAGGAGGTCGTGCATTTCGGCATCGACTCGATGCGGCCTGGCCCCGAGGGTGCGGTGAACGCGCTCGTTCACAAAGCCTCTCTCGACCTCGACATCACCGACATCGAGAGCCTCTGCAATCTGGAAGCGCTGCTCGGCAAGCGCCAGTTCACCTTCATTGGCCTGCCGATGAAGTGGTGCGGCGGGACCGCTTCCCCGATCCGCGCCGTGGCTGTGTTCGACATGTGAGAACGCCCCGCCAGATAGTTAGGCGTCGCTATCTGCCTATCAATAGGCTTTGACGGTCCGGATCTCATTGGTCGGCTGGGCCACGCGTGTCGGCGGAGCAATATCCGGCACAAGGTCGGTACCGACGAATTCGGCCTGAGCTGCGTCCGATATCCATTTGGATGCGCTTGGATGACTGACGGCGAAACCGATCAGCGCCACCACGAAAAGAACGGGCAACGCGAACAGCTTGATGTCCAAGTTCCGATAAGCGCTTTTGCTGTCTCGCGGCTGATTCTCGACCGGGCTCTGCATGGACGCCTCCAGTTTGCGAATGTGCTCCGCGGGTGATGGCTTACCGCGGCGCACCCACGGTCCGTGTGAATTGCTTCACACCTTGCCAGCGTTCACTGCATTGTGAGATGTGCCCTGGTCCTGCCGACTACGCGCGCTGACAGCCGTTATTCGCCTTCGTCGCCCGATCCGGCCTCGGCCAGAGTTTGCAGCGGTTCGGCCTTCAGCACGACGATAGCGCCATGCTCGAGCCGCACCCAGTCGCGTGCCGCCCACGCGCGCAACTGCTTGTTGATGCTTTCCCGCGTCATGCCGACCATCTCGCTGATTTCCTGCTGGGTAATCGCGATGGTTCGGCCTTGCGGCCCAAGCTTGTGTTTCTCGGTCAGGCGAAGCAGCGCGCTGGCCAACCTGCCCGGCAGGTTCTGAAGGATGATCTGCTCGACCTGATCGCTGGTCCAACGCAGCCGGGCGCACAACAGCTCGATGAACTTCATCGCGAGCGCCGGCTGGCTACGCACAAAGGGAATAAATTCGCGCCGGTCGATCGTGAAGAGTTCGCAAGAGGTGTTCGCGATAGCGTCGGCCGAGCGCGCCGAGCCGTCAAGCAGCGCTATTTCGCCGAAGATCTCGCCGGCTCCGATCAGGTTCAGGATCGCGTTGCGGCCATCGGGCGATGAAATGCTGATTTTCACCGTGCCCGAGATCACCGCAAACAGGCTGATGCCCGGATCGCCCTTGGAGAAGATGCTCGCTCCCCGCTTCAGCGTGGAATGCTTGGCGTAGCGGCACAGCTGATCGAACGCTTCAGGCTCGAGATCGGCAAAATATGGATGCTTGCGCAGCACCGACAGTTTGCTGCTGGAGAATCCCTGTGCTTCACCGGTCCTTTGTTGAGGCACGCCAGTCCAACTCCAGCAACTGTTCGGGATGCAGCTATTCCGTAGTCAACGCGGGGAGCCTTTTCAACTGGAAAGCACTATACTGCGTCGATTTAGCGCCCGAAGTATAAAAACCATACCCGGCGTTAATGCTTCAATAACCTTTGAACGTCCGAGAGCGTGGCCGATCTACCCGCGCAGTCGACTGTTGCGCATTACCCCAATCCCGCCACGTGGAAATAGCCGAATGCCGTGGAGACAACAAACGCGGCCACCGATGTGACCTCTGGTATTGATTGCACGATAGCCTCGGACCAAGGTGCCGATCGCATTGCCTTCCGTCAGATCATTCGTTGGCGTTCCCCATTGCCTTGATTACACGCGCATACTTGGCCAGCTGATCGCGCGTCATGGCACGCAACTCCTCTGCCGAGCTGCCCCGAACCGCGAAACCCAGCTCCTCCAGCTTGCGGCCGATTTCGGAATCGCCGACCGCCTTCAGCACCTCCGCATTCAACCGGGCGATGATGGCTTTGGGCGTGCCGGCGGGTGCAAGAATCGCAAACCATGAGTTGAAGAAGAAGTCGGGCAAGCCGGATTCCGAGACCGTCGGCACGTCAGGGAATTGCACCAATCGCTTCTCGGTGGTCACGCCGATCAGCTTGAGTTGACCGCCACGCACCAAGGCAGCGACCGTGCCGAGCCCCTGGAAGCCAACCGAATTTGGCCGGCGGCAACGTCGGTTGCGGCCTGCGTTGCCCCCTTATAGGGCACGTGGGTCAGCGATATGCCTGCCGCGGTAACAAACATCGCCATCGCCAGATGCTGGGGGCTACCCGGGCCGCCCGAGCCATAATCGATCTTGCCGGGTGCTGCCTTCGCCGCCGCGATCAGGTCGGCTGCGTTCTTGAAGCTGGCTTGATTGTTGGCGATCAGTCCCCACTCCATGGTCGCAACCTGTGATTCGAATTCCTTCAAGATGTCCCAGCGCATCTTGGATTGCAGGTTGGGCACCATGGTCATGATGCTGTCGTTGAAGCCGCCGATCGTGTAACCGTCCGTTTCGGCGCGCGCCACCTGCTCGGCCCCGATCAGCCCTCGGCTGGTTCAGGATCACGAATTGCTGGCCCATATTGTCGGCCATCTTCCGCGTCACGATCCGCGCCGCCACATCGACCGCACTCGCCGCAGCCAACGGCACGATCATCTTGATCGGCCGGTCCGGATAGCTCGTCTGCGCGTTCGCGGGGAGGACCAAGAGCGTCGCAAGCGTCACGATCAGAGCACGAACAGGCGCATCTCAGGTTTCTCCGCAGGTATCGGCATTCCAGGTTATGGGCCGCAATCATGCATATGCGCTTCCTAAAGCAATTTCCCATCCGAACCAAAAAACGGATGCGGACCGTCAAACGTCCCAATCGTACCTGATGGGTGACCAACGTGCCAAAACCGTCGCCGGGAAACCAGGTGTGAAGATGAAAGGCGGGCGGCCCGACTTTAAGCGAAGGCTCGCGGAGCTGAGCCAGATCAAGATCGACCGGGCGGTTCGGCGCTGCCGGCGTTGAGCAGATTCTGGCGATCCATGTGCCAGATGCCGGCCTTGAAGGGCGGATGGTGCAGAAACAGCAGCGCCGGCCGGTCAGGCGAAGACGCTCGTCAAGCCAGCGCAGCGTGGGCTCTTCGAACTCGCCAAGCGGCTTCCGGTGGACGCTTGAATCCAGCAGCAGCAGATCCAGCCTGCCGGCCTCAATCCGCTGATTGAGCGCCCCTGATGCGAAGGCGTATGCAGAGGGAAACGCGGCGCGCATCAGCTCGCGCGAATCGTGATTGCGGGGAATGCCGGCGAACGGCAGCTTGAGCGGTGCCAGCAGCCGCTTTAGATATTGATACTCCTCAGCCGTCGGAGTGTCCGCGAGATCACCCGATATCACCACAAAGTCAGGCGGCGGGCTGAATACGTTCAGCGTCGCGACGCAGCGTTCGAGCGCCTTCGCTGTATCGACCCGGCCGTAAGCCAACGCGCCCGACGGCTTGATATGGAGATCGGAAATCTGGGCGATACGAACCGGCTTTTGCGTCATCGGTAATCTCAATTTTCAGACGGCAACAAGCAGACGGCGACTGGCGGAATCAAGAGCCCGATCCGTTCGCCGTCCTTGGCTTGTACCGTATTCGGCGCATCAATGGTAAGCGGCTTGCCAGATACACCGCTGACGACGAGCCGCTGCCGATCACCGATGAAGGCTGACGCTGTCGATGACACCGGAAAGCGGCGCGCTGCCGCTCTCCACCACATGGATGGTTTCGGGGCAGATCATGGCTACCGCAGCCGGCATGCTTGCATCGCCACCAATCGCCTGGGCCCGCCTGCCAAGATCATTCGAACGCCGTGAAGGTGCCGTCGCGCTTTACGCCGATCTTATCCCTGCACCGATGGTCGCGGGCATGGATATCGGTGTTGAAGCTCTCATCTGCTTTCGCCACGAACTCCCGGCGGCGTTCGTCCTGCGAAAGCCGCCTCTGCCTGGCACCAGCACGCTTGAGCTGCTCTTTCCTGCCCATCAGGATTTGTTGCCATCGCCGGCAAGAAATCGGCCGAAGCCGCCGCGCGCAAACAACAGCGGCTCCTGCCGGTTATAGGCATAGGCCTCGACGGCCCCGAGGAAGATGATGTGGTCACCGCCGTAATAGCGATTGGCAGCGCGGCACTGGAAATTGGCGACGCTGTCGGCAAGTACCGGCGCGTTGCCAAGCCCCGGCGTCCAGTTCACGCCGGCAAACCTGTCGCCGGAGGATTTGGCAAATTGCGATGCAAGCGTCTCCTGGGAGGCACCGAGAACGTTGACCGTGAAATGGCTGACGCTCTGGAAAATGGTCAACCCCTGCGAGAACATTCCGAGGCTCCACAACACCAGCGGCGGATTCAGCGAGACCGAAGCAAAGGAGTTGCAGGTCACGCCATAGGGCTTTCCGTCCGCCGCCATCGCCGTGACAATGGTGACACCCGTGGCGAACGTGCCCAGCGCGTTGCGAAAGTCACGAGGATCGATGGCTGAGTTGTCGCTGGCGAGTTCGTTGGCCGGATCGGCCGGATGTTTGGGAGCATCAGACATCCGCCGGGCCTCAAAGCGTCAGATTTTCGGACGGCAGGCCAAGCGCTACGCGTCCATAATTGGTTCCTGCCGCATCGAAGTTGAATGCGAGGTGAGAATTAACCGCATGAGCATCGCGAAATTGGCGCTGCAACGCACCCGACGTAAACAGGCTGCGCGCACCGCTCGCTGCAAACAGCAACGTTACCGCATCGGTGCAGAGGTTCACCGAAAACGCGCCATCGCGCCGCAGCTTCGTCTTGGCCGCAATGTCGGGAATCCGGCCGCGCCGGACATCCGCCATCGCGTCGAGGCAGTTCGTGCGCATGACCAGGCGCGCCGCATCGATTTTGGCCGACGCCTCCGCGATCTTGATCTGTGTCGTCTGCATGTCGCTGACTTTGGCGCGATTATAAGTTGAGGCTCGGTGACGCGCGAATTCAACATAATCATCCAAACAGGCCTGCGCATTGCCCAGACCGACGCCTGACAGCACGTATGGAAATAGCGAGAACACCGGTAGCGCGTAGAGCGCATTTGGATTGGCTGCACTCCCCGGCGTTGGTCCTCCGGTTAGGTCGCCCACAGCGACTGTCATCTTTTCGGCAACAAAGGCGTCTGCGACCCTGACATCGTTCGACCCGGTTCCGCATAAGCCGCTTGCGTTCCAGATATCGCTGATTTTGTAGTCACTCCTGTTAAGCAGGAAAATCCGATATTCGATGCCGTCAGCCTCATCGTCGGATGAAACCACACTGGCAAGCATATTCCAATCACAGGATTCCACGCCCGAAGAAAACGGCCAGTGACCGTTCAGCATATACCCTCCATCAACCTTTCTGGCCCGACCAGCCGGAAAGATAAAGGACGAGGCGATCAGCGCGTTGGCATCCTTGTCCCAGACCGCCTGTTGCGCATGTCGGTCAAACATGCCGAGCATCCAATGATGACTCGCAAGGTTGGCAAAATTCCACGCTACGGAAGCATCAGCCTGCCCCAGCGCATCGGCACAATCCACCAGTGCGACATAATCGAGTTCGGAGCCGCCGACCCGTTTGGGCTGCACGATTCGGAACAAGCCGGCGTCGTGCAGATCGCGCTCGGTTTCCGGCGGCAGGCGCCGCAGCTCTTCGGTTTTGGAGGCGCGTTCGCGCAACTTCGGAATCAGCGCCCGGGCGCGCGCGACCATGGCATCATAAATGTCCGTACCCGGCCCCGCGAGCGAACTTACATCTGACCTGCGTTCGTCCCCTATCATAGGCGCTTCCTTGCCCGATCCGTCGTTGCAACCTCGATCCAGCCGAGCCTCGCCAGTCTATCCCTTGATCGCCAATGATCAAGGGATCCACGAAACATCCACGAAACATAGCTACTCGGCCATATTGTGCTGCTGCCACCGCAATAGATAGAGCTGCAATCACCAGATCGTCGCCGACAGAACCACGCCGACCAGCATCAGGACGATGGAGGCGACCATCCTACCGGATGCTTCGGCCCGCGCTTCGGACCCGATGATCGGCCGGCCGATACCGCGTTCCGCTTGGCCGTCGGTCGCCGCAACGATGGCCCCCACTGTGGACGTCCTCAAAACGGAAAAAAGCCCGGCGGCCGCAAGGCCACCGGGCGAAAAACAATCCAAAAACACCGAACACAGGCGCACTATCCAATCAACTTGCGCCAATAGAGCGTATTGGGCCAGGCCCACGGAATTTGGGGCTGATATAGTCGATAGCCGGCGCGGATGAAGTTATTGGCAGACGGCAGATTGTCCGTCGTGTCGGAAACAACCGAGCACCACCCGTTAAGACGTGACCGCGCCTCCAGGGCGCGCATCAGCCGCAATTGAAGTCCGCGCCCGTAGTGCTTTCTCAACACGCCGACCCGACAGAAATATCCCGCATTGCACGCGTGGGTCGACGGGATCACACCGGCAAAGGCGACCGGATCTGTGGCCTGACGAACGAGCCACCAATGTCCGTGGTCGAACTTCGGAACGGGCGCGCTATCAAAGAACGTAAGATGGTGAAGTTCTGCGAGGGTTTCTGCGATCTCATCGTCATGCCCATCGACCTCACGAATCCAATACATCCGCCCAAATCTGAGAATCGTCGCCTTCATTTTCCGAGCGTCGCCTTGACGCCAAGCCAAACCGCGCCGACAAATCCGGAGACGATCACGGTGATGACTGCTTTAAACGTGTAGCTTTGCGCCTGCTCGACGCTTCTGCGCCAGCGACGCAAATGCTGAAAATCCGCGCGCAGCTCTTTTCTATCTTCTTCCTCGATTCCGAAGGAAGTCAGAACGCTCGCGACGGCCTTGAGAACCGCAGCATCGATGTCGTCATGACGAAGCCGCTGCTGTTCAGCCAACGTTTCGACGACGATGGCCCGTACGTCTGACGCCTGCAAGCTGCTCACCGCTTGATGATCCGAGCCACATTTTCGAATCCACGCTTGACAAAATAGAACGACACCACGAGGTTCGCTGTGATCGACGCGAACCCGGCAAGCGGATCGGTCGTGCCGAGCCCAAGGACTTTGTCCCAGACCAGGAGTTTGGAAAAATAGACGGCGACGCAATATCCCATCAGCTTGTCGGGTTCATACCAGTGCCCGATCTCAGCGGTACGGTACTGCATGATAGCTCCGGCTTCGGAAACCTGAGCGGCGATCTCCTTGCCGGCCAAATTCGCCGCCGTCGCGGCGTCGGCGGATTGTGCTTTGAGATGCGCGTTGTAGGCGTCGATCAGGCCCTTGGTCACCGGGCCGCCGAGAAAGCTGATAATTGTCATCCACATCAGGATTGTTTCCTTATCGAGCGCAGGCGCGCGGCCAAGGTGATAATCGAAATGACCAGCAGCACCCTGCCCGCCCACGCCGGATCGCCGACGGCCACTGATACCTGTTCCTTGATTGCCGGATCTCCCAGGATGTCACCTGCTGCGTCGACGAGTTGCAGCATCAATCCAAAGACGGCGAGGAGATAACTCCATGCGATCGTCAGGGAGTTGAGGCAGAATGCCTTGACCTTTGCAAACATGCTTCCTCACAGGAATAGGGCCAGGGCGAAACACAGAAACAGCCAGGCCGGCTCTTTCGAATGGATTGCCATGAGTATGCCAACGACGGGAGCGCACGCAGCGACGGCGATGAAGCCGTCAATGCGCCATCTCGGCCACATCACAGGCGCCCGAGTCTTGCTTCGAGCTGCGCAGCCTTCTGGCGAAGATTAGCGGCCTCGATGCTCGCTCCATTGATCCGGATCATTATGCCCGGCCACGAGTAGATCGCGGCGATGTAACTGACAGCGACCAGAACGGCACCTAAGAAAGTCCACATAGCTATTTCCTTTTGAAAATGGCGGAGAAAATCGAGACCACAAACGCGCCAATTGAACCGTTCGATGGCTGTGCTATCGAAGGGCCGGCAGATCGTCGAATCGGCGTCGATGTGCGCGCTGCGACAGATTTGACGGGAGAGACCGGCGTACCAGGAACGGTGATCGCCGGATCAAGCGCCATCATGGCCATCAGCAGGCCGGCACAGCCCAGCTGACTATCCACGGCGTTCGGATCATACACCCCGTCCCTGACGTACTTCCCGGAGACGTATTGATCAGTGCCGCTCCAGATATACGGTGAAGGCCTCCCACGCGCCGCGTAGCCAAGTCCATTATATTGCTCCAGCATCGCGAGCGTGCCGCCGATCGACCAATCCTTGTTTTTCGCAGCATGCGGCGCGCAGTTGACGAGAGCATCGATCGCCGCATCTTCCCAGCTCTTGAACGGCCCCCGCCCGGCGGGAACATGGACCGAAACCCTATTCCAGGGATCACCCTGCGCCAGGCTGCCGGTCCAGTCCTGCGAGCATTCCCGTTCGTGGGCAACCGCGATGAAGGCCCATGGAACGCCAGTTTTTGCGGAGACGGCTTGGTAGCGGGCTTTGGCGGCAGGAGCGACCAGACGACCCGCGACCAGAGAAACTTTCCGCGTTAGGTTAGCACTAGCCCAGCGTTTCGCGTTCGCGGCCTTGAGCGCGTTGAGGTCGGTCATGCTTGCTCGCTATGGGGTGTGATGGTAGATTAGTGGGATGTCAGTAAAGAACGTTTTGCGAGCTGCGAAGTATCGCCTTATCAGCCTCCCCGTCTTCCCCATACTTAACGCGCCGTTTCGTGCGCTCGATACTTGGAGACGGTATGTTGGCCCGCTTGTTGGACACTGGCTCGTATGGATTTTCACATCTAGAGCGGATTCAAATTTCACATACGAGCTCACCGAACGCTGCAAGATCAATTTAGCGGCAAGTGTGGCTAGCCTCCTGCAGAGAGACTACGTTGAAATAGCCGGATACTTCCGTGAGATCGAAACCGACGACGCCTTCAAAGTCCATTTGCAACGTCTTTGGGAAAAGCATCCTGAAAAATACCGGACAGACAGTATCCCATTGATCGGCCGGCGCGTGACCTGGTACGCAATCGTCCGCGCAACAAAGCCAAAAGTAATAGTTGAGACCGGCGTCGACCAGGGGATTGGTTCAACCGTTCTTTGTGCCGCCCTCGCGCGCAATACTTCGGATGGGTACGCCGGTAGATACTATGGGACAGATATAAACCCTGATGCTGGATACTTCTTGCAACCCCCATATTCTGGATA
>Ga0307516_10008364_pt1 | contig 11725 bp, 13 predicted proteins | sample 19_EM_MG_FD_203310 | JGI IMG/M metagenome (GOLD analysis project Ga0307516, IMG submission 203310) | Populus trichocarpa ectomycorrhiza microbial communities from riparian zone in the Pacific Northwest, United States - 19_EM | ecosystem: Host-associated > Plants > Roots > Unclassified | place...
TCGGCGGGGAACTCACCCGCTACCGGATCACGCCATCGGGCTCGAGTCAGTCGCCATCCAGAGCGGATTCGTCGGCGGGGAACTCACCCGCTACCGGATCACGCCATCGGGCTCGAGTCAGTCGCCATCCAGAGCGGATTCGTCGGCGGGGAACTCACTAGCTACCGGATCACGCCATTGGGCTCGAGTCAGTCGCCCCCCAGAGCGGATTCGGCGGCGGGGAACTCACCTGCTACCGGATCACGCCATCGGGCTCGAGTCAGTCGCCATTTAGAGCGGATTCGTTGGCGGAGAACTCACTAGCTACCGAGTCAAGCCCTCGGGCTGAAGTAAGTCTCTATGTCGCGGCTTTGTTGGTGAGAAACTCACACGCTGCAGAATTTAGCCATCGGCGAATGTTAGTCACCACCCGTCAATCGGTTGTCAGGGAGGAAACCCACGGGCTACCAAATAAAATCATCGGGCTCTCATCAGTAATCAGTTGATGTATAATACCTGCGGAGATACCCACCGGCTGTCGGTCGTGAGGTCGCGCTCAAATTAAGCACTCTTCAGTTCAAAATTGCCGTCGTGAGACTCACCCACTGCCGAATGAAGCCAACGGAAGTAATTAGTCATCCTTCAGCCCTGTGTTGAATGGTAGCTGTCGACTTACTTTCTGTTCGATATATTTAGATTAGTGTCTTGCGCCTACAAGAGAAATTTTGTTTTGGAACTTACTCATCTCTGAATTATGCAGTCGAATCCACGTCAGCGGTTGATCTGGGCCTGTAGTACCGTTGGAGAAACTCGCCGGCTAACATGAGATTTATTCGTTAGCCACTCGTTTGTCAGTCATTGGCATGCTGGGGACGCATGCATGTTGTCTACAGCCACTTGGCATGCTTTCTTTTGATCATTATCCTGTTTATGTCTGTTGGCTCCTTTCGCCACCAGAAGTCGAGCAATGGCCTCGTCGCAATTCTCCGCTGCATAGTGTAGCGCCGTTCTCCCGTTGACGTCCTGGGCATCCTTATCTAAGGGTCGTTCAAGCAATAGTCGCGTAGCGTACGGGAGTCGTTTCTCAGCTGAAATCATCAACGGCGTCATACCGTCCGCCCGAACTTGATCCACTGTGCACGTAAGCAGTAACCCCTTTGCGTGACGGAGCTCCGGAGATTCAGCAGCAGCGTTGAGGGTATTGTATTTGATATCCTCGGATACACCACTGAAGTAGTTTTCTTCGAGTCGAGAATTGAAGAAGGTACTCAGAAACGATGAGGCCGGAACATCAGTCGACTGTTGGATCAGTGTGCCAACGATTTGTAGGTCGCCGCCGTCCTGGTGGTCCCGACTTGGGATTCCTTTCATGTGCAGAAGTGCATACTCCATCAATGGCCACTCGTTCAGGTATTCTGCATAGGTTCGATAGGTGCTCGGAATCCATTCCTCAACTTTTGAAAAAAAGTTTTGCATCCGGGGACTCGTGAAAAAAAGATGCAGGTATCGAACTAACGCCGTGGTTATCACTCTGTTGGCCCCTTCTTCACTCATGCCCAACTTCACATTCGAGGCACCGGGGATGGTCCGGATCAAGAACTCGCGAACCGTTTGGTGCATGAATTGAACGGTTGCACCTGCGGAAAGGGTCAATTTTGCGCCCGTTTACTTTTTGAAGAAGGACTTGCCGTTGGTTTCCAGGAAGCCGCTTCCGCAATGCTCGATTCGTTTGCCGATATTCCGTATTTTGTTTTGCTGGAACTGTTCGTAGCGAAGATTGTGGTCGTCCGGCACTGCAAGTGCATCGCGCAGCTCTTCGAGAGTAAGGGGGCGAAACGCGAAAAGAATGAATCTGAAAAGCTTTATCCCGAGCTGGACGTCGTGAGGGCGGCTATTCTCGAGTCTGCGGAACATCTCTTCGTAGAACGTCTCTAGTCCCGGGGGGGCCGCTTTCAGTAGGTCCAAGATTTCAGCATCACTGTACCCGGTTTCGGCACAATCTAGTTCGTTTTTGACGAGTTTCACCCATACGAATACCCCTTCAGCCTGGTTGATGATATAATCTCGTGCTTCCTGAAGGATTGCCCCAGACAGCCCAAGATTTTGAGCGAGGAAGTCGTTCGCGAACCTGGAAATGTCGCCCTTATTCTGATCCTGCAGCTTGATAACGTTCTGAATGCGATTATTGATCTCGGCAACCGGGCGACTCGTCAGGAAAACCTTTATGACGCAGGGGTTTTCCTGCGAGCAAATCCTGCAGAGTAACCGCACGATGTCGCACCTGTCATTTTTGTCGGACTCGTCCATGGCATCAAGAATGAGGTAGAGAGGTTTTGGTGACGGATGGCCGGCGAAAGAGGATAGGATCTTTTTCAAAGAGTCATATGGCCATTCGGAGATATCGGGGCGCCGAAAATTCCTGAATTCCCGTTGGAAAAGGTAAAAGCTCGACTCGTCCTGCTCCAGTATACTGCAGAGAAGTGACCGCAGCATATTCGCGTGAGTCGGTTCCAAATTGGTCCCTCGTAAGGTGTAGAAGTAATGGGCCACGATAACGGAACGAGCATTTGGTTCCTTCTCGGCAAGGTGTTTCTTGAAATATTTCGCGAGGGTGCTTTTTCCACTGCCGGGCTTCCCCTCGATGTAGAGGAGGCTGGAGGTTTTCGATCGCGACCATCCTTGGTATTGGGGGTGTTCCCAGAGCCACCCCAGCGAATTGTGATGCTCTTCGGAAATTTTGTCATACCGTGTATCGTCATGTCGGAGAAGGCGGAGACATTCTATATTGGGGGTTAGATAGGATCCAAGTTGTAGAATGCTGGGGATGCAAACCTTTTCTCTCCTTGTCGTGTTCGATGTATGTCATATCACGAGGTATGTTCCCGAATGGGTATTGACTTGTAAACAGAACCACAGACTTTGGCGTTGCGTCCCTGATCAACTCGAATAGCGAACAGGCCATATCCTCAGATGCGCCTTCGACCACCAACGACAATTCTTGAATCCCTGCATGCTCGATAGCTTCGACTAAAGCTTCGACCAGCTCATTATCCGGTGCAACTAGTATCTTCTGCACGGTATCGTCTAGAGAATCACCCTCTTGGAAATTATGCGGGGTTTGCAGATTCGAGGGGCGCTGGAATCGTCCGTACATAAGGCAGCAGAGAAAGGCTTCAGCGATAGAGTTGGCGTCTCTATCACTTGCACATACGATCTGGTGAAGTAGTGTGTGGATGAGACTGGTTGAGCGCCTCGATTTTGTCGCAGATGAGCCAAGGAAATGCAATACAACGCCGTCGCTGTGGGACGCCTTCTCTTTAGCTCGATCGATGATGTGCCGGCAGAGTTCCTGCCTCCCATGGCCGTTTGGTGCCGATACCAACAGCGCTCGCGGAGTGCCGGCCAATTCCCAATCCATAAAGTCCATGTTTCTGGTGATCCAAAAGAACTTTGGCTCGTTGCGGTCAAATTCTGAGATCTTGGATAGGTGCTCGACCTGATCGACTACAACCAATTGTCTGCGGAGAGTATTCCAATCGACATTTTCTCGAACTAAACGGGGTCAGTTCTGAATCGGAGTGTTTTGTTGCAATGAGATTACCTACCCAGATTTTCGACAGAATTCCATGTTGGAATACCGGGAGCTGGAGATTGAAACGTTACGTCACCATGGATTGGTGAGTCTGTGAATTGAGTGTGTCTGGCGTTGGAGTAGGTAGTAGTGTGTTTTGTTGTGTCCTCGCTCTCGCTCTTGCCTCTTCGGGTGGTGGGATTGCGGCTGTCGAATAAGGGAGCAATGCGTCGGTGATTCGAGTAGTTTAGTGAGGCGTCTGACTCCGAGTTGATCCTAACTCGCTTTGGTGTTGACTGGTATGTAGATTATCGTTAGCCATAGTGCTTGCCTTAAGGTTATCAAGAAGGCGAAGGTAAAAAACTGACTGTCAGACGTGATCTTCCGCCTTTCTGCTGGTTTTCTTCCTCGTTCCCGGGCGGATTCGGTTGGTCTTCCCATGGGCGACGTCTGGAACCTTCTCCACTTCCCCAGGCTGCCATCTTGAGATATTCGCAAGGCTGATTAACGACGTTGAACAGAAAAGTAGAGATATGGAAAACTCGTAGCGAGGGACATGGGATACTTTTCAATCTGGATGCGGGGGAGAATATCTCTCGTTAGATAGCTTTCTCCACCTCGATCGCCCGTGATCGCCGATCTATGGCAGGCGGCGGTGCCCGCGTCGAAGGTTAAGTCGGGTTGGGCGGAAGTTTGTTGCTAGCGTCTTGGTAGAAGAGAGGAGTGGCTTTGGGCTCATGCTTTCGTTAGACTTAGAGAATTAGACATCGTTGCGTGCAGTGTCACTATGTATCTTCTGAACAGCGCTCCTGAAAACACGTATGCTCATCTAGAGGGTCAGGTGGAGGTACGACGATCTCTTTGTCTATCCAATAGGAGACCACCCGTGCAACGTGCATGCTAGCTGGGGTTCTGCAACGCAGCCACTTAACGGTCTAAGAAATACGTACGTAGGCATGCGTGTTGGAAATGTTTATTACTACTTGAGTTCGGTTCGGTGTGTCATAGTTTTGGATTTTGGCCTTAGAGTATGTTAAGGATTGGATTGCGAAAGAGCGTGGCGCGAGAACAGGGAAGTATGTACAAGAGTATGTTTTGTTCTGTTGATTCTTCTCTTTCTCTTGTACTTCAATATACGAGAATTGAAAGCCTGATCGAACTCCTGTCATCTGTACCTTCATTGCTGATGGTGTTCTTTCACCAATGCAGACCTGCGAACATGCAGCGTTTTCAAGTTGGAAGCCCAGCCATCCTGTCCCGGCAAAGCAATTATACCGCATGCTGCACAGCCCAGTCCAGTCACACTGCACCCGTCCACCGATTTCCTTCCCAATCGTGATCCTTATAGCAGCCCTGATTGCACTCACGAGCCCATCCAAATCCCAATTTTTTACCATTGGTTGTTGGAATTCAACTGTGCATGGGCCAATTTGCAGACCTGTCGTGTACAGCAGTGCGATCCGGCGAAGACGGTTATCCAATCTAATGCTTCGGATTCAGGCATCCCAGGACCATGCCGCTGCCGTTCACTCAGCTATACGCTGGCGATCAATTGTATGAATAAACAAAAAAAAGAGTACAGTTTTTCTGATTGGACCTCATTGCCACCCGTAAGTACTCTCTAGGTGTGGCAGATATTCAGCGATCTCGCGATCTAGTTACCCCACGCTATTCAACGCCACCTCTACAATTACTTTTGGTTTAATCATTACTCGCAGTCGGTTTCCTGTCCGCCGTCTGCGCGGTGACGGCAGGTTGCAAGCTCCCTTTGCCCTCCGCCCAGGTCGGTTTCCGACAAAGTGTGCGCACCAAGGAAATGACAAAGGAGAAGCAGCCGAGCGGGCGTGAAAGACAAAAGAAAGAAACAAAGGAAAGCGCAACTCTCCCCCTCCCCATTTCCTGCGGATGCCATAAAGTCCGGCGTGCGAAGGAACAACGGTAGCTCACCCCGGCGCCAGGCCCCTCGGCCTCCGCCCTCTGCTCCTCCCCCCACTCCCGCAGCTCCGCCTCCGACACCTCGCTCACTCCTTCCTCGGCCGACACCCGCCTTCCCATATCCGTGGCGGAAAAGAAGGCCAGTACCGCCCGCACCTCTCGTCCGCTGGGAGGTCCTGGATCTTCCGCCGGTCCTTCCCTCCCAGTCTCCTTCCGCACCTCCGCCCACAGGATCTTCTGCTGGGCCTTCCACTCCGGACACACCTTCAAGAGGTGCTCCTGGGTCTGGTTACATTGCGGGATGGGCCGATTCTTCGTCCAATTGAGGTACTGCCCGAACAAACAGTGCCCCGTCTTGATCCGGTAGAACCGTGAGGCTAGCCTCTTGGTTCTCCCAGCGACTGTGCTGCCCGGCCTCTGGATTTTCGGCATCCGGCACTTCGTCTTGGAGGTCCGGCCTCCAGCCCACTGACGCGCCTTCACACACTTCTTCTCCGAGATCTCCGGCGCGGTGTTCGCAAGAGACCGTGGAAATGGCATCGCACGTGCTTCCGCCCGGTCCGAGTTACTCAGCCATTCCTCCCCGTGTCTGGCTCCTCCGCAGCAATCTCTGCCCACTCGCCGGCCTTCTCGTTGCCGGCGATTTCCTTTTGTGCCGGGCACCACCTGATCTCGATGGTGTCTACATACATACAGGATCCATATATACATATGGCATCTTTTCTAGTGGTGGTACGCTCGTTCGACACGATTTAGCACACGCTTGCGTAAGTAGCCGTATACCACACGCGGCGCTGTCGGCCCGATACATAATGCGGGGGAATCCTGTCCAACTCTCTAGGGATTTCTCATTTAGATAATCGTTATTCACATGCGACCAGGCGAAGATATGTACGGTCCAACTACTCTCTCCTGGGACAACCTTGGGGCGGGGCTACAGCGGGGGCGATGCGGGCACCAATCGGCACAGGCCCGAGGCTATTGTTGTCTCGGAAGGGCGACGACGGCTTTTTCCGTTTAATCATACTCGCAAGCGACACACATTTTGTCCGCTACGTAAGGGCGACGACGACGACAGAACGCGCAAATGGAAAGATGAGTGGGAAGATGGGCCACGGCGTCGGAGCGAGGCAGTGGAGACAGCTGTCTCCGTGGATGGACGGCTCGGCGTCGTCCCGTCTCTACTCGGCTTGATGCCCGACGCGGCCAGGCTGAAACTCACCAGCCAGCCTTCTCCACCACATCCTTCGCAGCCGCCGCGCACAGATAGCCGACACTGCGCTACGCATCCGAAGGGAGGAGGCCAGTCTAGAGATGGACGGCCACTTTTCCTCTTCTTCCTTTTCTCTTTCGCTCACCACACGCACACACACACACACACACACACCAGCCCAGCACGTGGACGACCTGTTTCCGACGCAGTCCGACGGTTGGATTCCTAACTCCATCCACTCGTCGCAACCGCCCCAAACAGCCCCATTTCACCAGCCCGTGACGCAGCACCGAAACCAGTCCTACGCCGTACTCGCTCGATCGGCCGCCCGCCTGTTCGCGCGACACTTGCCGAGTAGCCGCGTCACTGCACCAGGAGTTCGCGCCTCAGCGCGTCGCCACCGCCCCAACCAGCCGCCCCCCAGTTCTCCAGTCCGATCCAGTCCTGAGGCGAGACGAACCCGCGACGCAGAGCCACGACGGCGGGGGAAGAGGCGGAGGAAGCCAGGAGGAGGGGCGGGGATGCGCGGAATGACAGCAGACGCTGCGAATCTGCCGCCGGCGGCCACCAACCTCGCGCGTAACAATGTGGCCGCGTCGCCTCCGTCCCTGCACGTCGTAACGACCGGCTCGGACAGCGACTGCCACGTCTACGACGGCAGCGCGCACGCGATGTACGCGCGCCCTGGGGGTGGACCAGGTACCAGCGCAGGTGCAGGTAACGGCTCGTCCAATGTTGTGCCCACATTCCGAGGAGTCGCCGCGTCGCCATCGACTGGATCCGGATCCGCGACGAGCTCGAAAGCGAAGAGGAAGCGCAGCATGATCGCTTGCAAGAACTGCAACGAACGGAGGGTGCGCTGCGACGGCGCTACGAACGGGTGCGTGACGTGATGCTGTTGTCGCTTCTGTTGTCGCTCCTTATCTGCTCTTTTTCGGCGCCGAGGTGGGCGTGAGAGCTAACCGGACAACGCATGGACCGTAGGCTGCCGTGCTCCAACTGCAAGCACACGGGGAAGTCGGACTGCCGGTTCATCGAGTCCAAGAGAATCAGGTTCGTGGCTTCGCCTTCCTGTTCCACTCCCTCTCTGACCCGACTAGAGGCGCGAGGGGCCGCTTCGAGAGCCGCGATGGAATCTCGACCTCGCCCACCGCCAGCTCGAAACGGCCCGGGACCCCGTCCGATGGGGCGCCCCGGAGGGGCACCGCAAGGCGGCATTCGATCGGCGGCACCGACAGCGAGGAGTGGCGCAAGCTGCAGAACTCCGCCCCGGTCACGTACCTCGGCGAGGAGCGGCGCCTGTCGTGGGTCGCGCAGGAGCAGCTGCCGACCGTCGAGAAGCCGCTGCACGTGTCCACACCGATGATGGAGGACGGCGGCGACGCGCACAAACGCGTCAACAGGGAGCTGTGGGAGAAGGGCGCGTACGTGCTGCCGCGGTACGAGGTGCGCGACCTGCTCATCAACCAGTATCTCGAGGTCTGCCATCCCAACTGGCCGATCCTGTCCAAGGACGCATTCCTGCACTCGCTGCGGACGAACACGTTCTCGCACCAGCTGGTGCAGGCCGTGCTGATGGTCGCGGCCACACACTGCGACTGGGCCATCCTGCAGCGCGCCGGGTATTTGTCGCGGCGCGAGGCGGTCGAGGGCTTCTACCGGCGTGCGCGCCTGCTCTGGGACGGCGACGTCGAGCCGGACAAGATCACGAACATCCAGTGCGGGTTCCTGATGCAGTTCTGGTGGCGTGCCGCGGCGGACCACAAGGACCCGCTGTGGTGGCTGTCGGGAGCGATCCGGATGGCACAGTCGATGGGCCTCCACCGATCCGCCGAGACCCGCCGGCTGAATGATCGCAACAAGAGGACCTGGAGAAGGTTGTGGTGGCTGCTCTTTGTATGCCCCCCGCGCGCCATCCTTCTCGGCCGAAAGGCAACGTGCTTACCCCATGCCAGCTCCGGGACCGGCAGGCGTCCTCCCAATTCGGGAAGCCGATAATGGTACAGGAGAACGACTGCGACGTCGAGCCGCTGGAGATGGAGGATCTGGAGGGCGAGGTGGACAAAGTGCAAGCGTTGTTCCTGCTGGAGCAGCTTAAGCTCGCCAAACTCGGTTCGTCCCTTCCCATCACCGGCAACAGGCACGGGCTGACAGCGCTGCGCAGTGACGGCGATCACGACGTGCGAGTTCTCGCCGGGAGCAGCCGGCGACCTGGCCGGACGCATGCTGTTGCGCGAGAGCTGCCACCGCCGGCTGAGCGAGTGGCAGCAGGGCCTCCCGCTGAAGCTCGTGTACCAGTCCAACAGCAAGGACCTGTGGGCGATGGGCCTGCAGATATCGTTCCTGTCGCTTCTGCTGCTGTTGAACCGGCCCATCGTTTACACGGACCCATCGCTGCCGGACACGATGCGTAAGCCGTCCGAGGCGATTGCCGGCGACGCGGCGGACGCGATCACGAAGATCTCGGACGACCTGGTCAGGGTGTGGGGGGCACGGTACATGACGCAGCATAGGTGCGTCCTCCGTGAAGGAGAGAGAGAGAGTAGGGGCCGCCAGCTAACGGACAAACGCAGCATGTCCTGCCTGTTCTCGGCCATGACGGTACAGAGGATCAAGCGGCACGCGGCAGACGCCAGGATCTCCGCCGACGCCGACAGCAAGCTGCGCCAGAACATGAGGAACCTCGTCCAGCTCGACAAGATCTTACCGATGGCAGGCTGGATCCACCGCCGCTACTCGCGCATCCTCGAGCGTGAGGACGACGGCGAGGCGTGTAACGTGCCGACCTCGCCGCCGAGCCTGACAGGCGACACGCTCGCCGTAGCGCCCGTGTCGCCGATGCTTGTGTCGCAGCGCAGCCCGCCGCCGCAGATGCGCGCCACCAAGGAGGAGGAGCCTGTCACTGTCGCGGCGGCAGAGAACGGCGCGGGAGAGGAGTGGGGCGACGACTGTGGTCCGATCCTGAACCTGGAGCACTCGTTGACGGCGACCAGCGCGCAGTTGGAGCATCACCTGGGGAGCGGCGACAACGGGCAGCACCAGCTGCAGCAGCAGGAGGAGGAAGGAGAGGCTCAGCGGCAGAGCCAAGTGTTGGAGCGCCAGCGGCGGCATCGCCAGCGGCAGCAGCAACACGGCGCCGACGACCTCAACGGGGCGATGCCGGATCCGACGGCGATGCAGCCCGAGATATTCGACCGCCACTGGTTCGTGGAGAACATCGGCGGCATTGCCAATCCGTTCTGGTGGAGCCAGCAGCAGGAGCGATAGCGGGCGGTGTGGAATTCACGAATACCGTATCTTCCGTCGCGGGGGGGACGGGCAGGGAAAGCGGGTGTTTGGTGTCATCTTGATCGGTGTATTTATTATTTTTCTTCCTTGCGTCCGACGCCCATCTACGTCGTTTAATCGTCCTCATTGTTGTATGCATCACGTAACAGTTCCTCAATGTCAATATACACAACACCATCGTACCGTACCTCTCGACACGCCGCCGCCCACCGTGAGGCAGACTGGCGCCCACCTCTCTCCTGTTCCATATCCCAAACGGACAGCGGACAGTGGGGCTTGGTGATTTTGCGGATTTGCTGTTTAGTGCGGCTATCGACGGCAGCTCGGCGAGGACATCGTCACGTGAACTGTCGGCGCTTCCACGGCACGTGTCCATCCACAATACATAATCCAAAAATCCATGACAAAGTACAGTACTCTACACACCGACAAAGGAGCGGCAAACAAACAGACAGACAGACAGACAAACGTCCAGGCGACGACGGGCTCAGATGAGCCGCAGGATGAGCACGAGGAGGACGGCGTAGGCGGTGACGGAGATGCACGTGACGAGCGTGACGACCTTGACGGATCAGCGCAGGCTCCATCGATCCGGGCGAGGAGGCGAGGGAGGGGGGGCACACGCACGTTCCCGCTGGTCCGGAACTTGCGGCGGGCGCCGTCGCGGAAGAACTGGCGGTTGCCCTCGCGGCGGCGCAGCGCGGCGGCGGCGAGCAGGCCGCAGCCGAGCGCGGAGAAGAGGGCGCCGATCGGGTAGAACTCGCGCGTGAAGACCTTGAGCACCACGAGCGAGAAGCCGAACTGGCCCAGCGCCGTGCGCACGTACGCGCCCTCGAACGTGCGCTGCGCCGCGCGCACCTCGATCAGCTCGGCGCCGGTCAGCTCGCACGAGCGCGCGCGGTGTCCGCGGAAGCGATAGCGCAGGGACGCGTTGGACTGGCGCGGCTGTCAGCACGAGGCGGGCGGAGGGGGAGCGCGGGACGGACGCACTTCGAACATGTCGTGCGGGGTGTTTGTGCGGCTTGCGAAAGGCGCCCCTGGACGCGATCGATGCACATCGCCTGCGACTTGGCGTCAGCCACTCGGATCCCAGGCAGGCTGCAGTGCAACACCGAGTGACGCGCGCTGCAAGTAGGAAGTTTTCGAATATGGTCGGGGACACCTGTAGCCGACACAATCTCGGCCACATTTTCACCCCCGGCTTTTCTCCGCCCTCACTGCATCTTAATTAAAAAGAAGATTGCGAAGTGATAGAGCAGCATCAAAAGTAGGCTAGCCGAATGCTCAAAAAAACAAACAGAGGGCGTAGTGTAGCACAATGTGGCGCTCAAAATTGAGCAGTTTGGGGTGGTAGATAGTCGCCAATAGCGTCCACACTGAGGCGCACCAGTGCCGATGCCCCAAGCAGACGAGGAACCACCTTTTGAAGAGGTGCCCCAGATGGAAGAAGGAGCAGAAGGACCTGTGGGAAGAGGTGTGGAAGGAGACAGGAAAAGGAAGAGAGCGGTGGAAGGTTCACGAGCTCTTCGCCGAGCGGACGTGCAGCCAGGCGCTGCTGGACTTTCTCTCCTCGACGGACATAGGAAAGATCGTGCCAGCGGAGGAGGGGGACGACGCGGAGAGCGAGGCATCGGAGTGGGAGCTCTGGGAGAGAGCGGAGCAGGAAGAGGAGAGGAGGGTGGAGGCGGAGACATTGGGGATGGAGGCGGAGGAGCCACCCCTCTTTCTCCCCACCCCAC
>Ga0307516_10008365_pt1 | contig 11724 bp, 13 predicted proteins | sample 19_EM_MG_FD_203310 | JGI IMG/M metagenome (GOLD analysis project Ga0307516, IMG submission 203310) | Populus trichocarpa ectomycorrhiza microbial communities from riparian zone in the Pacific Northwest, United States - 19_EM | ecosystem: Host-associated > Plants > Roots > Unclassified | place...
GGCGCCACACAGGGGGGGAGGGTCGAAGGTGGGTCGAAACTGAAAACCAAAGAGATTGGGCTGACAGCTAATGAGACTGTAGCCCTACTCTTGGGGAATCGTTTGACGTAGCAGAGAGCTTGTTCGCTGGCGGGAGACAGTGGTGGTTGTCGAAAAAGCTGGGGGGGGGTCAGAGAGAATAGATTGCGTGGAGAAGAATCTCCAGACTAGATACCGCGCCCTTCCTTTATACTTTTCCTTCCCTCTGTGGAATCACAGCTTGCCCGCAAGACTGACACAGTTCCTGCTCATCATGACTCCATCGCTGCGCCCAAGGGAAACACATGATCGCACTCGGCCGCCGCGCGGCCAACACTCTATCCGTGGCAACAGGAGAAAAGACACACAAGCAATATAATGGCGACAACAGGAGAAAGGACGCGCAAGCCTACCCAAAGCGAAACAGCATACATAACGATGACAGAAGAAAGGACGCGCAAGCAACCCAACCGGAACAAGGAGAAGGATCTACACCGGCCGGTGGTTAGGTTTGAGGGATATCGCTACCAGAGCGATGCGATAGGGTGAGGCGCCTAGGCGCGGAGGATGACCGCGGCTGCGGCAGCGGAGATGAGGAGGAGTCATAGGCCGGCCATGGTGATGGCAGCGCCCGCCGCTGCTCCCCGGAGCTTGTCCCGCGAGATTTATGACAGTACGCCCCCTGTCCAGACCGAAGCTCCGGCGAGGTCAGTCCAGGTCCTGGTGGTGTGGCGGCGGATGGGGGTGCAGTGGATGCGGACAGCCCGGCTCGCCTGCTGCCGGGCATGGATTTGTTCGTTCATCCGTTGCTGTTCGGCGATGAGGGTTTCCAGGGTGTTGGCAATCACTGGAGTTGCTGTTGGTTTGCATCGTGGTACTCGTTCAGGCGCTGGGCGAGGGCGTGGTGCACCACGTGGTTGCGGCGGGCGTCCTGGGTGGTCGTTTCATGGATCATGGCTACGATTTCCCGCAGGAGGGTGATTTGCTCGTCCTGGAGCGTGGTTGGCGTGGTGGCTGGGGCTTCTTGGTCGTCCTGGGGTGGAGTGATGTCGGCAAGGGGTTCGCGTGGGGCTGCGGTGCTGCAGCGGAGGTGGTGGTTTTCCATATTTACCCGGAATCAACACTCAGGGCAGACCCGCTTTCCTCGGTACCAGTCCGTACATGCTTTAACGGAGTCGAGGCGTCGTTCGTGGGTTACTTCTCGTAGTTCTTGGGAGTGTGGCATCGTGCAGTCGCATTCTCGGTGGTTGCAGCGGCGGCAGCACCCGTTGCTTCGCTGAGGATAGTAGTTGTCATTTTTCATCTGGTGGTGGACGCCGCAGTAGTTGTCGTAGCAGGCCGTCCAGTGGAGGGAGATGTGATTGTTCTGTCGGGGCTGACCCACGGCGGACAGGGGTGGTGAGGGAGCCATGGGGACGTCCCAGCTGTCCGTGGTCGTGACTTGGGCAGTGGTGTCGTCCGTGAGGGTCCAGCCTTCATTGGTGTTGACAGTGGCGGTGGTAGATATTTTTCTAATTTTGGGGGGCAGGTTTCTCAGGGTATTCCTCGTGGAACTGGTGGACGAGATCGGATGAGTTTTCGAAGTTGTAGGCTGGCTACCAGGTCTGGTCGTGGTCGTGGAAGCCGGTCCACTTGACTCGATACTGGATGTGGTTTCTCTGGCGTCGGGAGTCGAGGATCTTTTCTACTTCCCACTCTTGCTGTTCTTGTATGATCACGGGTGGGGGCGGTGTTTGTTGGTGTCCCGGGATTGGTTCGGTGCTGGCTGTGGGTTCGAGGAGGCTGATGTGGAAGACCGGGTGGATCCTGACAGCGGCCGGTAGGTCCAGTTTATATGCTCTTGTGCCCACCTTCTCGAGGATGGTGTACGGGCCTATCTGCTTGTGGTCCAGCTTGTTTGATGGTCGTGTTGTCCGTATGTGTTTTTTTGCCATAGCCAGACCTTGTCGCCTGGGTTCAATACCAGGTCCAGATGTCGTGCTTTGTTGGCTTGTTCTGCTTGAGACATTTGGGCTTCCTTAATCTCTGCTCGCAGTTCTTCATGCAGCCTTCTTAATGCCACAACATATTCTGATACTTCCGGGGTTTCATCGTTCTGGGTGCCGAGGTCTGGCAGGAAACGAGGGTGACATCCATAGTTGGCAAAGAAGGGGGTTATTTTTGTGGTTCCGGTTTGTGTGTTGTTGTAGCAGAATTCGGCAATTGGCAACAACCCTTCCCAGTCGTCCTGCTGGTTGTTGCAGTATGCCCGGAGATATTGTTCGAGCGTGGCATTGGCTCTTTCCGTTTGCCTGTCCGTCTGTGGGTGGAAAGCTGTGCTGAGGTTGTGTGATATCCCAAGTGCTTCCGTTACTCGTTTCCAGAAGTCTGAGGTAAACAGGGACCCTCTGTCTGATACAATACTGTTTGGCAGTCCGTGGGGTCTTATGACTTGTCGGAGAAAGTGGTCTGCTAGGTCTTCGGCGTTCATGGTGCCCTGGCAGGCGACGAAATGTCCCATCTTTGTGAGGCGATCGATTATTACCCATAACGCGTCTTTTCCGTTGCTCATCAGCAGCGCGGTGATAAAGTCCATTGATATCGTGTCCCACGGTCGGTGTGGAAGTTCGAGTGGCTTTAGCAGTCCAAACGGCGCGTTTCGGATTGGCTTGATGCGATGGCAGGTGTCACAGTGGTCGACGTATCTGTGGATGTACTTTCGTTGTCCTAGCCAGTAGAATTTTCGGCTAACGAGTTTCAGGGTTCTTGCTCGGCCCGGGTGTCCCGCGGCTTGCACGTCATGGTGGTCTCTTAATATGCGTAGTCGTAGGGTATTGTTGTCCGGGACCGATATGAGGCCGTCGTACATTAGCAACCCGCTGTTTTCCTTGCATAACCCTAGTGCGCTCTTTCCATTGCGGGTGGTCCCGCTCGCCTTTTTCCTCCGGATTTCTTGGATCTCTTCATCTGCTGCGCTTAGTGTCCGGATTTCATCCAGGAGTTCCTTGTCTATTTCGAGGTTGATGGTTTCTGTTGTATTGGCCTGGAGTGCTTCAAACGCTTCCTCGGGTAACAGGATTCGGCCATGGTTCTGTCGATGCTTCATATCCCCTTCCCAGGGAGAGTCTCCTGACTCTCTAGAGAGGATGTCTGGCTTGCCGGCCAATTTCCCGGGTCGATACTTGATCACGAAGTCATAGTTAGCTAATCGCTCACCCCACCGGGCTTGTCGCAAATTGAGATCTTTTTTTGTTTTCCAGTATTCGAGATTCTTGTGATCCGTGAGAATCGTGATTTTGGGTCCCGTTGGCTTGCAATAGGTATCCCATTTTCGCAGTGCGTCTATGATCGCCAGTAGTTCTTTGTCGTGGATATTGTAGTTGCGATCCAGATCCTTGAGTTTCCTTGAGTAATATGCTACAGGATGTAGGATCTCTTTTTCGTTGAGTTGGGAGCAGATTGCCCCTATGGCGTAGTCTGATGCATCCGTTTCGATGGTAACGGCCCGTTCCGGGTCGAAGTGCTGCAGTATTGGTTCCGTGATCATTGCTTCCTTGAGCGTCTCAAACGCCTCCTGCTGCTTGTCCCCCTATTCCCATGCTTTTTCTTTCCTTGTCAGGGAGGACAGAGGCGTCGTAATCTTGCTGTAGTCTCTGATGAACCGTCGGTAATAATTGGCGAAGCCCAGGAAACTCTGTACCCCTTTGACATTCGTTGGTTCCTTCCAGTCCCGGATGGTCCGGATTTTCTCTTCATCCATTCTTAGTCTTTGTGGTGATATGACGTATCCTAGGTATTCTGTTTCTTTTGTGTGGAATTCGCATTTGGATGCTTTCAGCATTAGTCCGGTGTCTCGTACTTGTGTGAGTATTGCCCTGACATGTTCCCGGTGTGTCTCTTCTTTGGGTGAGAAGACCAGGATGTCGTCCAGATATGCCACACAGAAGATGTCCAGATAGTCGCTTAGGATTTCGTTCATCCATCGCTGAAAGGAGGCTGGGGCGTTGGTGCGTCCGAATGGCATGACGCAATACTCGTACAGTCCGTATCGAGTATGAAACGCCGTTTTCCATTCGTCGCCTTTTGCAATGCGGAGGTTGTAGTATGCATCTCTGATGTCCAGTTTCGTGTAAATGCTGGCACTGGATAGTTGGTCGAGGGATTCTCCAATTAATGGCAGTGGTGTCCGATCCTTGATTGTGATTTTGTTCAACTGGCGGTAGTCTACACACAGGTGTAATCCTCCATCCTTTTTGTTGACAAAGTGTATTGGGGCTCCCGCTGGGGAGGTGGATGCGCGGATCCATCCCCGTTTCCCGTTGGTTTCTAAGTATTCCCTTAGGGCCTTCATTTTTTCTTCGTTTAGGCGCCTCAGGGGCTCATACGGGGGCGTCTTCCCTTCTTCCAACGGGATATGGTGGTCCTGAGTGCGGTAGGACGGTGGGGCCACTGGTTCCTTTTCGGTGAACACTTTGAGGAACTCGTGATATTCCGGGGGCATTGGGTATTTGCTAGTCCTGGAGGTTCCCTTGATTTTGTCAATTACGGTCTGGCATACCTCCCATGGGTCTGTTTCGCCGATTTCCCATTTCTCTTCTTCTGCCGGCATCTTCTTGTAGTATTGCTCTGTGGCTTTCTCCTCCGGGAAGGTGTTGGCTTTTGGCGAGCTGGGCAAGCAGCTGTCGGCGCAGTGGTCCGAGTGGAACTGTACAGTATGATTTTTCCATCCTATCACCGGGTCGTGGAGCTTGAGCCACGGAAGCCCTAGGATGATCGGGGCGTTCCCGATTGTAATACAGTGTAGCCGGATGTCTTCTTCGGGTTGGTCAAAGGTTAGGTGGATTTGTGTGTCGTGGGTTACCGGCCCACCGGTGACCTCACTCCTGTCGACTGTTAGTACTCGTCTTGGCGTCGTTTTCTGATGCATGGGAATTTCATTTGCTTCGGCGTAGGCTTTCTAAATGAAGTTCTCACATGCCCCACTATCTACCAAGGCTGTGTTATTGTGTTCGTTTCCGTTGGCCCCCAGGATTGATACTTTGATCATGATTTTTTCTTAGCGGTTGTACCAGGTCGTTCGTACTCTGTAAGGTGGGTCTGATTCTGCAACGGGTTTCTCCCTTGGGTGGCTGTTGCTTAGGCCTGTTCCCAAGGGCTGCCGTTTCCCGCCAGTTCGGGTTCTTCCACAGGTTCGTTGATGTTTTCTTCGTACGTGGCTACGCTGCCCGGTATGGCTTGTTCCCTGGGACTCGTGCTTTCTTGGCCTGGGGGCATTCTCTCGCAAAGTGCCCCTTCTTTCCGCAATTATAGCGTTCGTCTGTTTGCGGTCGTCGTGGGAATCGGTTTGGCGTTCTTGGTGTGAACTTGAATGGTCGGTTAGCATCTAGGTCCATAGGGTCCCCCGGAGGCACTGTCGGGGGTTCTTTCGTGTGGACATGGAAGCGCGCTTCGGGGCTAGCTGCAGGTCATCGACTGATGACTCCAAGGTTGCATAGGCGGCTGTCTGTTTTGATGGCGGCCGTGGCGTAGTTTACCAGAACTGTGGCTGGTACTTCACTCATGACCAGGTGTCGTTTTACTGCTGGGTGTAGTCCATCTCGAAACTGTGTGATGCATACGTTGTCCGCGTACGGGAGGTCTGCTTTGATCCGCTGGAATTCCACCCAATAGGTTGCTGCCGTCCGATTCCCTTGCTGTATTTTCTGGAACTTTTCGAAGGCTATTTCTTCGGCATCTATCTGGCCGAAGGCGTGCTTCATGCTAGTCTTCGGTTCTTCCCATGTTAGGTTGATCCCTCCCTCCTGGTTCAGGAAGGTTTCCACCCAGTTCCATGCTACTCCTCGGAGGAGGGAGGATGCGTATCCCGTTTCTTTCTTATTGTCGTCGAATCGGTTTCCCTCGGTTCTAAACTTCAGCTCGCACTGGGCCAGAAACGTTTTGAACTTCTCTTTTTCTCCCTCGAACGGTTCAGGGTCCCGGAGTTTGGGGTAGCTAATCTGTGGCGGTCTGTTTCGTGCCGCTAGAACTGTCTGCAACATTTCTGTTGTCAGCAGGTGGGGTCCAGGGATGTCCGTCATTCTTCTGGGTTGCTCTGGGGACTCGGGGGTCTGTGGTCTGGATCGTGGCTCTGGGGTTACTGGGCTCGGTGCCTGCTGGTCGTCAGGGACGTCTCTAAACTCGCCAAGATTGAGGGGGTCCCTGGTGTCCTCGTCCTGGGAATCCACCGTGACTTTTGCTTGCTACGTCAGGTGTCGATTGGGAGACGCAATCTAGTGTCAAGATCCTGCCTCGACTACATCCGTGCAGCTCGACAGGCAACGTAGGACTTCTGGGCATACACTCCTGGCATACTTACACGCCACTCATAGTTTCGCGGTATCGGTCACACCCTGCGTGGTCTCGTCGCGGTCTTCTCCCACGCCTTGTGTGGGGTCGTTGTTCTCACGGTATCCGTCACGCCCAGCGTGGTCTCTTCGTGGCTCTTCTCACATGCCTTGCGTGGGCTCATTGTTCTCGTGTTATCTGTCACACCCGCCGTGGTCTCTTCGTGGCTCTTCTCACATACCTTGCGTGGGCTCGTTGTTCTTGGGGAGTGGTGGTCACAGCGCCGGTCATGGGGATAGAGAGGTAGGTCTGTGGAGAGAGATAATATGCAACTTCAATCTATTGCATTCAGCACTACAGGCTATGTACGCTCCACCTCACCATACCGCCCCCATGGGGTTCCCAGCTTTCCAAAGCCGCCTAAAATCACAAAACAAAACAAAACAAACAAATAGCAAATCAAGATCACAACATAAAGAGCATCTGCGACGTTCCAGCGAAGAAAGAGCACAACTTCCCATCTATCCTGCTCCGCCCTTCGTTGTCAAGTCAGGTTTTCAACGCACCAAAGCCTGGCTCTGGGGAGTCAAAGCCGGAGTCATTGGTGCTATATGTGGTGGTGTGGTCTCCGTCAAGACAGAGGTGTGCTGAGTGTCCTAGCCCGGTGGCGCGCAGGAGGCGCCGCAATGGCAACGAGTTTTCGGGTGCTAGCATGAAGTCTGGGGACTGTATACTACCGACTGCCGAGGAGAGGAGGGTTGTGCGTTCGACTGCCAGCAGTGGACAGTCACGTAGGAGGTGGAGCGAGGTGCATGGGGCCGATCAACATGGGTATGGCCCTGCATCGATATTCGGTGGGGTGTCGGTGGGTGAGCGGTTGCAAAACACTCACCACACTGCTCGTGTATCAGCCCAGTCGACATTGCATAGATGGTCAGGAAATTTGAAAGAAGGTTTCGACAGAGGGAGCTCGATCTTCCATCGTCGAAAAAATTCTGCGTGTGCCTGGGTTTGCAGCCCAGTCTTTGTGGTGAGTGCAAATTGGCATGGTGTGGTGGAGGATGCTCCCAGTTTGGCCAGTGTATCAGCCCGTTCATTCCCACGTATACCACAGTGGGAGGGGCACCACACAGTGGTGATCTGGCAGCCTAGGAGTTGGAGTTTTCCAACGATTTCCTGTGTCCGTCGTGCATATTCGTGGTTATGCTTGTTGAAGTGAAGGGTGTTGATCGCGGCCTGGTTGTCGATGCAGATGAATACCGTAGAGCGTGGCAGAGTGGTAGTGAGCAGGGTGGAGACTGCTTCCTGTACAGCATGTAGTTCGGCGTCGAACACCTCAGCCCTAGTACCGAGATAACATTTTCCCGAGGTGAACCTGTGGAGTTGCTGGTTGCTGCAGTGGTCGACTGCCCATCCACAGCCAACTGCACCATTGGCGAGCTTGGAACCGTCCGTATACATGACAACCGTATGGTCTGCCAGTGTTTGTAGCCATTTTTTGTGGAGTTGTTATGGTTTTGTCGTTTTGTCGGGGTTTGGAGAAACAGTCTTCACCACTCCTCCCGTGGTTGTGGTTGCTGTCTGGTCCTCCAACTTGCCCAGTATAAGGTCTTTACTGAGGTTGTATAGGCGGTGTAGTCCCGAAAGGTTGGCGTGGGTATTCGGTTGTTCTCGTAGAGGTCCGACGGTGTGGTGAGTTGGGAGAAAGTGTAGTCGGATCGCGTATCGTAGCAATAGGTAGTCTAGGTAGGTCTCCATTGGTGGTAGGTGAGCAAGAGTGATCAGATTTGTCGTTCTGGTATTGAGCGGAAGGCCTGTAATCCATCAGATGACAGCGTTTTATGCCACTTTGAGCGTTGCGACTACCCCGCGGGTTCCAGTCCACCATGCTGGTGACGCTCAAAACATTGCGGAAAGGATCGCTGTCATTGCCAGATGGTGGGCGATGCATGCGCGGATGCCACGGGACTGGTATCGTAGGAAATTCAGGCTTCCCAGAACCTTGTTTGCTCTGGAGCTGCCATCGTAGCATGATATATGAATGTGAGTGATTCATCAATAAATACCCCTAAGTACTTGATCTGTCGTCCGGCAGGTATAGTAGTACCGAGTACTCGGAGTGGAGGATGTGATGTGAGGCTCTTGTTTTTGTCCTTACTGGTGAGGGGGAGGCAGTAGAGTAGTTCGGTTTTTGACGTTGCAAAGCGAAGTCCGAGTGGGGCGCCATTCTCCAAGTGTTGTTTGGTTCGCTCCTTGAGATGTACGTTGGCTTCGGAGATTGTATGTGACAGCTGTACCATGCAGATGTCATCCACATAGGAGGTATCGATGGCGTCAGCGGGGTAATGCTGTTTCTCGAGCATTGCATTACTGTAGATAAGGCAGAGGATTGGCGAGATCAGTGACCCCTGTGGTAGTCCACATCGGTACAGTTGTGGTTCTTCAGATTGCTGGTCAAAACTGAATGCCATTTTCCGATTAAGTTTTAAATGCGACAACCCACTCGACAAGATAGGATGGCATCCGGCGTTGGCACATAATTTCGTATAGTGTTGTCGGGTGGACCTGGTTAAACGCTCCCTTGATGTCATGCGTGAGTACCGCTGGCCGTGTCGGTTTTTGGTTGGTTGTCTTCCTCCTACTGATAGAGTTCGCGATGGGGGTTATCGTTTGTAGTAGGGCATCGATTGCAGAGTTTTCCGGTTGTGCACCCATTTGCGAAGGGTGGGTCGCACCACACATCAACGCAGTCTGAGACAGACGTTTTGCCACAATTGTCTCCAGCAGCTTCCCAAAACATGACTGCAGTGAGATTGGACGGTAGGATTTTGGGTGTGAGTATGACTTTTTTCCGGGTTTGGGGATGACAACACAATTGGCAGTCTTCCATTCCGGTGGATGTGCCGCATATCTGAAACATGCCGTAAAGACACAGGGGAGAGGATGTGGGGCAGCCTCATTGAACCGACGCAAGGTACTGTAGGTGATGTTGTCCGGTCCGACTGACGTGTCATATTTCGGATGCGTAATTGCCAGCTGGATTTCGTATGCTGTAACTCCACTCTTGTAGTGGCGTAGACCTTTCTTGGGGGTGAGAAGGTCCGTAGGGAGTGGTGTTTGTTGCGCCGTATCAGGAAATAATGCTTTCCGTAGTACATCACACTTTCCTTGAAAGTCGGATCGTCCGTCAAGTGGTGGGATTGGTTTATGGTGTGTGTTGTGATGTTTTAGTGTTTTCCAGACTGTTCGAGTGGAGGCGGTCTCCAGTTGGTGGATACGGTAAGCTGTCTTTGCGTTCCGTACCATTATTGACCATTTAGAACGCTTGTACTGGCTGTCTTCGCGGTTTGCAGCGGTAGGTTGAAGGTGGGCTCGTCGGTCGGCACGTTTGACGCACTGTTTGGCCAGCGTAAGACTGTGGTTCCACCAGGGTGCAGCTACTTTCCGCGGTACTCTCAGTGGAACGGCCTCGTCAACAGCTTGGTTGATCAGGCGTGTGATGTTGGTTATCGCTCTGAGAGTGTCGTCCGTCCCTTGGAGTTGTGAGAGGTCCATTCCAGCAGACTGGACTCGGGAATCAAACAATCACCAGTCGGCCCTACGCCAGCACCGGCGGGGAACTGCTGGTGCTAGGGCCAGTGGCAGTGACAGGGTGACGGTAACAGTGCTGTGGTCTGAGGTAGTATCGTGGTCAACCGCCAATGACAAGACGGATTGTGTGGTAGAACCTCAGGAAAGACACAAGTCGATGGTTGAGGGGCGTCCGCCATTCCTGGGATGGTGCGTGGGTATTGACGGCTCGTTCTGGAGGTGGAAATTGTTGTCTTCGAGCCAATCTGCAATTGCCTGGCTTGCACGCGAGATGCGGATGGTCGGCGGGAGGGGTCCCTGCCACAATGGGTGGTGTGCTTTAAGGTCTCCCATGAGTATACAATCGTTTGGTGGTTTGAAGGTTGGAAGGATTCCGGCCAGTGGCTCCGCTCGCCCTGGAGGATAAAAATTAAAGAGGGTGAAGGATTTCCGGTTGTGTGATGTAGTGATTGTGGTTCCCAGAAAGGAGTTCTCAGCGGTAAAGACTGTGGTCGCGGTAAGACCAGGTGTGCAGCGTATATACGTCACACACCTAGGTTTAAAAGGTGCAGGGGTAAAGGTGTCGAAGCCAGGTAAGGAGGGTGGGTTGCCATGTCTGTCACACCATGGCTCTTGAAGTAAGCAGATCAAATTTTCAGTCTTCCGGGCAAAATCCTGTAATGCTGAAATCGTCGTAGCCTGGCCTCTGGCGCAGTTCAGCAGCTGCACGTGCCCTACGGATGCAAGGAGGGCCATCGAGTTGGCCGCTCCCGCCATGGGGGCGTCTCCCAGGTTGGTTGCATTCGTGGCTTTATTGAGGGTGCGGAGCTTGATTCGTTCTGGGCAATTCGGGTCGCATGCCTTATGTGGTGAACTGCAATTAGCGCAGCGAATTGGGGGGTGGGTGCAGGTGGGTCCCTTCTTGCATGTTGGAAGGGTGCACGGGTGTTCTCGGGTTTCGTGGGGACCTGCGCAGACAGCACAGCAGGAGTTATTGCGGCAGAGGGCAGCCGGGTGCCCATAGGCTTGACACTTGCGGCATTGGGTGGTTCGTCCGTACGCAATATAGTCATCCACCTGACACTCACGGTTGCATACGATGAGATTCTGACGACCGATAGCATCCTTCTTGACATTACCGGGCGTGGAGAAGAATCTCCAGACTAGCTACCGCGCCCTTCCTTTATACCTTTCCTTCCCTCTGTGGAATCACAGCTTGCCCGCAAGACTGACACAGTTCCTCCTCATCATGACTCCATCGCTGCGCCCAAGGGAAACACATGATCGCACTCGGCCGCCGCGAGGCCAACACTCTATCCGCGGCAACAGGAGAAAAGACACGCAAGCAACATAACGGCGACAACAGGAGAAAGGACGCGCAAGCAACATAACCGAGACACAGGAGAAAGGATGCACAAGCCTACCCAAAGCGAAACAGCATATGTAACGATGACAGAAGAAAGGACGCGCAAGCAACCCAACCGGAACAAGGAGAAGGATCTAGACCGGCCGGCGGTCAGGTTTGAGGGATATCGCTACCAGAGCGATGCGATAGGGTGAGGCGCCTAGGCGCGGAGGATGACCGCAGCTGCGTCAGCGGAGATGTGGAGGAGCCATAGGCCGGCCAGCGTGATGGCGGCGCCCGCCGCGGCTCCCAGGAGCTTGTCCCGCGAGATTCGTGACACTTGTGACCTTTTCTCGTACACTAGTAGCATATGATGTCGCTGGTATTCGAGGAGTCTTTCTTTTGATCGTAGGGCTTTCGTCGGTGTTTGCCTTTTCCACCGGTTCGATGGTGCTTGCCATCATTGACGTTTGCAGTCAGGGCATTAC
>Ga0307516_10008366_pt1 | contig 11723 bp, 10 predicted proteins | sample 19_EM_MG_FD_203310 | JGI IMG/M metagenome (GOLD analysis project Ga0307516, IMG submission 203310) | Populus trichocarpa ectomycorrhiza microbial communities from riparian zone in the Pacific Northwest, United States - 19_EM | ecosystem: Host-associated > Plants > Roots > Unclassified | place...
TTTTTTTTTTTTAATGTTAGTATCTTTAAGTCTCATATAAATTATGATTATTAACATGTTTTCATTTGGTAATTAAATATGAAAAAACTTCAAAATCAAAATGTTTCATCCACTAGTATTACCCCAACATCAACCAATACCCCAACATCAACCACTAACCCAACATCGATCACTGCAGGATCCGCCATGGATAATAAAGTAAACAACCTCAAGTCCTTACATTAAGGAAAATAAATGTTGATGATAGAAAAAAATTACAAATTTGTGATCACTTTACAAAACTTGATGATGACCCTAAAACTCCTAGAGCTGAATGTAATTATTGTGGAAAAGATTATACATGTCATACTATTCTTAATGGAATAAGTAATATAAGGAGTCATTTAAAAGTATGCAAAAAGTTTTTTTTTGTAGTTGATAAGAAGTAAAAGGTTTTGGTATTAGAACCTAAAAAAGAAGAGGGTAAATCGAGAGAGTAAAATGTAGGCACTCTTAAGGCAATAGGTTATAATTATGATGAATGTAGACAACCACTAGTAAAAATAGTTATAATTGATGAGTTGTCATTTAATTTTGTGGAGGATAAGGGATTTAGATTATTTTCTAGGAACATGCAACCTAGATTTGACATTCCTTCTCGTTTCACTATTATGAGAGATAGTTTGAAACTTTATGTTAAAGAGAAGGAAAAATTAAAGACAGCTCTTAGGGGTCAACGATTATGCTTAACAACAGATACATGGACATCGATTTAAAACCTTAACTATATGTCCTTAACGACTCATTGGATTGATAATGGGTGGAATTTGCATAAAAGAATTCTTAATTTTTATCAAGTTTCCAATCATATGGGTAAGACAATTGGTCACGTTACTAAGAATTGTTTGTTAAAGTGGGGGATTGATAAACTTTTGGTTGTTACAGTAGACAATGCAAGCTCTAATAATGTGACAATTTCATATTTGAAGAATGTGATGAAAGATTGATCAACTAATATATTGTCAAATGAGCATTTGTATGTTAGATGTTGTGCAAACATTGTAAACTTCATTATGTGTGATAACTTGAAAGAGATTAATGTTTCGGTTGTTAAGATTTGAAATGCAATTAAGTTTGTGAAATCTTCACCTTTTAGACAACTTGCATTTAAGAAGAGTGCAGAAAAGTTGTATATAGAGTGTAAGAAATCATTGTATTTGGATGTTGCAACTCGATGGAATTCAACTTATCTTATGTTAGAAACTGTTGAAAAGTTTGAAAAGGTGTTTATGAGGTTAGGTGAAAGTGAACCTAGGTATATAAGTTACTTTTTGGAGGTTGATTCAGAGGGGAATAAAAAAAATATAGGGCCACCTAGCTTGAAGGATTGGAAAAATGGTAGAACTTTGATAAAATTCTTAAAGATCTATACACGGTTACATTGAGATTTTCTGGCTCATTGTATGTCACATCAAATTTTTTCTTCAATGAATTGATTTTCATGTATGCAAACTTGTTGCAATTATGTAAAAGTAGAGATAATCTTTTAAGTGAAATGACGATGAAAATGATGTTAAAGTTTGAGAAGTATCAGGGTTATGAAGTAAATCAGATTTTTTTGTTGTATGTTGTTAATGTCTTAGATCCACGTCTCAAATTGAAATATATGAAATTTTGTTTTGGTAAGTTATATGATTATGACAGCACAATTGCTAACAAAGAAGGTGAAAGATAATTTAGTAAGCTTGTATGAGTTTTATTTAAAAGCTGATAAAATGGTGAATGATAATAAATATAAACATTATGTTAATGTTATTGATGACTTAGAGGTAGATGTTAACACTTAAGCTTAATTCAAAAGGCATTTACAAGAGAAAGATAGTGTGGAAAATAGAAATGAGGTTGATAGGTATTTAGTTGATAGTTGTGAGGATTCTAATGATAATAAATTAGATATTTTAGGGTGGTAAAAAAGTAATGCTTCAAAATATAAGATACTTTCAAAGGTTGAACAACATGTTCTAGCTATTCTTATATCCATAGTGGCTTTCAAATCAACATTTAGCACGGCGGTCGTATACTCGATCAATTTCAAAGTTTTTTTTTTCTCCAGCAACAGTTCAAGCACTTATTTGTTGTTAAAATTAGTTGCATCATGAACCAATTCCAACCAACATTAGAATCTTGATGAATGATTTTGAAATCTACGAAAACCTTGAATCAAGTAATTTTTCTTATAAACTTATACTTTCTATTTTATGATTTATTAATTAATACATTTTTAATCTAACATATCTAATTTTTATTTTGTAAAATTTAATGAAAAGTTACATCTAGCAACGGATGATAATTAATTTAAAAATCAGGCTATTTATTGAAAACATATGGTAAAAATACTATTTTTTATTTTTATATCTTCTAATTTAATTTATCATGTTATAATTCTAGTTTTGGAATTCCATAATTTGATGTCAATAATATTAAGAAATCAAAGTGCAAAATTCTTGATGTGCTTCTTGATTGGAATGATATGCTTCTTGATTGGAATGATGTGCATAGTAGAGATTTTTCGGCTTGAAGTATTTTATGACAATGTTATTTGTTTTTTTTATAAGCTCTTTGAAAGTAAATCCTTTGTAATTTGAATTTTAACTCGTTAGTGTGTTTTATATTAACAAAAATATTAGGAAGGTAAAAGAAATATTGAAAACAAAATTAACATTAACAATTTAATATAAATAAATATTTAGTGGCAAAAAACACTTAAAAACACAATAAATGAGCTGATCCCAATTGGACCATCACTTTTTATAGGAAAATTGACATTAAAAAAGCCCACTACAAGCCCATCAAAAAGTAAAAAACAAAGCCCAAGGTTTTTCTGACATTAAAAAACCAAACCAAAACCAGTCAGTTGGAACCGGTTTTGGTTCAGTTTTGGTTTAAATTTTTTTGAATTATAAAAATTTAGTTTGGTTGTTTAATAGATAAAAATCAAACCGAACAAAAATTAATCACCCCTACCCCTACCCCTACCCTCCTCTGTCCGCATACATTTGTTAGAATAAGAATGAGCCCATATAATATGATGATAAGTCGGTGTCTTTACTTGCTGTAGATGTGGTCCAATAGAGACAGAAGAAACTGGACCAGTTCTAATGGATCCCCCTCGCTCCTGTTAAACTACTCCACCATAATCAATAACATGCATATAAATCCCAGCTATTTATCTTGTAAATTAAAAACAAAAGGAAGAATTGAAGATTGAATGGTATAGTCTAAGACCCATAATATAAAATGAATGCAAACCATAACCAGCTGATGATGACTAGTAGATTGGATTCTGTTGTTAGGCTAGCAAGGTCACTGTCCTGTTTCCATTTTCTTTTCTTTCTTATTCCAGCTATTTCTAGAGAAAACATTGGTCCCAAGAAGCCCCAAACACTCATTGGTTGCAATCTAATTGTTATCTTTGCTCAATTTCTTGGGAACATTTGCTCAGGGCTCTCCTCTCTCGTCAACATCACCATTTCATGGACCAAAACCCGTCTTGTCTGTTTACGTCCTAACGACTCCACCTTCCAATAATGGCATGCAGTTGTCTTGCAGCTTGCCCCTTGTATTGTGAAAGTTACAGCTTTCTAACAATCTTAACAGCAAAAGGGTCTACCATGCAAATTACAGGTTTGCGAGTGTGCACGCCTATGCATGCGCGTGCATTGACAGTATTGTAGAATACTGTAAGAAATCAGCAGGAAACTCACCCTTGCAAAATATGCCACTGCATTCACCTCACCAATTTCAGAGATGCATGATGGAAAGTTCTAAAGTGACTATTAAGTTGAAACAAGGCACTGATTGGAAAGAAATTTGATGGCATGGTCAGTGAGTATTTACCTTGTTTCTTGCATATGAAGCAGCTGGTTTTTCTGCTACTTGAAATTCAAAGGGAGAAGCAAACTTATCACAATCAGTGCCCTTAAATCTGAGAAATCCTCAAACATCACTTGCATCCCTCTAGCTCGGGAAACAATCACTGCAACATCCTCTTTCCAGCTACCTTGTCACAAGAACTGTATGCTCGCTGTTCCAAGTCTTGACAAATAGTATACATCTACAACCTACCCTTCCATGATTTTGCAGATGGATTTGAAGGGGAACTGCCTCCAGTGTCGTCGCTTTCATACAGCATGTCATCCCAAGGCAGCATCACTGCGACAATTAGATGCAGCAACAGAAGAATACTTCGTGTCATGAACAAGAACATTAACCCATCCAAACACAGCACGGTCAGATTTAACTTCTATCCTTGATGCAAGTTTAATGAGACGAATTCATATCTGCATTTTCATCAAATTGGAGTTGCGTGATCTTATTTTCTGCAGATTGAGTATCCTTGGGTCAAGCATCTACAAGAGGCTAAAAACACCCCACTATAACAAAATTTCATCCACCAGTATGCACATCATTATCAGAAATGAGAACACGGCATTCATACATAAATACATGCACAAAAACAAACAAAATTTGTCTATGAATAGACTCAATCATTACAGCAATACGAGTCTAAAACCCTAGGTGTATATGGGTTGCAACTTCTCACAGCCATACATTTACTTACAACTGAATTCTTTCCCGTCCCCTCAATTCTCATTCACTCACCCTACCTGGTGCTGCTGTTCTTGAATTGCTTGCACATTTCTCAATGATCTCAATAATCCCTTGTAATAATACACTCAAGAAAGTGTGCATGCCTTGTAACCGCAAGTAAGAAATATATAGTTGTACTTGAAATACGATGCATGCACCATTAGCATCACAAGTCATTTATCATCACAAGGAAACTCAAAGGCCATCTTCGCAAATCATTAGAGAACTAGTTGTAAAATTCCTTGATAAGTTAGAGCCTCGAGTAAGGTTCAGCAGTTTGTTATATGATGCGGTGTAGTTTTGCACCAACCACATATTTAAAAGTGCTTGGTTAATCAACATACAATAGTTTTGCCTCAAACTCTCTCTTCAAACCTTGATTATGAAAAAACTATAATACCAAAACCAAATACACACTAAGTGGTACTTGATACCTCAACCATGTGGGCATACAATGAAATAAAGTTTACATATTCGATCCTAGCATTTCTTTATCACATCTAAATGTGACTCCTCGTTCTTACATTGGCTGCAGATACATAAAGATAACTGACATAGAAGTCAGATATGCATCCCAGGTTGAAAGTTTCAATTTACTTTTCCCTTCATTTCCATAACCATGCTATTAGATCATTACAAATTTGTAAAGGGAGTCTAAATGAACTGTCTGTGTTTTTTTTATAAAAAAAAAACACGCGGAAAGTTCAAACAAATGCACCCTTCAACATAAAAATGAATGTTTTCCTAATAGCAGCAAAAATAAATCAAAATAATCTACCAATCCGCTCATGCTCAGTCAGTCAATAATCTCATGAATTATTGTTACCTGGCACATAAGCACAGTACCATCAAGCAGGCATATTTTCAGAAGTGTAGCATTTATTGATAATAATAATAATAATAAAGAATCCCTCTCCCATCCTCTCAGTTAATAGCATCAGTTGTCAGTTTGATGGTAAAACATCATCAGTATATAGGCTCATTAATATTAATATAGGAAGTCACGTTCAAAAGCCGCTCACTGTGCAAAGCATTGGCTGCTAGTTTTTTCATTTAGTGGTATCATTACTACCAACTTATCAAGCAATAAGAGAATACTTCTTTCCCAGTGGAAACAATCTAAGAAAGGACCTCCAACAGGCAAACAATGAGAGCTTGGGTTAAAAGCATTGAGATTGAAAATAAGAAAATAATAGTTGAATAATTTCCCCAAAAAAAATTTGAAAACTGCAAAACTAAAAGCATATAGCTCACCATCATATGAAGGTAGCATACTTTTATGTTAGTTTTCCAATTTCTCAACTTATTTACCAAAGGAAAAAATCTTTAAAAAAAAAATTCAAAAAGAGCTATAGAGAGCCGGGTGTATTTTAATTATTTAATAAAATTTTCATTAACCCTCTTGTTGAAAGAAACTCACAGATTTTGGTTGAGATTTCACCACCAGGGTTTGTGGACACCCTACAAAGAAGCTATTGGAATTGTCTTCTGTTGCTATTGTTTTCGTGGTTGTATTATCCTTTGGGCTACCCACCAAATGGAGTTCAGAAAAATGGTCACCCCAGATATCATATGTATATTCACTCCCCACCTTTTCATCTACTTTAACACTTCTTTGGTTTAAAAGTTTTGCTCCAGGAGCTCGAACAATAGGAGCAATTGTTGATGTTGATGTTGATGTTGATGTTGATGACAAGGGAGAAGAATAATGCAGACTGGGGGCAGCATCACTAGAACAAGGAAATGCAGGAGAAGGTTTAGAAAAGGTCTTGCTGGGCACTAAAGGTTGCTCACAAGTAGCAGAAAAGTAGTTGTAACCATAGCATTTCATAGAAACCTTGGGCTCCAGGACAACTGTCTTGGTAGCAGATTCAGAAACCAGAACCTTCCTGAACTGTTGGGCTGCCACTTGAGTGAATGGATTTCTCACCTCAATAGTGTCTGCATCAGAAGATGGCGACCATATTCGGTTGGGTGTTGCAGATACAGGAGACAGGGGAGATGAAGGGGTAGAATTTCCACTTTGATTACTCGATACTTCAAGCGGTCCTGTTAAGCATGCACTCACACCCTTCTTCCTCCTTCGCCTTCTTCCTTTCTCTTTTCCGATCCTGACTGTAAAGTTCGGAGATTGGGGAGCATCAAGTGTATCAGAATTCTCAACCGCTATGGATTTTGACATCAAAGATGGTACTGCTTTATCCTTTTTAGTATAAGACAAAATGCTATCTTGTTTGTGATTTTCTAGAGTTGATGTCAAATTATTAATAGTTAGCCCCTGTTCCAGGGGTCCATCATGACCATCAGCATATTTACCAATAGATGTCTGATTAGAGGCCTTGTCTTCCCCAACTGATGTTAACAAACTGTCCATTCCCCTGGACATAGAGAACTTACTCTTTCTCTGGTTACGATGCATATGAGAAGCTTTTCCTGCACTTCTTACAGTATTAGTGGAGCTTTTCTCACTGTTATGATAGTAATTCTTAAAGCCAAAAGCAACCACTTGAGGAAATATGCAACAGAATATCAGAAACATTAAGGAAGTGGCAAGGAGGACTGCAGCAGAGAATTTCTTCAACTGCATCCAGAATACTGATTTTTTACAGAGATTGAACATGTACAAAGGAAGACTTGCCTTTATGGGTATCACAAGAATTCCACTAGTCAAGGCCAGTTCAAGATCTCCGTGCACCATAGCTGCAGAAAAATCAGACTGGTATGAGATCAGAAGCTTTATTGACTCACCTGGTTCAAGAGAAAAACCTTTACAAGTGTGAACCATAAACCCATCCAACCCACACTCAGACCCAGAAACTTCAATACTTTTCACCTCAAGTGGCAAGTCTCCCATATTCTTGGCATACAGCTCTTTAGATGAGGGCACAGAACAAGCACAAGCAGTCTCTTTCATGTTAAATAGCCCATCTGGAGGAGAAATATTCAGGGGCATTGGCAAGTTAAGGTTAAATTCTATGCTCTGAACAGGCTCTGAACCATCAAGCAGGACTAGAGAGAGTAACCCTCCAAACCCTATCAAAGATAACCACTCTACACCAGAAAGATTGTTTCTTATCAGGGCTGAACTTCTCCACCCACAACGATTTGAAGGATGAAAGAATATTGGTCCAAAAGATGCTTTGCCATAAGGATGAACATAAGCTTCTGTTAGTGCACTCTCTGCCATTGAGAACCCATACCTGGCAGGAGCAGTCAATTCATCATGGACAAAAATTCTCGATGAAGGGGGATCCATAGAACCATCTGTGCCCCTGCACTCATCAATAATCTCTCCTGAGTTAAGAATGAGCTGCATTACAACTGGTTGTTCACTAGGATTCTTTACAGTGATCCACCTAGAGTGATGAGTTCCAACCTGAACCATTGGGAACAACACCTCATGATCATCAAGCACAGACATGCCACTCATGGTACCTTGAGATTTCCAATTGCCCAGTACAAATTCATCTGCTTCTGCTGTCTCTATCGCCTATAAGTTCACAGAGACATCTTAGTCAGCCAGAATGTATAGCATCGAAATGAAGAAAAAAGGAAAAGCAACTACTATGCAGAGAGAAATCCCTTGGTTGCATGCCCTTGGGGACCTGCCTCACATGAAGGGCCAGATGCTCTAGGATGTGTATGCATGTGTGCATTCACAGACAGACATTCAGTTTCAGACACAAGCACAAGAACATGCTGTGAGCGTGTCTGGAGCAAGGAAGAAATAATCCATTCTATATCCCAACAACCATAAAATCAACAGAGCTTTCCTTCAAGAGTAGGAAATTAAAATGTCATTTCTATTTGATTCCTCCTTATACTTCCACCTATCACCATCACTTCTCACAAATAATTGGGGAATGAAATTAACAAGTGAAATTACTAAATCCTGAATAACACTGCTAAATTATATCAAACATAAAATTTAACGATTTGGTAAATATGTGAGGCATACATATAATCCAGCTTTACAAAATCTAGTAAGGCCATACATGTAATAGCCCAGAAGTTTCACTGATTGCCTACATGATTTGATTATAGAAGTTCACTAAGCAAGCAATTTGCACAAGTTGAAGCCCCATCCAATTTAGACTGCAGTTGAAGTTTTTGAATCAAGCAAAGGAGAACAGGTCACTGCTAATATATCATTACTAGCTGTTCCTTCACAAGCTAATGCTATGCATGTAATTTTTGTTTTTAACACATTAGTTAGCTGCTTATGCATAAATCACAGGCTACAGTGACCGCTATTTCCATCACAAGAAAATCACAAGAATCAAGGCTTATAACAGATTAAATAGACAATCTGAAGAGAACAATGCACTGATACAAAGCCATATGAAAGATGAAGAAGACCACAGATTAGAAATGATAAGTCAGAATCAGCGAACCTTTATCTCTAACAGCGACAGCTTGCCGCTGCACAATGACCCTGTCCTTCTATTGCCAGTTTCAGTCCTTTCACCAGATTTGGCATCTTCGGAGTGATTGTCATATCCAATGAATGAATCCTTCTGATGTCTCAAACAAATATGGACTATATCCTGACAAGGAATTTCAATTTGAGGACTCCTCGAGTCATTTGTCAGTACCACTAATTTGCAGTCTTTGTTCATATTTGACATTTCAGATGTAGAATCATGTAATTGAACAAGTAGATGCGTACATGTAATTGTAGCAACTTGTGTGACAGTGCCAGGGAAAAGTAGCAAGCCTTCAATGTACTTGATCTGGAAAGCCTTCACTGCTGCAACTTCCCTAACATTGACAACATTCAACACATGAGGAGCTTCATTTCTCAATGAGATAGCAACAACAACGGTGCTGCCAACATCATATGGAACCAGAGTTTCAAGAGAAACTGAAACTAAACCGGCAAAGCCACTGTAAGCTACTTTTCCATCCCATTCAAGCTCGAGAGGAACCATTACAGTATCGGTCTTGTCCTGAGAGGACCTCAGCAACTGCATACAAAAAGCACCATAAACATTTCCTTCAGATTCAAATGAGAAGTCCATCTCCATGATGGTTCCACTGCTGTGAGGAAGGATCTCCCAACTTTCTTGGGGCTTCATAGCCATCAATGGAAAACCCATTTGAGCATTCCTAACAACCAACCAATCCTTGACTCCCAACAGGCTGAGCTCATCAGGACCTCCCAAAATTTCCAAACTGCAGGTTGCTTCAGTGTTATGCAAAATATTCCCTTGAGAAACTGATATCCATGCACTTACTTCCTTCACATAGAGGGTTTCATCGAAAGGATTAAATAAAGAAAAAGTCTTCCTCAACTGTCCACTAGAAGGAACATCAAGGCTGAATAAAGGACTAATATTGTAAGGCGACTCAACCGCATAACCCTTGACCTGGACCAGGAATCCACCAGAGCTTGTCTGCAAGATCAAATGAGCTGAGGAAAAGCCCAACCATCTAGGCAAAAACACAAAACAAATTGAAGCTACTTCACCTGGTCCTAACAAAACCTCACTAAAATTGCAGGCATAGAACTGTGTATTGGTACTAAATGGTTCAAAGAGATGTAAAATGCTCTCATTACAGGTATTTGCCACTGTTAAGAATGCTACTGAGGGATAATATAAATGCCTCTGCCCCCAGTCAACTACAGGAGGGCTGATTTCTACATGGGGAGGAGAAACATCTAAAGCACTATAGTTCATCATCTCAGACTTTTTCCTCAGCCTGGCACTTGTGCTCTTCTGAGATGGTAAAGGACCTTTACACGAAGAAGGGTCACATTGGTCAGCTCTACTGGTTTGAGTGGATGATAACTCATCAACACCTTCCCTAGAGTTCATAGAACAGGAAACAGCCAGGCCATTTGATAACTGGAACATGCCATGCTCCAATGACCAGTTCTTGTTCTCTAACCACCTGCTACCCTGAGTTGATTCTACAGATAACGAACCATCAGACTGACTCCTAGAAACTTCTAAAGCAGCTACTTTAAGCTTGTGTTCTTTAGGCGAAAAACCAGGCAATGTTGAAAGAAAGCAGAACAAATGAGAATTGGTACAAATATTCTCAAAATTTAAGTGGGTCATAGAACTTCCAGCTGCATAGCCCAAACTAGTATCACCAATGCTAAAATCTTGAAATCCAACACTACCATCATCCCCATAGGACTCACAAGAATCATCTTCCATGGAATTCTGCATTCCATTCGTCAAGCACGGTCCGCACATAGCAAAGCAGAAAAGGGCACACGACAGAACCAGAATAATATGGAATGCTTTGACCTGGTGAACCAATCCCCTGAAATCAACCACCAAATCAAATGTCATTAGCAATTCAATAAATAACTATAAATCAGTAATTTCAAACTAAAAAACATTAAGAAAAAAGGATATGAAAGTAAGAGAGCACTAAAACAACAAAAATACAAAACTCAATTTGTTCATACTATTACAAAACATATATATCAAGAAGAAGAAAAAAACCCATATTTATTACACCAACTCATAATTTTCAAATGAAACATTAATCCAACTAAAAAAAATGCACCATAAATAAAGATGATAGTCGATATCTAACACAAATTTGGAAGCTACTCTTATCCCAGTAAATATTCAACCAAAAATTGATAGTAATAACCTCATAGCAGCTATTACTACTAAAACAGGCTTAAAAATCTATTCTATTATATTCTCTATAAGTTACTTACAAAAACACAATCACCAAATACTTTAATCTTTATACCTCAAAGCCACAAACTTTGCAGCCCAGTAACACTGAAAAGGAAACTTTTTTTAGAACAAATAGGAAAAAAAAAAAGTAGAGAATACTGAAAACAGAAACGTAAAAAAAGCAATCAGCTTACAAAAAACGGCAATAAAATGTTTTAAAAAATATATAAAAATAAAAAGAGAAAAGGCAACAATAGAAATAGAAAAATAAAGCGATGATAACCAAAAACTGGTAATTGAAAACATTAAAACAAAAAAAAAAGGGAAAGAGAGTAGGAGATAGAGTTACGGGAGGTGGAACATGAAGAGCTTGTGCTTATGTTGTTGGGGAGATATGATTGTTAAGCTGTGGATGTCGTCCATGTCTGTGAGGGGAAAGGAATCATC
>Ga0307516_10008367_pt1 | contig 11723 bp, 4 predicted proteins | sample 19_EM_MG_FD_203310 | JGI IMG/M metagenome (GOLD analysis project Ga0307516, IMG submission 203310) | Populus trichocarpa ectomycorrhiza microbial communities from riparian zone in the Pacific Northwest, United States - 19_EM | ecosystem: Host-associated > Plants > Roots > Unclassified | place...
TTTAAATTCTTTATACTATTTTTTTTTTATATATATATATATATATATATATATATATATATATATATATATATATAATAATAATAATAATAGTTTTATTTTGAACGTGATAAAGGAATTCAATATATATAGAAATATTTAGTAATGATATTAAACACAATCTAGTAAGTTAATTTTGAAATCTTGATTCATTGTTTAGCCTGTGTTAACAATTAATATGTGTGAAATTTTTTCTTCTAATTGACTTGATGAATCCAAAACAACCATAAATGGTAAAAAACATGATTTGACTTAAAAAACTCAAGATGATGTATTTTTTCTTTTAATATTAAGACGACAACATATTTGATTGATTTTGCGATTTAACCTGCTAAACTTGCAACGTAATCATGGCTTCCATTGAATTCAACAACTTTAAAAAAAAAAAAATTATTTTTTACTTAATGATATGATAATAAAAATAGATACTCGTAAAATTAAGCACCAATTAAATACCGAGATATTTATTTGAAATTGCAATAACCTTATAGAAAGCAAACCGAAACAAATTGTGAAGATCAATTTAAAATCAACCAAATATTGAAGGATCAAATTGAAAAAAAAAAAGGATTCAATCAAAAAAAAAAATTGCAAGATGATTTTTTTTTAAAATGAAAAAAGGCAAAAAAGAGTCTGACCTAGCAAGTCAACTTAAAATCTCTCGACCTAACTCTTTATTTAGCTTGAGTTTAAAATTAACTAACTTAAAAGGTACTCCAACATGACTTAGCCAACTTTGTGAGTCTAAAAACAATCGGTAAAAAAAGCGTGGTTTCATTTTAAAAATATTTCAAGATGATATCTTTTATTAATATTGAGATAATAACATATTGAATTGATCCGGACTTCGCTACTTAATCCAATAAACCTGCAATTTGAATCATGAACTCCATTGAGTTTAACAATTTTTTTTATAATTATTTTTTTTACTTAATGATATGATAATAAAAATAGATATTCATAAAATAAAATATCAACTAAATATCAAGATGTTTGTTTAAGACTACGATAATTTTATTTTAAGCAAATTAAAACAAGTTAATTGAAGGAAAAAATTAATCAAAAGATAGAATTTAATATAAAAAAAAAAAGAAGAGAGAGAAAAATAAAAAAGACATGAACAATGAAGTAGCCGGAGCTGACGCCAGTTGCTGTAGTAGAACAGGTAAAACATCATAGTCAGTAGATCTAAGCTAAGCTCCTTTTATGATCACAAGATAACATACAGACAAGCCATGGCTGAGTGGGAGAACAAATCGAGAAATCCCAGACAAAAAAAAGCTAACCATCGAAGCATTAAGATTGATTCTGTAACACTAAACTTGACTATATTCAAATAAATTAGAAGATAAAATCATACCTAAAAGAAGCGCCTCAATCTATAACCTAGCAACCAGCATTAAGATTCAATCGGTTGAAAAGAAAGACCTGGGTAGGCCACAACCACCAATTCCGGCACCTTCAAAATCGTTGTGGCGGCTCAGTTGATATTTTCCGGCACATTTTATAGGCCAACCAAGCACATAGAGCGTCCAGTTGTAGGCTGCGGCTGCCATTGCAAAGCACAGAACATTGAGAAAAGAAGAGCTATACTTTGCACTCTAGACTGGACAAAGCAAACAATCTAACTCGAACAACAAAAGAATTCCACTCCATTTTCTGCACTCTGTCAGCATCGCAACAACAACAGTTGATTTTCTAGGGACCCCCAACGTGGATCTTAGGTTCTAGCTTAGAAATAAACCACAAACACTTGTGCCGATTGAGCATCATGCATTTCAGGAAGGGATGTGAATCCCATCTCTTTATTGGGTTAAAGAGAAAGGGTTTGATTCGACTCTAATCCAAAAACATTCAATCTCTTATCGCACTAATCATCTCAATCAACCCAGATGCTCAAGTTTATATGTGTTTTAATCTCTTAAACTCATTTCCATGCCCAAATTTATTTAGTTAATTCTCTATATATTATCTCTTTCCAGTTTATTTAAACTAATCTCCTGTACGAAGAGTCCCACATGAATAACAAGAAAGTTATGATCTACCCATTCAATACTCCAATCAAGTCTTTATATAATTTCAAGATCCATGTGAAAATTCACAAGCAGTTAAAAAGATAAATACTTCTCTTATAGATACATAAATCAATACTAGCATGAATCCAATATGTAAAAATGAACAAAAAAACAAGGTATATTGGAAAAGAATTTGTGACATCTACCACGAAAACAAGAAGTTTATATCTAAGCACACATTAAGTTCTCTAGTGCATTGTTGGTTTACCATTCAATTAGTGGTCATTAAGTTTTGTTCACATTATGTCCAAATAGAAATCAAACTAGTTTCATCTATGAAGAAAAGATATTATTTATTTAAAATTCATATATTTAAATTCATTTAATTTATATTTTTTTTAAGCTATGCATTCAAGATGAACCATTTTTATTAACATTGCTGGGAATAATGGAAGAGCCAACCTAAATGGATGATTCAAAATTCAAAAAAGAAGTAAAAAAAATATTATAAATGCAACTCCCACAACTTATTCTCCTCTTATTCAAGGTTCGAACAATTTAGACGATGATAATGTTGTATTTGGTGACCACAACAAGACGGAGAGACTAATAAGTAGAAAGGCGGCAAATAAGCAAGCTAAAAAAGATAATGGATGCACAAGTTTTTATGTTGGATTGATTTTAAAGGATTAATATAAAGAACTTAAAAATAAAAATGGACATAAGAAGATGGATTTTTTTGAAAAATCATTTCAGTTACAGGAAGAGAAAGCAAAGCCAAAACATGAAAAGAAAAGACAGATAGAATATTACATGATTGTTATTATGCATGAAGAGCTTTTATTTAAACAACAACAAGAAGAATAAAGAATAATGTTAACTTCAGGGCCCGTGGGATTAGTCGAGGTGCGCATAAGCTGGCCCGGACACCCACGTTAAACTAAAAAAAAATAATAATGTTATAGACGTGACAAACATGCCTCGACTTTTGGTTGAATATTACGGGATGCATAAAATGGAGATATTTGCTAAACGATGTAATAATGGTTTTAATTAATATACATTGATTAAATTTTTATTATTTCTTTAAGTTTATGCATTTTCATTTTATTATTTTTAATTTATATTATAATAAAATAATTATTTCTAAAGTGTTATTAAATAATTAGAAAATTCATTAACATAATTTGAAGCAATCAACAACATAAAATAACATACACTTGAATATTCATCTCACATATAATTTGAATAATATAAAGATATTCATGACTTTTTATTTTAAAAGGCATGGATGTGATCATATTTTGTAGAGAGATAGTTAAAATAACTTTTTATCTTTACTTTAGCTAAAATTCAGCTACAAAATAAGGAATGGTATATTTGGAAGATAGTGAGACAGCTGGGAGTAGAAAATATATTTTTATTTTATTTGTTAAAATACAAATCTTTGAGTACTGTAGCGTTTCAAATTTCCACCATTGTAACCCTATCTTATTTTAGTGTTTTTATTTTACCCTGTGATATTAAACTTGGTTTGGTACTTAAGCAAGTTAATCTAATGATTAATTTGTTAATTTAAAATTTAATCTATATTGAATTTTAAATAAATAAAATCGAGTAACAATTGATCTATTATAACCCCATCGATCAACTTAACCAGTTAACTCATTATTATGTTTTGATTTTTATTTTAAACAACATAATTTTAATATTTTTTTAAAATTATTTTTAGAAATGATGTTATTTTAAATTAAACCGTTTAATCTACCTAACCAGTATAAGAAATTTTGTTCATTTCTACAGTAAACTTAAAGTTCGATATGATTTTTTTTAATGTCACCAATAGCACCTTTTTTCTCCCACGAAGTTAAAGACAAAACACAATCAAAGATTTTAGGGATTTGTTGTTAATTCTTGCAATAATTATGTCTATTGAATAGCCATATTATTTCATCTTTTCTCTATTATAACACTCAGTACTTAACCCTACTGGTTTTATTACACTTTAGAAGAAAATAAGTTCTAAGAAATAAAGTTTTAGGAATAACATTTTAAAGAGAGTTTTATTAACATTTAAGACCGTATGTAATCGATCAAATCATATTTGTTTTTAATACTATAATTATTGATTTTTTAAATAAAATCTGAAATTCTTGTCAAATTTCATTCTATCTTGCGTAAGGATTTACAATTAATATTATTTGAGAACATATGAAACTTTTTTTTAATTCATTTAGGGTGATGAATTCTCTCTTGATTACTCAAATACCTTCATATAGTTTTTGTTATACTCAAAATTTGCTCGTTTGTTATCTTTGATTATGACAACATGCAGCAAGATCAAAGTATAATATTCTCTATATAAAATAACCTAGTGATTTTAATTAGGTCTGAGGATCACTTGCATAATAATCATGTGAGCTTTTTTTATAGACACATGTGATCTCTCCATATGAGGTTCTCATATGGTTTAGTTCAATATATATGTCATCTGACAAACACCTATATATTAATTCTAGGTATCCTTCATACACTAGCTTATGAGAACAATTACTTTTTTTTATAAAGAAAAGAACATAATATGTATCAGTCTCAACAACTCTAATTAATATCTAGTTTTAATGTAGCATTGATCAGGAATATTTAGAAACAATGATCTGATGTAATATGAATCCTATAATTATAGAAATTTTATAATATTTTTTGCAAAATATTTTTTTCTCAAAAATTTTATCTTTACTCTAGATTAATTAATCAAATATTAAAAATAAATAAGTTTTTATAAATAAATTAAATATATTTACATAAACAAAGTTAATATCATGTGTAATTAAATGATTGGCTATAAAGCATTTACAATAACAATCGTAACCTAATTTCGACCTTGAATTTTATGAAACTTATCCGAGAAATCTGAAATAATAATATAAATGCATCTTTGTGAGATTTCTACAATTTTTCAAGCTTTTCATGGTTCTAAGCATACCGCATCGTTTCTTTAATTCGAGCTAACAAAAAAAGAGAGAAGAGATAAAAAGAGAGAAGACTAGATAAAGTTGACAAAAGGGCTGAAGTAGCAAAGAAAAGAGAGAGAGGGAGAAAATATTCTAATACGTGCGCTGGAACGAAGCTCTGTTAAAAATATTATAAATAGCTTCAAATCATGTGAAATTCATAATCTTGACTTGACTTCTTTGGTTGCCAGTGGAAAAGGGAATTACTGTTATTATCTGATCGTCACTTTCACACTGTCATTGTTAATAAATATTGTTTTTCTCATTGTTATAGACTTATAGTTCAAGACTTCAAGTCTCCATGTTTGATTTTTTTAATTTGAGTGGAGCCTTTTCGTTCTCTCAAAAGCCATCGTTGAAAAAAAAATGGAACGAAGGAAACTGAGTGATGAACACGAAGCTGCACAAGTTTCCGAACAAAGTTGCGCATCGCAAGTATTATTCTGCCTTTACTACTGGCTTTTTCATACATAATCTAAAGGAGCACATGCTGGTGTCGTCCTTTCAGCCCGTCTTGGCAGCAAATCTAAAGCTGGCACAACTGGTTCCTCTGGACAGAACCGAGGAGCTAAATCCTAATCTCATGGACTCCAAATCAAACTGCAGAAAATTATCCTCCATTTGATGACCACCGATTACTATCGATGGATCGCCGGCGAAAATTGATGTTTTTGGTCTGACCACGGCATCCACAAAACCCAAGCACCACACATCAGCGCCTCCTTTCTCAGCAACCCTGACCATGGAATTCGATCCTAAGATCTTCCAAACCACGTCATTCCTGTGCATCACAAGATCAATGGCTGGCACGGTCGGTCCGGCACGCGTACTCCTTACATTACTGGCTGGGTAGCACACACTGAATGGCTGAACTGGTTTTGTTGTTGTAAGATTGAAAGGAGAAGAAGCTGCTGCCTTCACGAATGCCTCGGTAACAGCCTTGTAAATAGAGGTCTCTAATTGTGTGTATGGAACAACAGTGCTGAGCTTTGTCCCACCAGAACCATTACCGCTATCAATGGCCAAGAGTGATCGATTCAAGGCCACCGCCTTTCCATTAACTTTGATCGAAGTCACCCCTATGAAATATTCACTCGAGGGTTTTTTCAGATCAGGATAGGAGTATTTTCCAACAGGGTTCAAAAGGAGTGGTGTATAAGCAAGTGGTTTTGAGAGATCAATTCTACGTCCGAACTTGTAAGGCCCTTTGGTACCGATAAAAGCCGCTCCCGGCCGAGTTTTGGAGCCCGACAAACAAAGTGCAAAATAACGGGGATAGTGGAAGATTGCACTAGCCTGTACTGGGATTGAAATGCTTGAACGTCCGAGCCCTGCCGAGCCAGTGACACCTCTTGCCAGGCCCTCGAGATTTTCCTTATAACCACAGGAGAAGATAAATGTGAATGGAGAAGAGGAGGAAGGTCCTCCAATGGACCCTGTATTATCTAAGGTGAGCATAGAGAAATAGTCTACAAGGGCGGGGGCATACTGCTCGTTTCCAGAAAAGCTGGGCTGGAAGGGGTTCTCGGGTTTCAATACGCAAACACTGTCACCACAATTGGGATTGGAGTCCCTGCAGTTCATCAAGCAAGCAAAGCAGCCGACATATTCATCCAGCAAGGTGGTGCATGGGATGTGTCTGTACGAGGAGGAATTGTAGTCATCACAGTTAATCCAGATGTAACTAGCTCCAAGGTCCAGGAGTAATTTTGTTTCCTGAGGGCTTTGTAGGTATGCTGTGATGATGTATTGAAGAGTTGAAGCATCTTTCTGGATAGGGCTGACAAGCGGTGGCCCAAAAGTTTCAGCTCGAGAGGGGGTAAGAGCCAAGAAGAAGAAGAAGAAGAAGAGGAAGAGAAGAGGGACTTCTAGCTTTGGCATCGCCATTTGGTTGCTGTGCTGAGGGTGGTGTGCGAGCTTAGAGTGATGAGAAAATGGCTCGGATTATATAGCAAGGGAAGCAAGCACGCGGTAGAAGGCATGTGCTGAATCTCATCTTTGACGAAGGGGACAGAATTCTTTTGATGAATAGTTGAACGCGGAACTTCGTCCTGCCAACAGAATACTGCAGGAGTGGATATCTCTTGATGCCAATTGATCATTAAAAAAATAAACAAATCACCCGCATTTGTTGACTAGAATTTCAGGAATTTTATTTTTTATTTTAAAAGTATTTTTAATAAAATTTTATTTTTATTTTATGTTTTTTCTTTATTTTAAAATAATATTTTTTTTTTGATATTTTCAGATATTTTAATATTCTGATATCAAAAATAATTTTTTAAAAATAAAAAAAAAATTTAATATATTTCTAAATAAAAAAATATTTTTAATAACAATCAAAAACATATTTCCAAAAACACAGAATATGTGCAACTCTCCTGCTAATAATAAAAGAATACAATGTTGATTGATATTTTAATTTAATATAAATAGTGTATCTCTTCTTAGATTCAAATGAATATTTTTAATATAAAAAACTGATATAAAAATATTTTGTAATAAAATTAAAGTAATGAAGACTATTGTCTGTATGGGTTCTCGTGGCCAAAACGCAAGTGAAGTGCACTTCCCTCTAAAATATTATCATTATTGAAACTTTTCTTCCGAAATTCAAATCAAGCATGAATAATTTGCATTTCTTTTGAAAAATAGCAATTTTCTATGTTTTTTTTTTTTAGAAAACTAGCACTACTCCAGAAAGAATTGAAAAAAAATATCATAATTTAATAGATTACGAAAACATCACAGTTATTTTCTTTTAATTTTTTTATTAACGTGTGTGTCTGTACCAGCTTGCACACATCTTGACTAATCTCACGGATCCTAAAATTAACGATCATGTAAGCCTTCAGCAACCCTAAGATTTATGAGACTCGAATTGGTAATCTCTAAAAAACAAACTTAAAACCTGACTAATTAAGCTACACCCCTCAAAATTTAAATTTATTACATACAGCAAAACCTCACAAATATATATAGGTTGCATTGTTACATACAGCACAACCTCACAATCTAGAGAACAAATTTGTTAGAGAAGGGTGTACTTTTGATTTGATAGGGCATTTATTTTAAAAAAAAATATACAAAGAAGAATGACATCCATGAAATGGCAAGAAGTCAGGCTCAAGTCCTATCAAATCTGTCATTGACCACATCTTTGATAAAAAAAAATATATATATTTCACTCTTTCTCTCACAGCATGCACTCCACACCAAACCATACAGGAAGAGAAAAAAAGAAAAGGTGTTTTTCCTTTCTAATAGAAAAATTCTATTAATAATACTGTTTCAATTTTTTAAAAAAAATATCAGAATTTAATCAATGTTATTGGTGGAAACTACGGATTTTTAAAAAACCATCTTGGAATAACAATATTTTTAAAAAATGATTAATATGGATTGTAACAAATTTCAAGTATGATAAATAAAAGAGAGAAAAAAGAGAAAGAAATAATAAGATCCTAGAGATACATCAAAGTTCTGATGTAATATTTCATATCGGCGAGTGAGGACTTGAGGGAAGGTTTTATACGAGCATGCTTACCTTGACTAGTAAGACGTGTTTTGGGGTTATACGTGGCTGCCAAGAACAAATTCATGAGGCCCTTAGATCAAAGCGGATAATATCTTATTAGTGGCGTGGGTGTTACATTTCACCTCTTTTAAAGAGCCCAACGACTCCATCGGCACTACTAGACATCTAGTGAGTCGGGCTCATATACCAAGTTCACTTGCCACTCTTATTCAATGGCCTCTTGTAATGTGCTTTGAGGGGCTTTACTCTATGAGTTTCTTCTTTTAGATTTTCTTTGTTGCTGTTCCAGGAAACGATATAAAGAATTCCGAGGATCCCCAATCTTGTGTTGATAATTTTGGTAGCTAGTTCATCAAGATCTTCCATACAGGAGTATGCCAGATCAAGTTTATTCAGTGGTTAAACTTAGAACAGTGATGATAATAGTATTGCAGGAGTGGATATCTCCTTGATGCCACTTTGATCATTAAAAAAACAAACAAAGCACCCACATTTGTTGACTGGATTCTTAAAGAATGTGTGCGACTCTCGTACTAATAGTAAAAAATAAAATGTCGGTTGATATTTTAATTTAATGTAGATAGTCTATCTCTTCTTAGATTCAAATACATATTTTTAATATAAAAATATTTTGTAATAAAATTAAAGTAATGAAGTATATTGTCTGTATGGGTTCTCGTGGCCAAAACGCATGTGAAGTGCACTTCCCTGTAAAATATTATCATTATTGAAACTTTTCTTCCGAAATTCAAATCAAGCATGAATAATTTGCATTTCTTTTGAAAAATAGCAATTTTTCTATGTTTTTTTTTTTTTATATATAGGAAACTAGCACAACTCCAAAAAGAATTGAAAAAAAAAAGCACAATTTAATAGGTTAGGCTATGAAAACATCACAATTATTTTATTTTAATTTATTTTTTATTAATGTGGGTATCGGGATAGATTGCGTGTACCTCGCCTAATTTCACGGGTTCTAAAATTAATGATCATATAAATCTCTAATGGCCCTGAAAAAACTCAAACTCGTAATTATTGGAGAGCAAATCTCAAACCTGAATAATTAAACTACCCCTTAAAATTAATTTTTAAACATATAGATTGCATTGCTACAGACAGCACAACCTCACAATCACAATGTAGAGAACAAATTTGATAAATTTGGCATGAGAAGGGTGTACTTTTGATTTGATAGGGCATTTTTTTTTTAATATACAAGGAAGAATGAAAGTCCTGTCAAATCTGTCATTGACCACATCTTTGATAAAAAATTATTTCACTCTTTCTCTCGCAGCATGCACTATATATCATAGTTATGACTTAAAATTAATCTAGTTAAAAAGTCAGGTTTTGGATTATAAGGGTTGACTGAAGTTAATCAAAATCATCCTGTAAAAATTAAAAAAATATATTTTTAATTTTAATATTTAATATAAAAAAATTAAAAAACAATCTATGTGAATATAAGTTATAAATAATAAAGTTTAAAAGATTATTTTTTAAAAAAAATTATCGCACATTAAAAAGATATTATGTTAATATATTATCCTTTTAAATTGAAGTATTTAAACCAAAAAGGTTTTTTTATCCTACATTAAAAAAACATAACTTTTTTCTTGTGAACATTGAGTATATATACTAAAGGGTTTCAAATCCTATATTAAAAAAATAAAATATTCTTCTTGTATTTATATAGTGAACTTTGAAAAAGATTAACAACTAATTAAAAAATATATATATAAAAATGATTCTCTAGCTAGGAGAAGAAACACATTTGCAAAAAAAAAAAAAAACACTCGGGTTTTGCAGGGTCGCTCGGGTCACGGGTCAACCCAGTGGGTTTTGCCGAGTTTTTTCCCATCCCGGTCTTTTGCCTCACCCGGACCGGTCCAGCTACCGAGTCGACTGGGTCCCGGGTCTACCCGCCGGTCCAGCTACCGAGTCGACTGGGTCCCGGGTCTACCCGCCGGTCCGGGTTTAATAACCATGCTTCACACCAATGACCAAACCATACAAGAAAAAAAAATGTATTTACTTTCTAACATAATCAGAATTTTTTTTTTTGCAAAATAACACAATTTTAATTTTTTTTGGGTAATAGTATACTTTAATAAATGTTATTGGTGGAAACTACTGGTTTTTTTAAAAAATCATCTGGAAATAACAATATTTTTAAAAAATAGTTAATATGAATTGTCACGAATTTCAAGTATAATTGATGAGAAAGAAAAAAGAAAGAAAAAAATAATAAGATTCCAGAAACACATTAAAGTTCTAATGACAACAACCTTAGTATTATTAGAAAAAATTCAACGAGAAGAATACAATGAAATAAAGAAGGTCACCAATGTTGATTGGAGTGAGTCACATGCACGTCCAAAAGCGACGGATAGCTCACTTGTTTTTGGGCGGTGTGTGTGGAAAATATGTCAAATTAAAAAATATTGGTGTCCAAATAAAAAAATAAAAACAATTATAACCCATACTCTTGATTCCAATAAAAAAAATCACCCAAAATCATTGATTTTCTTCCAAAATAACAAAATTAGCAACTCAAATTAATGTATTTTATAACTAACTAACCAAATTTAAACTTAATTCACAAAAACCTGTATTTTTTTCTATAAATCCCTAATTCTAAACCCAACGTTTTAAAAATCAACAATTAACACAAATTAGCATAAATTATATTAAATCAATAGAGGCAAAGCATGTAATATATATCTAAGTATCGAATGTGGATGATGATAATAACGGTGATGGTTGATTCTTTGGTGAGAGACTTGTGGGTAGAGAGAGAGACCTACGTCGCGGTGGAGAGGGGGAGTGGTCTCGTAATGTATGTGAGAGTGTTTTGTGGTAGGGAGATAGAGGAAAGGCTACGGGTAATGACGGTGAGAGGGGGTGGGTGGTGATTGTGGAGAGAAAAGGAAATTAAGGAGAGAAAGGGGAGAGATTTAGGTTTCGGGGTTATAATTTGTTTGGAGTCACAAGGCTCACTCGTAACTCTCAAGTAACAAATAAGACTTGTGATTCGTATAAGCATATTATTTTTTTAAATATTTTCTGGAATATGATATTTTACTAAATTTCATTTTACAATGTTTAAATAAAAAA
>Ga0307516_10008368_pt1 | contig 11723 bp, 10 predicted proteins | sample 19_EM_MG_FD_203310 | JGI IMG/M metagenome (GOLD analysis project Ga0307516, IMG submission 203310) | Populus trichocarpa ectomycorrhiza microbial communities from riparian zone in the Pacific Northwest, United States - 19_EM | ecosystem: Host-associated > Plants > Roots > Unclassified | place...
CGCGTTGGATTTCTGTGCTATGCTATGCATGCATTCACCCTAGTACTCATGTAGTTGGCTTACCCATCCTCGCAGATGTGATGTCATGCATTCCCAGGGTTATCACGGCATTGATCACCCGTGACGATTTTGCTCCGTCTCCGATAGTATCGGTGCTCGTTGTGGTCCGACTCCGTCTTGCGCGGCCTTTCCTTCTCCAGATTCCATGGAACACAATCTGGGTTTGCAGATTAAGTAAATCGAAATCTTTGCTAGCCTATCAGGAAATTCTATCTCAATCGCATAGGAAGCCACTGGGCGGGGGGGTCCCAAACGCAATTGACGTGGGCGCAAATGACGAGGGTCGGTGATTGTTAGTCGCCGCTTTCCCCGAATTGCCCGTAGGCTGTGCCCTGCTGCACGCTGCTGCATACTATTGATCTCGTGAGCAATAACGGTTTCGCGGTCCTACTAATGCCAGGTATGGTACTCTGAGCGGCGGAAAGCTTCTGGGAACATATGATGCAGATTGGCATTGACAAAGCATACTCTCACCATCGGATGCTGTTGTCACATAAAAGTTGAGGGGGTATACCGCCGTAAGTTGTGGTTCAAATCTGGCTTTTACTGTAAAGTTGCCGCCCAGCAAGTTGGTCACCATCAGCTCTGATACGTTTCTTCGACTCGAAGCGAAATTCAATGGGGATATGTATGTAAATCCATGGAGGACAGTGTCTTGAGTACAATCAATTAAAGGTAAGTCATCGATTGTTCGATACACATGACATATGTCGAGCTTCGTGGCTCCATGGCACGCTCCACCCGTCACGTAAGCTAACTGACACGTTCCCGCGGTTTGCTCCCACTGTCGTCCCGATTTGTGGTGTGCCTTCAGTACAAAAGGAACACTGTTTGCTAGCCCTACCGCCATCCTATGGCGACGTTCAATGGATCCCCGATCTCACTAGATGAACTCCCTGCCATCTATGCGCTATTATCAGCGTATGATCTGGAACTGGCAGCTCACTGTAAGTGCCAATGTTCCCTAAAGCCGGTCATTGAACTATGCAAACTACAGTGGCGGTTTCTCCCCTCCTATTTTATGAGTTCTGTGAGTCAATTGTAGATTTGAATCTTGCCGGTGATCGCTTCATGCTTACAGTTTTTAGTGTTAACCCTGGACCAGGAGGTATGTGTGGTCGTTTTCTCGGTTCCCCATCTCCATCTCATACGGATAATTCGAGGTTGAACTCATCTGGGTAGTTCCTTTATTTCTCGGATTACGCATCCCTCAGTCTGACTTGGCGGACGCAGCGACGACCCTGGAGACCGTCCACTGTATTATACATATTCGTGCGCATTTCTTCCTCAGGTTGGAAGCTTTGACAGATTGCAATAGATTCGGTACTTTGGAACCGTATATAATCTGTATATCTTTTTTTTCCGCGCGATTTATGGGCAGACTGAAACTTGTACTCGGCCAATAGGATCCTTAACGTTCGTAAGTGAGCAAATTTTCGTTTTCGCATTTGTAGTGCTGATCGCTTTTCACCGACGAAGTGATGCTCGCCCCAAAATCAGTCACGGTAGGTTTTGCAGTCTTACATGGCAATCAGTACACCAGCTGAGTCAGTCACGGCAGACGTACGGTAGTGTCGCCATTTCTAATCTGGACGCGTTGCTGAAATGGTGTTGGTTGGCGAATATCTAGTTGTATGCACCATCTCCCTCACGAATTCTCATGCGATTAACTAGGCAACAGGTAATACCATCTTAGCTCTTCAATCCTGGGGAGGTTGTGTTATTTGGTGGGCAGTACAAGGTAGCTTTCACTACATAACGTCCGACTTTGTCTTACCGGATCCTACCACCACAAGGGATACTGCAGATGCGCCTTTATGCCCTGTACCATTGCTCGAAGAACCTCCTGATTTTCATGGTGTTCTTTTACCTCGCAGAAATTGGTGTCATGATGTGGATTTTGATTGCAAGTAATCTTTTAAGCGGTCGTGAGTTATCAGCGCTTCAGCTGTCACTGACTCTTCGGTCGTTTCATGTTTTGATCTCTTACAGAAACGATCGTGGAGTCCATTTCATTCCCCGGACAAAAGACGACAGACTTGTGTGGCAGCTTGGTGATTGCTGCATACTCATATATCTGGGTCCCTTGCCTTGCTTTCGATAGCATTCTTGCTATACTTGCTATCTGGGCTGGTATCAAGCAGTCGAGGCAGCAGTCTCATTCTCAATCACCGAAGTCTAACAGGCCCCGGCTGATCGACGTCCTGATTCAAGGAAATGTCATATACTTCCTCAGGTGTGGGCCGTTTCGCGACGTTATGTATCGGGCGTAAATTCATCACAGTCAAATGCAGCCCTCTAGTCACACTCGTCTTACTTGTGAAACACTCCGTCAGTCTCGAGGTACAATGGTTTGCCGACACACTCCTCTTTAGAGCACCAGTCACGATTCTGGTTGGCTGCCGTCTTGTGCTGTCAATTCGAGAGGCGGCCAGACTGCCAGACTCTCGCTCATATGGCACGGACTCGAGTACAATTGTTCTAAGTACAGTTGTTTTTGGGGATAGACCATACGGAGGGGAGGATAGTACGCACTGTAGCTGATTTCTGGTTGGTTGTGATGTACTGATTATGTTATGACACGTCGCCGGGCGCCATCATTCGTCAGCGGACTCTATGCATCTAGGGTAACGACCTCCATGCACTATAGCTCTAGGCTAAGTAGTAGTACCTTACACATTGGACTCTCAGGGGGTTCCAACAGATGCCATCTGTTAGTGACAACTTACATAGTAAAACCTCCGAGCCATCCGGTGCACACCTTGAGGACAACCTACTACATAATTTTTTGCATTTCCAAGTCGTGATACTGTTCGGAAACCTATCGAGTGCGGGACCTTCAACGTAGCACGCGAGTCGTTTGTCATGTACTATGATAGATGCTCAGAAATGCCAGTTTACAACATGTGCCCGGGCGTCATGGACACGGAAGGTGTCGGTGTCATAAGCCTATTATTTGCAGGCAGTGAGAGTCATTATCCTCGTATTGTCGCATCCCGGAAGGTGGACATGCAGACGACATGCTCAGAGAACTATTCAATTTAGAAGATGACGGGTGGCGGTCTTCTCATGACATTTGGAATGACTGCTATTGTAGAATCTCTGGCGCCGCAATCTCCGAGGGTACTGGAAGTATAAAACTTTCTCCACTGTCCAATAGTATGTGCCAGTGCATCTCGTAGAAACTATCACGTTTCAGGCTGAACTATGCCGCGAACATCCGCCGACGCTCGTTGGCCTCCAATATAGCTTGGGTCACGACCCGAGTCCTAGGCAAACACAACATAGCTGATAATGACTGGTTGACATGGACCTGCCGCGATGGTGACCGGTTGTAGACAGATTTAGCTGCCCAGTCGTAATGGGGTGGTTAGAATTGTAATAGCTGAGAGAGAGAGAGAGAGAGAGAATTCTATTACTTGGTTGGGATTCGACCTGATTCGACTTTCCGCCGTCAATTCAACATGGGAATAAAAAGTTATGGAACCAACAGAATGCCATCGCTCGTGCTCAGCGCTGAGGATGCACGACATGTGCAAAATGATGAGTTAGGGTGAGTCAGACCAAGCGTGTACTATTCGCCGATTCCTGTGCTTTGGATCATAAGACCACATGCATCTCGGAGATAAAGGACCACAAATTTCTGGCGATTTAGCACCCAACTTCGTTTCTTCCAGTCACTGCAAAGTACAAAAAGGAAACAGCCTGTCTGGTTTTCAAGTTCTAGCTGCAAACTATGGCAATAGTGATTGGGTCTCCGATACCAGCAGATGAACTCGGTCCCTTGGATCCGCTATTAACAGCAGTCCAGGCGGAATGGCAATCTCGCGGTGGGTGTGCCCGTTTGTTAAGAAATCATACGCTGAAAGTACTATATACATTACAGTGGCGGTCACGGCGCTCTTATTCTATGACTATTGTGAGCGAAGTACGAGTCCATCTTCCTGGAGATGGATCGCTGACGATGTAACCAGTTCTCACTTTGGATCAAGAGGTATGTACTACATTGTCTCTGTTTTCTTTCCTCCTTACCTGACATCTCCATTACTCATTCTTAGATCGAATACATCTGGGTATAGCCTCCCTTGTATGCATCCCGCCTAACACGGCTGACATGGCCGCCATAGAAGTATCAAGGTTGGAAACCAACCACTGTATTATATGTATTCGTGCGAATTCCTCCAGTGTGCATGGTATTGGCGCCTTCTGACCATAGGTTGTGATAGGTTCGGTACTTCGGAACGTTGTATAATTTGTAGGTCATTCAATCCTTTATGATGCATTGCATGCTAAAGCTTGCATTCCACCCATAGGACGGCTACTGTCTGTATGTCCGATGATCTTCACTCTTTGCTTGCGATGTTGATGATCCGGGAAGTAACTCTCATCCGACGATCGGACAACGTGAGTTTGGGATGAATATTGCGCACTGGTTGCACCAGCTGAGGCACGATAGACGTGCGGCATTGTTTTGACTCCGATTCTGGGGATGTTCTACTGAAATCCGAGCACTCCGGTGTGATTATCTAGCTGTATGTGATACTTACTTTGTCCTCTCCCCATTAACAAAGTGGCAGGCCAATTCACCTTCGGTTTTGAGGGCTGGGCGGGTTCTATTATTTGGTGGGCGGTACAAGGTAAAGTTACAACACAGTCTAGCACGGCCTCGCTGAAGTTATCCCAGTGATACTACAGCTGCGCCTTTACGCCCTTCATGGTTGCTCGAAGAGGCTTTTGTTCTTCATGGCGACATTGTTCGCGGCAGAGATTGGTACCATGCTATGGATCTTGATCGCGACCAATCTTCTACGTTATGGTCTGTCATTAAGATCTTTAGTGTCACAGGTTCTGATCTCTGCTGCAGGAACATTTGCTGAGCATGTTTCCATTACAGGATACTACTACAACCATATAGACATGTGTTTCGGTAACAGCATTCCTGCATATGGATACGTATGGGCCCCTTGTCTTGCTTTCGATGTCATTTTGGCTGTACTTGCTGTCTGGGCTGGTTCCAAGCATTCGAGACGGCAATCATATTCCCTGTTACCGGGGTTTAACGGATCACGGCTAGTTGATGTTGTGATCCAGGGAAATGTGATATATTTTCTTGGGTGGGCATTCTGATGTCACTTTTGAATACAATCTGACAATGTGCAGTCCATTCGTCACATTGGTTCTACTTTTGCAAAACAATGTGAGCCTCAAGATTCAGTGGCTCAGGGATTCTGCCTTCTTTAGAGCACCATTCACAATATCTGCTGGTTGCCGTCTTATCCTTTCAATCCGTGAGGCGTCTTCAAACTACTTATCTTCTAATCCAGTCGCAATGAGTACAATCATATATCAAGATGGGTCCGGGGAAGATATTTACATTGCTTGACGATAGAAGCAACTCCTACGGCCATTATCTTGCTAATAACGATTTCTCTGGAGCACCGATCGCGATTTTGGTCGGTTGCCGCCTTATGCTTTCAATCTAAGCCTGGGCAGCTTATTCGCATCTTTAATCCAGCAACAAGGAGTGCAGTCATTTTCGAGACGGATCATGGAGTAGGGAAGGTACTTACTTCGCTTGATATTTGTTTACTACGATATCAGTTACTAAGTAAAATCATCAGTAGCTACTAGAGGCAAAACCTGGTCATGCATACCATGTCAACCATGAGATCTGCCGATGTCTTGAAGCATGCATTTCATAGAATGCAGTTGCAGAATGGGAGCTTCGGCTTCCATTCACAATGCCTACTTCTTTCGCGAACAATAGTGTCATTCCTCAATCCATTGCCAATAATCTTGCATCTTCCCAACGGACGAGAAGGCGGGTTGACCTGTCTATGCTCGAGTCACTTGTGCTGTAATCATTCTCAAGCATCCTGAGATACCAGGTATTTGCGTACACTTACCATTGATCAGTACCAAGTGATACTTCGTCGAGATCTCGAGAGCATCGGAGCGCCAAGCAAGGAGGGATGTCATTCAATGTGCTTTTCCAAGAGATTTTGATGATCAAAGATTCACACGACATGATCACAGCAAAGAAAATGGACAGTACAGCGAGGAGCGGACCGATATAATGGGCATACCCCATAATACAGATCTATAAAGGTGTGACAAATGGCATGTAAGACACAGGGCTCGTTAACTCTTACAAATCGAATTAGGGTATGCCAGTGATGGATATTGCCGAAGAGATGGGGGCATGAGCTCCTTCGAAATAACGGCGAAAGATTGGAAGGAAGAAGAGGCTCAATAAGAGGAGATGATATGTTAGATGCTGCAACTATATCAGCGTTCTCCGGTATGAATGCTTGTGACCTGGGGACTGATGATAGAATCATAATCTTAGGCTGAACTGTGGCGTGAAAATCTATTCACACTTGGGGAATTTGGGTGGTGCTGGGTCGCGTCAACCACGCTCGTTAGCCTCCAACAAGCTCGAATCGTAACTCGAGGTATAACAAGTATCGACATGGTGATGCATGGACTCACTGCGATGGTGACTACTAGGTCTTGGATTAAGTTCGATCATTAGAGTGCTCAGCGTCTTTGCGGTGGAACGCTCTCAATAATGCCATAAAAAGCAAGTGCCGTTGGCTATTCCTATGCATCAGCCAGTGGTGTGTGCCTTTTGGTCGTACAGTTTGCGTATTCGCTGGCTAAGTGACTGTGGGCCTCGGAAAAGGCGTCTATGTGCAGGCTAAATGGGGGGTATCGGGTGAATACTGGACTCACCGGTTGGATAGCGACACTATAGCCTGCCTGGCAACTTCGGTTAAACAAGCAAGTGGCTATAGGTCCCAGACAGCTGCGGGCATAAACAATCATATTGAATTGCTGGGTAAACTTACCAGAGCATGGGTGATTAAGATCAACCGATGATAGTGGCGGACTTACCTGTGCGTTTGGCACCTCGATTCGCTCTAGCGGACACCATGGTAGATCGTGAAGTCAATGGGAAAAGACAAAGGACCGCCGTGGTTCGGTGTCGTTGAGACGGCGACAATCATCCCTGATCATGGCGCTTTGATGATTTGCTTGCAAATGGTTTCACAACTGCAACGGTGCTGTTGGAGCTGCTAGCAATATTGGGTATGGTTACTCCGGAGGTCAAGAACTTGAGACCCTTGGTATAATCGATGACTCACCACAGGACCAGTAGGGCTTTTTGCAACAAAGTCAAAGAAATTGAGTGCCCATTAAATTAGCGAAGGATTTGTGAGACCCGTCGAGGTTCCCTGGAACTGGATGATGGCGAAGCGCATAGGGACCGATGCACTGATAGTGAGGCATCTGACGCTGCTTTTCTGCTTTGGGCGTCACCGCTTTGCGAAACACCAAGCTCGTTGAGTCATGGCCAGGTATGGGTGAAAAATTGACAGCAATATTCAGGCTGACTTGTCTACTGACCAGGGTATTTTATGCAGCGACAAGTCCAGGTGAACCAGCGACCGACGTTCTGCTCAATTGACCACCATCGGTGATGTTCACATGCTGAACGACATAGGGAAATGCATCGCTCAAGCAGTGAAAGAACATCCAAAGAAAAGTTGACCCTCAGCAAAGGTCAGCTTCTTTTTGGACAACCCTTGTAAAGTCGAGTTAGAGAAGGCCGTCGAGTCTTAGAGATGAGATCGTGGCGGGATTGATTCCCGCGTGGAGGAGATAATGGCACCTTGAACAAGGCTACACGAAGGCCGGGTAGAGGTCGGGCCTTCCCAATGGGCGATACGCAGAAATACAGTAGTGTTTGTGTTTATTTACAGCTGTGCTCACTTGAGGTTGCCATGAGAGAAAAACCTGAAAATTGCCGCCACTCCCTTCTGATTTTGCGCCCAACTCAGAATTGAAATATCTCGCGATCCAGAGCAGCTAGCGCCTTAATTCCTTCATATTCGGACTCCCCGGACTCGACTGCAGGGCACCATAGTAAAGAATACAACCTTTACTGCTCCGTTCATGTGCTAAAAAATCACACTTTCCCAGACGACATGATCACATTTGCGTTCGAACGACTATATTACTCGGTCAAATACCAGTCGTCCTACTAGTGGGTAGCCTAGGTGCAGGGCACTGGGTGTGTCTGCAGTTAATTGCCTACCGGTATGGTGCGAGGCAAGGTCATCTCTGAATATCTTGGGTGGACAATTGTGCATATGCGCTATGTGTGAAGCCTTGATGTTGAAACCATCAGCGAACTAACATCTCTGTCTCCCCGAGCCATTTGCAACCCTTTAGACCGTCACTGTCAATCTGGCCATGTCAAGTATTCCGAACGAAAGGCTCGAGAGAGTATCTTGAGCAACGACGAAATACAGGTCTGTTTGTTATTTGTGAAGACCTGCCTTCGTTTCATTGACACCTTTCCTGGTTTCAAGGAAGCTGCTGTGTCGGCTGGCTGGCTGGGCAGCTCACTCTTTTTTTTAGTTTTGCTGGTTTTTTATTTTTCTTGTTCGCCATAAGGAGTGTGTTGATCAGAGAAATGAAATGAGCGTGAGGGCTTGAGTGCAAGATCCGAGTGTAGTCCACAGTGGTAGATGTTTAGGGAAATTGAACAGAGCATGTCCATTTGACTTTGCAGTCAACTCCCTGCCTCAACTGGATATCAAATATTCCACTCGAAATGAATTATTCTCATAGATGGATTGAACAGGCAACAATGGGATACAATAGTTAGAAAAGTAGCTGGCAGTTTGATCAGACAGTTGCGATGCCTCGACATACACCAGAAATCAGCTTCTCCGATCCTTGAGCAGCTGTGTTGAAACATCCTACAGTGCCAGGCAACACTCAAGCATGTTTTCATTGTCAGGAAGGTGATACGACACAAGAGGGAGTTGCTAAGAAGTGTGCCAGAGCATGCAAACATGAGATACGGTATAACATACCATAAGTACCGATGCAGGAACACCACTGTGCCCTCAAGGACCCTATAGCATTCCTATCTGCTTGAAATTCAGCTTGACAGAGGTGCTTTTCCGAACGCAAATGCGATTGTGTCGTCTGGGAAGGCATGATTTTTTAGCACAGGAACGGAGCGGTAAAAGTTGTATTCTTTACTACGGTGCCCTGCAGTCGAGTCCGGGGAGTCCGAATATGAAGGAATTAAGGCGCTAGCTGCTCTGGATCGCGAGATATTTCAATTCTGAGTTGGGCGCAAAATCAGAAGGGAGTGGCGGCAGTTTTCAGGTTTTTCTCTCACGGCAACCTCAAGTGAGCACAGCTGTAGCAGACCTTTATTTACACTGCACTAGTGTGAGCACACACCTTGACGTCTTCGTCAGAATGTTGGGGGAACCTTCACAACGGTCGACTTTGATTGATGTGTATGTGTCTCAAATTTATTAACGCTCCTTTTACCGAACTTTTCCTACAGGACATATCAACAACTACATTCGTTTCTTTCCGGTCGACTGGAGGGTGCGTCTCCCGACCAGATTACTCAAATCATAAAGCCTCGCATCGAGCAACTCCGTAATATCTCCAGACCATACGGGAAGCCAAACAGCGTGTCACGCAAGGCCATCGAAAGTGGCACAGTTACGTTCTCGGATGGCGTCAAGGTGCAGGTGGATGACGTTGCCAAGGAGTTCACCATCGCTCTCAGCACGCACTTTGACATAGACGAAATCCAGGCCGTGATACTACTGCGCTCCTTCCTTTATAACGAGGGTCTTTCCTTGAATGGGTCAAGTTCAGACAAGAGCCTACTAGAGGAACTCATCGCGGCTATCACGCCTTTTTACTATTCAGAGCGACTTTTTGTCCTCCGCACACTTATCCCACTCTTTCGCGCGCAACAAAACTCCGCGGACCTCATCCACCCTATCGCATCCGAAAATTTGCCCAAGATTATCCCTGATGGTCGTGCGTTCGCGGAGGAACTCATCGATGAGTACCTGCGCAAAACTTCAGAGGGCATTCCACATAACTTCAGCGGAGACCCAAGAGCAGCTTCACGTTGGGCAAAGCAAAATTGTAAGGAGCAGCTGGTCATACTTGAAGTGGTCTTTTGGGCCATGTGGGGATATGTCGCTTGTGAGGGTCCACTTGTCGTGAAGCTATACGAAACCGCGTCCGACACGAATCTCGGCTCTTCCCAGCAGAACACTACACTACTTCTGGATGACGAAGGGGCGCAGATATTGCAGGACAGCGCAGCGCTCTGGATACTCATCACTATGGAGGTCCTGGAGCTGGAGAGAATAGCCGAACCGGACGGGGTGGAAATATCATCCTCACCCAAGGACAAGTCATTCTACATCTCCTCACCCGAATCCCTGAAACAAATCCATACCCTTGTGATGTCTCATTCCGATTCTCAACACGCGTGTGCATATCTTGCTTGGGCATTTGTGCTCTCTCGCCTCCATGCGAAAGCACAGGAGGTAAAGGATGTCCCGGAATCTTACCGCTTGTTTCTGCAGTCTACACTTGCGCACCCCGGGCGTGGAAAGGATCGCGAACCTACGCATACGTTGATGGCACGAACAGCGCTCAGCAATGACGTAGGGTTGTTCAAGCTACTCTTGAATCTCCTGACGAGTTCTCCGGTGTTCGTGACTGCTGTGGCTTGGAGAACAGGTTCAACGGTAACTGACCCGAATGCCATTGCCTTTCGCTCAGTGATCAAAGGTGGGCGTTCCTAGGTGGCAGATGCCATGATTCACTGAGTCTCCTTTCTTTGAAGGTTTTGTTCTGGCCATGGTTGAACTCGTACCTGTTGAACTTATTCCAGACTTCGACTCATTAGTGGAGGTGTGGATAGCGCTATTCGGTCGCAGTGAGAGTCGATCCGTCGCAGGAATCTGCAAACAATTCTGGCAGTATGACTGGCATCAAGGCACAACGAGACGTGCGATCTTCGATGTTGCCCGGTCAAGATTCCCAATCCATTTTCGTCCCCTCGTCCGCCTCCTCCGTGCAATGACAGGATGTGGATTCCTAGACACGGACCCACTGTCAACCACAGCCTCCGCAGTGGATTCGCGAGTCTCGGGCGCAAATGGTGATGCCGCCGACCGGGAGATCTGTAGCCAGCATGTTTTCTATTATATGGACAAGCTCCCGACATTCTCTCTCGTCATACCACTTTCGTCTTGTTCTGGTCCGAATGCAGTGTACGAGAGGGTCCAGTACGGTTCCTCGGCTGCTGGGCCTGGCCTGACATACACTAACATTCGAGCGATCCGTTTACCGGGCAGTTCGATTATTCCCCCCCGGTCTACGGGGAGACTTCTGAGTAGTGACGGAGGAGACTTCGTTGCCGTCTGTTGGGAGCACGAATATAATGGATGGAAAGTCGTGATCGATGTCCTCACCGAATACGTTACGCGGCGCAGGATATACTCAGGCACCGCTGACTTATACCAGGACGTAACCTTCGGGAGAATGGGGCCTGGATCTGTACCGTTGACACTGAGGCTAGAGGACGTGGGCATGGAGATCGACGAGGGCAGCGACGAGGCACTGGCAACGGATGCTTTGGATCTCATACGCAGTGTTATCCAGGACAAACCCGCATTGGCCGAGGAGCTTCTCGAATCACTCGAAACCAATGTCACCTCAAACGACAACGACTCACAGCCACCCGACCTGGTGCAGTTGACTACCATGATCCTCGAAGAAGCTCTGAGCCGCTCTCAATCTCGCAACTTTTCGCG
>Ga0307516_10008369_pt1 | contig 11721 bp, 13 predicted proteins | sample 19_EM_MG_FD_203310 | JGI IMG/M metagenome (GOLD analysis project Ga0307516, IMG submission 203310) | Populus trichocarpa ectomycorrhiza microbial communities from riparian zone in the Pacific Northwest, United States - 19_EM | ecosystem: Host-associated > Plants > Roots > Unclassified | place...
ATAGAGGCGCTGCTGCATTTCGTGCGGGAGTTGCGCGCCACACCCGGTGCGCCGGCTTTGCGGGCCGGCGACATCATCACCACCGGCACGCTGACCGACGCCTGGCCGGTTCTGCCCGGCCAGACCTGGCATACCGAACTGGCCGCCACCGGGCCCGTGGCCGGTCAGCTCGAAGGCCTGCGCATCCGCTTCGAATAAACGCGGCGCTGCGCCGGATTATTTGCGGATGACGGCCCCGGTTTTGCGGTCGAACTCGACCCGGCGCACCTGCCCGTTCTGGCCGGGAAATCCGTCGAACACGGCACGCACCAGGTAGGGCGCGATGGTGGGCAAGGCGGCAGAACCCTCGTACACGGCATGCGACTCGAACACGGCGCGCGGCTGGCCCGCCGGGCTGCCCTGCTTGTCGAGCACGCGCAAATTGATCTGGTTGAACTGCACCGTGTAGGGCACCAGGCGGTCGCCAAGGTAGGTCGGCCCGAAGCGGCTGGGCGCCCAGTAACCTGGGAAGACCTGGCCGGCCGCATTGCGGTAGGGCGGGTAAAACACCAGGCGGTCGTCGTAGATGGGTTGCCGGTAAGTGCGCTCCTGGGGCTGGGTGATCCAGCCCAGCTCGACCAGCAGGCGCGCCGACTGGCTGGACGCGGCCTTGCGCATGCCCAGTTTTTCGAGCTCCTGCTGGGCGTGGGCCTGGTAGGTCGCCAGCTCCAGCTCGGGTGGCGGCTGCGTGGGGCCGGACGGCGGAGGGATAAAGCTGAACGTGCTGCCGGTGGCGTCCGACGGCCACTGGTTGAAATTGCTGACCTGGGTCACGATGGGGCTGGCGCATGCTGTGAGCAGCGCCGCCGCAAGAACGGGCAGGAAAACGCGGAAACGGGCGAATGTCATCATGATGGATAGACATTTTGCGACACGAATTGTTCCCTGGCAGTCCCCCTCACTCAAGTAAAGTAGCCACTCGTTCCAGCGTCAGATTGATCACCCTCACGAAAGCCAAAGCATGAAATGGGAAGGCAACCGCCAGTCCGACAATGTTGAAGACCGCCGCAGCGGCGGTGGAGGTTTTGGCGGTGGCGGCGGCCTGCTGGGCGGCCGCAGCATCGGCATCGGCACCATCGTGGTGGCGCTGGTGGGCGGCTGGATCTTTGGCATCAACCCCATGACCATCCTGAGCCTGCTCAGCGGCGGCACGCCGACCGCGCAGGTGCAGCAGGGCCCGGCCCAGCGCCCGCCGGCCGATGACCGCATGGCCGGCTTTGTCTCTACCGTGCTGGCCGATACCGAGGATGTCTGGAAGGACATCTTTACCAAAGGCGGGGGCAGCTACCAGGAACCGCGCCTGGTGCTGTTTCGCGGCGCCACCCAGACCGCCTGCGGCCAGGGCCAGGCCGCCATGGGCCCGTTTTATTGCCCGGCCGACCAGAAGGTCTACATCGACCTCGGCTTTTACGAAACCCTGCAAAAAAGGCTGGGCGCGCCCGGCGACTTCGCGCAGGCCTATGTGATTGCGCACGAAGTCGGCCACCATGTCCAGAACCTGCTGGGTATCACCGGCAAGATGGAGCAGATGCGCGGCCGGGTCAGCAAGGCCGAGTACAACGGCCTGAGCGTCAAGCTGGAATTGCAGGCCGACTGTTTTGCCGGTGTCTGGGCCAACCACGCGCAGCGCGCCCGGGCCATCCTGGAGCAGGGCGATGTCGAGGAAGCCATGAATGCGGCCGCCAAAATCGGCGACGACGCGCTGCAGCAGGCTGGCGGCGGCCGGGTGGTGCCCGAGAGCTTCACTCACGGCACCAGCGCCCAGCGCGCCCGCTGGTTCAACAACGGCCTGCAACAGGGCAGCGTCAAGGCCTGCGACACCTTCAGCGCCCGGAATTTATAAGAAATCCGGCACCAGCCCCCGTCCTGTGGTGATAGTTTGCTATTAAATAGCTAGCAAAACAGGGCTGGCTGCGGGTCAGGGCGGCGGGCGCGGCAATCTCCCTGCCGCTTGATGGGGCGGCCCCAGGGGGATTTCGCCCAAAGTGCGACAATACGGGGTTGAGGAAGCTCTGCACACGCCCTGCGGTTTATGACCGCGCTCCGGTGCTCTGCGGCGTTACCTTTGCCACCAGCCCTGCTGTTGGCTCCCCACGCGCCCCGGCAAACCCGTCCCGGCCCGCGCGACCATCCGCTGTCTACAAATGCTGGAGTTAGTCGGGCTTTCCTTATGACATCCTCTTTTTCCAATCTTTCGCTGGCAGAACCGCTGGCCCGCGCCGTGGCCGAAATGGGCTACGAAACCATGACCCCCATCCAGGAGCAGGCCATTCCGGTCGTGCTGCAGGGCAGGGACGTGATGGGCGCCGCCCAGACCGGCACCGGCAAGACCGCCGCTTTCGCGCTGCCCCTGCTGCAGCGCATGATGAAACACGAAAACGCTTCCACCTCGCCGGCGCGCCACCCCGTGCGCGCGCTGGTGCTGCTGCCCACGCGCGAACTCGCCGTGCAGGTGGCCGAGCAGGTCAAGTTCTACGCCAAGTACACCAACCTGAACAGCGCCGTGGTGTTCGGCGGCATGGACATGAAGCCGCAGACGCTGGAGCTCAAAAAAGGCGTCGAGGTGCTGGTCGCCACGCCGGGCCGCCTGCTGGACCACATTGAAGCCAAGAACGCGGTGCTCAACCAAGTGGAGTACGTGGTGCTCGACGAGGCCGACCGCATGCTGGACATCGGCTTCCTGCCCGACCTGCAGCGCATCCTGAGCTACCTGCCCAAGCAGCGCATCACCCTGCTGTTTTCGGCGACCTTCTCGCCCGAGATCAAGCGCCTGGCGGCCAGCTTCCTGCAGGACCCGGTCACCATCGAAGTCGCGCGTTCCAACGCCACCGCCTCGACCGTGGAGCAGCATTTCTACAGCGTCAGCGCCGACGACAAGCGCCGCGCGCTGCACCAGATCCTCAAGGCCCGCGGCATCAAGCAGGCCTTTGTGTTTGTCAACAGCAAGCTGGGCTGCGCGCGCCTGGCCCGCTCGCTGGAACGCGAAGGCCTGAAAACCACCGCGCTGCACGGCGACAAAAGCCAGGACGAGCGCCTGAAAGCCCTCGAAGCCTTCAAGAAGGGCGAAGTCGATTTGCTGGTCTGCACCGACGTCGCAGCCCGCGGCCTGGACATCAAGGACGTGCCGGCGGTGTTCAATTTCGACGTGCCTTTCAACGCTGAAGACTATGTGCACCGCATCGGCCGCACCGGCCGCGCCGGCGCGTCGGGCCTGGCCGTGAGTTTTGCCGCCAGCAGCGACCAGCGCCTGGTGGCCGACATCGAAAAGCTGATCAAAACCAAGATCGAACTCGAGCCCATGGAGTTCGAGGAAGACCAGCCGCGCATCAAGGAACAGGGCCGCATCAACGACGGCCGCCGCATGTACCGCGACAGCGGCGACCAGGCGCCGCGCGAAGCCGACGCAGCCCCACGCGAACGCCGAGAGCCGCGTGAGCGCCGCGAATACACGCCGCGTCAGGCGCCGCGCGACCCGTTTTTCGACAAGCCCTACGAATCGACCCTGGCGACCGAAACCCAGCCGGCCTGGGAAGAAGCGGCCAAGGCCGGCGCATCCCGCAGCCCGGTGTCGGCCAACATCAAACCCAAGAAAAAAGTCGCCGCGCTGTTCAAGACCCTGGGTTAGCCCGGCGCAGCGCCCTGGCTGCCCGGCGTCGGCAGCAACCTACTGTCACGCGCGTGGGCGTCCGATGCTACGCCGGGGCAGGGCTGGCTAGACTGGCCGCATGCCCCCTTCGACTCCCGCCTCGCCCGCCGGCCAGCGCCCGGCTTCGCGCCTGGCCACTTTTTTCGCTCCCCTGCGCCCCATCAAACGCGCCGTCACCCTGTGGATAGACGCCGATGGCCTGCGCATGAGCGCTGCGATGTCCTTCTACGGCATCCTGAGCCTGGCCCCGCTGCTGGTGCTGCTGGTGGCCGTGCTGGGCTGGTGGCTGGACCGCAGTTATATCGAGGCCAGCCTGGTGCACCAGATTGCCGACGTGATCGGCGAGCAGGGCGCCCAGCTGGTGCAGCAGGCGCTGGCCAGCGCGCAGGAGCCGGCCGACGGCCTGCTGGCGTCGCTGATCGCGTTTGGCCTGCTGCTCTCCGGCGCCACCGGCGTGTTTGCCGAGCTGCAGGACGCTTTTGAGCGCCTGTGGCGGCGCGACACCGGCGAGCTGCCCAGACAGAAATGGTGGTACAGCGCCTCGCTGCGCCTGCGCGGTGTGGCCTACATCCTGGCCTTCGGTTTCCTGCTGCTGATCTCGCTGGCGGTTTCTGCGCTGCTGAGTTTTCTCACCGGTTGGGCCGGCGGCTACCTGCCGCTGGAGCGCGTGGCGCTGGCCGTGAACGAAGGCGTGTCCATGGCCTTTTGCGCCGCCTTGTTCGTGGCGCTGATGCGCATGAGCGCGGGGCCCAAGCCGCAGCTGCGTTACCTGGTCATGGGCGGCATCGCGGGCGGCATTTTGTTTTCGCTCGGCAAGTATTTGATGGCGCTCTACCTGTCCACGGCCGCGGTGGTGTCGGCCTATGGCGCGGCCGGTTCGCTGGTGGTGCTGCTGATGTGGATTTATTTTTCGTCGGCCGTGCTGTTGCTGTCGGCCAGTGTGGCGCGCAGCCTGTCCGACGAAGCGGCGCTGTACGCCGAAAAACAGGTGAAACCCATCGCGCCCATGCCTGATGAAAGCCTGTGATGCTCCTTAATCTGTAGCAAACAATGGCCGTCCGGCGAGGGCTGGAGGCCTAAAAGCTTCATATCAGGCTTTGCTTTCCGGCGTTTGCGATTCCTCGCATCGCACGCCGATCAGTTCGAAGGCGCCGGGCGCATCGCCCAGCCGCGCAGCCGTCAGGCAGCCGCCCCAGACACAACCGGTGTCCAGCGGCAGGGTGTTGGCCAGCAGACCGCCGCCTGCCGCCGCGGTGTCGGCGCCCAGCGTGGACCAGTGGCCAAACGCGACCGGCGTGTCCGCTGTCTTGCGCCCGGGCACCTCGAACCACGGCAGGTAGCCGGGCGGCGCGGCCTTCGAGGCGCCTTTGCTTTCAAACTCCATGGCACCCTCGGCTGTGCAAAAGCGCATGCGTGTGAGGGCGTTGACCACCACGCGCAGGCGCTCGGGCCCGGGGAGGGCGTCGTCCCATTGGCTGGGCGTGTTGCCGTACATGATGTCCAGGAACCCGGCCAGGTCCGGGCCGCGCAGCGCCTGCTCCACCTCGCCGGCCAGTGCCATGGTTTGCGCGGTCGTCCACTGCGGCAACACACCGGCATGCACCATCAGCCAGCCATGTGTGTGGATGGCCATGCTGCGATGCCGCAGCCAGTCGAACAGGGTGTCGGCGTCCGGCGCGTCCAGCACCTCTTGCACGGTGTCGCCGCGGTGCGGCTTGCGCAGGCCGTGGCGTATGCCCAGCAGGTTCAGGTCGTGGTTGCCCAGCAGGCATTGCGCCGCGTCGCCGAGTTTTTTCAGGCTGCGCAGCACGGCCAGCGAGTCGGGCCCGCGGTTGACCAGGTCGCCCAGCACATACAAGGTGTCGCGGCTGGCGGAGAAATCGATCTTGCGCAGCAGGCGCTGAAGCGGTTCGTGGCAACCCTGCAGGTCGCCGATCATGTAAAGTGCCATGTGTTCATTCTGCCTGCGGATCCATGGATTTCATCCTCATTGCGTTCCTGACGCTTCTCAACGGCGTCTTTGCCATGTCGGAGCTGGCGCTCGCCTCCAGCCGCAAGGCCAGGCTCAATGTCATGGCCGAGTCCGGCGACAAGGGCGCCAGGGCGGCGCTGACGCTGCTGGACAACCCGACGCAGTTTCTGTCCTCGGTGCAGGTCGGCATCACTTCCATCGGCATGCTCAACGGCATCATTGGCGAGGCGGCTTTCAGCGGCAAACTCGCGGTCTGGATCCAGACTTTCGGCGCCCCCGCGCGCGCCGCCGAAGTTTCGGCGACGGCCCTGGTGGTGACGCTCATCACCTTCATCACCATCGTGTTCGGCGAGCTGGTGCCCAAACGCATCGGCCAGCTCTACCCCGAGACCGTGGCGCGCCTGGTGTCGCGCCCCATGATGTGGGTGGCCACCGGCGCCAAGCCTTTTGTGCGACTGCTGTCCGTCAGCACCCACGCCGTGCTCAAGCTGCTGCGCGTGGACAACGCCGGGGAACGCACCGTGACCGACGAGGAAATCGCCGCCAGTCTGGAGGAAGGCCTGGACGCGGGGCTGATCGAGGAGCACGAGCACCAAATGGTGCAAAACGTCTTTCTGCTCGACGACCGCCTGCTGACCTCGCTGATGCTGCCGCGTTCGGACATCGAGTGGATCGATGCGGACGACACGGTGGCCCAGGCCATCGCCAAGGCCGGCGCCACCGGGCACTCGTGGTACCCGGTGGCCCGTGGCAGCCTGGACGACGTGGTGGGCGTGGTCAACGTGGCCAAGCTGCTGGCGATACGCGGCCAGATCCAGCCTGTCGGCGAAAGCACCGGCACGGGCGCCACCCCCACCATGGAGGACCGTATCGCCGCCTACGCGATCCCGGCGGTGTTTGTGCCGGAGACCCTGACCGGCATGGAACTGCTCGAGCAGTTTCGCAAGCAGTCCACCCGCATTGTTTTTGTGGTCGACGAGTACGGCGTGGTGCAGGGCCTGATGACGCCCATGGACATGCTGGAGGCCATCACCGGCGAGCTGCAGCCCGGCGCCCAGGTCGACGCATGGGCCACGCAGCGGCCGGACGGCAGCTGGCTAATTGACGGTGTCATGCCCGTGTCCGAATTGAAGGCGCGGCTGGACATCAAGGACCTGCCCGATGAGGACAAGGGCCGCTACAACACCGTGGCCGGCTTGCTGCAGAGCGTGTCGGGCAGGCTGCTGGCCGTGAGCGAAAGGGTCGAGGCGGCGGGCTGGCGCTTTGAAGTGCTGGACCTGGACGGCAAACGCATCGACAAGGTGCTGGTCAGCGCCTTGCCCCAGGCGCGGCCGCCCAGGGCGGCCGACTAGGCCTCAGGGCCGCGGGGCGGCCGCAGCGGGGCGCACCACCGGTGCGACCGTGATCAGCACCTCGTTGCCGCTGAAGCTGCTGCCCTGGATCTGTATCGTGGCTGTCCGTTCGGCCTTGGTGAAGGTCAGCAGGCTCAGTCTGGAAAACGAACTCGAGGTCAGCGTCCAGCCGGCGCCCGGCATGTTGTCGCGAAACCAGGCGAACACCGACTGCGGCTCGCCCGACACGCTCAGGCTCAGGCGGCCCATCCAGGTGTTGCCCGCTCCCATGACCAGGGTGTCCTGCTGTTTGATGACCGCTCCCTGCGGCAGCGGCACGTCGCCTGCGAGCTGCTTGGCGGTCACGCCGCTCACCGTGCTGTCGCTGGTCATGGGCGCATTGCCCATGGCGCCGCAGCCCAGCATCACCAGGGCAGAGGACAACACGATCAGGATTTTGGTGGGCGTCATGGCTTGAACCTCTGGAAGTAGCAAGGGCGCCTGGCCGCGGGCTGCGTCAGGCAGCGCGATTGTAGCGGCGGGTAAACACGCTGCCCAGCCGTGGCGCGCTGCGGGCAACGCGGTATCCTGTCTGCAGCCTCGGGTGTACTCTGCCCCGCCGCCGCCTTTTCTATCGAGGAACCACCATGCCCAGCATCCGCCGATTTGCCCTGGCCCTGTTCATGCTCGCAGCGGTGGCCTGCGCCTGGCTGGCGCCGCTGGACGCACCGGCCATGCAGCAGGTGGACGCCGGCCTGAAACGCGCGCTGATCAGTTTTGCCTCGGCGCGGGCGCTCAACGCCGTGATTTCCGTGGCGCAGGGCACCGAGCTGTCGGTGCAGCCGCTGGGGGTGGGCGTCACGCTGACCCCCGGGCAGTTGCTGGACCCGGTCAACGACCTGGTGGAAAAGTTTGCCACCCTCATGCTGGCCGCCAGCGTGGCTTTTGGGGTGCAGAAGGCCCTGATCGCCATGGGCGCTTACTGGGCGGTTTCCCTGGCGCTGACAGCGGCGGCGCTGGGCTGGGGCTGGTGGCAGTGGCGGCAACAGCGCGCGCCGGCCTGGTTGTCACGGCTGCTGGTGGTCCTGCTCATGCTGCGTTTTGCGATTCCGGTGGTGAGCCTGGGGACCGACCTGCTGTGGCAGAAATTTCTGGCGCCCGACTACCAGGCCAGCCAGCACCTGATCGACACCTCGTCCACGCGGGCCGCCAGCCTGGCCCCGCCCGCCGCGGCCGACAATACCGGCGTGCTGGGCAGGATGAAAGGCTGGCTCGCCGAGAACGCCGACGTGCAGGCCCGTTTTGACAGCCTGAAGCAGGCGGCCGAGCAGGCCACCGAACACATCATTCGTTTGATCGTCGTCTTCCTGCTGCAGACACTGGTGATTCCCTTGCTCTTGCTGTGGGCGCTGTATGCTCTGGTCAGAGGCGTGTTTGAGCGGACCGGGCGATGGCCCGAACCCGCGCCACAAAGCCCGTGAATCAGGATGAGGTAAACCCGACAACACCTTAAGATAGGTGTTCATTGATCTGGACAAAGGCCCATGCCCAACATTGCAAGTGTTTTGAAAGAAGAGATTGCCCGTGTCGCTCGCAAGGAAGTGCGCGCTGACACACAGCCCCTGAAAAAGTCGTCGGCCAGCCACCGGTCGGACATTGCCGCGCTGAAACGCCGCATTGCGGCCCTGGAACAACTGGTCAAGCGCCTGGGCAAGGCCTCAGGCAAAAAGGCACCGCAGGCGGACGCCGAACTGCCGGCCGGCACCTTTCGCTTCAGCGCCAGCGGCCTGCTGGCGCAAAGAAAACGCCTGGGTCTGTCGGCCGCCGAAGCGGGTAAATTGCTCGGCGTTTCCGACCAGTCTGTCTACAAGTGGGAAAATGGAAAAACCCGCCCCCGCGCCAGCCAGTTTGCAGCGATTGCCGCCCTGAGGGGCATGAGCAAAAAAGAAGCGGCCGCCCAGTTGGCGGCTTGACAGCCACCAAGGCCTGATTGCCTTCACCACCATGCGTACAAATCCGGAACGCCTTCAAATGCTCAGGAGCCTCGCCGTGCTCGACACGGCGTCGGAGGTGGTGTACGACGATCTCACGCGCACCCTGGCCAAGGCCTTCGACGTTCCCATTTCCATGGTGAACCTGCTGGACGCGGACCGCGACTGGTTCAAGGCCTGCATCGGGGTGTCACTCGCCGAGTCGCCGGCCGAGACCTCGTTTTGCGAGATCTTTTTCCATTGCGACGACGACCTGCTGGTGATCCCCGACACCACCCTCGATCCGCACTTTTCGACGCACCCGTTGGTGGTGGGCGCGCCCTTCATCCGCTTTTATGCCTCCGCGCGGCTGGCTTTCGACGGGCACACCGTCGGCACCTTGTGCATTTATGACACCAAGCCGAAGGATGTGTCGGCAGAGCAGGTCGAAACGCTGAGGATCTTGCGGCTGGCGGCCATGGAAACCCTGGCCAAACGCACGCGCGCCACCTGAAGCCGCTCCCGGCCTCCATGAGCCTGCCACCCCTGTCCATTGCAGACTTTTCTGCAGCCTGCGCGGCCCTGCCCCTGGTCTCGATTGACCTGGTGCTGACCAACACGCAAGGTGAACTGTTGCTGGGCCTGCGCAACAACGCGCCGGCTCGCGGCTGCTGGTTCACGCCGGGCGGGCGCATACGCAAGAACGAGCCCCAGGCCGATGCCAGGCTGCGGGTGGCCCACGATGAGCTGGGCTTGCCCGCTGCGGTGATGGACCGCGCCATCCCCATGGGCAGCTGGGACCACTTTTATCCCGACAGCGCTTTCGACCCCCAGGTGTCCACCCACTATGTGAACCTGCCACTGTGGCTGGCGCTCACGCAGGGCGAAGAACAACAGCTTCGTTTGCCGCAGGGCGACGGCGAGCAGCATGCCCGCTGGCAATGGCTGGCGCTCGACCAGGCCGCCGTCGACGCATCGGTGCACGCCTACGTGCAGGTGTATGCGCAGTGGGTCATTCAGCAGCGGCGCTGACAAGATTCCATCCGGAAACCATGGCCTCTGCCGGGCCAGGGCCGTCAGGGCTCAGGATGTTTTTGCAGCGTTCCGTTTGCGCGTGGCGGCACCCTTGCGGGCCGACGCCGAGCGCTCTTCTGTCGTTCGCCCTGCGGCAGCAGCGCCACCCAGGCGGCCGCCCTTGCGGGACGATGCATGGCTTTCCTTTTTGCCGCGCCCTGAGCCGGATTTTTTCCCGCCGCCACTTTCCTTGTTGACGGTCGCCCAGGCCCGGCGCTCCGCTTCTTCCTTGCCGACGCCGCGGTCTTCGTAGCCTTCTTCAATGTGCTCGGCCTTGCGCTTTTGCTTGCTGGTGTATGAAGATTTATCACCTTGTGGCATGTCGTTCTCCTTTCAAAGTTGACGGATTGCGCTTGATAAATAGCGCGCGCGTGTCGTCCTCAAAAGTCATCAATGCCGCAATAGCCGGTGGGAGTTTTCCTACAGCTTTGTTTTGGAGGCGGCCAAGCGGTGATCACAAATGCATCGTTGATTGCTCTGAGGGGGCGCTTGTTGAATTGCACTGAAGTCTGCCCCGAGTTTTCCATCGAAATCTTGACCCACACTCTTTCTGAGCAGAAGGTGCTCACGATGTGGATAAGTTCTTGGTATGAGGGAAACCCCATCGCTCAAGTCAACACCAAGGCTTGGCGCAATGCTTGCTGCGGGCGGAGATCCATGATGGTGGAGGGATATGCGCATGTGGCGCCGCAAGGTCTCCAATCGGCTGCTAATCGTTTGGATAAGATGACCGCCACTTATGGCGAGTGGAATTAGGAGCATAAATGCAACTAACCGATAGTGAAAAATTATGTGAGCAGATGCTGGACGCATCGCCTAAGCAGCGATCCAGGCATCACTTAAGGTCAGCCTTAAACCATATCCGGCGAGCTGAAACGCTATTGGAGATAGATCGCCCAATGACCATGTTCAGAAGTTTGACTGCTATTGAGGAGGCGGCGTCAGGCATTATTCTTTGTCTGCGGGAAAAGGGTTACGACAGATCTGAAAAACTCAAATGGAAAAACCACCTGCATAAAAATGCGTTTATCCCTTTTTTTAAAGTGTTGGGTGATTCAGTCGAAAAACATCTCTTAAAAAATGGCGTCGACATTGATATCACCGTCCGGGAGATTGACGGAAAGAAGATGCAGTTGGTGGAGATGACTTTCAAAACTGAGGATGGCCCTCTGAGCCTCATTCCCTTACCGCCTCTAAATAGCAAAATTGAGGTTCAGGGATCTGTTATCTCTTTCGATGAAGAAATGAAGGGTTATGCCGAAAAAGTTGGTACTGACTCGGTGCTCAATCATGTCAAGAGGCTTATGAATTGGCGCAATGAGGTTTTGTATGCGGGCACTAAAGGTTATGTCTCAGATGTGGATAGCAACCAAACAGCGAATCTATTAACAGAAGCGAAAAGGTGGGTGTTCGTACAAATGCGGCTGTATTTGATGATTCAACCCTATCCGCCTCAAGCATTTGTACAGCACGCCCTGGATGCTCTACTCGAGATGCTAAATACGCCCAAGTTAGTTGCGGCATTTGAGGAGCCCGAGGCATAATCAAAGCGGAGTTACGCGTTAGCTGCATGAAAAAGCCCCCTAACCACGACAGCTAGGGGGCTTTCCATTTGGTGCCGGAGAGATGAATCGAACACCCGACCTTCTCATTACGAATGAGCTGCTCTACCGACTGAGCTACACCGGC
>Ga0307516_10008370_pt1 | contig 11720 bp, 10 predicted proteins | sample 19_EM_MG_FD_203310 | JGI IMG/M metagenome (GOLD analysis project Ga0307516, IMG submission 203310) | Populus trichocarpa ectomycorrhiza microbial communities from riparian zone in the Pacific Northwest, United States - 19_EM | ecosystem: Host-associated > Plants > Roots > Unclassified | place...
GCGGCTCGGGCGCGTTGCCGAAGCGCGCGCCGAATTCGAGCGTGCTGCCGGCATGACACGCAATCTGCGCGAGCGCGAATTGCTGCTCGCGCGCGCGGCCGAACCCGCGCCGCGCTGAACGCGGTGCGGTGGCGCTATGGGCCGAGCTCGGCGCGGCGCGGCATGTCGGCACCGCGCCGCGAGCAGGTGATGGCCGCGGCCTGTGCCGCGAAGGCGAGGGCCTGGCCCAAGGCTTCTTGCGAGAGATCGCCGAGTGCTTGTGCGCTCAACGCGCCGTGCTCGGCGAGCCAGGTGAGCAGCGCGGCCTGGAAGGTGTCGCCGGCGCCGACCGTGTCGACCACCGTGACCGGCACCGGCGCTGTGGTGGCGCGGGCCTGCGCCGTCCAGGCGACCGCCCCCTGGTCGCCGCGCGTGATCACGACGGCGCGCACGCCCTGGGCCAAAGCGTTGGCGGCGAACCTGTCGAGCACGACACCGGGTTGCAGCAGTTCCAGGTCTTCCTCACTGACCTTGAACAGATCGGTGCGAGACAGCATCCACGCCAGCTGATCGCGCCAGCGCTGAATGTCGGGCTCGACGTTCAGACGGATGTTCGGGTCGAAGGCAATCAGTGCGCGCCCCCCCATCTTGGCGTGTTCGCGCTCGACCAGCGCACGCAGCGCAGACGCTGTCGGCTCGACGACGGTCGCGTACGAGCCGATGTTCACGGCGCTCAGAGCGTCCGGCACACGCGCCGTGTCGGCGGCCTGCAGCAGCCGGTCGGCACAGCCTTCGCCGTAGAAGGCGTACGAGGGCACACCTTGCGCGTCCAGGCCGATCAGGCTCAGCGTGGTGGGCGCGGCGAGGCGTGCGACGGCGCGTGTGTCGACGCCTTCGGCAAGCAGTGCGCGCATCAGGCGCTCGCCGGCGAAACCGGTCGAGATCGCACTGAAGAAGCCGACCGGCTGGCCGAGCCGCGCCAGGCCCACCGCCACGTTGAAAGGCGAGCCGCCCACGCTGGCGTCGAGCGCCAGGCCGGTGCGGGTTTCACCGGCGGCGAAGACGTCGAGCAAGGCTTCCCCGCAGACCATCATCATGCTGTTTTCTCCTCGGTCACCGGGCCGGCCGGCGTGGCTGTTGCGGGGCGTGAAGGCGGCACTTTGCGCCGGGCGGGCGCGCGCTGGAATCCGGGTTTTCCATTAATAAATCAACTTGATTTATTAAAGAACGCCACCGACAATTTGCCCACACCCGACGTGGTGTCGGGCACCCCTCAGCGGCGCCGCCGCACAGAACCTCACGGAGACACGCACATGACCAAGACTTCTCATTCGCGCATCGCGCTGGCCGTTGCCGCGCTGGCCCTGGCGGGTGCCGCAGGCGCAGCCGACCAGCCGGTGATCGGCCTGATCACCAAGACCGACACCAACCCCTTCTTCGTGAAGATGAAAGAGGGCGCGCAGGCCGCGGCCACCGCGAAGGGCGCGAAGCTGCTGAGCGCAGCCGGCAAGGCCGACGGCGACAACGCCGGCCAGGTCACCGCGATCGAAAACATGATTGCCGGCGGCGCCAAGACCATCCTGATCACGCCGAGCGATTCGAAGGCCATCGTGCCGGCGATCAAGAAAGCGCAAGCCAAGGGCGTGATGTTCATCGCCCTCGACAGCCCGGCCGACCCGGCGGACGCGACCGACGCCCTGTTCGCGACCGACAACTACAAGGCCGGCGTGTTGATCGGCCAGTACGCCAAGGCGGCGATGGCCGGCAAGCCGGCGAAGATCGCCACGCTCGACCTGTTCCCCGGCCACCCGGTCGGTGCGCAGCGCCACAACGGCTTCATGTCGGGCTTCGGTCTGACGGCCGCCGATGCGAAGAGCAACGAGCTGTCGAAGTCGGCCGAGATCGTGTGCCTGGCCGACAGTTTCGGTGACCAGGCCAAGGGTCAGACCGCCATGGAAAACTGCCTGCAGAAGAACCCCGACATCAACCTGGTCTACACCATCAACGAACCGGCCGCGGCCGGTGCGTACCAGGCGCTGAAGGCAGCCGGCAAGGAGAAGGGCGTGATCATCGTGTCGGTCGACGGTGGTTGTGCCGGCGTGAAGAACGTGAAGGCCGGTGTGATCGCCGCCACCTCGCAGCAGTACCCGCTGAAGATGGCCTCGATGGGTGTGGACGCAGGCGTCGAATACGCCAAGGGTGGCAAGAAGGCCACCGGCTACACCGACACCGGCGTCACGCTGATCAGCGACAAGCCGATGAAGGGCGTGGACAGCAAGGACACGAAGTTCGGCACCGACGCGTGCTGGGGCAACAAGTGATCTGAGTTCGCGCCCGGAGCGCCCGACATGGGCGCTCCGTTCAAACCAACGGACGGAGACACCATGTCGAACAACGCTCCCTCGAAGATCAACATCGCCAGCCTCGGGCCCGTCGTCGCCCTGGTGCTGGCCTGCGGTTTCTTCGCCACACAAAGCGACCGCTTCCTGTCGGTCCAGAACTTCTCGCTGATCCTGCAGCAGGTGATGGTGGTGGGCACCATCGCGATCGGCCAGACGCTGATCATCCTGACGGCAGGCATCGATCTCTCGTGCGGCATGGTGATGGCGCTGGGCGGCATCGTGATGACCAAGCTCGCGGTCGGCTCCGGCATGAACGCCTACCTCGCGATCGTCTGCGGACTGCTGGTGTGCATGGCCTTCGGCTTGCTCAACGGCCTGCTCGTCACACGCATCAAGCTGCCGCCGTTCATCGTCACGCTCGGCACGATGAACATCGCCTTTGCGATCACGCAGCTCTATTCCGGCGCGCAGACCATCACCGACCTGCCGCCCGAGATGACCTTCTTCGGCAACACCGTCAGCCTGGGCAACGCGGCGCTCAACTTCGGCACGATCTTCATGATCGCGATGTACGGATTCATGTGGTGGGGCCTGCGCGACACGCAGCCGGGCCGGCACGTCTATGCCGTCGGCAACAACCCCGAAGCGACCCGCCTGACGGGTATTCCCACAGACCGGGTATTGCTCGGTGTCTACGTGACGGCGGGCCTGTTCTACGGCGTGGCCTCGCTGCTCTCGGTGGCACGCACCGGCGTGGGCGACCCGAACGCCGGGCAGACCGAAAACCTCGACGCGATCACCGCGGTGGTGCTCGGCGGCACCAGCCTGTTCGGCGGCCGAGGAATCATCCTCGGCAGCCTGCTCGGCGCAGTGATCGTCGGCGTGTTCCGCAACGGCCTCACGCTGATGGGCGTGCCTTCGGTCTACCAGGTGCTGATCACGGGTGTGCTTGTGATCCTGGCCGTGACCACCGACCAACTCTCGCGCAAGGGGGCCCGCTGATGAACACGCCAACCCAAACCACCGGCGCTGCACCGCGGCTCGTGATGGAAGCGCGTGGCCTGGTCAAGCGCTACGGCCAGGTCACGGCGCTCGACGGCGCCGACTTCGAGCTGCGTGCCGGCGAGATCATGGCCGTGATCGGCGACAACGGCGCGGGCAAGTCATCGCTGATCAAGGCGCTGTCGGGGGCGACGATTCCCGACGAAGGCTCTGTGTTCCTCGACGGCAAGGTCATCCACTTCAAGTCACCGATCGACGCACGCCGCGAAGGCATCGAGACCGTCTATCAAGACCTCGCCGTCGCCCCTGCGATGACGATCGCCGAGAACCTCTTCCTCGGTCGCGAGATCATCAAGCCGGGCTTCTTCAGCAGCCTGCTGCGCATCATCGACAAGAAGAAGATGCTGGAGCAAAGCATCGCGCGCATGAACGATCTGAAGGTCGGCATCCGCTCGATGACGCAGGCGGTCGAAACGCTTTCGGGTGGCCAGCGCCAGTGCGTGGCAGTGGCGCGTGCGGCGGCCTTCGCCGAGCACGTTGTGATCCTCGACGAGCCGACTGCCGCGCTCGGTGTGAAGGAAGGCAACATGGTGCTCGAGCTGATCCGGCGCATCCGTGACAAGGGCCTGCCGGTCATTCTGATCAGCCACAACATGCCGCACGTGTTCGAGATCGCCGACCGCATCCACATCGCCCGCCTGGGCAAGCGCGCCTGCATCGTCAACCCGAAGAAGATCAGCATGAGCGACACGGTGGCGGTGATGACGGGCGCGATGCGGCCCGAAGAATTGCCGGCGGACGCACTGGCCTGAAGCCCTGGCCTGATGAACGATTTCGCCAGCCCCACGGTGGCGGTGCCGGCCGCGCCCCTGCTCGAAATGAGCGGCATCTGCAAGCGCTTTCCCGGCGTGGTGGCGCTGGACCGCGTGAGCATGGTGGTGCACGCCGGTGAAGTCCACGCCTTGATGGGCGAAAACGGGGCCGGCAAGAGCACGCTGATGAAGATCCTGTCGGGTGTGTACCGGCATGACGAAGGCAGCATTCGCCTGGCCGGTGTGGAAGTCGCACCGAACGACCCGCGCGCGGCCCAGCACCTGGGCATCGCGATCATCCACCAGGAGCTGAACCAGGTTCCCGAACTCACGGTGGCCGAAAACTTCTTCCTCGGGCGCGAGCGCCGCAACGCGTTCCGGGTGCTCGACGAAGCCGGCATGCGCGAGCAAACACGGCACTGGATGGCCGAACTCGGCATCAAGGTCGATCCGGCCCGGCGCCTGGGCCAGCTGCGTGTGGCCGAGCGCCAGCTGCTCGAGATCGCCAAGGCGATCAGCCTGAACGCGAAGGTGCTCGTGATGGACGAGCCGACCACGGCCTTGAACTCCGAGGAAGTGCATCGCCTGTTCGAAGTCGTGCGCCAGCTGCGCGATGCGGGGCTGGCGGTGATCTACATCTCGCACCGCATGGACGAGATCTTCACGATCAGCGACCGCATCACGGTGCTGCGCGACGGCAAACTCGTCGGCTCGGCGCAGGCGAGTTCGCTGACGCGCGACTCGCTTATCAAGATGATGGTGGGGCGCGAACTGCGCGAGCTGTTCCCGGCGCGCTCGCGGCAATCGGGCGCCGAAGTGATCAGCACGCACGGTTTGAGCGTGCGTGCCACGGGAGGGCGCCAGGCCCTCGAAGACATCAACCTCAAGGTGCACGCCGGCGAGATCGTCGGCCTGGCGGGCCTGCTGGGCGCGGGCCGCACTGAGGTGCTGGAAGCATTGTTCGGCGTGCCGGCCCCGGCGCGTGTCAGCGGCGAGATCCGCATCGACGGCCAGCCAGTGCGCCTGCGCTCGCCGGTGGATGCGATCGCGCGCGGCATCGGCTTCGTCACCGAAGACCGCAAGGGCCAGAGCCTGGTGCTGGCGCGCCCGGTCGGCGAAAACGCGAGCCTGGCGGCACTCGCACACTACGTGCGTGGCGGCGTGCTGCAACTCGCGCGCGAAGCGCGCGATGTCGGCGAGAAAGTGCGTGAACTGCGCATCAAGACGCCGTCGCTCGCCACCGCGGCCGGGTCGCTGTCGGGCGGCAACCAGCAGAAGGTGGTGCTGGCCAAGTGGCTGCTGACCAGGCCCAAGCTGATCCTGCTCGACGAGCCGACGCAAGGCATCGACGTCGGTGCCAAGGCCGAGCTCTACGAGCTGATCGACCGCTTGGCGCGCGCCGGCACGGCGATCGTGCTCGCGTCCAGCGAGATGCCCGAGCTGCTGGCGCTGTGCGACCGTGTGCACGTGCTGTGCGAAGGCCGCATCAGTGGCGTACTCGACCATGCCGAGGCCACGCAGGAGCGCATTCTCGATCTCGCCACGCGCTTCTCAGGCCACGTCGAAACACACATCGCGGCCCCGCTTGACGCCACCACGACAGGAACATCGACATGAGCACCAGCGCGGTTTCCTCGACCCCCATTGCCCAGCCCGGCGGGCGGCGCGTGCTCGACCAGGTGCTGCGCTTCCAGGGATACCTCGGCCTGTTGATCGTGTTCGTGCTCGGCGCCGTTTTCGCGCCGGTGCGCGACAACACCAACCTGTTCCTCGACGTGCCGAACCAGATGAACATCCTGCGCTACGTCGCAGAGACCGGCATCATCGCGATCGGCATGACGCTGGTCATCCTGATCGGCGAAATCGACCTGGCGGTGGGCGCGGTGCTGGCGTTCTCGGCCACGCTGACGGCCTACCTGCTCACCGGCGGTCAGTTCGGCACGAGCACGGCCTTCGTCGCCGTCATCGTGGCCGGCACGGCGCTCGGCTTCACCAACGGCATCGTCACCACCGGGCTGCGCATTCCGTCGTTCGTGGTCACGCTGGCGATGATGAGTTTCGCCCGCGGCCTGGCGCGGCTGATCTTCGGTGGTGTGTCGATTCCGCTGTTGCCGGTCTCGCAGGGCGGTGCCGCGCCCGAATCGGCGTTCTTCTTTTCGGAGCGGCTGTTCGGTGTGCTGCCGGTGCCGGCGCTGGTCATGTTCGCGCTGGCGCTCGGGGTCGGTGCGGTGATGCGCTATTCCGCGTTCGGGCGCCATGTCTATGCGATCGGCGGCAACCCGGTGGCAGCGCGCCTGTCGGGTGTGCGTGTGGACGTCACCCGCGTGGTCGTGTTCGCGATCTGCGGCGCGCTGACCGCGTTCGCTTCGTTCATCCACGCGATCCAGCTCAACCAGGGCGCTCCCAACGACGGCTATGCCTACGAGCTCAACGCCATCGCCGCGGTGGTCATCGGCGGCACCAGCCTGCAAGGCGGCATCGGCACCATCGCCGGCTCGGTGGCCGGGGCCTGGATGCTCGGGATGATCGACAACGTGCTGAACCTGAACAACGTCGAGGCCGACGTGCAACTGCTGGTCAAGGGCGCGCTGATCGTCGCCGCGGTCGCGCTGCAACGTTTGCAGCGCCGCACCTGAGGCCACGCGGCGCGGCGGTTCGCGCCATTCGTTTCAACAACCCCCGGCGCACTGGCGCGCCGGGTTCTTCAGGAGACACCATGAAAAGCAGAGTCCTCGCCTTGGCCGCACTGGCCGCAACCACCCTGGCCATCGCTGCGCCCGCAGCCGCTCAGGGCAAGCAGTACGTCATCGGCTTCTCGCAGCTCGCGTTCGACGACCCGTGGCGCGTGGCCTTCAACAACCAGATGCAGAAGGCGGTCGCCAAGCACCCGAACTTCAAGCTCGTGCTGGTCAACGCGCAACGCGACAGCTCCAAGCAGATCGCCGACGTGGAGAACCTGCTGACGCAGAAGGTCGATGCGCTCATCATCTCGCCCAACGAAGCGGCGCCGCTCACCGCGGTGGTCAAGCGCGCATTCGACAAGGGGGTGCCCGTGGTCGTGCTCGACCGCAACGTGCTCGGCGAGGCCTACACGATGTTCATCGGCGCCGACAACAAGTTGATCGGCAAGAAGGCCGGCGAGTATGTCGGCAAGTGGTGCGCCGAGAAGAAGTTCAACCCCTGCAATGTGCTCGAAGTGACCGGTCTGTCGGGTTCGACGCCAGCCCAGGAACGGGGCGAAGGCTTTCGCGACGGCATCAAGGCCAGCCCGTCGGTCAAGCTCGCGGCCAGCGTGACGAGCGAGTGGCAAAAGGCCAAGGCCATGCCGGCAGCGGCTGCCGCGTTCCAGGCGAACAAGAACTTCCAGGTCGTCTACGCGCACAACGACGACTCGACCGAAGGCGCCTACATCGCCGCGAAGAACGCCAACCTGGACCTGAGCAAGATGCTGTTCGTCGGCATCGACGGGCTGCCCGACAAGAACGGCTCGATCGTGAGCATCCTTCAAGGACGACTCGGAGCTTCGTTCGTTTACCCCAACGGCGCTGCCGAAGCGGTCGAATGGGTTTCGCGGATTCTCGAAAAGGGTGAAAAACCGCCCAAGAAGGTCGTGCTCGGCACCGACGAGATCACGCCGGCCAACGCCAAAGCGGCCTGCGAAAAGTACGATTGCGAATTCAAGTAACGCCTGCTCGCCGCCACCATGCTGAAGAACATCGACCCGCTGCTGACACCCGAGTTGCTGAAGGTGCTGTGCGAGATGGGCCACGGCGACGAGATCGTGCTGGCCGACGCCAACTTCACCGCCGAATCGCTCGGCCGCGGCCGCATCGTGCTGCGCCTGCCGGGCGCCGACATGCAACGCAGCTGCGCGGCGGTGCTGTCGGTGTTTCCGCTCGACGAAGCGGTGGCGCAGCCGGCCGCCTACATGCAGGTCGGCGGCTCGGCACCGGGTTATCGCTCGGGGCTGCAGCGTGCTGTCATTGCGCAGGCTTTGGCGCTCGACCCGGGCTGCGACGAAGGCAAATGGGAAGCCCTCGAGCGCTTCGCGTTCTACGAGCGCGCAGCCCGCGCCTACGCGATCGTGCAGACCGGCGAGATGCAGCCATGGGCCAACGTGGTGTTCAAGAAGGGCGTGCTCGCCGATCGGTTGCGCGCGTGAGCAGCGCTGCCGCGGCCGACCTGCGCGAGCGCGACGCGGCGGCCGCGCGGCTGCGCCCGCGCGGCTCGAACCACGTGGGCATGCGCCAGTTCAACGAGCGTGTGGTGCTGCAGGCGATTCGCCTGCACGGCAGCCTGCCCAAGGCCGACATCGCGCGGCTGACCAAGCTCACGCCGCAGACCGTGCAGGTCATCATCGCGCGGCTCGAAGCCGACGGCCTGGTGCACAAGCTCGCGCCGCTGCGCGGCAAGGTCGGGCAGCCGTCGGTGCCGATGGCGCTCGACCCCGACGGCGCGTTTTCGATCGGCATCAAGATCGGCCGGCGCAACATGGACATGCTGCTGCTCGACTTCACCGGCCAGGTGCGCGAGCGGCTGTCGCTGAGCTACGAGTTTCCCGACCCCGACACGCTCTTCAAAGACATCGAAACCCGCCTCAAACAACTGCGCTTGCGCCTGCCCGCCGCCTTGCGCCCGCGCCTGCATGGCGTGGGCATTGCCGCGCCGCTCTCGCTCGGCGGCTGGCAGGCGGTGCTCGGCATCGAACCGCGCCAGGCCGCGAAGTGGGCCCACATCGACATCCGCGAGCGCGTGGCGGCCATGACCGAGCTGCCGGTCGAGTTCGTCAAGGACACGGCCGCGGCCTGCGTGGCCGAGCTCGTGGCCGGGCGCGGCCGCAGCATCCGCAGTTTTCTGTACGTGTTCTTCGACACCTTCGTCGGTGGCGGCCTGGTGATCGACAGCCACCTGCGGGCCGGCATCAACGGCAATGCCGGTGCGGTCGGCTCGCTGCCGCTCGGCCTGGCGCAACCGGGGCGGGGCGGCGCACCGCACCAGCTGCTGAGCCAGGCTTCGCTGATCAACCTCGAAGCACGCTTCACTGCGGCCGGGCTCGACGCGAGTGCTGCGACCGACCTGCGTTCGATGCAACGGCCGTGGTGGCAGCACACCGACCTGTGGCTGCGCGACGCCGCGCCGGCGGTCGCCTTCGCGGTGAATTCGGCCGCCTGCCTGCTCGACCTGGAAGGCGTGATCATCGATGGTTCGTTCAGCCGCGAGTTGCTGCGCGCCACGCTGACCGCGGTGAACCATTCGCTCGATCAATACAGCTGGGAAGGCGTGGTGCGACCCGCCGTGCTCGAAGGCGTGATCGGCTCCGATGCGCGTGCCATGGGCGGTGCGCTGTTGCCGCTGTATGCCAACTTCGCGCCCGACCGCGACTTGTTTCTGAAGCTTGCGGAGTAAGAGCGGGCCTCAGTCGATCGTGATGTCGGCGGGCGCCAAACCCGCTTGATATCGCGCGTAAGCCGCGCTGATGGCCGCGTCGAAGCGCCGCGCCTGCGTGGCCAGCTGAAACGGTGCGAAGGCCGCGCGGCTTTGTGCGAGCTGCGCGCGACAGCCGAGCCGTTCGTCGGCCGACCGCATCAGCTTCAGCGCAAGCCGTTCGTACTCGGCGGCGTTGTGGGCGATCCAGGCCTGCGCGCCGTGCTCGCGCAGCAGGTTGGCGCCCATGCGCTGCGCGATGCGCGCGCCTTCGCGCGTGACCACCGGCACGCCGGCGTGCAGCGCGTCGAGGATCGAGGTGTGGCCGTTGTAGTCCCAGGCGTCGAGGTACAGGTCGGCCAGCGCCAAACGCGCCAGGTGTTCGGGGTGGGCCATGTTGGGAGCCAGCGCCAGCCTGCCGGGCGCGATGCCGCGCTCGGCGAACCACGCACGAAGTTGCTGGGCCTGCATGGGGTGGGTCGCATTCAGCCACAGCACGGCCCGTGGCACCTGTTGCAACAAGCGAGCCCAGCTGGCGGCGAGATCGGGGCCGATCTTGAAGGCCGCGTTGAAAGCAGCGATGATCAGCGCGTCGTCGGCCAGGCCGTGCTCGCGGCGCGTCGTTCGGGCCGTGGTGGCGGCGCTGTAGGTGTAGCAGCTGCCACGCAGATGGATCGTGGCTTCGCGCGCCGCCGGTGAGGGGGCCACGAAGCTGTCGTCGACGATGCGGTAGTGCGCCAGCCCGCCGGTGCTGCCGCAGGTCGTCAGGTGGTGAATGATCACCGGCACGCCGCTGGCGCGGCAGACGTCGGCGACCCAGTCCATCTCCCAGTCGGGCATCACGACGAGCACGTCGATCGCGTCGCTCGCGATGACGGCGGCCGCGTCGGCCGCGCTCGGTGGCAGGCCGCGCACCACGTCGCAGCCTTGCAAGAGCAGTTCGCGGGGATCGACGGCACGCCCGGGCGCATGGCCGTAGGCGAAGAACTCGAAACGGGCGTGGTCCTGATCGCGCGGCACGCTGCCCATCATCACCGTGGTGGCGTGCGCACCCAGGCACGGCGACAGGTAGGCCACACGCAGTCGCCCATGGCGGGCAGGGCGCACCGGGCTGGCGGCCGGCCAAGCGTCGGCCATGCGGTTGACGAGCGCGACCTGCGTTGTTTCGTGCTCGGCGTAGGTCAGCGAGACAAAACGCAACTGCGGCCACGGAATGCGGCGCAGGCCGGTCAGCGCCTGCAGCGTTGCTGCCAATTGGCTGCGCCCGGCCCAGACGCAGGCCACTTGCTGTTCGTACAGCAGAAAGGCCCGCAACAGCGGCGGCTGCCAGCCGGCCGTCAGCAGCGCGGCCAGCGACGGGCCGAGCAGTGATGCGGCACAGCTTTGCAACGTGGCCTCGGGCACGGTGGATGCGGCGGCGACGGAGCGCGCGTCGTCACCGATCAGTGCCAGAAAGAGCGCTTCGAGCGTGCTCAGCAAGGCCTGCGGCCCGACCGCCTGCCGTGCGCTCCGCAGAGTGGCTGTGAAACCGTCGGTTCGGTGCAGCAGCAGCTGCGGCACCAGGCAGGCCTGCCAGGCGCCCAGTTCCTGCGGGTGCACGCGGCACCAGCGCTCGCCGACCACCAGGGCCCAATCCCAGCGCTGGGCCAGCATGCTGGCGCGCCAGGCGGCTTCGAGAGCCGGGTCGTGGTCGCGGTTGACGCGCAGCGCGGCGCGCGACAGGGCCAGTGCCGTGCCGCTGTCGTTGGCCTGAAGCGCGGCGTGCGCCTGTGCCACCAGCGTGTCGAGACTGGCGGAGAGCGCCACGTCTTGTGAGTCGGGTGTGGTCAACGCGATCCGAACATCATCTGCCGCGCGATCGCCGACTTCAGCGGCGACAGAGCTTGCAGTGCCGCGATGCCGAGCCCGCGCGCCGCGCCCGCGCCCGGCAGTCGCCAGGTGAAACTGCGGGCGAGGAAGTCGGTCGCGGCGATCATGGCCCAGCGGTCGGGGCCGCGTTGCCATTCGAGCCGGCGCAGCACGGCGTCGACGTCGGCATTGCGCGAGAGTGCCTGCACCAGCTCGAACGCGTCGCGCAGGCCGAGGTTCAGGCCTTGCCCGGCGACCGGGTGCAGCGTTTGCGCGGCGTTGCCGATGCGCACGGTGCGGCCGTCGGTCAGCG
>Ga0307516_10008371_pt1 | contig 11720 bp, 8 predicted proteins | sample 19_EM_MG_FD_203310 | JGI IMG/M metagenome (GOLD analysis project Ga0307516, IMG submission 203310) | Populus trichocarpa ectomycorrhiza microbial communities from riparian zone in the Pacific Northwest, United States - 19_EM | ecosystem: Host-associated > Plants > Roots > Unclassified | place...
CAAAACCCTGCTCACCCCCGCATGAGATCCCGCCGCGGCGCCAAGGTGCCGTCCTCCCGGGCGGGCCGGCGCTGACGAGTCCGCCGCGACCTACACGATGTCTTGGCCCAACCACATCGCCGTGATCAACACGCACACCGGTCGCGCTGTCTTGCACGCGGCGCAGGCGGAGTTCGCCCAACACGGGCTGGCGGGAGCCCGCATCGACCGAACGCCACGCAGGCCGGTGCCAGCACGGAGCGCCTCTACGCCTGCTTCGGCGACAAGCAGGCCTGTTCGACCAAGTCATCTCGCGCTTACCCGCCTGTGTCCCGCGATCGTCCGGAGGAGGTGTCGTCGCCGAGCGACCTGGTCCAACCGGAAATGACGGCACACTGTGCGATCGCGGGGCGAGGCGAACCGCGAAGCGGTTTCGGACTTGGCTAACGTGCCGGGGCGGCTCAGAGATCGGCGAACCGGGCCACTACCGGTGCGTGGTCGGAAGTCGGCTTGTTACGGCGGGTGGCCGGGTCGGCCGGGTTGGCCGGGGCGAGAGGTTCGTCGACCACGGCATGTGCGGTGACCGCTGTCAGGGGTTTGACCAGGCTGTGCGAGACGAGGATGTGGTCGATGAGTTCCTTGCGGCCGCTGTTGTTACGGGAGTAGTCGCGGCCTGCGGGCATGTGCGGGGCGAGGTTCCACATCCGCATGCCGTCACCGTTGTCGTCCTTGTTGAATCCGCCCGTCTTTATCTCGGAGCCTGGGGGCCCTTGTAGCAATTGGGTGGTAGCTGCCTGGACGGTGTCGTTGAGGTCACCGGTCAGCACGACTGGTCGTTGCTGGCCGTGGCCGTCGAGGGCGTCGGTAAGGGCGGCGCGCAGGGCCGTGGCTTCACCGGCGCGGCGGGCCAGCGCGTACGCGGCAAAGCGGGCCCGTTCACCCTCGTCGCGAGTATTGAACCGGCCACCGGGAAACGTCAACAGCTTCGATTTCAGGTGGGCAGTGATCAGCCGTACCGCGAAGCCGGTGTCGGTGGTCACGGTGATCGCCAGCGCGCCGCGGCCGAGCCGACCGAGGGTGGTGCCGTCGTCGTCGACCTGGACCGGCCGTAGCAGGGCGGGGAAGTCGGTAATCTCGGCCGGGCCCGTGATCGGGCGGGTGGTCAGCCACGCCACCCGGATCCCCCGGCTGTCCGGGTGCACCGACACCTGCTGGTGCCAGGTTCCGCCCAGCGCGGTGACGAGGTCGTTCAGGGCGGCCGGATTGCCGACCTCCTGCAGACCCACTGCATCGGGCGCCTGCTGGTTGATCGTCTTGGCCAGACCGGTGATCTTCTGGTCATATGCAGCCTGGGAAGGCCCATCAGGATCTTCGGGAAGGAAGAGATTCTCTACGTTCCACGTCATCACAGTGAACACGGCCAGCTCCTCGATCGGGCAGCGCCTCGAGATCCAGCGCCGACACCGGCCAGTATCGCCACACCGGCCGAGCCGACGTGTCGCATCAGCGACAGGCACCCACCCAAGGGTGATTCACGGTGATCATCGAGACGGGGCCACAAGGCGCCAGCTTCCATGGCTTGTCCACAGAGGTTCGATCAAGCGGGACGTCGTCCGAAGGGCGTGACCGGACCAGCGAGCTGCGCGCAAAGGCCTGAGCGTGGACACCAGGATGGACGGCACCCGAGCAAGGCCTTGGACTCGCATGGCTAGAACCCAACGGGGTGGGTCGTTGAATTCCTTTGTCTTTGACTTTTGCGCGGTGTAGGGAGGCACACCGTGTAAAGCATCCTAGGCTGATGGTGCCCGTTCGAGGACACAGCGCGCCGAGCATGAGCCGCGAGGCCTGCGCGAAACTGTCGTACCGGCCTGATGTACCGCCACCGCCGGCATGCCCCGCTGTTGATCCCACGGAAACAGCTTCGGCGCCTCGATGCTCGGCGTGCCGCTCGGCCTGTTCGAGATCCGCTGCGAACATGCCCAGCCAGCGCAGGTACAAGTCCGCGCGCTACCGACCTGGCGATCGAGTTCTACCGGCGAACTGCACAGGTTGCGCGCATCGAGATGGCGCGGCGAGCTGCCGAACCTCGCGACCCTGCCCGCCGAACGCCCCGCCGTCGAGCAGGCCCGCGCGCAGTCGGCCCAGCATGAGCGCCACCGCGTCCGGCGGCAACGGCGCCGTGTGCTGCTGGCCGGCACCGGCCACGTGGTGCGGGAGTTGGGTGACGCTCCGGACCGCATCGACCATCCCGACCCGCGCACCGGCCCGCTCGACGCCCTCTCCCTTCGCTTGCCATCTATTGTCTTGTGATCCTGATCGGTTTACTTGGTGTTATTCGCGACGAGTTTCTTGATGTTGATCTGGACGAGTTGAACCTTGGCCAGGATCTCGTCGGCGGTGGGGTCCATTGGAAGGGTCGGGGGTTGGCGTTCCAGGTGGCGATATAGTCGCGGGTGGAGCGGATGAGGGGACCTGCACCGAGGAGAACGTGCCCCGGCGGATCGCCTGGCGGGTGATGATCCCGAACCAGGTTTCGATCTGGTTCATCCAGCTGGATCTGGTCGGGGTGAATTGGAAGCGCACGTGCGGGTTGGCATCCAGCCACGCCCTGACCTCGGGAGTGGTGTGAATGGACAGGTTGTCCAGCACCACGTGGATCTGCCGGCCACGGTACGGGGCGACAGCCTTTCTCAGGAAGGCCAGGAACGTGGTGCCGTCGCGGCTGGGCCGGCACTCGCCGATCACCTCGCCGGTGCCCACGTTCAGCGCGGCGAACAGGTTGGTCGTGCCATGCCGAACGTAGTCGTGGGTGCGTTTCTCGCCTGCGTGGAACTCGATCGGCAACAGTGGCTGGGTCCGGTCCAGGGCCTGCACCTGGGTTTTCTCGTCGAGGCTGAGCACCACCGCGCCGCCGGGCGGGGTCCAGGTACAGAGCGACGATGTCGGCGACCTTCTCGGCGAGAGATCCGCTTTCAGCGTTCAGCCACCGCCACGCCGGCGCTTTTGAGGTAATCGGCGGTCCGGGCCTTGAACTCCGCAGGTACCGCTATCGCGAGCAGGCGCCGGGCGCGGGTGGCTGCGACATAGAGGACGCGGATGGCTTCGCTGTCCATGTCTTCAGCTCGAAGCCATTCCTCCATGACCACTTTGGCCTTGTCTTTACCAACGCCGGCTTTACTCTTTTTCCCTTTGGGTAGACAGATGAGAACCGCTTCCGCTTCGTCGCCCTTCACCTGATGCACTGTGCTGATTCGAGGCAGTCCGGTTGCAGGCGGATAAGTGTCGGGCAGTCCAGCCAATTTCCGGGCGATGACACCTGCTTTGTCCCGTGGACTTTGGAGTTTAGCTGCCGTCCGCGTCAGACCCTCTCTGGGCGGTTTTTCGTTGAGGACCTTGGTGGCTTCAGCGAGCCAGTCTTTGGTAGGGATGTCGAGGGACGGCATTGCGGTACGGACGCGGTGAATGATTCGTTCGAAGGCTGTCGGGTCGAGCGCGTTTTCGATGAGTGTGGCCGATCGTGTTCGCTGGTCGGCTTCGCTGTACCACCATCGCAGGATGGTGCGGGCCAGGATGTCGTGAGCAATCAGTCGGGTTTTGGCCGGTGCGGCACCGAAGTCGTTGAGGATGCCGACGGCCCATATGAGCGCGGTGTTGCTGTTGCTGGGTGCTTGCTGCGGTCCGGCGTAGGTCTTGGGCAGGGTGCTTGTGCCGTGGGCCAGAATCATGCATTGGTTGGCTGTGATTCCCCGCATGAGCGCGTAGGCGAGGAAGTCTTGGACCGCGGCGTCTTGCTCGGCAGCGTCGTACAGCAGGATCGGGGCGTCGTCCTCATGGTGATCGGCTACGGCGATGTCTGTTGAGCGGCCAGAGATCCGTAAGGTTGCTGCGAGGCGGCAGATGGTGGTGGCGCTTCTCCAGTTTCGGTTGATCTCGCGGATGCCGAGCCGGGTGTTGAGCTTGTGCAGGTCTACTGAGGCTGCGCCGCGGAAGTCGTAGATGGCTTGGTCGGGGTCGGCGACCAGGATCAGGGGCAGGCCGTATTCATGGAGTTCAGTGAGGATGTGCAGGTCGGTGGCGGAGCAGTCTTGCGCCTCGTCCACGATGAGTTCGTCGTACTTTGCCGTGAGGATGGCGGCGATGTGATCGCCGTGTTGAACCAGGTGCCGGCAGGCTGCGGATCGTAGTTCGGCCCCGGTGAGGAATCCCATGGCGGATAGGTCTTCGCGGCGCTGCCGGACGGCGGCTTCCCACCCTTGCGGTGGATCAGTGTAGGCCGCGGGTCCGACCAGCTTCACGGCGTAGGCGCCTCTGCTGTCCGGCTCGAACTGGACGTCGGCGAGTTGGATAGCGGTTTGGCCGATGGTGACGGATCTGTGCTTTGCGGGAGCGTCGCGCCATGAGTCGAGGCGTTGCCAGTTGCGGCCGAGTTTGAGGTAGGGCCGAACAAGGTGCAGCCAGAGGAAGGTGTCGAAGGTGCCGATGAAGTGTGGGTGGTCGGTGAGGTCGAGCCGGTTTTCGGCCTGACAGCGGCGATTGATGGTGGCTGCGGCAACTCGGGTGAAGGAGGTGATCGCCCGGCCTTTACGTGCGTGGACGGGCCGTCGGATGTGGCGGTCGACGATGATGCGGGTTTTGCCGGCGCCGGGGCAGGCGGTGACGGCGAAGGGGGCGTCGGCCGTCGTCAGAGCCGCTTGGGCGCTGGCGGCTAGGGCTCGTTCGGCGTGCAGGTCAAGGGGTGGCGTCACTGGCCGATCTCCGCGGTCACCCAGTTGAGTGCGTCTTGTATGTAGGTGGGTACATGCCAGGCCGGGCCTGCTGCTTCGAGGAAGTCTTGTGCGAAGTCGCCTTTGCGGAGTTGTTTCTCGGCGAGTTTCCGAGCGAAGGCCCGTTTTCTTATCTCTTCGATGCCGACTTTGAGGTCGATTTCGGTCTTGGCGGTGGTCCAGGCTTCCGGTTGCTGGGCTTTCCAGGCGGCCCAGATGGCGTCGGTGTTGCCAGCGCCGAGTAGTTCGGGTTCGAGCGTGGTGGTGGAGTGGAAGACGTCGGCGTGGGCGGTGGCGCTGAGGGCCACGATCAGGTTTTGGAGCGCGGCGATGCGTGGGGCGCCGGTGGTGTCTCGCTTTGGCTTTGTGTTCGGATCTTCTGGAAGGTTTTGCTGGTCTCCGTCGGTGATAACGGCGACCCGTTGGGCGGCTCGAGCGCCGTTGACCGCGGTGAGGAGGACGTGGACGTACGGTTCGAAGTCGACTCCGTCGATGGGGACGAGCACGGTTCCGAGGAAGCGGGCGCGTTGGAGTGAGCCGGCGGGGAAGAGTTGCTTCGCGGCGGCGGGCAGGATGAGGGCGTCGGCAATGCCTTCGACGAGGATGACGCGGGGGCTGAAAAGCAGTGAACTGCGGGTGGCGTCGAGGTACCGGTTGAGTTTGTGGATGTATTGGGCGTCGAGGTTCATCTGGGCGACGCTGGTGGCGGCGGTCTCGTACCTAGCCCAATCCCCTGCCGGTTTGACGCCGATTGCCGCTGGTTCGGCTTCTTGCGGGGAGGGTGGCGTTGCCGGTCGAGCCGGTTCGCTGTCGCTTTCATCGCGGGCTTGGCTGATGTCACGAGGTTTGCGTTGCATGACGACGAGGTCGGTGACGTGGGTTGAGGCCGCTAGGGACGGGGCGTGGCTGGTAACGACGACTTGGATGTGGCCGCGCCACTCATCGGCCGGGGTTGCTGTGCGGCTGGTTTCGGCGGCTTCGCGTAGGTAGTCCATGAGGAGTGCTTGCAGGGGTGGGTGCAGGTGGGCTTCGGGTTCTTCAACCAGGAGCAGGGTGAGGTCTGCTTCGGCGGCGGCTTTGAGCTGGGTGAGGACGTGGGCGACGTAAAGCAGGTTGGCGTAGCCCATGCCGGATTCGGCGATGTCTCGGGGGTCGAGGCCGGCGTCGGCCATGCGTACGCGTAGTGACCGGGCGAGGGATTGGATGGTGGCTGCTTCGAAGCCGAGTCCGGTGTTCTGCTCGTAGGCGCCGCGGGTCAGTCGGGCGAGTGGTTCGGCGATGCGGCGGGCTGCTGCGTCGAGCAGGGAGTAGTTCTGGATTTGTTGGAAGTGCTCGTGGGCGTGGGCGAGTAGCTGGTCGCGGTTGTTGAGTTGGCCGTCGGGCGGGGGCTCTTTGTCGGCTTCGGCGATCAGGCTCTCGATGATCATCTGGACGCCGGTGGCGGTGCTGCTGCCGAGGTCGCGGACGGCGTCGCGCAGCGCCGGTAGGTAGACGTGGCGAATGCGCTCGCGGGCTTTGGGCGTTGGGTCGCTGGGGTCGGCGCCGTTGCCGGCGATCCAGTCGGTACGTCCGCGAAGCACCTTCAGCGGTGGTGGGGTGTAGGTGAGGGTGAAGGTGGCGTTCGCGGCGCCGAGGGGTATCGCGTGGTGGTAGGGGGCGAGGTCTTCGGCGCTTCCACTGTAGGTGGCGCCGAGTTTGACGGTTTCGGCTTCGGGCCTGCGGAAGAGGTCTTCTCTGCTGAGGTAGCGGGTGCGGCGGCCGTCGAGGGGTTCGGTGAGTAGCCGGATGGCTTCGATGAAGTTCGACTTGCCGCTGCTGTTCTCGCCGACCAGGACTGTGAGGTCGCGGTTGAGGTGGACGGATGCCTTGGCAATGGAGCGGAAGTCTTCGATGTCGATCTGTTCGAGGTACACGAGCGCTCTCCCCCGAGAGCCGGGCCCTGGCGCTTCGGTGCGGCAGGATGGACGGTGTGCTCGCAGGACCGTACGAGATGTGGGCTGGGGTTGAGCGTGGTGGCACGCGGGCTGATCGGATTTGAGCCGAACGGCTCACCGACGGCCGCGACCATCGGCGAGCGTGACCATCTGCATGGTCAATTTTTGACGCTGACCGCATGACCACGAATCGGTGATTGTCGTTATGCCGACGGTGTGGGTCGCTGCCTCGCGTTCATGAAGGACACCTGTCAGCATCACTATAGCTAGGAGTCATTGTGTAAACACTCTTCGTGCGGGTGGTGGCGTGACCCAACTGTCCTTCTGGGGCCCCGACGACCAGCGCAGCCCTGAGCCCAGGGCCGGCTCGGCAGTGACGCTGCGGCTATTGATCACCGTCAAGGCGGCGCCCAACCCGTCAGCCAGGTACGGCGAGACCGTATGCGTGGGCGCGCTGAGCGTGGACCCGGGCCGGCGCAGCTGGATCCGCCTGTACCCGATCCACTTTCGTGACCTCGACGACGACAACAGGTTCCGCAAGTACGACATCGTCATAGTCGACGCGCTCCCGGCCATCCAGGACAAACGCCCGGAGAGCTGGCGACCCATCGTCGGTACCGTCCGGGCCGAGCACCATCTCAGCACCGGCCCCGCCCGGCGCGGCTATCTCGACCCGTACGTCGAGGACTCGATGTGCCGGCTCATCGAGCAGACACGAGAGGCGTCCGACGCCCCGTCGATTGCGCTCATCCGCGCCCGCGACATCAGCGGCCTGACCATCACCCGGCACCCGGGCTGGACACCCGAACAACAAGCCAAGATCAACGGCTACCTGAGCCAGCTCGACATCCTCGATGACCATCACCGCGCGCCGCTGCAGGCCCCGCGGTTCACCGGCTCGTATCGGTACCGGTGCGCCGATCCACGCTGCCGCGGCCATCGGCAGAGCCTGCTCGACTGGGAGTTCGTCGCGTTGCAACGCCGCTTCGGCGCGCTCACCGACGCCGAGGCCGCCAGCCATCTGCGCACCAAGTTCCTCGACCAGCTGTGCTCCGCCGAGCGTGACGTCGCCTTCTACGTCGGTAATCAAGCCGCCCGGCCGCAAGCCTTCAGCATCGGCGGTGTCTACGCCCCGCGTCGGCCTATCAGCCGGCACCGGTTGCGGGTCAACCGATGACTTCCAGCAGGATGTCGGCGTGACAGTCGACGTCCAATGGGCACCAGCACGCCAGTGGGCGCCCCGCCAGCTCACGCTGTGCCCGTTCGATCAACTCGGGTCGGTCGTGCAGCCACTGACGGTAAAGACGCAGCGCTTCCCCACGGCCGTGCGTGCGGGCGCCGAAGGGATTTGCCCACGGCGAGCGCCGCAGCCCGAAGCCCTGACGTCCTACATAGATCGCGTCAGGCGGCACTACCGGATGGTAGAGGTCCCCGGACACTCGTACGCGCGCCGAGCGTCTGACGGGATCCAAACTCACGGCAGCACTCTACGACCTGCCGTACACCGAGGGAGCTTGGCACTCGATCGCGTCACTGCCGGCCCATCCCCGGGCGGCTGCCTGACGAAGTATGCGGTTCGCTGGGTGGCCGGCGGTGGCCGCCCCCGTCAGGTCCGATCCCGGCGCGAGGGTTGTGATCGCGATGGCCCATTGCAACGGCTGCTGCCTGCGGTTGTCCTTGACGAAGACCAAGCTGTTGCCTGAGCACTATTCGGCAGCGACCCACGGCTGGTGGTCCTATGGTCCGCAGAAGGAGTGCCCCTGTTCCGCAACCAGCCGGTACACCGCTGACCGCGACCTGTACGGGGCTGCCGCCGACCTCGCAGTCGCCAGCGATGTCCTTGCTGCGGACGCGTGTTGACGCTCAACACGAACGAACCTGCTCCAGCAGGGTGCGTGCCTCAGCGGTACGTCCCGCCTTCCGATACACGGGGGCAAGGTTCCACCGGGCGTTCGGTGGTCAAAGCCGAGCAGCCGTAGCTGATCGGCCATACTTCCTCTCCGGTGACGATCGCTTCAACGGTGCGTCCGGCCTGCTGATACAGGAGGGCGAAGTCCGCCCAAGGCCATCAGGGTTTCCGGGTGGTCGGACCCCAACAGCCGTAGCCGGCCGGCCATCACCTGCTCTTCGATGACGATCGCCTCGGCGGTGCGCCCCCAACTCGTTGTACGAGACGGCCAGGTTCGCTCGCGCGGTGAGGGTGCCCGGGTGGTCGAGGCCGAACAGCCGCAGCCGATCGGCGACTACCTGCTCCATAATGATGATCATCGCCGCATCCCGTCCCGCCTTCATACTCCTCGGTGCGTTCCGCGGCGTAACACGAGGTAGCCAGATTCGCCCAGGCCCTCACGTTTCGGCTGCGACAGAGTGCGTTGGGATGTGCCGGGATGGCTAACGCCGGCACCCGGCGCCGGTGCGTCATTCGGCGCAGGCCGATGGTTCGCGTAGCGGCACCCATCCAGCGGCTGCGGAGTCCGACCTGAGCAAGTCACGGAAATGGTCGGAGCTGACGATGTCGCTGGGCCAGGTCGCGTGCGAAACGACGAGGAGCAGACCGCTTAGGTGCCGTACACCGGCGCCGAACGCCTCCGTGAGCGGCGCTTCGTACGTCTCTCCGCCGAGTCCGATTGCAATGGTGCCGTCTGAAGTAAACAGCGCGGCCGAACCTCGCAGCGGGCGGTCATTTCGGATCATGAGCTGCTGGCCGGTGGCCATAAGTCCTACGCCACGCGCGCAACCATCTGGGACCACCCGCCATTGCTCGGGCGCGATCCGCTCAATCACGACCCGCTCTAGGGACGGGTTAAGGACAACGATTGGCCAGTCAGGTTCCTGGTCATGCATCTGAAGCAGGAAGGCAGCCGAACGCCAAGTCGGGCTTGGGATGATCGCGTACAGGCCCGAGGCCGCCAGGGCGGATTCGCAGTCCGGGTGGTAGAGCGAGACGGCCACGTTGGCGATGGTCTCGACGTGCAGCGCCGGTGTGGTTCCGGCGAGCGATTGCCCGCATCCCTGGCAGTCGACAGGCCACAGTTGAGCGGCGATGGCGACGATGCCGTCCCTGCCGAGCACGTCGACCGCTTGCTCCGTGGCGGTGACTGCGGCTAGGCCCTGTGGCTCCTCCGGACTCGTGGCTGCCCGTCGAAGGAGCCGATCGAGTACAGCTTGCACATCGGTTAGTTTCACCGCGAACAGGTCGGGTCGCTTGCCGGCAAGCCGGAGCGTCAGCTTGAGCGCCGCTTCTGCAGCAGCACGGCCCTCCACGAACTCGCCCGCGACATCGCAGGTGCGCGCCAGGATCTCGAGGGATTCCACGAGTCCGGCTTCGTGCACTGTGGAGCGCATTTGCGCCGCATGCCTGGCGGTCACCACCGACTCGCGTGCAGGTTCGAGCGCCGGCTCGGGCGACGAGTGCCGGTATGCCGTGACGACGACCAGCAGCCGTAGCGTCGCGGCCAGGTCACCGAGATGCGCGTCGGGTTCCCGTGCAGCGAGCCTCCGCCGTATCTCCACGGCCTCCCCGACTACGGCCAGGGCGTCCCCGTATTCGCCAGAGCGGTACAGCCAAGTGCCGAGATTGTTCAGCGCAGCGGCCAGTGTCGGCTCGTACACGTCCGCGTCACGGCTCGACAGCCGGCGCAGCTCGTTGACCGCCCGTCTGGTCGTAGCGCTCGCCGCGACAAGGTCATCGACCGCCGCCTGGCATTTGCCGAGATTCACCAGTGCCCGCTGATGATCGAGGATCACATCCCGATCCCCGGCATACTCCTGGAACCGATGTGCCGCCTCCATGGCAGCCGCCAGAGCGCCCGCCATGTCGTCAAGGTCGCTAAGCACGGTACTCAGGTTGGCCAGCGAATTGGCAAGCTCAGCGCCATACGCCCGCGCGTCCATCTCGGCCAGGTGGCGCAGGATTGCGACCGCCTCGCGGACCACCGGCTGCGCAAGGCGCAGTTCGCCCGCGTTGAAGAACACAGCGCCGAGGCCCCGCAGTGCCCTGCCCAGAAGGTTCGCATAGGCCACGGGCTCGAGCCGCGCCAACCGCCTATATACCTCCACCGCCCTGACTGCGTGGGTCATCGCGGCTGCGTGGTCACCCAGATCCGACAGGCACTGCGCCAGGTTGAGCGAGGCACGGGCGAAGTCGAGCTGGAACCGCGCCGGGTCGATGTCGTGAAGCGGCCCGAGGATGTCCACGGCTTCCCGTACGAGCGCGATGGCTTGCTGCAGGTCGTTGACCTCCCGCTGTTTCATACCCCAGCGGTCCAGCGCCCCGGCCAGGTCGGGCAGCCGCGCCTGATCGTCGGCAACCGCCCGCCGCAAAACCTGAGCCGCCTCCTCGGCTGCCGCCAGGGCCGCCCGGTGATCTCCCCGCTTTTCCTGGGCTGCGCTGAGGGTGCCGAGGGTTGCGGCCAGGAGCGCCCGCTCGGCCAGGCCGCGGTCGGTCAGCGCGCGGGCAATGGTGACGGCGTTCTTGCTCACCTCCAGCGCCTCCGTCAGCGCACCCCGGTCGTAGAGGGCGGCGCTGAGATTGTTGAGCGCCGCGGCGTGGTGGGTAAGGTGCCGCATGTCGGAGTGTGCCAGATCGTTGAAAGCCCGCACAGCGATGCGACTGTGCCGTATTGCCCCGGCTAGGTCACCTGCATTCCCTAGCGCGACACTGAGGTTGTCGTGGCGCCAAGCCAGGCTTTCCGGGCTCACGTCCGGGGGCGCCTCGTCGAGCAGTCGGCGCGCCAGGTTGGCCGCCGGGCGCACGATCTCCGGCGCGTCTGAAGGCAGGTGCGACTCGATGGTAAGCAGCAATTCGATCGGCGCCGCATCGACGAGGAACTGAAGGCTCGTGGGACCGACGAAACCCACTACGGCGGGAGCCTCGGCCAGCAGTTCGAACAGAAGGGTCCGCAGCTGAGGATGGCGGTCGTCGGCGCTCGCGGCGGACACCACGTTCAGGAACCGGCGCGTCGCCGGGCCGGGCAGTGCTCCTACCGAGCCGCGGTTGTCGAGCAGCCGGGTGATCTCGCACTTGACCATGCGCCAGCCATCA
>Ga0307516_10008372_pt1 | contig 11718 bp, 10 predicted proteins | sample 19_EM_MG_FD_203310 | JGI IMG/M metagenome (GOLD analysis project Ga0307516, IMG submission 203310) | Populus trichocarpa ectomycorrhiza microbial communities from riparian zone in the Pacific Northwest, United States - 19_EM | ecosystem: Host-associated > Plants > Roots > Unclassified | place...
ATCAAACCGTGTCCGTTTTTTATTGGGGGGCCCGCCCCCCCCCCCCCCCCCCCCCGACGACGGCCTCGCCTGTTCCAGTGTTCTCCTTCTCTTCCCCTCCTGTCCTGTCTCTTCCACGCCCTTCTCTCCTTCCTTCCCTTCAAGTAATCCGAGGCACCGGATCTGCGCCGCCACCTGTCGGCGGACAGCTGCTTGCATCATGGTTGCCGTTGGCCAATATTAGAACGCCTGCTCGATTCGGGTGGTATTTTGTACGCCCCCCCCCAATATCTCGATCCTTTCCCGAAGTAAACGAAGCCGAAAGAAAAATAAAAGCGAAAACAAAAAAACAAAAAAAAGCAAAAATGCTAAAGAAAGCAGAGCCGGTGATTTCCATGTTCCTTTCACCGACCTCCAGAGTACCTAGATAGATACCAATCCGGAAGCGGACGCACATACCGGAGCACGAGATGGGTAGCGAGAGAAACCACGATACCCAGATATGACATATGCAGATATATATGTATGTACATACGTACTCAGGTACATAGGTAGTTATATATGCAGGCGGCCCGTCGCAGTTCGGGGCGCACAAAACTAGCGGAGAGACAGAGACATACCTCGGCGTTGTCGACCTCGTGAGAGGGGGGGTATCACCCGCTGGAGGCGTGAGGGGGAGGCGTGAGGGGGAGGCGTGAGGGGGAGAGGGCCTCGGGAATTCTTTGGGTCGATATGCAGCTTATATGGGTTGTGTCTTTAGAAAAGCGGCTGTGCGCGCGTGCGGGCTTGCGGTCAAAACTGGGTGTCTTCGCCGTGCCTCACCGGGCGAGACAACGGTTAAATACTTAGCCACTGCCCCCGGGGGGGCGGAGGTACACTATGTATGTAAGTATGCAGATAGATACATATCTGTACATTGTGAGAGGAGGGGGCGGGGCGGATGCGGAGCTCGAAAAAAAGCCCATGACGCCATGCCACGGCCCCGTGCCACCCATGACTTTTGACCCAAAAACTCGTACAACCGATGTTGAGATTGCATTTTCTTTTCTTTTCTTTCTTTCCCCCTCTGCGACGATTGATGCATAAGTACTTACCTATGTACATAGATACGGCTTACTTTAAACAAGACATAGCTAGACAACTGCGGCGACGACGGGCGACGTCTGGCTGCCGTCGCGCTTAACGACGGAAAGTATCTATCTACCATTCGTTCGTTAGAGATTGCCTGGTTTAAAGGGGCGCTGCAATATGATTCGACGTGCGCGTCGTAGCACCCCTTCTCGTTAAGTATTTAACTAGGTAGGTATGTATTTTCTTGGGCTGTGCAGGGAGGTCTTTTTTTTCCTTCAACAAGGAGGAATAGATATGAAGGGGCCATGATAGGACGGTATACATAGGAGAAGTATTCGGTTTCTCTGCCTCTAGCTCGTGGGGACTGGCTGGATATTTCGATGCAACTAAGTTGAACAGCTGAATCTGTTTCTTTCTGGGTGGACGATGGTGTTCGATTTCAATCTCGGAAATTTTGGAGTGGATTCTGCAGGCTGACGATGTGGTGATGGATCTCCTATCTATGGTGCTGCTGAATGGGCTTTGAGATGCGAGGATCAAGATCGATCGATAATCAATTAAATGGCTGATCGATAAAGATAATCGTTTGTTGACGATGTTCTGTCGTTGGGTGGGTCCGCACTCTCGGATCCACGTGTCCTGGGCTACTGGACGCGATGGACGCGTATGTTAGATAACGACCAAGCCTGTAGCTACTCTGCTCTGGATTAGGTATGTACTCTACATACTCTACATACATATGTAGGTATGTAGGTATGTAACCAGAACTCGGCCTGCAGGAATCCCTGATTCTCTATTCTTGATTCAGGGGTCCACGCTTTGCTGCTTGCGTCTCCCAACCCAGGAAACTTTCTTTGGCTCGTACATAGTGCCGCCGTGCCGTCGTCTGCTTGTCTCCTGACCGTTGAAAAAGTAGGAGACTGGCGTTTACCTTATAGTTCCAACCACCCTTCTTCAGACTGTCCTTTCCTTTGATCGGATTCCTTTCCCTCCTGCTTCCTCCCGTATCCCATCTCTCCATCTCCTCTCAAACACGCTCACTTCAGACCCTCCGGATCTCTAGGTCTTTGTCTCCCTAGGTCCATAGCTACATTTCACGATCGAGATCCTGTTCAGCCATCCCTCCTCCTACACAGCTATTTATTACTGGCAACTCCCGTCACATCACCCCGTGTCGTTTGCCAGCCAACCCCAGAATATGCCAGCTCGTTAGTTAGCCCGTTATCCCCCTTATATCTAAAACAGGGCACTCTGTGCTGCCATCGCTTGTTTCCGATTCCGATTGCGATTCCGGGCTTCGCCAACTTTTCCTTCCTCAAGATCCGGTCCGAACGCTTCGGATATCATCGCTGCTACTACCGTACGACGCACTGCAACATAAGTACCTACACATTTCAATTCGTCGATTGCAAGCTCAATGGGGAAGTTAGCCGACAGAAAGTTCACCAGGCGCCAGGTCGAAGGCCTCATCGCCGACGGCAAGGCTATCATCGTGTACGATTCGAATGTACTTTCGGTCAATGCGTGGATAAAGTTTCATCCCGGTGGAGACAAGGCTATCCGACATATGATTGGACGTGATGCAACAGATGAGATCAACGTGTATGTGTCTCGGATGGTATCGGGGTCGGGTTTCGGAATTTCGTGGCTAATTTGATCCGTGTAATAGACTGCATTCTGAAGAAGCAAAGCGGAGAATGAAATCTTTCATCATCGGCAAGATTGAAGACGAATGGCGGAACTTTCTGCCCCCAATTCAGGGAGGAAAGTTCAGGTCTTACAATGGTGAAGAGGACGACGATAAACCCACTCCGACCATCGAGATACCCGAGCTCGGCGATACCCAGTCCAGTTCGGGGTCGTCTTCTCCGACATCGTCGGGCGACGAACAGATTGTGCTGGATCCCAGCCTCCGGCGCAGACGGGCTGCTTCGCCGTCGTCGTCTGTAACGTCTATCTCCGAAGTGGCTGGCCCAATGGATGGACCTGGTACATTCGACGCCGATTACATCACTCGCAAGGCCATTGAGGAGGATATCGCGAAATATCCCTCCTTGGATTACAACACACAGAGAGAAATCGTGATCAAATATCGCGCGCTCGAAGCGCAGATTCGCGCTGAAGGTCTCTTCGATTGCAATTACTGGGCATACGCACGTGAGATCACTCGGTATTCCGCGTTGTTTGCCGGCGCGATGATCTGCCTGAATTATGGCTGGTACAAGACTTCGGCGTTCCTCCTAGGGTGTTTCTGGCATCAACTCGTCTTCGCGGCACACGATGCTGGACATATGGGCATCACCCACAACTTTCAAATCGACACTTGCGTGGGAATCGTCATTGCGAACTTCCTCGGAGGTCTCTCTTTGGGCTGGTGGAAGAGGAGTCACAATGTACGCCCGCTGCTCCCACTTCTGCCGTCGGCTGCTAGCTAATTAGTAACTCGATTAGGTCCACCACATCGTCACCAATGACCCCGAGCATGACCCGGATATTGAGCATCTCCCATTCTTCGCCATCTCCCACAAGTTCTTCGGCAACGTTTTCTCAACCTACTATGGCCGCATTCTTCCATACGATGCTTTCGCCAAGCTCTGCGTGCCCTATCAGCACTACCTCTACTACCCGCTCCTGCTATTCGGGAGATTCAACTTGTACCGTCTGTCATTGGAGTACCTGATCATGGGATTGGGACCTCGTCGGGGTGCTGCAGCCTGGCACCGGTACTTCGAGCTAAGTGGCCTGATGGTCTTCTGGTACTGGTTCGGATACGGGGTGCTCTACAACGGTCTCGAGTCCAACTGGCAAAGATTCGTGTATGTGATGATCAGTCATATGGTCACCATGCCATTGCACGTGCAGATCACTCTGTCGCACTTCGCGATGTCTACGTCCAACCTGGGCGTCAATGAGAGCTTCGCCCAGAAGATGCTGAGGACTACTATGGATGTCGATTGCTCCGAGTGGTTGGATTTCTTCCATGGAGGTCTGCAATTCCAGGTTAGTTTTTGCTCTCCATAACCACCCCCCACAATACGATTGCCATTGCTAACCCATTTCCCATCAGGCGATCCATCACCTTTACCCTCGCATTCCTCGCCACAATCTCCGTCGGACTCAGAAGCTGGTGATCGAGTTCTGCAAAGACGTGGGGATCCCCTATGCCATCTGGGATTTCTACCGTGGTAACGAGCAGATCATCGGACACCTCGCCGAGGTCGCGAGGCAAGCACAACTCCTTGCGGATTGCCAGGCCCACATGGCCAAAACCGGAGAATTTGGTCATTTCTGAGCGGCTTCTTGCATTCTTTTCCTGTTTGGGCTTCTCTCATCCTTGCTTTCTTTCCAAAAAAAAAAAAGACATATGCCACGATTTATACCTCTGTCCCTGTGAAAAAAAAGAAAAGCATTACGATGTTACGTTCTTATTGTCGGCCCCCTTTTTTCTTGGTAGTTTAGAGGCCTTTACGATAGTTTCTTCACCAATGGCCCTTGCCTATTTATTCTCCCGGTTCCACGTTATATAGAGTTTTCGAGGGTACTTAGAGTAGGTATGTACTTGCTTTTAATTTAATGACTTGGTTGGATTGCTGTGTTGTCAGGGCGATAAGCCATCGCTTGAACCTGATGACGGCTGCATGCAACGCGCCGAGCCAGTACATGTGACTCGGCCATCTAACCACCAAAGTAAACAAAAACAACCATAACAACAAACGCCCTACCTGCCACCCCACGCCGTCACATCGCGACATTCCCATGCGACGCCGAGGGAACAGCAACCTCCGCCAATTCCAAATAGCCCATCGCGACTAAGAACATCCTAGCAGCCAGCAAGCACAACAGCAATCACAACAAGCACAATACGCGATGGCGTACCCGGGAGCCCTCCCTTCGCCGGGCGGCAACAACACCACCGCCTACTCGCGCAGCGAGGACCTCAGCAACCCCGACCTGGGCAGTATGATTGACTCCTTCCAATCGCCGGGCGCGGACCACGGGATCCTTTCGCGGGGCGGCAAGCGTGGCAGCGGCGGTGGCGGTAAGACCACGCCGCAGCGGCAGCCGTTCGGCGCGCTCACGAACCGGAGGAACGAGTTCACGCCGCTACTCAAGAGCGTGCACCGCTCCAACGCCAAGCGCGGGGGCATCTTCGGCGACGGCGTGCCCATGCCCGACTTCCTCAAGCCCGGCGCGAGACTCCCGAGCTCGCCGGCCCTGCCGGAGGATACCGCCGATTACTCGGAGCACACGGGCGTGGAGACGGTGAACCCGAGTGCGCAGGGGAGTTCCGTCGGCAGTACGCCGATGGCGCCGAGGGGCAGTGGCGGAAGCGCCGGCGCGCCGTTGGGCGGCGATGGGTTGATGACGCTGAGGGAACAGGAGAAGGTTATCGACGACATTAAGAAGGAGAACTTTAGCCTCAAGCTCAAAGTGTTCTTCCTCAACCAAAGGTTGGAGTCACTGGGCCCGGAGCACAACGACGCGGCTCTTAAGGAGGTGCGTAGCGAGCGGGGTTTCCCCTCCCTGGACTGGACGGTTGCTTTTTTTTTTTTTTTTTTACTTTGGAAATGCCGGATTGACGGGGGGGTGTACGTGTTGTGGTTTAGAACGTTGAGATAAAGGTCGAGCGAGCTACACTCAAGGCGGAGTTGAAGCGGTACAAGAAGTCACTGTTGGACTCGGAGAGGGCGATCGCCGAATTACGCCAGGAACTAGAGCGCTCGGGGAAAGATAGGGACAGCAAATATACCAACGACCGACGGAGCGAGGAGGAAGCCAGACTGCGCGAGGAACTACAGAAGAAGCTCGAAGTCGTCCAGGCTGAACTCGATAAAGCACTGGGCGAGATCGAACAGCTCAGGGAGAACGATCAGGAATTACGGAAACACATCGCTAACCTGGAAAACGAAGACGGCGATGATATAGCGAAACTGCAGAAGGAGCTCGAGATGCTGGAGGACGAGAAGGGTGATCTGGAAGCCGAGCTGAGGGACAAGGAAAGAGAGGCGGACAAGCATGAGGAGCAGCTTGCCGGGGTTGAGGACAAGCTCAAGGAGAGAGATGAACGGATCGCGGACTTGGAAGAGCACGCGGGCGAGCTGCAGGAACAGATCAACGAGCTCAAGGAGGGACGAGATCAAGAGGCCCGCGGCAAGGACCGGCTGCTCGAGCAAAGGGACGAAGCTTTCCGGGTGGCCGAGAGAAGGATCAAGGAGCTCGAGCGGGTACATTTCCTAATCAGCCAACTACCAGCGGATAGGTTGACTAATGCTGGAACAGACTGTCAGCGACCTCGGACGACAAGCTGAAGACGAGAAGGATCAGATGTCACGAACACTCCAGAAGATCGAGAGCCAAAGAGACCAACTCAAAGCGGAGAACGAAAAGCTGGAGGACGAGGTGGAAAGACTGAGTGATGACGTCCGGAACAAAAGTTTCTCGTACAAGGGTCGATTAGCGGAGGAGAACAAAGAACTCAAATCGCTTAGATCGGAACTCAAGGACGTGCGATCCGAGCTAGAGAACCTTCAACAACAATACGATGATCTAGACTCACAGTACCAAGACAAGATAAACGAGAACCAACGACTGCAAAAGAAGATGGAGGATATGAACAGCGACTTCGATGCGGAGGCAGGATCGATGGAGAAGCAAATTAATCAACTAAAACTCGATAAAGAAACCTTCGCGAGATCCCGCGCAGAACTCGAATTAAAAGCACAAAAGGCACAACATGAGATTATCCGTCTCCGGCAAGAGCACGATGCAATTGCGATGCAACGTAACGAATTCGAAGTTAGGGCACGGACATTGCAAGGCGAGGTCGATTGGCTCAAGCAAGACAAGGAAAATGTTTCGAAGGCTCGTGGCGGACTGGAAGCCGGTGTCCAGGGAATGCGAGAGGAAATCTTCAGACTCAAGCAGGATAAGGAGACCCTCACTAGAGCTCGTAGCGAGATCGAGGTCAAGATGAAGTCCCTTCAGGGAGAAGTGGACTGGTTGAAGCGCGACCAGGAGAACTCCGCCCAAACTTGTGGCAACCTCGAGGCCGGTGTCCGCGCCATGCAAGAGGAGATCAACCGTCTGAAGCTGGAGAAGGGTAGTGTCATGAGGGCCCGTGATGACCTCGAGGCCACAGCCAAGGCCCTGCAAAGTGAAATCGATTGGCTCAAACGCGATCACGACAATTTCGCCCAGGCCCGCGGAAATATTGAGGCTGGCGTGCAAGGTATGCAAGAGGAGATTAGCCGGTTGAAGCACGAGAAAGACAGTGTCATCAGAGCCAAGAATGAGCTAGAAGCCAAAAACAAGACTCTACACGATGAGGTTGACTGGCACAAGCGGGAACAGGACAATCTCGCGAAAGCTCGCGGTGGTCTCGAGGCAAGCACTCAAGGCCTGCAGGTTGAGCTCAGCCGACTGAAGAGGGAGAAAGACACTCTGCAGCGCGAGAAGGAGGCCAACGCCAATGCTCGTAACAACCTGGAGGTGGAACTCAAGAAAGTCCGAGGTGAACTCCACCATGCTACCTCCGAAAAGGATCTTTTGCGTCTTCGTCAGGATTCCCTCGCTACCGAAAGCGCCGAGCTCCGACAGCAGGTCGCCCAAATCAAGAGGAAGCTCCAAGACAGCAGCGCTGCACTCCAGCAGGAGAGAGATGCTGCGTTGGCCGCCGAGAAGACATACAGGCAGCAGCTCGATTCGAGTAGAAATGCCTTCGATCACGAGTTGAATGAGCTTGATGGAAAGTTGCAGGAACAGGCACAGCGGTACGAACGCGAGTTCGACAATTGGGACTCCGAGAAACGTCAGCTCGAGGTCAAATTGCAGAGATCTGAGGAGTCTGCCGAGGGTCTCAAGAAGACCTTGCAATCGCTGCAGCAAACGGAACACACCCTCCAAGGGAAGGAAGCCAAGCTCGCCGATGCTCTCCAAAATGAGGCCGAGCGGCATAGGGCGTCGGAAATGAACTTGGAGGGACAGATCAGGGAGCTCCAGAGCGAAATCGAAGAACGTAAACGCGCCCTCGAGGCCAAGGCCGCTGAGCTCAGTGCTGCCATGGAGGAAGTCCGGCAATCGAAGAAGTCCGAGAGGACACTCCAGGACCAGATCCAGGCGCTGACTGACGAAATTGATCTCTTGACGGCGCAAAACGACGAGCTGCAAGAGAGCGCGAGTGAGCAAATGGAGGCCGCACAGGCTGAGGTCGAATCTACACGAAAGAAGCTCAATGCTGCGCGTCTCGAGGTCACCCGTCTCGAAAACCAACGTGCTGCCGCTCAAGCAGACATCCAGACATTCCAGGGAGATCTCGTGGCCGATGCTAAAACCCAGAGACAACTGCAAAAAGATGTCCAGGAAGCCACCCGGCGGCTGGAAACTGCCAACAAGGAGAAGCAGCAGCTCCAGGATCAACTTGTCACCGTTGAATCCCAGCTTGCGGCGTTGCAAACATCCGCTGTGGATGTTGAGATCGAACGTGATGAGCTCAAGAGCAAGCTTGCCCAGAGTTCGAAATACGGTGAGATAGCTAAGGGCTTCGACAACGAGAAGGTCGAGCTCCGGAAAGCCAAGAGTAAGCTCGAGATCGAGGTTCAACATGCATGCGAGGAGCGAGAGATTCTCGAGAGGAAGATCGATGAGCTTGAAGCCGAGCTTGATGAGGCCCTAGAGTCAGCGCGGGAACAGGAAGAGAAGGCACACACTTTAGGCCAGGATTTGAAGAAGCTCGCAGACAACCGTGAGCGTGAGCAGCAGAAGGCCCAACAGAAGGTTGCCCGCCTCGAAGCTAGGATCGATGAGTTGGTCAAGCAAGGAACTCACGATAGCGATGCTGAGGCAGAGATTGAATCTCTTCGTGGCTATCTCACTGATTCGCAAAAGCGAGAGGCGGATCTTGCACGACAGGAAGCAGTCGCTAAAAAGGATCTCCGTGAGCTCCGAAGCAAAATACACAAGCTTGAGCAGGAGCTTCACGATGTACGCAGTGCCGCCAACCAACCGCCGTCACTCGTCAGCTCGCCTGCCTCCGGTCGTGGTGCGATAGAAGAAGAGCTTCGCCGACAACTCGCGTCCGCTCAAGAGAAGATCCGCGATCACCGTAGCCAGGCTAAGTCCATTGACCGGAAGCTGGCAGAGCAGAAACATTCCAACGAGGAGTTGATCCATGAAGTCAACATGCTTGAACAAGAACTGAGCGAAATCCGCCAGACCTACGACTCTCTGGTGCAAAAGAACCTCGATGCCACCGGCACCATCGGCGAACTTCGCAAGAAGATCCACGGATTGGAGCGAGATCTCGCCGAAGTGCGGTTCAACAACCAGCTCAAGGAATCCGAGGTCACAGCGCAGCTGCAGATCGATGAGGAACGCCGAGATCTCCACGACCGTCTCCGCTCCGCCACAGCTGAGCTGGAGCACGTCAACAACCAGGTCAGAATCAGGGACGAGGAGATCCGCAGTCGCCGCCAACGCGAACATGAACTGGAAGCCCAGCTACGCGATCTCCAGCAGGCGAAGCAGGAGGTCGGTTCGCACTCGTCTGCGGAGTTGGAGCGGCTCACTCGCAAGTACCAACGTGTGGTCGAGCAGACTCAAGAGCTCCAGCAAGCCTGGGACGAGGAGCGTAAAGCCATCCGGCAGCGTGTACGGTTCCAAGGAAGCAGCGGCGGGAACCCCAAATTATCCTCATCTAAAGGTACTGAGGAGTTGGAAAGGAGCATCAGCGAGGCCGAGAAGCGTCATCAGTCTGAGATCAAGGGGCTTGCCAGGCAGATTCAGTACCTCAAGGCCAAGGGCGCGAGAGAAGCATCGTTCCGGAACGATCTTGCGTTCAGTAAGAACTTTTTCCTGATGCAGTTGCAGTTGTACAGCACTTGGTATGTTTTTACCCACCAAAACAGTATGCGTACGCGGCGGGGGGTTTAGTGATGCTGATACATACATCCCTCCACACAGTAATGAAGCGAACATGCAGCTCGTCGAGCAGATGGGTATCTTCCCGGACCGCTACGTCCGCGAGAAACGGCCCGCGTTGCGATCCGTTATCCAAGCCGTCATCGCCACCATCCGCATGCGCAATTTCAGGGAGACGTGGGCCATCAGCAAGGAAGTCAGAAGCCAGGTGGCCCGGTCCGTGGAACTGAAGCGGTTGGAGATGGAAAGGCGACGATAAGCTTTGCCCAAACTTGGATGTCGTCTTTCTTTCTTTCTTTCCCTTTTGTTTTATTGTTTTGGGTGTTCACCATCTTCCGCATTAACGAATAGATAATGATTTTTTTTGGTATGGCTATGGTTATTGGTAGGGGTATAAAACGAATGATACCCCCCCCCAAAAAAATTTCCCTTTCTTCTTGGAGTACCTATATCACGTTTTGGTCTCATTACGTTTGTTTTCTTTCTTTTTTTGTAACTTGCTTACTTTTTACATATCGTAAGTGAAAGAGAAGGGGCTTTGCTTGTCGGGGAATTCATTTTCTTTCTTTTCTTTCTTTTTGGGAAAGCAATTCCAATCGTGGGAGTTTTCTGTTTGCATTCGTTCATTCATTGTTTTGTCTTTTGTCGCCGGGGTGTCGGTGTTCTTATCGGATGGAGATATATATGCAAATGGGGCAGAATGGTGTGTGGTCTGGTCCGTCTTCTTCAATCTCACTGTTTACTGCCCACAGAGATATAAATCCTTCGCGCTCTTTACGACATCGAGTGAACAATCGCGATACGTACGATATATGTGTAACTTCTATCTCTATTCTATCGTCGTCTCTGCACACACACGCACCGCAATCACAGAATGAAATCCCCCCCCCCCCGGGGGGGCTCAACCGCTCGAGAACCACCTCCACCTCCTTTCAAGATCCGGGACCTCTTTGCCGAGGAGACGTGCAGCCAGGCGGTACTAGATAGACATCCACTCCACCACGGATGTGGGAAGGTTGGTCCCGGCTGAGGAAGACGCAGGGAGTGAGGCGTCTGAGTGGAAGCGCAGGGAGCGGGAAGAGGAGAGGAGGGTGGAGGCGGAGGAGTTGGGTCGGGGTCGGGGGGAGCTACCGCTGTTCCTACCTACACCCTCCTTCATGGCATCCGCAGACGAGGAGTAGGGGGTGGGCACGCTTCCCTCTGCACTTTCCTTTATTATTTCCTTGGGTTAGAGGGCAAAGGGGAGCTTGCAACGTGCCGCCATCGCGCGGACAGCGGAGCAAAATGTACGCCGCCATAGTCTAGATAGGCTAAATGCGAGTATGATGAAACACAAAAAAAAAAAAAAAAAAAAAACAATCGAGAACCACCTCCAGTGGAATTCATGGCAACTTCAGGCCCGTCTCCTCCGGTCTAAACCATTCCCTCGTCAGATCACTCGCCACCTCCTTCGCACCCTCGATGGCGGCAGCCTCGGTATCGGCTTTGCACTCGATATACACTGCCCACCCCCCACCCGTAACATTAGCCATCGCCCCGACAAGTCGGTTGGATTTGGGGGGGGGGGGGGGGGGGGGGGTTTGGGGCCTTTTGGCCCCCCCCCGTGTTGGGGGTTGTGTTGGGCGGGGGGGTGTAGCCGCTGACCTGACGGCAAGACGAGGGTCGGCGCCGGCGCCGACCAATCGTAACCGCCGCGCCAGCACCCCCATCCAACCTTCCCCCATCGAGGGGGAAGGCTTCCCTTGTCCAGCG
>Ga0307516_10008373_pt1 | contig 11718 bp, 7 predicted proteins | sample 19_EM_MG_FD_203310 | JGI IMG/M metagenome (GOLD analysis project Ga0307516, IMG submission 203310) | Populus trichocarpa ectomycorrhiza microbial communities from riparian zone in the Pacific Northwest, United States - 19_EM | ecosystem: Host-associated > Plants > Roots > Unclassified | place...
GACGTGCCCGCGCCGCTCGGCGGCGTGATCACGGACATCCGCGTCAAGCTCGGCGACAAGGTCAGCGAGGGCAGCGTGATCATGGTGGTGGCCACCGGCAGCGCGTCGGCTGCGCCGACCGCGACACCGGCATCGACCCCTGGAGTGGCGCCGGCCAGCGCAGCGGCACCGGCGGCTTCGGCGGCAAGCGCAGCCGGCAAGGTCGACGAGGCCGCGTTCGCGCTCGCCTATGCGGGGCCGGCGGTGCGCAAGCTGGCGCGCGAACTCGGTGTCGACCTCGGCAAGGTGAAGGGCACGGGTGACCACGGCCGCATCGTCCGCACCGATGTCGAGTCGTTCGCGAAAGGCGGCGGCGCAGCGTCGGCGCAGGCCGCGAAGAGCGCCTCGGCACCCGCGGGCGGCTCCGGCGTCGGCGGGATCGACCTGCTGCCGTGGCCGAAGGTCGACTTCGCCAAGTTCGGGCCCATCGAACGCAAGGAGCTGTCGCGCATCAAGAAGATCTCGGCCGCAAACCTGCACCGCAACTGGGTCGTGATTCCGCACGTCACCACGCACGACGAGGCCGACATCACCGACCTCGAGCAGTTCCGCGTGCAGATGAACAAGGAGCTCGAGAAGTCCGGCGTCAAGATCAGCATGCTGCCCTTCATGATGAAGGCGGCGGTCGCGACGCTGAAGAAGTTCCCCGAGTTCAACGCCAGCCTGGAGGGCGACAGCCTGGTGCTGAAGAACTACTGGCACATCGGTTTCGCGGCCGACACGCCGAACGGGCTGATGGTCCCGGTGATTCGCGACTGCGACAAGAAGACGATCCCCGAGATCACCAAGGAGATGGGCGAGCTCGCCAAGCTCGCGCGCGACGGCAAGCTCAAGCCCGACCAGATGTCGGGCGGCACGTTCACGATCAGCTCGCTCGGTGGCATCGGCGGCATCTACTTCACGCCGATCATCAACGCACCTGAGGTCGCAATCATGGGCGTGTGCAAGAGCTACTGGAAGCAGCACTCCAGCGACGGCAAGAACTGGTCATCGCGCCTGACCCTGCCGCTGTCTCTCTCATGGGACCACCGCGTGATCGATGGCGCCGCCGCGGCGCGCTTCAACGTCACGTTCGCCAACCTGCTCGCCGACATGCGGCGCGTGCTGTTCTGACCGGGGACCGAAACCATGGCCAATCTTGTGGAAGTGAAGGTCCCCGACATCGGCGACTTCAAGGACGTCGCGGTGATCGAGTTGATGGTCAAGCCGGGCGAGACGATCGCGGTCGACACCGGGCTGATGATGGTCGAGTCGGACAAGGCGTCGATGGAAATTCCGTCGACGCATGCCGGTGTCGTGAAGGAGATCCGGGTCAAGGTCAACGACAAGGTCAGCGAAGGGTCGGTGATCCTCGTTGTCGAAGCGGCGGGTGCGGCAAGCACTGCGCCGGCCGCGGCGCCTGCCGCACCGGCCACGGCGGCGGCACCGGCGCCCGCCGCTGCCCCCGCAGCAGCGATCCCGAACGCCGCCAAGTACACCGGCAAGGCCGACCTCGAATGCGAGATGCTCGTGCTCGGCGCCGGCCCGGGTGGTTATTCGGCCGCGTTTCGCAGTGCCGACATCGGCATGAAGACCGTGCTGGTCGAGCGCTACGCCACGCTGGGCGGCGTCTGCCTGAACGTCGGCTGCATCCCGTCGAAGGCGCTGCTGCACACCGCGTCGGTGATGGACGAGGTCAAGCACCTGCCCGACCACGGCATCACCTACGGTGCACCGCAGGTCGACATCGACAAGCTGCGCGCTTTCAAGGACGGCGTGATCAAGAAGCTCACGGGCGGCCTGGCCGGCATGGCGAAGGCGCGCAAGGTCGAGGTGGTCACGGGCGTCGGCACGTTCCTCGATCCGTACCACGTCGAAGTGGTCGCGACCGACGGCAAGAAAAAGGTCGTGAAGTTCGCCAAGGCCATCATCGCCGTCGGCAGCCAGGCGGTGAAGCTGCCGTTCATGCCCGAGGACGATCGTGTCGTCGACTCGACCGGCGCCTTGCTGCTCAAGGGCATCCCGAAGCGCATGCTGGTGATCGGCGGCGGCATCATCGGCCTCGAGATGGCGACGGTCTATTCGACGCTGGGCACACGCATCGATGTGGTCGAGATGCTCGACGGGCTGATGCAGGGCGCCGACCGCGACCTCGTCAAGGTCTGGGACAAGGTGAACGCGCATCGCTTCGACAACGTGATGCTGAAGACCAAGACGGTGGGCGCGAAGTCCACCAAGGCCGGCATCGAAGTCAAGTTCGAGGGTGAGAAGGCCGGGGTGGGCACGCAGGTCTATGACCTCGTGTTGGTGGCTGTGGGGCGCACACCGAACGGCAAGAAGATCGGCGCCGACAAGGCCGGCGTCGCCGTCACCGATCGCGGCTTCATCAACGTCGACCGGCAGATGCGCACCAACGTGCCGCACATCCACGCGATCGGCGATGTCGTCGGCCAGCCGATGCTCGCGCACAAGGCGGTGCATGAGGCGCATGTCGCGGCCGAAGCCGCGCACGGCGAGGCGGCCTTCTTCGATGCGCGCCAGATCCCGTCGGTGGCCTACACCGACCCGGAAGTGGCGTGGGCCGGCAAGACCGAAGAGCAGTGCAAGGCCGAGGGCATCAAGATCGGCAAAGCTGTGTTCCCGTGGGCCGCATCGGGTCGGGCCATCGCCAACGGCCGCGACGAAGGCTTCACGAAGCTGATCTTCGACGAGGCAACGCACCGCGTGATCGGCGGCGGCATCGTCGGCACGCATGCGGGTGACCTGATCAGCGAAGTCTGCCTGGCGATCGAGATGGGCTGCGAGCCTGCCGACATCGGCAAGACGATCCACCCGCATCCGACGCTGGGCGAATCGATCGGCATGGCGGCCGAAGTCTTCGAAGGTCACTGCACCGACCTGCCGCCGCAGAAGAAGAAGTAGGCGAGGGCGCGCCATGGCACTCAACCTGGTCTGCGAAAGCGTCGGCAGTGGGCCGCCACTGGTGATGCTGCACGGACTCTTCGGATCGAGCAGCAACTGGCGCAGCGTGGCTCTGCGCCTGGCCTCGACCCACACCGTGCACAGCGTGGACCTGCGCAATCACGGTGCCTCGCCGTGGGCCGATTCGATGGGCTACTGCGAGATGGCCGATGACGTGCTCCAGGTGTGCGATCGCCTGCGACTGAAGGCACCCGTCGTGTTGGGCCACAGCATGGGCGGCAAGACCGCCATGGCGTTGGCCTTGCGCCACCCGCAACGCGTGGGTCGCTTGATCGTCGTCGACATCGCGCCGGTGTCGTATGTGGACACGCTGACGCCGTTCGCCGAGGCAATGCGCGGCGCCAACGTGGTGGCCGCGGCCACGCGCGCCGAAGTGCAGGGCCGGCTGCGGCAGGCCGTGCCCGACCCGGCCGTGGTGCCGTTCCTGATGCAGAACCTGGTGATGCACAACGACCACTTCGACTGGCGCCTGAACCTGATGGGCATCAGCGCCTCGATGACGCAGCTGTGCAGCTTCCCGAGCGAACTGCTGGGCTCGCGTTTCGAAGGGCCGGTCGCAGTGATCGCGGGCGAGCATTCCGACTACGTGACCGAACCCGATGGCGTCGAGTTCCGCCCGATGTTTCCGCGCAACCGGGTCGATGTCGTCGCCGGCGCAGGCCACTGGGTTCACGCCGACCGGCCGGACGCCTTCCTCGTCTGCGTCCGCAGCGCGTTGCAGGAAAGTTTGCAGACGGTGCTCGCCGACCGGGTGCACTGAAGCCAAGCAAGACACAACCCCAGGAGACCGAGCATGACCGACAACTTGCGCGAAGCCGCACTCGATTACCACCGCTATCCCACGCCGGGGAAGATCTCCGTCACCCCGACGAAGCCGATGGCCACGGCACGCGACCTGTCACTGGCGTATTCGCCCGGTGTCGCAGACGCCTGCATGGCGATCTTCGAAGACCCGCGCGAAGCCGGCAACCTCACGGCGCGCAGCAACCTGGTGGCGGTCATCACCAACGGCACGGCGGTGCTGGGCCTGGGCGACATCGGCCCGCTGGCGAGCAAGCCGGTGATGGAAGGCAAGGGCTGCCTGTTCAAGAAGTTCGCGGGCATCGATGTGTTCGACATCGAACTGGCCGAGAACGACCCCGATGCGCTGATCGAGACGATCGCGCGCATGGAGCCCACCTTCGGCGGCATCAACCTCGAAGACATCAAGGCCCCCGAGTGCTTCTACATCGAGACCCGGCTGCGCGAGCGCATGAAGATTCCGGTCTTTCACGACGACCAGCACGGCACGGCCATCGTCGCTGCCGCGGCAATCCTGAACGCGCTCAAACACGTGGGAAAGAATCTTGGCGAGGTCAAGCTGGTGGCTTCGGGCGCCGGTGCGGCAGCGCTGGCCTGTCTCGACCTCGCGGTGAACCTGGGCCTGAAGAAGGAAAACATCTACGTCAGCGACGCGAAGGGGGTGGTCTACCTCGGCCGCACCGAAGGCATGGACCCCAACAAGTCACGCTATGCGCGTGATACCAGCGCGCGCAAGCTGGCCGACATCATTCCGGGGGCCGACGTCTTTCTGGGTTTGTCGGCCGGCGGCGTGCTGAAGCCGGACATGGTCAAGGCCATGGCACGCGACCCCATCATCCTGGCGATGGCCAACCCCGACCCCGAAATCTCGCCCGAAGAGGCGCTGGCGGTGCGGCCCGACGCGGTCATCGGCACCGGCCGCTCCGACTACCCGAACCAGGTCAACAACGTCCTGTGTTTCCCGTTCATCTTTCGCGGTGCCTTGGACGTCGGCGCCACGACCATCAACGAAGCGATGAAGCTGGCCGCGGTGCGCGCGATCGCCGAACTCGCGCATGCCGAGATTCCCGAAGTGGTGGCCCAGGCTTATGGCGCGGTCGGTCTGCGCTTCGGGCGCGACTACCTGATTCCCAAGCCCTTCGATCCGCGGCTGATAGAGGTCGTGGCGCCGGCGGTGGCGCAGGCCGCGATGGACAGCGGCGTGGCGACGCGCCCGATCACCGACATGCCGGCCTACCGCCAGCGCCTGTCGCAGTTCGTGTACCAGTCGAGCAGCAGCATGCAGCCGCTGTTCGAAGCCGCCAAGCGTGCGCCCAAGCGCGTGGTCTACGCCGAGGGCGAAGACGAGCGCGTGTTGCGCGCGGCCCAGGTGGTGGTCGACGAAGGCCTGGCGCGGCCGCTGCTGCTTGGCCGGCCCGAGGTCATCACCCAACGCATCGCGGAATACGGGCTGCGGCTGGTGCCGGGCAAGGACTGCGAGCTGATCAACCTGCTCGACCCGGTGATCTACGGCGACGCGGCAGACGACTACTTCCAGCTCAAGCGCCGCGAAGGTGTTTCGCGGGCCGCGGCGCGCGTCGAGATGCGCAGCCGCTGCACCCTGCTGGCGGCGATGCTGGTGCGCCAGGGGCGCGCCGACGCGATGCTGTGCGGCACCTTCGGCAACTATGGCGACCACTTGCGCCATGTCCGCGAGGTGATCGGCCAGCGCACGGGAACCCACACGCTCGCCGCGATGCAGATGTTGATGCTGCCCGGGCGCCAGCTGTTCATCTGCGACACACACGTCAATCGCGACCCGAATGCCGAGCAGGTGGCCGAGATCGCGCTGCTGGCGGCCGAGGAAGTGCGCCGCTTCGGCGTGACGCCGAGCGTGGCGCTGCTCTCGCACTCGAGCTTCGGCGGCTCCGACGCGGCCTCGGCCGTGAAGATGCGCCAGGCACTGGCGCTGATCAAAGCGCGTGACCCGCAGCTTGCGGTGGAAGGCGAGATGCGTGGCGATGCGGCGCTGTCGAAGACGATCCTGGACCGCGAGTTCCCCGATTCCGGGCTGACGACCGAGGCCAACGTGCTGGTGATGCCGAACGTCGACGCCGCGAACATCTCGTACAACCTGCTGCGGATCGCCGCCGGCAACGGCATCACGGTCGGTGGCATCCTGCTGGGTGCGGCCCGCCCGGTGCACATCCTCACGCCGTCGGCCACCGTGCGGCGCATCGTCAACATGACGGCGCTTGCCGTGGTCGATGCAGCGTCGCATCGTGCGGCAGCGCATGTGGTCGACTGACTCGGTGACCCGGTGATGAACGACTCCATCGTCACGCTGGCGCAACGCGGCAGCGCCAAGACCGCGCGCATCCCGATCAAGGTCGAGGCGATGCCGGCCTTGCCCAAGCCGGAATGGATCCGCGTGAAGCTGCCGGGCAGTGAAACGGGCGGCGAGAACTTCCGCGCAGTCAAGCGTGTGCTGCGGGAAGCGCAGCTGCACACGGTCTGCGAAGAAGCTTCGTGCCCGAACATTGGCGAGTGCTTCGGCAAGGGCACGGCCACGTTCATGGTGCTGGGCGACCTGTGCACGCGGCGCTGCCCGTTCTGCGACGTGGCCCATGGCCGACCGCAGCCGCCCGACCCGCTGGAGCCGCAGCACCTGGCCGACACGGTGGCCCGGCTCGGCCTGAAGTACGTGGTGATCACGAGCGTCGATCGTGACGACCTGCGAGACGGCGGCGCGGCGCATTTCGCGGCCTGCATTCGCGCGGTGCGCGAGCGCTCCCCTGGCACGCGCATCGAGGTGCTGACGCCGGACTTCCGAGGGCGCTCGACGATCGCGCTCGACATTCTCGCGGCCGACCCGCCCGACGTGATGAACCACAACCTCGAGACCGTGCCGCGCTTGTACCGCCAGGCGCGCCCGGGTGCCGACTATGGCCATTCGCTGCAGCTGCTCCAGTCGTTCAAACAGCGTTGCCCCGACGTGCCGACCAAATCGGGGCTGATGCTGGGGCTGGGCGAGAGCGACGACGAAGTCCTCAAGGTCCTGGACGACATGCGCGTTCACCAGATCGACATGCTGACCGTCGGCCAGTACCTGCAACCGCGGCCCGGCAACCTCGCGGTGCAGCGCTACGTGACACCGGAGCAGTTCGAAGCGATCGCTCGACGGGCGCGGGCCATGGGTTTCGCACACGCGGCCTGCGGGCCGCTGGTGCGCTCGAGTTACCACGCCGACCAGCAGGCGCACGCCGCCGGCGTCTGACACCTGACAACGAACTTCCAGGAGACCATTGTGGACAAAGATCCGATCAAGAAGCCGTTCTACAAATCGCTCTATTTCCAAGTCATCACGGCGATCATCATCGGCGTGCTGCTCGGGCACTTCTACCCCAGCACCGGCGAAGCGATGAAACCGCTGGGCGACGGCTTCATCAAGCTGATCAAGATGATCATCGCGCCGATCATCTTCTGCACCGTGGTGGTGGGCATCGCCGGCATGGAAGACATGAAGAAGGTCGGCAAGACCGGTGGCCTGGCCCTTCTTTACTTCGAGATTGTCAGCAGCATCGCGCTGGTGGTCGGCCTGGTGGTGATCAACATCGTCAAGCCCGGGGTTGGCATGAACATCGACGCCGCCACGCTCGACACCAAGGGCATCGCGGCCTACACCAAGCCCGGCCAGATGGCCTCGACGACCGACTTCCTGCTCAACGTGATCCCCAGCACCGTCGTCGACGCCTTCGCCAAGGGCGAGATCCTGCAGGTGCTGCTGTTCGCGGTGATGTTCGGCTTCGCGCTGCACAAGTTCGGCGGGCGCGGCACGTTGGTGTTCGACTTCATCGAGAAGTTCTCGCACGTGCTGTTCTCGATCGTCGGCTACATCATGAAGGTGGCACCGATCGGTGCGTTCGGCGCGATGGCCTTCACGATCGGCAAGTACGGCGTCTCCTCGCTGCTGCAACTCGGCCAGCTGATGGCCACCTTCTACGCCACCTGCCTGATCTTCATCTTCGTCGTGCTCGGCGGCATCGCCAAGGCGCACGGCTTCTCGATCTGGAAGTTCATCAAGTACATCAAGGAAGAGCTGCTGATCGTGCTCGGCACGTCGTCGAGCGAGTCGGTTTTGCCGCGCATGATGGCGAAGATCGAGAACCTGGGCGCGAAGAAGTCGGTCGTCGGCTTGGTGATTCCCACCGGTTACTCGTTCAATCTGGACGGCACCTCGATCTACCTGACGATGGCCGCGGTGTTCATCGCGCAGGCCACCAACACGCCGATGACGATCACGCAGCAGATCACGCTGCTGCTGGTGCTGCTGCTCACCTCCAAGGGCGCGGCCGGCGTGACCGGCAGCGGCTTCATCGTGCTGGCGGCCACACTCTCGGCGGTGGGCCACGTGCCGGTGGCGGGCCTCGCGCTCATTCTCGGCATCGACCGCTTCATGTCGGAAGCGCGTGCCCTCACGAACCTGATCGGCAACGGCGTCGCCACCGTCGTCGTCGCCAAGTGGACCGGCGACCTCGATGTGGAACGCATGCATCGACACCTCAACAACGAGACCGCGGCGGAAGCCGATGCCCCGGAAGATGTGCTCGATGCCACCGAGAACCACATGACGGCCGCCCCGGCTCGCTGAGACGGTGCAGCCCGTTCCACCCAGATCCGCATCATGAGCAGCTCCCCTTCCAGGCATCGAATCGTCATCGTGGGTGGTGGTGCGGGCGGCTTGGAGCTGGCCACGCGCCTGGGCGATTCGCTGGGCAAGCGCGGCCGCGCCGAGATCACGCTGATCGACAAGAACCGCACCCATGTCTGGAAGCCCAAGCTGCACGAGATCGCGTCCGGCAGCATGGACCTGAACGCGCACGAAGTGGACTACCTGGCGCACGCGCATTGGCACCACTTCCGCTTCAGGATCGGCGAACTCACGGGGCTGGACCGCGAGCGCCGCGAGGTGCGCGTGGCACCGTACCTCGACGACGAGGGCAGGGAGGTCACGCCCAACCGCGTGTTCGGCTACGACACGCTGGTGCTCGCGCTGGGCAGCCTCAGCAATGACTTCGGCACACCGGGGGTTCGCGAACATGCGCTCCGGCTCGAGTCGAAGGCCGACGCGCAGCGCTTTCATGCGCGCATGGTCAACGCCTGCATCCGCGCCCACGCCCAGACCACGCCTTTGCGGCCCGAGCAATTGCACGTGGCCATCATCGGTGCGGGCGCCACGGGGGTCGAGCTGGCGGCCGAGTTGCACCGCACCACCCGCGAGGTGGTGGCGTTCGGACTCGACCGCGTCGATGCGGAAAAAGACATTCAGGTCGACCTGATCGAAGCCGCCGACCGTGTGCTGCCGGCACTGCCCGAGCGCCTTTCGCGATCGACCCGGGAACTGCTGACGACGCTCGGTGTCGTGGTCCACACGTCCGCCAAGGTGGCCGAGGTGCAAGCCGGTGGCGTACGGCTCGCGGACGGGCGCGTGCTGCCCGCCGAACTGGTGGTCTGGGCGGCCGGCGTCAAAGCGGCGGACTTCTTGAAGGACATCGCAAGCCTGGAAACCAACCGCAGCAATCAGGTCGTGGTTCTTCCGACCCTGCAGACCACACGCGACGAGAACATCTTCGCCATCGGTGATTGCGCCGCGTGCGTGTGGCCCGAGGCGAATGGCGGCAAGGGAGGATTCGTTCCGCCGCGCGCCCAGGCCGCGCATCAACAGGCCTCGCACATGCTCGGGCAGATTCGGCGCCGCATGGCGTCCCAGCCGCTCAAGCCCTACCGCTACCGCGACTTCGGCTCGCTGGTGTCGCTCGGCGAGTTCAGCACCGTGGGCAACATGATGGGCGGCAGCCTCACGATCGAGGGCCGCTTCGCACGCATGATGTACGTGTCGCTCTACAAGATGCACGAGTTCGCGTTGCACGGTTTTTTCAAGGTCACGCTGGACACCTTGTCGCGCCTGATCACACGGCGCACCGAGCCTCACGTCAAGCTGCATTGAGCGGCTACGCACGGCGCTCATCGAAGGATCAACATGTCGGCTGCTGCACCCAACGCCACCCAATGGCTGACCGAGCTGATGGCAAAACAGCAATCACTGCTGGCTCCGTTCGGGCCTGCAGCGGCGGTGGCGCCGTGGGCCGATCTGGCGGCCCAGCCCTTCACGCCGTGGTTGCAGGCCGCCGGCGGCTTCGTGCAGTGGCAGCAGGCCATTCAGCAGATGGTCATGCCCTGGGCTGGCGCAAAGCCGGACGACCGGCGTTTTGCCGGCAGCGCCTGGCAACAAGGGCCACTCTTCGATGCGATGGCGCGGGCCTACATGGCCCAGTCGGAACTGGCACGGAAGGCGCTCGACGCGGCGCCGATCGATCAACGCAGCAAGGGCCAATGGGCGTTCGTGTTGCGGCAGGTGGTCGATGCCCTGAGCCCGGCCAACGCACTGCTCACCAACCCCGAAGCGCTTCAGGTCGCGGTGGAATCGGGCGGCGCCAGCCTGGCCGAAGGCATGAAGCTGTTCCTGCAGGACCTGGCGAAGGGCCGTGTCTCGATGAGCGACGACACGGCGTTCGAGGTCGGGCGCAATGTGGCAACCACCCCGGGAAGCGTGGTGTTCGAGAACGAGCTGATGCAGCTCATTCAATACGCACCGACGACCGCGCGGGTGCACAAGCGGCCGCTGTTGATCGTGCCGCCGTGCATCAACAAGTACTACATCCTCGATCTGCAGCCCGACAACTCCTTCGTCGGCCACGCGGTGGCACAAGGCCACACGGTGTTTCTCTTGTCGTGGCGCAACGCCGGCCCCGAACAAGCGCAGCTCGGCTGGGACGACTACCTCGAACAAGGCGTGATGCGGGCCATCGACGTCTCGCTGGCGATCAGCGGCGCCGACAAGCTCAACACGCTGGGCTTTTGCGTCGGCGGCACGCTGCTCGCGAGCACGCTGGCCGTCATGGCCGCGAAGAAACAACACAAGGTCGCGAGCATGACCTTGCTCACGACGATGCTCGACTTTGCCGACACCGGCGAGCTGGGCTTGCTCGTGTCTGAGCAGTCGGTGGCCTCGCAGGAAGCCGCCATCGGCCAGGGTGGCTTGATGAAGGGCAAGGAACTGGCGCAAGTGTTCGCCGCCTTGCGTGCCAACGACCTGATCTGGCCTTATGTCGTCAACAGCTATCTGAAAGGAAAGGCACCGGCGGCGTTCGATCTGCTGTTCTGGAACGCGGACGACTCGAACCTGCCGGGCCCGATGTTCTGCTGGTACCTGCGCAACACCTACCTCGAAAACAAGCTGCGCGAGCCGCGTGCGACCGTTCAGTGCGGCGTGCCGGTGGACCTCGGCGCGGTCACGGTGCCGGCCTTCCTGTATGCCTCGCGCGAAGACCACATCGTGCCGTGGCAGACCGCTTATGCAAGCACGCAACTGCTCGGCGGCGACGTGAGCTTCGTGCTCGGTGGCAGCGGCCACATCGCAGGTGTGATCAATCCGCCGGCGAAGAAGAAGCGCAATCACTGGGTTGGCGACGTTAAGGCCGATGCGGGTGACTGGCTCGCCAACGCCAGCGACGTACCGGGCAGCTGGTGGCCGCTGTGGATCGACTGGTTGCATTCGCACGCGGGCGCGATGGTTGCGGCGCCCAAGTCGCCCGGAGACCGCAAGCACAAGGCCATCGAAGCCGCGCCGGGCCGCTACGTGAAGGCGAAAGCACCGTAGCCACCGAGATCGTTTTCCGTCAGACCGTTCACACCCAAAGGAGCATTTCATGACCACCGACATCGTCATCGTCGCCGCCGCCCGCACCGCCGTGGGCAAGTTCGGCGGCACGCTCGCCAAGACCCCCGCCCCCGAGCTCGGTGCGGCCGTCGTGGCCGACCTGCTGCGCCGCGCCAAACTTTCGGGCGACCAGATCAACGAACTCATCCTCGGCCAGG
>Ga0307516_10008374_pt1 | contig 11717 bp, 10 predicted proteins | sample 19_EM_MG_FD_203310 | JGI IMG/M metagenome (GOLD analysis project Ga0307516, IMG submission 203310) | Populus trichocarpa ectomycorrhiza microbial communities from riparian zone in the Pacific Northwest, United States - 19_EM | ecosystem: Host-associated > Plants > Roots > Unclassified | place...
GCGGGTGAGCGAACGAGCGCGGTGGGCGAGCGGTCGAGCGCGGCGGGTGAGCGGGTGGGTGCGGCGGGTGAGCGGACGAGCGCGGCGGGCGAGCGGTCGAGCGCGGCGGGCGAGCGGGTGGCAGGTGGGTGTGGTGGGTGGCAGATAGGCATGACGGGTGGCAGGTAGGCCTGACAGGTGGCAGGTAGGCAGGACCGGAACGAGGACAGGAGCAGGAACAGGAACAGGAACCGAGAACGGCGACACGGGCGACAGGGACAGGAACCGACGGCGGCGACGGAGACACGGGGAAGGACACGGTGACGGCGTAAACAAGTTGTTGCGTACAGATCTACGGCGGGCGATGGCCCTCATTATATACAGGAACTCCGACCAGTGCCCGTAAGCAAACACGCAACCCAGCTCCGACGCGTTTCACATTTCCTCATGCGATCCCGCATTCTTTCACTTCATTCCTCATGCGATCCCGCATTCCCGCACTTCTTCCTTCATGCTGTCCCGGCGTTCCCGAATCCTTCCGTAGTGCCACGTTCCCCCACCTCCGTGGTCCGGCGGGATGACATGTGGTCCGACATCTGATCCGGCGGCATGTGATTCGAGCGCTGTGACAGTAGCCCCCCTTTAGGCTCGAGTTCCCACGAGAGCGAGTCGAGCTGGGCCGGCGTGGGTCGTGGTCGTTGCGGGTAGTGCTCGTGGTAGTCGTCGACGGCTTGTACCTCAGCCAGGTTTTCCTCGGGTTCCCATGTCGGTGCTGCGAATCCCCTCCACTTCACAAGGTACTGCAGCCGGCCTCGGATCCTCCTACTGTCCAGGATTTCCTCCACTTCCCATTCTTCCTCACCCTCCACGACCACTGGGAGTGGCGGCGGAATGACTTGTCCCGGGAGCGGGTCGTCGGCGGTGGCGTGTAGTAAGGAGACCGGGAAGGTGCGATGCTTCTGGATGGCGTTCAGGATGTCCAGCTCGTAGGCGTGAGTACCGATCGTCCGGATGACCCGGTACAGTCCATGGTGCTTGTTCTCCAGTTTCCGGCTTGGTCGTTCAGTGCGCCAGTTCCTCCCATCTACCCAGACGAGGTCATTAGGTTGGAAAGCCGGTGCCGGGGTCCTCCGGTCGTCCACGTTGTCCTGTTGTCTGGCCTGGGCATACCGCATCTCGCTCCTGGCCACTTCATGGATCCGGTGCAGGCGCTCGGCTGCGGTCTGGGCTCGTTGTTCCTCAGGATCATCGACACGGATATCCAATTCGAAGTCGCAGCGGGGATGGTAACCCAAGTTGGCAAAGAAGGGGGATAGCGTAGTGGTGTCCGATACTTGGTTGTTTCCGGCGAACTCAGCAAGGATGAGGTAGTCGGTCCAGTCGTTCTGTAGGTAGTTGACGTACGCCCGGAGGTGTTGCTCCATTACTGCGTTCATCCGTTCGGTTTGTCCGTCCGTCTGGGGGTGGAAGGCGGTGGACAGACGTGGGTCGATCTTCAGGCAGGAGCACAGGTGTTTCCAGAATCGGGATGCGAACTGTGGTCCCCTATCCGACACGATGGTTTCCGGTAGTCCATGGTAACGGAAGATCCTGTCGCAGAAGAGCTCAGCCAGACCTTCCGCTGTAATCGTCGTCGTGCAGGGGAGTAGGTGCCTCTGCTTCATCAGGCAATCCACGAAAATGCAGATGGCATCGTATCCCTTCGATCGGGGCAGGCCTGTGACGAAATCGACTGAGATGTGCTGCCAGGGCTGTGCCGGTACCGGGAGGGGGCGTAGGACGCCATACGGGGCGTGGCGGGTAGCCTTTGTTCGTCGGCAGGTGTGGCAATTCCTCACGAAGCGGTCAATGTCCTTTCGCATCGGAGGCCAGTAGTACTTGCGCGTGAGGAGTTCGAGGGTTTTCGCTCGTCCTGGGTGACCAATGGCTGGTGGATCGTGGTGGTCCTGTAGGAGGCGTAGCCGAAGGGGCATATAGTCTGGTACATAGATGCAGTCCCGATAGATCAGCCTGTTATCCTTCACCTTGCAATCGGCCAGGGAGATTTCCCTCGAGTGTCTAGAGCCTTCCTCGAGTTGACCGAGGATCCGGTTGGGCAGTGGGTCGGTCCGGTAGGCTTCTTTGAATAGGTCCGGGAGTGTGGGGCGTTTCTCGGGCTCTGCCTCGGCGTCGGGTCGGATGTCGGGTCTGGGCCGAGGTTGATCGGGTCGGTCGTCGGGTCGGTCGTCGGGTCGGTCGTCGGGTCGAGGTCGATCAGGTCGGTCGTCGGGTCGAACGTCAGGTCGAGGTCGATCAGGTCGGTCGTCGGGTCGGTCGTCAGGTCGGACGTCGGGTCGAGGTCGATCGGGTCGGTCGTCGGGTCGGTCGTCAGGTCGGACGTCGGGTCGAGGTCGATTGGGTCGGTTGTCGGGTCGGTTGTCGGGTCGGATGTCGGGTCGAGGTCGATCAGGTCGGTCGTCGGGTCGGTCGTCGAGTGAGTGGAGTGCCAATCCTGTCACGTTGTGGGGTTTCAGGACTGCTTGCTGGTTGGCGAGCAGCCGTTCATCCCCTTCCTTAGGTAGGTCTCCTGACCTCCGAGTCAGTGCATCCGGTTTTCCACCCGCTTTCCCTGGCCTGTACACAATACGGAAGTCGAACCGTGACAGGAATTCGGACCAGCGAGCCTGTCGACGGTTGAGGAGTTTGGTTGACATGAAGTATTCCAAGTTCTTGTGGTCGCTGAGTACTTGGATGGGGTGGCTCGATCCTTCCAGGTGTGGCCTCCATTCCTCAAATGCACGTACTATCGCTAGTAATTCCTTGTCGTATATTTCATAGTTGCATTCGGCGGGGCTGTGTTTCTTGGAATAGAAGGCTATGGGGTGGAGGATACCCTCATCGTCGTATTGGGATAGGATGCCGGCCGAGATGTAGTCCGATGCGTCGGTTTCCACCACTATTTCCCGGTGGTAATCGAAGTGGCTCAGGATAGGTGCCGAGGTGAATGCCGTTTTAAGGTCGTCGAATGCCGTTTGCTGGGCCGGTCCCCATGTGAAGGGTACATATTTCCCCCCTTCCTTCTTTGTCAGACTGGTAAGCAGGGATACTACCTTGGAATAATCCCGTATAAACCTCCGGTAGAAGTTGGCAAATCCGAAGAAACATTGGATATCGGTCACGTTCTTTGGGGTTTGCCAGTCCAGGACGCAGGACACCTTCTCCGGATCCATCCTGACGCCATTGGTGGTGATGATGAACCCAAGATACTTCACCTCCTGCTTGTGAAAGTGGCACTTCTCCGGCTTGAGGTGGAGTCCGGCATCCGAGAGCGCCTTCAGTACCTTGTATACCTGCTTCTTGTGTTCTTCCAAGGTGTTGCTGTAGATGAGGATGTCATCGAGGAAGGCGGTCCAGAAATCATCCAGGAACTGGCGGAGTACATCATTAATGAGGGCCTGGAAGTCGGCCGGGGCGTTGGTGAGGCCGAATGGCATAACCAGCGATTCGAACAGGTCGTATCGAGTCCGGAAGGCCGTCTTCCATTCCTCTCCTTCTGCCATTCGCACCAGGTTGTAGGCGCCACGGATGTCTAGGGTCGTAAAGTATTTGGCCTTCGAGAGCCGCATCAGCGTCTCTTGCAGTAACGGAAGGGGGTACCGGTTTTTGATCGTTCCTTCGTTGAGGCCTCGGTAGTCCACGCAGAGGCGTAGCGATCCATCTCCCTTTTGGTGAACAGGATAGGTGATGCGGCCGGGGAGGAGGAGGCACGGATGAAACCCTTATCCAAATTCTCCTCCAGCCACTCCTTTAGTGCCTGTAGCTCGATTTTGGACAGCAAGTATAGCGGTCCGAAGGGGGGAGTGAATCCTTCACGAAGGGGAATCTTGTGGTCGTACGGCCGGTGTGATGGCAACGCCTTGGCCACCGCTTCCGAAAAGAGGGGCAGGAACTCGTGGTACTCCTTGGGTATGTAGTCGGCCAGGTTCAACTGCTTCTTCTCCTCCTCCGGCTTGAGGGCACGGTTGATCTCATAGAGCGAGAGCGAGAAGACGGCGAGTCGTTCCTTGTGGGCTACTCGGCGGAATGAGCGCCCACTGAGCGCAGCGATACGGATCGGTTCAGAGGGTTGAGTGACGTCGGAGGGTCGAACGACCGGTCGGGCGTCGTCGGAGGGTCGAGCGACGTCAGAGGGTCGAACGACATCGGAGGGTCGAGCAACCGGTCGGGCGTCGTCGGAGGGTCAAGTGACGTCGGAGGGTCGAACGACATCGGAGAGTCGAACGACTGGTCGGGCGTCGTCGGAGGGTCGAACGACGTCGGAGGGTCGAGCGACGTCGGAGGGTCAAACCTCTTGTGTGAACTGGTCAGCCTTGGTCGGGTCGCTCATTTGGGGAGATGTAAATAACTGGGCCCCGATCTCGCCGGCCCCCGCGCTTACCGCTCGCCCACATGGGGCTACTTTTGACACGAGGGAACAGAGGGTTGGTTCTGGCGGTTCGGAGGTGATGGCATGGGCTACGGTGGGAATCGGGTTGCAATGTGCAGTGCAGTACTGGGAACCGAAGGTCAGGGTGCGGGAGCTGAAGCGTATGGCGACATCGTGGAGTTCCATCCAGGGGATGCCGAGTACGATTGGATAGTGGCCGAGCTTGGTCACGAACATGGGTAGGCGTTCTTGGTGTTCGTGAATCGACAGGGTGACATTCGCGGCGTGTGTGATGTCTCCGGATGAGATTGGTCGGCCGTCGATAACTTCGAGGGCCCTTGGGTGTTCGAGGGACGTGAGGGGTAGTTGGTGATGGCGGGCAAAGTTTTCATCGACAAAGGCTATTCCTGTCGCTCCGCAGTCGATCAGAGCATGGCTAGCTATGGTTTTGTCACCGAAGGAAAGTTTGCACAAGATAACGAGATGCTTTCCTTCCATAGCTACATTGGACAAACTCGACAAACGAAAGACAGGAGGAGAGAGAGAAGAAAATGAATACTTGCCTGGAGTACGGCCAACAGCAGTGCCATCATGCGGCTGCTGGCCTAGGCTTTTCCCGGCGGGAGGGAGCCACTACCGCAGTCGTGTGTGCAATGGTGGTGGTGGTCCGAGGATGCCCCCGAGGATGTGGTAGACTCGGTATCGGAGATAAGGGCCGCCGCAGCGTGGAACAGGTTTCGGCTCTTGTTGGGGCACTGTGTGGCCATGTGTCCCATCCCTCCGCAGTAGAGGCAACGACCTTGCCTGAGCCTCGCCGTGTGTTCCTGCTCTGAGAGCTTTTTCTTGGCCGCGCTGAGGTCCATCGGATCCGGGGCAGTCGCGCTCTGGTTCGTGGGGGTCGCGGTGGTTGTCTGGGTGCGGGGTTGGGTTTGGCCGGCGCGGTGTTGGTGGGAGGCATTGTGTCGGCCTTCGTGCAGTTGAAGTGCTCGGATTTCGGAGTCCAATTGCTGGCAGAGGGCCACGAACTGGTTGAAAGTGAGCCCTTGGGTCCGTCCCAGCAACTGACGATGGAGTTCCATTGACACCCCTTCCTTCAAAGTGTCCAGCTTGGCATGTTCGTCCCAGCTGAGCTTGGACACCAGCATTTGAAACTCGGCGAAGTAGGTCGTGAACTCCTTCTTGCCTTGTTTCAGGCCGTGGAGCTTGGTGCGGGCGGTGGCGGCAGGGTCAGGGTCGCCGAATGCCACTTCGAGGATTCGGATGATGTCGTCGGAGTCTTCTAGCTGGAAGGCTCCATTCTGGACAAATGGGAGTATCTGTGCCTGGGCCCGTCCTTCCAATCTGTTGAAAGCGTAGCCCATCCGTAGCGCGGGTGTGGGAAAACGGGAGGGGTCGCTGAAGAGTTTGATGCCAAGCTGTGCAACAAACCCTTCGAGTTTCTCACGGGTTCCGTCAAAGGTTGCTGGGTCCGGAACCCTTTCGGCACGGCGTTGTGGCTGGCCCTCCAGGGTAGCCAATCGATCAATAGCGCGACGCGCAGCGGCGAGCTGCTCCTCCAGATCGTCTGTCCGCCAGGTGGGAGAGGCTTCCTGTGAGCTCAGGATGGCTTCCACCAGAGTACGTATCTGGTCATAGATAGTCTGAGGGGTGACGTCGGGGGCAAGGGCTTCATTCAGCGTAATTCGACGCATCTGTTCTAGGAGAGGGCCGGTGATCTCTCGGTAGATGGGTGGGAGCTGAGGCTCTGGTTCGGGCTCGGGGATGGTGGACATGGTGTAATGCCGCTAGGTGGAGATGTGGGCACGCAACAAAGTGTAACGGGGGTCCGGCGTGGCTCCAGGTAGCGGCAGGTGAGCGGGGGAGCGCGGCGGGTGAGCGGGTGAGCGCGGCGGGTGAGCGAACGAGCGCGGCGGGCGAGCGGTCGAGCGCGGCGGGTGAGCGGGTGGGTGCAGCGGGTGAGCAAACGAGCGCGGTGGGCGAGCGGTCGAGCGCGGCAGGCGAGCGGGTGGCAGGTGGGTGTGGTGGGTGGCAGATAGGCGTGACGGATGGCAGGTAGGCCGGACGGGTGGCAGGTAGGCAGGACCGGAACGAGGACAGGAGCAGGAACAGGAACAGGAACCGAGAACGGCGACACGGGTGAGAGGGACAGGAACCGACTGCGGCGACGGAGACACGGGCAAGGACACGGTGACGGCGTAAACAAGTTGTTGCGTACAGATCTACGGCGGGCGATGGCCCTCATTATATACAGGAACTCCGACCAGTGCCCGCAAGCAAACACGCAACCCAGCTCCGACGCGTTTCACGTTTCCTCATGCGATCCCGCATTCTTTCACTTTATTCCTGATACGATCCCGCATTCCCGCACTTCTTCCTTCATGCTGTCCCGGCGTTCCCGAATCCTTCCGTAGTGCCACGTTCCCCCACCTCCGTGGTCCGGCGGGATGACATGTGGTCTGACATGTGATCCGGCAGCATGTGATTCGAGCGCCATGACATTGAGGGTGGTGATCGCCGCCTGATTGTCGATGCCGGTGATGACAGTGCCCCGTGAAGCTGTGGTGGTGAGGAGGGCGGTGACTGCCTCTTGGACAGCGTGGAGTTTGGCATCATATACCTCAGCCCGACTGCCTAGATGACAACTGCCTTCATCCAGCTGGTACAGGTGCTGGTCGCCACAGTGGTATATTGCCCATCCACATCCAGATGACCCATTATCAAGTTTGGAGCCATCTGTGTAGATGATGATAGTGTCGTTTTCTTGTGTTTCGAGCCATTGTTCATGTGCTTGTTGGGGTTGGGTTGTTTTGTTCAGGTTTGGGGAAGGGATAATGGGAACCCCTCTCCACTGTTGAGATGCTTGTTCGGTCTTCGAGTTTGCCCATTACCAGGTGTTTGCTCAGGTTGTATAGGCTGTTTAGTCCTGGAAGGTTGGGGGGTATGTTTTGTGCTGCCCGTGGGGGGCCCAGTGCGTGGTGGGAGGGGAGGAAGTGGAGGCATATTGCATATCATAGTGACAGGTAGTCCAGGTATGCTTCCAGGGGTGGGAGTTGGGTGAGTGTGATGAGGTTGGAAGTTCTGGTGTTGAGGGGGAGCCCTGTGATCCATCAGGTGATTGAGATGTAGGTGGTGTTCAGGGTAGCCGTTATTATTGAGGTGCCGGTCCACCATGCTGGGGATACCCAGAATATGGTTGGTAGTATCACTGTCATCACCAGGTGATGAGTGATTTGGGTGGGGATACCACATAACCAGTGGCGTAGGAAGCCTAGGCTGCCGAGTGTTTTTTTCCCTTTGGTTGCGGCCAAGATGGTGTGATGGAGGAAGCTGAGTGATTCATCGATAAACTCGCCCAGGTATTTACTCTGTCGTATTGGCATGATGGTGTTGTTCCTGATTTGGTATGGGGGGTGTGAATCAAGGCTCTTGTTCTTGTCCCTGCTGGTGAGGGGGAGGCAGTACAGGAGTTCTGTTTTCAGAGGGGCAAAGGTTAGTCCTAGGTGGGCTCCCTTTTGAAGGTGTTGGTTTGTCCTTTCTTCGAGCAGGGTATTGGCTCTGGACACTGCGGGTGACATTTGGACCATGCAGACGTCGTCTACATACCATGTGTCGGTTGCGTCGCAGGGGTGGTGTTGCTTTTCCAGCATTACATTGCTGTAGATGAGAAAGAGGATCGGTGAGATAGGGGATCCTTATGGTAGGCCACATTCGTACGGTTTAGGTTGGTCAGTGTTCTGGTCGAAACCAAATGCAAGCTTCCAGTTTATATTGAATGCGGATATCCAGTTGGTGAGGCAGAGGGGCATACATCGTTGTAGCATGATTTCGTGCAGTGTTATCGGGTGGATCTGGTTGAAGGCACCCTCAATGTCGTAGGTGAGCACTGCCGGTCGTAGTGGGAACTTGTTTGAGGCTTGCTTTTGGCTGATTGCCTTGGCGATTGGGTCGATTGATCAGAGGAGGGCGTCGATTGCAGAATTCTCCGCCTGCGTCCCCATTTGTGAGGGGTGTCTGGCTCCGCACATTTGTGCAGTGTGTGCTAGTCGCTTTACAGTGATGGATTCTAGCAGCTTGCTGAAACATGATAGGAGTGAGATTGGCCACTATGATCTGGGGTGTGAGTAGGATCTCTTGCTGGGCTTGGGAATGACCACACAGTTGGCTGTCTTCCATTCTGGGGGGTGGACACTCCAGGTGAGGCAGGCTGTAAAGAGGTGGGGTAGGAGGAGTGGAGCCACTTTGTTGAAATGTCGAAGGGTGGTGTAGGAGATGTCGTCAGGTCCTACCGAGGCACTGTACTTCAGGTGTGCAATTTCAAGGTGTGTTTGGTGTATTGTAACTGGTCTTGTGTAGTGGCAGATGTCTTTTAGGTGGGTGAGGAGGTCAGGAGGGAGGGGTGATCGTGGGGCTGTGTTGACTGGGGGGAAGAGTGTATTGCATAGAACTCTGCACTTGTCTTCAAAGCCGGACTGCCCCTCAAGTGGGGGAATGGGTTTGTTGTGGGTGTTGTGGCATTGGATCATTTTCCAGATGGTTCTGGTTGTTGCGTTTTGGAGCAGGTGAACACGGTATGCTGACTTGGCTTTGTGTACCATTGTTGTCCATTTGCGGCATTGGTATTGGCTATCTGTCTGTCGGCATCAGTGGGGGAGAGCCGGGCTCTCCTGTCCACTTGTTTGGTGGTGTCTTTTGCTAGTATAAGGCTGTGGTTCCACCAGGGAGTCTCTGTCTTCCTTGGATTATTGTAGGGGACAGCAGTTTCTGTGGCCTGCTGGATGAGGAGGGTGATGTTGCTAATCGTGCGGAGGATGGCTTCCGGACCCTGAAGGTCTATGAGATCCATTCGCGTGGATTGAATGTGGCTGTTGAAACTGTTTAAATCGACTTTGTTCCAACATCGATAGGGTTTGGGTGGTGGGGCAGCGTAGGGTAGCAAGAGGGTGACGGTGAGGGAGCTATAGTCTGAGGTGTTGTCGTCTTCGATTGCTAGGGAGAGGGTACACCTAGTTATATCACCACAGGTAAGGTATATGTCGATGGTGGAGGGGCTGCTTCCGTTCCTTGGGTGGTGGGTGGGGATTGCTGGTTCGTTCTGGAGGTGGAAATTGTTGTGTTCGAGCCAGTGTACGATGGCGTGGCTTGTGGGAAAGGTGCAGGTCATGTGGGGTAGGGGGCCCTGCCACCATGGGTGGTGTACGTTGAGATCACTCATGATCTTTCAGTTTGCTGGAATGCTGAGCGAGGGGAGGAGGGCTGCCAGCAGTTCTGGTTTGCCAGATGAGTATAATTTGAAGATGGTGAAGGATGTGGTGTGCTGTTCCTGTTGTAGTATGATGGTAGTGCCCAGGAAGGAGTCCTATGCAGTGAAGGTGGTGGTGGCGCTGAACCCAGAGAGTTGACGTACATATGTGGTGCATCTGGGCTTTGTGGGTGTTGGGAGGAAGAGGTTGAAATTTGGTAGGAGTGGTGGGTTGCCATGTCTATCGCACTATGGTTCTTGGATGAGGCAGATAAGGTTTTCTGTTTTTCTTGCGAACTCGCGGACTGTTGAAATCATAGTCGCATGGCCTCTTGTGCAGTTCAACAGCTGCAGAGACCTGATGGTGTGTGAGGACATTTTATTCGGCTACTCCTGCCATGGGGGCGTCTCCTGGGTTGGTCGTATCATTCGTGTTCGTGTTTTTGAGGGTCAGATCTTGATTTGGTGGGGGCAATTACGGTCTGTGGCTTTGTGGGGGGTACCACAGTTGGTGCAGCAGATTGGTGGATGGGTGCAGGCTGGGCTATTCTTGCATATCGATATGGTGCATGGGTGGTCTTTCGTCTTGTGAACCTCTGCACAGACAGCACAGTGGGAGGGATTCCTGCACAGGGTGGCTGGGTGTCCATAGCCCTGGCAGTTGTGGCATTGGGTGCTTCTTCCGTATGAGATGTAGTCGTGGAGTTGGCAGTCACGGTTGCAAATCGTAAGGTATTGGCGTCTAATGTTAATCATCTTGACACTGCCAGTAAGGGTCATAACGATCGTGGAGGTTGATTTGTGTTTGCGTCGGTCGGTTGGGGTGAGCCAGCATGGGGTCTGTCTCTGAATCAGTTGGGGGTAGTTCGTAGTAATGCTGTCAGACATCTCCAGTTGGGAGAGGTGGGTCGGGATGTTGTGCAGAAGGAACTGGCTGTAGTGTTTTCCTATTTCCACCTTCTCGTACTTGCCATAGTAGGAGAGGGCGTCTGCAATGATTTTGGCGTAGTCTTCGTAGATGATGTTGTTTTGGGTGTTTCCAGTGGTGAGGATGATGGATCCACACATGGTGACCCAGGCATGGAGGAAGGGGGGTGCGGTTACATCCTGGTTGTCTACCAGAGCTTTGTTGACTCGGTGGAGGGCAGCGTCCATGATGACCTGACAGACGGTGTAGTCTCGTTCGGCGTGGACACCGGCTTCAGCAGGAGACGCAGCCGGTAAATGGCACGTGCATCAGCAAAAAAATGGAAAGTTGAAGTATATTCCTTTTTTTACAGGTGAGACATAAATTTGAACTAATATTTCTCGAGGTTTCAGCTAAAAATAAAGCATATTTTTTGTTTTAAATCCTTACGGGAGCAAAATATAACTTCTCCTCTTACTGGAGTTAGCGATGCTTACAGGAGCTATGGGAGCTACAGAAGCTCCCTAGGAATTCTCAAATTTTTTGCTGATGTGACCTCAGGTTCAGCTTGAGGGTACATGGCCGGGACGAGTTTGGGTGCGGCGGTCTTCTTTCTCTGACTCTTCTTCCACAGGTTCTTCCAACCTTCAATGTTGGTGGTATGTGTGGCTTGCTCTGTTGGTGGGTGTGGCTGGATAGGTGGTACTCTAGCAGCGTTGGCGTATGTGCATGTATTGGGTCCAGTGTTGGTGGCAGGGCTGTTGGGGTTGGGGTTTTTGTCTGCGGCTCTCTTCTCCTTCCTCCTCCTCTCTTTCTTTGGGCTGGTGTTGGTATTGCTCGGTCCACCAGTCGACTTTGCAGCGGTGGCCAATCCCCGTCCGGCCAAGAGGAGTTGCTCATACATCTGGGTGACCCGGGTGCTAAGCGAGGTGATTTGTTTGGTGAGGCTGTTGGTGTAATTTTGAAGGGCGGTGTTGTTCTTGGCAAAGAGTTCAGTGACCCAGTGAAAATGGTCTGTGTGAACTGCTCTAGGACACTACTGGTGATAATTTCAATGTCAGTGTGAAGTACAGTGTGTTCTGGACTGAGGGGGCCTGCCATCTGGGGGGCAGTACTGTTTGGGTTTCCATTGTTGTCGCCGATGGCTTGCGTCTCAGTGATGTCTTCAGTGGGTTGGAAGTCCATGG
>Ga0307516_10008375_pt1 | contig 11717 bp, 14 predicted proteins | sample 19_EM_MG_FD_203310 | JGI IMG/M metagenome (GOLD analysis project Ga0307516, IMG submission 203310) | Populus trichocarpa ectomycorrhiza microbial communities from riparian zone in the Pacific Northwest, United States - 19_EM | ecosystem: Host-associated > Plants > Roots > Unclassified | place...
AACCGAATCTCGACCGCCGCCGCCGCCGCCGCCATCTACGGAACCTCCCCCACCGCCCCCTCCGACTGCACCACCTCCTTCCGATACACCACCACCACCACCACCACAATCTCCGCCTCCTCCTCCGCCTCCTCGTTTGCCACCGCCTCAACCACTACCCATCTCACCCCCACCTTCCAACCCACCTCCACCGATATCGAGACCACCATCACCGCCGCCCGCACCAGAGCCGGAACCTTCGCTGCCCCCACCACCTGCTGAGGATCATGAACCTTCTCTCTCGCCCCCACGCCCTGCTTCACCACTGCCAGAATCACCCCGTACATTAAACCCCCTTCCCTCTTCAGAGTCATCACGGCCCAATTCTCCGCCTAGACCACCGCATACTCCACAACCCGTACCATCAACATCGAAACCTCCGCAACCCAAGGTCTACTCGCTACCACCTCTGCCATCGTGGCCTCCCTCGCGATCAGAATATCCCCCAGGTCGCAACTTCAAGGTTATTTATGATCCCATTACTGACAAGGACAGAGATGGACGCATGCGCGCACTCCTTGAGAAGATCCGCGCATCACAGAAGGAAGGATCACAGCCACGGATTACGGGAAAGGGGAAGGGGAAGGAAATCATCACTAGGTTCGATGGCGAGGTAATCGAAGGCGAACGTGAGCCCGAGTGCAAAGATCCTCGGAAGGCACCCGGTTGTGGACGTCGTTCCGGGAGAGAATCGTTTTACGAGGTCAAATACGAGGTACGTAGGCATACCAACAACCTCGTCTCCTTCTGGCTTACGTCATTCAGTATGACCAAAACTCTACTGGACCTCCTCCTCCTACAGCTGTACTTGTCACGAATATCTCGCCTCTAACCCCGACGCAGTATATCAAACAAGCATTTGCTAGGCATGGAAAAATAGTATCATTTGAGTCTCAAATCGATATGGAAACGGGGATGGCGCTGGGAATTGTATTTATCCGGTATCAAAACCACGAGGAGGCAAAGCAATGCGTGGAGAAAGCCAACGGGAAGAAGCTTAGTGTTGTGGTTGGGGCAGTGGAGGGCGAGGAGTTGAGAATTGTGTTCGATGGTCAGAGAGGAAGGCTAAAAGCGGTGCTAAAGGAATTGGACGAGCGGAAGAAGCGTGAGCGAGAAGAGAAGCGGAGAAAGGAAAGAGAAGCTAAGGCTCCCCAAATAGCTTCCACCTCCACCCCGAATTCTAGTCAAACTCCTGCATCAAACTCGAATCGGCGAACGAATCATGCCCTTCCCCCTCGTCCGTCTCATATACCACTTTTAAATGGGCGTTCCTCGCCTTCCAACCATTCCAGAGCCAAGAGACCGCCGCCCCCACTGGTATTCAAGGCGCGTATGAACAATTCCTTCAACGATCGGTTTCCCAGTCTTCACGAACCAGCCCCGTCATCTACTCATTCGTCTTCCTCCACACCAGTACACACTCGTGAACGACCGTCTTACCACTCACGAAGTTACGCCCGGTCTCGTTCACCACGTTCCCGATCACCTTCCCCGATATCACGCCGTCCCGGAGCCCGCTACCAACCCCAGCGTGAAGCCCCGAGTTCATCCGTCATGGAGGAGCTGGCAAAGAATGGATTCGACCATGTTCGACTTCACCTTGGCAGTGGTGCGATGGGTTCTGTCCGTGAGGACGATGTGAGGGCGTTTTTTCAGGATTTCAAGGTTGACATCGTATTGCGGGACCGTGCATCGTGGTATGTCACATTCAAAACGCCCGATTCAGCGCGACGGGCAGCGATGGTGTTAAACTCGGGTAGTCGTACGTTGATGCATCATTCAGTTTCGATCACGACGTGTCCGCCGCCATCTCAACCTGCCCCTCAGCCTGCACCGAAAGCAACTTGGACGAGTGAAGAAGCAATTCACCATGCGGGACAGACGATCGTACAGGAACTCAAATCCCTTTTGGAAAAGGATATTACCGAACGTATGGTCGCTGCAGGGCTACGGAAGCTGGTAGCGGAAGAGAAGACGAAGGTTGCGGATGCAAAAGTGAAGGAGGGTGTTGATGCTGTGGTAGAGTCAAAGCCGGTCGAAAAACGTGGTCTAAAGGGCTTGTCATTTCGCAAACCAGGGAAAAGGGGTCGGGAGGAGGAGGAAATCAAGGCTACGGTCCCCGAGGTTCAAGACGAGATGCCGACGATCACCGATGCACAACCTACAGCTGCTGTTGAACCTGCTCCCGTGGCGCATCCTAAGAAGAAGCGCAAGAAGGAGTTCGAAGTCATTCAACAGGAGACCCTCAGTGCAAATGTCGAATCGGACGATGAGTCCGTTTCGATTGAAGCCCGGAAGCGACTTCTCTCTGAGGAGGCTGAGGAGGTCGAAGCACCTGTCAAGAAAAAGGTCAAGCAGGACACCGTTTTGGAGGGCAACACTTCTCCGAAAAAAACCGTGCTCAAGAAGAAGCCTCCAAAGAAGGTTATCGCCGAAGAAGTCATCGAAGAAGTCCTCTTGTCAGAAACCTTGGAATATGGTCCCACTGCAACCGTTGATCTGTTAACGTTAGAGCCAGACTCCAGATCATTGACTCCGATCGTGGACCTTCCATCGCCTAAGCGGCCTCCAGATCCCTGGGAAGAGGGGATCTGCGATGACGACGAGGACCTGTATTTTGCTCGGCTGGCAATTTCTGGAGAAACAGTGCAGCCAAGGTTACCGTCGGCTCTCTCAGATGCTGTACCGCCCTTTCGTAAACACATCACTGGATCCGCCCGTACGGAGGGCTACTACAAGATCTCTCACGCGGAAAAGTCTGCTTACGTTGCGCAGTACTCCTTGCGTTCCGCCAATGTGGAGCCTGTGGCCCCAACAAAGCCTACCCCTCAACCTGTCGTTTCTTCTCGATCCAACCGTGCCAATGCCCGGCGCCGCGCACAAGGACTGGAAGAGATTAACCAGGTGCAAAGGGCCGTTGCGCTTTCGAAAGGGGAGACAGCGGCAGCAGAACTCACGCTCAAGTTCAACCAACTCCAGACTCGGAAGAAGCACCTCCGCTTTGCTCGTTCCCCCATCCACGACTGGGGTTTGTACGCCATGGAGCGCATTGCTCGTGGTGAAATGGTTATCGAGTACGTGGGCGAGATCATCCGTGCCCAAGTGGCGGACAAACGGGAGAAGGTATATGAGCGACAGGGCATCGGGAGCAGTTATCTCTTCCGTATCGACGAGGACCTTGTGGTCGATGCCACAAAGAAAGGCAATCTAGGGTGGGTTTTTTCTCTTCGTGGTGTCTGAAAGCAACGCAACTTAGCGACCGGCCGCAGGCGGTTGATAAACCATTCCTGCGATCCTAACTGCACGGCAAAAATTATAACGATCAGTGGGGAAAAGAAAATCGTTATTTACGCCAAGCAAGATATCGAACTTGGAGATGAAATAACCTATGGCAAGTGTCCACGACGGATGGCTTTCCCCACGTCAGCTCACATGTGTGCCTCCGTTGCAGATTACCATTTCCCTATTGAACAGGACAAAATTCCATGCTTATGCGGTTCGGTTAAGTGCCGTGGTTATCTTAACTAGAAATATTGGTGTCGTCTCACATCGTCACGCTATCCTTCGTCTTTCTTTGACATCTTAGCATACCCCTCATTCGCTATCGAGAACGCTATGTATCACTGAACTTGTTGCACGTATTGTCTGACCACACCTACATTGCTCATTATGTAATTCAAAAATCCGGCATTTGCTGACAGGTTATGTATGCAAACTCATAAATTAACCGCGTCAGTCTGTAGCTCGGACCCTTTCTCCCTCCAACTTCGGCTCACCATCACCCGCCGTCATATGTCACAGTCGTGGTTGTCCCTCCAAAGTTTAGTATTGCTGGTCCGAGGTTGTGGATCAGCTGTTGGCCGCATTATAACAGTTTGACGCAGTCAGGGCTACTTACGCTGCCATACCCCCTATCCGAAGTTTAATATTGCTGGTCCGAGGTTGTGGGATCAGCTAGTACTGGCTGCATTTTAACTGACACAATCAGGGGCACTTGCCACGCTGCCATACTCCCAATCCAAAGTTTAGTATTGCTGGTCCGAGGTTGTGGGATCAGCTACATGGTACTGGCCTCATTGTAACTAACACAGTCAGGGCCACTTACGCTGCCATACCCCCCGAATTTTAATACCGCCAGTACGTGGTTGTGGGATCAGCTACATGGCCTCGTAGGCCTTCATTGTAACTGACATAGTCAGGGGTAGTGACCTACACTGCCATCCCCCCCGAAGTTTAATGCCGCCGGTACGAGGCTGTGGGATCAGCTAGTACTGGCCGCATTGCAACTGACACAGTCACCACTTACGCTGCCATGCTCCCGATCCAAAATTTAATACTGTTGGTCCGAGGTTGTGGGATCAGCTAGTATTGGCCGCATTGTAGCTGACGCAGTCAGGGTCACTTATGCCCATACTCCCTATCCAGAGTTTAATATTGCTGGTCCGAGGTTGTGGGATCACACAGTCAGGGTCACTTACGCTGCCATAGTACTCCCTATCCAAATGCCTAGCAGTCCGGCGATTCGTTTAAAATCCAGCGCATGCTCATCCAAGTTGAACGGTTGGACCTATCCTGAGCGTCGCTCCTCTGAAACCAATGCTTCACTACAACGGTCCCGCCAACCCGTAGGTTATGTTTCTCCCATGCACTACTTTATTCAAATCCAAAATTATATGATACTAGCCATGCCTACTCGTTGGATGGCGCTGTGGGGGACACTTATACCCGCCTCAAGGTATGTTTTATTTTCCGCCCAGGATTGTCACTCTCATTCAATGTAGAATCACATCTGCGACTTTTACCGACCATGTCAATACCCCGACTCCCTCGGGGGTCATTGCAAGGAGTCCCTCAGCTGTACCACTGTGCCTGCTCACTTCCGTGATATGCACGGTATTGTTAATTTGACACGCTCGGGACTCATTACTTGCGAGTGGTCAGGCTGCGGGAAGACACTTTCGAGACACAATTTCGTTCGCCATATGCGTGAGAGGCACCTCCTTCACCAGCGTTTAGTGGTCACACCATACAAGAGAAAAAATCCCAATCACTAATCGCATCTTCCCCAAAAATCCCCGTGATTCTCGAATACGATCCCGCCTCCTATTTTCATATCATATGTAGCAACTAACAAGTCTAGCTCTGCATAATCGCTGTATCGGAGACCTAAAGGGACCATCTTATCTTTTCTTATTGTACTGTTCAGATTAGGATTAGACATTGTGTATTTCACAGTACCACTATTTGCTAAGGTACAGACAGATGTAAATACCTCGCCAGCCCGCTGAGGGGGAAACGAAGAAAGTAGTTGAAATGGTATGTTATAGTGATTTTAGAAGGATGGGAGTGGGGATGTGTATCGCAAATTTACCCTATACATATTTTCCAGACGAGTAAAATAGGATGTCCATATGGTCTTATTCATGGACAAAGGATAAAGGGGCGGTTATTGCAAGAGAGTAACTAGAACACGTATTCCCTTGCTTGCAAAGCAAGGGTTCTGGGAGTTCGTTAAATCGTGAGAACCTGCCGGTTTGGAAAATGTTCCCTTTTCTGGACGAGCGTGAGAAATATAAAATTCGCCCTTCATCAGGTAACCAAAGTTAAGCAGTCCAAAGTGCATATGTGCAGCAAGCAAGGGTTCTGCCGACGCAGGCGGCATTTCGAGTATGATAATGTGCATGAATATCTTATGGTGTAAGTCACCTACTGGCCAGTGACAGACTCGTCTGTATATATTAGGTCTCCCATTTGAGAACGATTCTATCAGCCAGTCCGGGTTAGAGAGTATGAATATCTAAGGCCCCATCAGCGTCCGTAAGGTTCGAGGGGTATAACTATACGTCGGAGCTGCTGAGACTTACGGGGACGATGAGCGCTTTTGCTTAGTGTTGGAATGTAGCCAAACAATGCTGATGCTGTCCAGAGATCGCGACAATAGGTTACTTACATAGAACGTGACTTTCGGCTGGTGGTGAAATATATGATGCTACTAACATGTCCTCACCCTCCTCGCCTGCGTTAAGGGATTGTTTCAATGCAATACGTGGGGTACAAGCCTAAACATCGTGATGTCCATCCATCGCCAGCGATGACGGTACTCATTAACCCGAATTTCTACCAACGACAATGAGTGTAATCACAAATGCAACGACAATAATCACCCCGCTCGTCACCGCTGCAATCCTGCAGCGACGGACCCACGGATTCTTCGGAGGATTGAGTGGTTTCGGCGTAAGCACGACACGCGAGTACGACACTGGCGCCAAGCTCGTCACAGAGGGCGCAACAAACGGGTATCCATGTTTCATCTTTACTGAATCTATTCTCTGCACATTCGTGCCCCTTCCCGTCCAGAGTGGGAGGAGCCCCCCGCCATGTGCGCGAGAAGCATAAGCGACCGGCGGCCGTGGTTCAACGATCCATCCTCCAATGAGCCAGCACCACGGCGCGATAAATCCAATCCAAAATAACACCTGTATAATGTCACCACGTGCCGCTCGGGGTGCCCATCGTTGCCCGGCCTTGCGTGCATTGTCGCGCTCTACGGCAGATCCGAGGTAAAGCTCCGAATCAGCAAAACGCTTAACTATGAACGAGGAAGATGCAGAAGTAAGAGAATGCAAGCTCGGCGCTGTGGGCCGGTGAGAGGACTGGTGCTGCACACCCTGTTGTGGAGATGGTGGTGGGCATGAGGTCGTCGGAGAAAGATGCGCAGGTGGCGGTGGCTGTGGTTGACACTGCCGGCTACTTTGGGAAGACTCCTGAGAGCTGCCTGGAGTTTTGGGACCGCTCTCAGCATCCACGAAATGTTCTTGCTGGGTGCCCGAATAACGGCTTTCCCTATTACCTGTCTTTGCTGTGGCAAAGCTCTCACGGCGATCTGAGTTGGATTCTCTGTCACTAAACCCATCTATATATCCTCGGAGCGACGTAGGAGTGGCAGTTGGCAAGAAAGGGCCAGGAAACGCGGGCCGAAGATCAAGCGGTGGAATGACAGGAGGAGTCGAAGCAGAACCACCAGATTGGTGTGTTCTTGTGGATGATAAACTAATTGAGCGATTCAGAGGTCTGGATATGAAGTTGGAGAAGACTGGCGAGGGTCCTGGAGCAAATTGGACAGGATAAATAAGAGGTTACGTTGCCTAAGAATCACACTTACGAGGGGAGTCTCCGCCTTCCTCGTCCCTTCGCTTGGCGAACGGGACAAGTCCACCATAGGAAGGACCGGGAGGGATCGGAACTGATCCACCCGCTAGGGAAAAAACGGGGTTCATAGGCAGCGGACTCACTGGCGTTACAGCAGAAGGGCTGACGGGCGTCATCATGGTATGAGTTGTGCTCGACCTCGTTCCTGGGCCCTCGTGACTTGAGCTAGGCAATGAGACAGGTCGTTTCTCAGGGGACATATAATCCTGTTCCACGATGGGGGAAAGCTGCCCAAACTGGAACTCCTGCCCTGGCACACGGAGCGAGTGGGAGCTCTTCATCGGTATTAGCTTGGACCTGCCAGCATTAGCGGGAGGAGTTGTTGGTGGTGGTGGAGGGAAGAATAGATTAGGCGATGAGCGTCCAGGGGCAGGTGAGGGTGCGGAGGAAGTCGACGCCCCTGGCGGTGTCGACGGGCCTGCTGGATTAGTAGCAGACCCACTGAGCCAAGATACATGCGAAGGCGTCACTGGTGACTCGAGACTGCTTTGAGAAGAAGAGGGAGTGTGGTTGTGCCAATAAGGGTACGGGTGTGTTGGCACTCGAATTCCAGGCGGAAGCTGCTTCCTCGCAGATCCCGACGGTGAGGGAGGTACAAGTGTTGAGCTGCTGGAGAGCGGTTGGGAGCTTTCCTGGTCATCGTGTGCCAAGGAAGTGACTTCTCTCTCTACAAGAACTTCCATGGGGGTGGACATGGGTGCAGGTATATCGTAGGACTCGTAGGTTTGGTCCTCTGGGTCCCGTTGGCATTGCTTTCCCTTGTCAGATGCGGCCTTTGAACCTAGAAAGCGACGCATGGCTGTTCACAGAATGAGCCCGCAGTAGGCTAGAGAAGGAATGCAACGTACAGGCTAGTCTGTGTATGATGATCGTGGGAGGTGCAATGCCAAAGAGAGAGGTGGTCGGCGTCGACCAGGACGTGCACCGTCAAATTGACCAGCAGCGGATGGGAGATGTATATCCAGACGACCGAGGCTAGTGCGCAGTATATATGTAGGGGTGGTATGAAGGAGCGTGTTTGACCATGAAGCCGGAGAAGTGTGCACGAGGGAAGGGGTTATACGCATCGCGTCAGGGGTAGCCAATACGGAGACGACCAAAGCACGAGAATCGAGCGGCTGGTCTACACAGGGCAGCTTGAATGAACAGCATGTGCGACACAAAATGAACGCCCTCGCAGACATGCCGCATCCACATTTATTGGTGGCCGTCTATGATGAACACTGAATCACCCGAGGTAAGCACCACAAATTTGGTTGGATAGTACGAGATAGCTTGCCTGGTCATCGTCGCGCTCAGTCCTGCGAACCCCGTACCAGCTTGGATCATAAAGATCAAGTCCTCTGAGGGCAGACGGAGCGATGTAAAAACCGTCACCCATATGTCCAAGCTGTGACTGCTATCGGCCTCGCGGATGCCTCCAGGTCGCCTCGATAGCAATTGATAGGGAAAGACGACATCGATGTGGGGTCATGTTCTGTTTCGAAGTTCAAATTAGGACACATCGCCGAGGCTGGAATATAGTTCAGTTCATTGTCATAGTCTGTGGCTTGCAGCATTGACTGGGCATGGTGACAGTGCAAATACTAGTATCGAAAAAATAGTCAACTTCAGCATGTTACGACCTCTTTCCACTCATACATTTAACAGTTAAGCGGGATACAGGGAGTACTCGAGCAGCGATAGAAACGACCAGATTAGTGTGCAGTATAAACGTCAGGTATAGGTATAGTGAGTCGTTAGCAAGATTGTTTATCCATGGGGTGCACCTGCCTGTGTGCACGCCCTCCAAAGCATCCAAGTTCATCGACATCTGTACGAACTGCATCCCTTCACAGCGTATGCAAGCCTGTCTGCAAACATAAATGGTATACAAGGTTTGGCTAGTTGGGGTATTAAGCCTCGACCTCCGGTGCTTCTTCGGAGGAAAGCGAGTCTGCAGGTACAACATCCTCGGCAGCGGAAGCGATGGTGCTCGCAGGGTGCAAGCCTTCCGCTTCTGCAGAGCCCAAAGTTTCTTCGACTTTCTCCCAGGGAGAAGAGGCGATCGAGTCCCCATCGGCAGCTGCACTATCTTGAGTTTCCACAGGGATCTCCGCTGGCTGCGTTATGGGTTCATTGGGTTGTGGTGTCCCACAAGGAGAGTCTGGGAGAGGAATGCCTTCAGGCTGTACAGGGGCATCGTGGTCCGTTGTATCTTTGAGATCGACTCCTTCGACACCCTGAGTGACGGACTTTACACTCTCGCCCTCTATTAGTCCTTGATTACCATCCTTGGATGATGTATCAACGCCATCCAGTTGCAAGGGTTCTGTCCTAGCCTTCTTGGATGAGCCAAAATCGTCCCCTTCGCTGTCGTCTGTGATGCTGAAGCGGCGTTTGCGGCCAATTGTGGGTGCGTTAGATGTAGCTGTTCAAGAGAGAGGAGAGGTTAGTGGTCGAGATGTTTGATCCGGCGGGGATAACACGCTCACCATCCTCGCGCCAGGGCCGATCTGGGCGGGGGAGAAAAGAAGTAGAAACACGTCGTAAAAACTTGAACATGGCTTGAGTATAAGACAAGACAACACGAAAGCAAACAGGACAAGGAGTGGCAGCAACGAGGAGGGGGAGGAGGAGGAGGAGGCAGACTCGACGCGACTTGAAGACGCGAATAGCAACACAACGCGTCTGATGGGTTATTTGGCTTTGTTTGTTCCTAGATGACTCGGATACGATATGATCAGATGCAGACACACCTTGGATGTGCACACTACAAGTAAACCATGACATTGGACGTACTGAGCTTTATAGACAGCAAAGGCGGGAATGCAGAGGAGGTCAGGGTGTCTCAGCGGAAGCGAGGCGAGCCAGTAGAGATCGTTGATCAGGTCATTGAGATGTACGCGGAGTGGGTCAAAAGTGTGTCTCATCATCATTGTTGTTCATTCATCGACTCTCACTGAGTACAGTGGACTTTGAGCTAAACGGCCTCAGCAAGCAAGTGAATGCCGTACAAAAACAGATTGCAGCTAAAAAGAAGGTCGGTTTATCAAGTCACTACACTTCCAGCTCATTGCGATCTATCTGCATTGACTCCTGCAGGCAAAGGAGTCCGCGGACGATCTCGTAGCCAAAAAGAAGGCCCTCGACACACAAGTAGATGAAAAACGTAAAGCAACACGCGAACATGAGATCGTGATGCGGCAAAGGGCCAGCATGGTCGGAAATCTCGTCGCTAAAGATGTTCCAGTCAGTTTGACCGAGGTACGTGCTCGTGCAAGCTCCGGTTATGTCTCGCAATGTATGCCGCGATCAGGACGACAATGTAACTCTGAGGACATGGCATCCTCACGGACCCAATGGTCAAGTAGAGAAAAAGACCAATATAATGCCACACCACGAGGTGTTGTTACGACTAGATGCCATGGATTTGGAACGAGGTGTGCCCCTTCGATCAGCACATGTAACCACTTGCATAACACGAGCGTGCAGGTGCAAAGATCGTGGGCCACAGAGGCTATTTCCTGACAAATGATGGTGTCGACCTCAACCAAGCGCTAATCAGTTATGCGCTCAATTTCCTCCGACAACGCGGCTACAAGAAAATCCAACCACCATTCATGGTCAACAAGGACATCATGGCCAAGACTGCACAACTTAGCCAGTTTGACGAAGAACTTTACAAAGTAAGTTATGGCTATCACTCTGATGTTCTGCACATGCAGATGACCTCGCCAGGTAATCGCGAGCGAAGATGAAAAGTATCTCATTGCCACTTCGGAACAACCCATCTCGGCATTCCACGCTGACGAATGGTTCGAGGATCCCAAGACCCAACTCCCCATCTATTACGCCGGCTATTCGACGTGTTTCCGCAAGGAAGCTGGGTCGGCAGGCCGGGACATGTGGGGAATCTTCAGAGTACACCAGTTTGAAAAAGTCGAACAATTCGTGATTACCCCGCCGGAAGAGAGCTGGACAGCATTTGACACCATGCTTGCAAACAGTGAGGCATTCTATCAGAGCCTCGGATTGCCATACAGGGTCATGGCTATCGTCAGTGGTGCACTGAACCTGGCTGCGTCGAAGAAGTGTGATTTAGAGGCGTGGTTCCCATTCCAAGGCGGTTATAAAGAACTGGTGTCTTGCTCGAACTGTACTGATTATCGTGAGCACACTTGTGTTATCATGGGTTACCGGGTTGATAACCCTTCTGTTCCCAGAGAGTCGACGGCTTGAAATACGCTGTGGTCTCAAGGCAAAGGACCAGCAGCGCAAAGTATATGTACACATGCTGAACGGTACCATGTGCGCCACAGAGCGAGCTCTGTGTTGTCTCGTTGAAAACTACCAGACCCCTGAGGTGGGAATCCTGTCCCTACGAACTGAGTACATTAACTCACGAAATTCGCCGCTCACAGGGACTTGTCATCCCTGAGGTGCTCAGGCCGTATATGCAAGGACGCGACTTTTTACCCTGGAGGAAG
>Ga0307516_10008376_pt1 | contig 11717 bp, 8 predicted proteins | sample 19_EM_MG_FD_203310 | JGI IMG/M metagenome (GOLD analysis project Ga0307516, IMG submission 203310) | Populus trichocarpa ectomycorrhiza microbial communities from riparian zone in the Pacific Northwest, United States - 19_EM | ecosystem: Host-associated > Plants > Roots > Unclassified | place...
ACTCCGGTCGGACAGCTTCGCAGGGTGGATCACGCAGTTGCTCGACATCAACGGGGACGGCAGGAGTGATCTGGTGGTGACATCCACCGGTGCCAGCGGGCTGCACCTGATGTCAGCATCAAATACAGTGGGAGTTCCCGATGTACTTTCTGGTCTGACCTCAGGCCAAGGCGCGACGACCTCGGTGAATTACAAACCGCTGACCGACACCACCGTCTACACCAGGGACACATCGCCCAACGCCGCGGTCTATCCCAAGATCGATCTGCAATACCCCCAATACGTGGTGAGCTCGGTGAGCACCAGCAACGGAATTGGAGGTGTCAACACGGTTCAGTACAACTACGGCGGCCTGAAGGCAGAGCAGGGCACAGGCCGAGGAATGCTCGGTTTCCGGTGGATGAAGTCAAAGAGCGTGGCCAACAACATCGAAAGCTATACCGAGTTCAACCAGGCCTACCCCTTCACCGGCACCGTCGCGAAAAACGAAACCCGGCTGGCCGGCTCGGGCAACGCCGGCCTGCTCAAACGCACCACCAACACCTACAGCCAGAGCCCAGGTTCCGCCGGCTCTACCGTGTTTGTGTATCCCGGCCAAAGCATCGAAGAAAGCTGGGACCTGGGCGGCACGCCCTACCCCAGCACCACCAGCAGCTACGTGTATGGACAAAGTCCCCAGTACGGCGACCCGACCCAGATCACGGTGAGCAACAGCGAAGGCGCGAGCAAGGCCACGGTCAACGAATACTGGCCCGCTGACAGCAGCAACTGGATCCTGGGGCGGCTGAAGAAGGCCACCGTGACCAGCGTCAAGCCGTGAAGAAGCAATACCAAGTCCGATCAAGAGCGGATTGATAAGAAAAAAACCAAAAGAAATAGGGGAAGAGGGCGTATGAAAATGCAGGATAGATTCGGCCGCGCGCTGCTCGGCTTAACCATGGCGATGCTCAGCGCGGGATTGAGCGCTGCTTTTGCCCAGACCACAGTCGCAGGCACGACCCCCGGCCAGTTCAGCGTCAATGAATCCGGCGCCGCCACTTACTCCATCCCGATCCAGGTCCCGCCCGGCGTGGCAGGCATGCAACCCAGGCTCTCGCTGGAGTACAACAGCCAGGGCGGCAATGGTCTGGTGGGTATGGGCTGGAGCCTGAACGGCCTTTCTGCGATTACCCGCTGCCCCAAAACCATGGCGCAAGACGGTGCGCTGGGTGGCATCAACTTTGACATGAACGACCGCTTCTGCCTGGACGGGCAGAGGCTGATGCTGGTCAGCGGCACTTACGGTGTCTCAGGCAGCGAATACCGCACCGAACTCGAAAGCTTCAGCAGGATCATCGCCAACGGCACGGCAGGCAATGGCCCGGCCTCCTTCACCGTGCAGACCAAGGCTGGCCTGACCATGGAGATGGGCAACACGGCCGATTCGAGGATTGAGGCTCAGGGCAAAACGACGGTCAGGGCCTGGGCGCTCAATCGGATACAGGACATCAAGACCAACTACCTGACGGTCAGCTACACCGAAGACGCCGTTGAAGGCGGTTACTACCCGGCTCGCGTGGACTATACGGGGAGCATGGGCTCCAGCCCTTCCCTGGAGCCATTTGCCTCGGTTCGTTTCAATTACGAAACGAGAGCAGACATCGAGTTGGGCTATCAAGCAGGCTCCGTAATCAGGATTAACAAACGACTGACGAACGTTGGCATCTTTAATGGCAGTACTCCCATCAAGGACTACAGGGTAAGTTATGACCAGGGAACAGCCACGCAACGCTCCAGAGTCTTGGCTATCGCCGAGTGTGATGGGGCGGGCGGGTGTCAGGCGCCCACTACTTTGACGATGAGTGACTCCTCTGCAGGAACTTTTACGTTTACGGGCTCGCTTTCGATTTACCCATTCTGGGGGTCGCCAATCATGGCGGATTTCAATGGCGACGGTAAGACCGACATACTGATCAATACGAATTCAGAAAATGCAGGTTGGTATGTTTATCTGTCAAACGGCGACGGCACTTTCACTTATAAAAGTGCGCTAAGCATTTACCCGTTTTGGGGGCCACCGATCATCGCGGACTTCAACGGTGACGGCAAGGCTGATGTGATGATCAACACCAACTCTGAAAATGCGGGTTGGTACGTTTACCTGTCGAATGGCGACGGCACCTTCACGTACAAGAGCACGCTGAGCATTTATCCCTTCTGGGGTCCTCCGTTGATGGGAGACTTCAATGGCGACGGGAAAACCGATGTGATCATCAATACAAACTCAGCGGGGTGGTATGTCTATCTGTCGAATGGAGATGGGACTTTTACACACAAAGGTGCGTTAACCCCGTGGTCTTTTTGGGGTTCCCCCATCGTCGCGGACTTCAATGGCGACGGCAAGACCGACATACTGATCAATACGAATTCAGAAAATGCAGGTTGGTATGTTTATGTGTCAAACGGCGACGGCACCTTCACTTATAAAAGTGCGCTAAGCATTTACCCGTTTTGGGGGCCACCGATCATCGCGGACTTCAACGGTGATGGGCGTTCCGATGTGTTGATCAATACGAATTCCATAAACGCCGGATGGTATGCCTATCTCTCGCCCTATGGCATTCCAGACTCTCTGACCTCGTTGAAGGAGGGGGGCGGCAGGATTACCGTTGCCGTCCTCAAACCACTCACGGATTCCACGGTCTACACCAAGGACACATCACCCAACGCCGCGGTCTACCCCAAGATCGACCTGCAGTACCCGCAATACGTGGTGAGTTTGGTGAGCACCAGCAACGGCGTCGGCGGTGTCAACACGGTGCAGTACAACTACGGTGGATTAAAGGCAGAGCAGGGCACAGGCCGGGGAATGCTCGGTTTCCGGTGGATGAAGTCGAAGAGCGTGGCCAACAACATCGAAAGCTACACCGAGTTCAACCAGAACTGGCCCTTTATCGGGACGGTTGCCAGGAACGAAACCCGGCTGGCCGGCTCCGGCAATGCCGGGCTGCTCAAACGCACGGTCAATACTTATGCCCAAAGCCCAGGCTCAGCCGGTGCCACCGTGTTCGTGTATCCGGGCCAGAGTGTCGAAGAAAGCTGGGACCTGGGCGGCACGCCGTACCCCAGCACCACCAGTAGCTACGTGTACGGACAAAGTCCCCAGTACGGTGACCCGACCCAGATCACGGTGAGCAACAGCGAAGGCGCCAGCAAAGCCACGGTCAACGAATACTGGCCCGCTGACAGCAACAACTGGATTTTGGGGCGGCTGAAGAAGGCCACCGTGACAAGCATCAAGCCGTGAGTCGCCCGCAATGACAGAGAAGCACAAGCGCTAAAAGCGCAACAAGAGGGACGCGGCCTATGTCTCTCCGCCCACTGGATCACGTGCTGTTGTTTCGCGGATTCACGGACGCGTTCCTACTGGTGTTGCCTTGTCATCCGGGCGCCAGCGGCCCCAGGAAAAAATCCATGGCCAGCGTCACCACCGGCGGCTCGATGCGATGCGGGCTTTTGAACTCCACCGCCGTCACGTCGTAACCTGCGGCCTTGAGTTTCGCCACATGCGGCCTGGCGCTGGTTTCTATCGGCAACTGCTCGTCTTCCAGCCCGTGCGCGATGAAGATGCGGGGTGTGCCTTCCTGCGTGAAGATTGACATGAAACCGGCGGAGAACGCGATCACGTGGCTGGCGACGTCGCCGTTGGTCACACCTGCCGACAGGGCGTAGCTGCCGCCGTCCGAAAAGCCGGCGAAGCCCAGATGTTCCGGGTCAAGGGCAAAGCGTGAAGCGACTTCAGTCAATGCCTGGTCCAGCCGCTCCAGGTCCGGGCCGTTGCCGCCTATCACCAGGTCCCAAGTCGGAAACTGCGACTGCGGCAGCAGCAGCAAAAATCCGCGTTGCCGCGCGTGCTCGATCAGGAAGGGCAACACCTTGTCGGCGCTGCCCCCTGCACCGTGAAACATCACCAGCAAGGGAACCTTCGCGCCGGGAGCCAGGCCTTCGGGCACGATCAATACCGCGTCGCGCTCCTCGGCGATGCCGAGCTGGTGGCGGCCCGCAGGCAGTGGGTCCTGGTGAGGCGCGGCGCCAGGGCGGAAGGACAGTCGACCCAGCAGCGCGCCACCCAAAAGAGACAGGTCAACCATGCGGCAGCCTCAGGGCGCCTGGCCGATGCAGCGGAAAGCTGCGCACTGCGCAAACGCTTCCTCGCTGAGCGGCACCGCCTTGCCCTTGCAGAACTTGGTGGTCAGCTTGAGCAACTCCTTGATGTCGCGCCCGCTGGCGGCGGCGTAGGTCACCGTCAGCCGGGCGATGAGCTCGTCGGGCAGGTCGGCGTGGAACTGCTGTGCCATGGACTTCCAGAGCAGCCCGGCTTGCTCACGCGTCGGTGTTTCGAACTGGATGACGGCAATGCAGCGTGACAGGATGGCGTCATCGATATCGGCCACGCGGTTGGTGGTCATGAAGAGCAGGCCGTTGAAATATTCGAGTGTGCGCAGGAACTCGGCCACGATGGCGTTGTGCTGCAGGTCGTTGTCGCGGCGGCGGATGTAGACGTCGGCCTCGTCGAGCAGCAGCACCGAGTCCCAGCGCGCGGCGCGTTGCAAAATGGTCGACAGGTTGGCCTCGACCGACCCGGCGGTCACACCGAGCTGCCCTGAATGCACACGGTACAGCGGCTTGCCGACCACCTCGGCGTACACCTCAGCCGTCAGCGTTTTTCCCAGGCCGGGCGCGCCCTTGCACAGGATGGTGGTGCCGCCGGACTTGCCCTCGACGATGTCCTCCATCAGGAAGTTGCGGTCGGCCGTCAGGATGTCGATCAGGTCGCGGTGCGCCTGCGGCAGCACCAGCTTGTCGCGCAACGCCGGCTTGTAGCGGTACTCCCTGACGTTCTGCACATGCACCCACAGATTGCGGTGCCAGTCCAGGTGAAAGAGGTGCAGGTAGCAGTGCAGGGGCACGCGTTCGAACCCTTCGTCGATGCCTTTTTCGCGCCAGAAGCTGGCGTCGGCCGTGGTGTCGAACTGCCGCTCCAGCAGTTCCTCGTCGTTGACGCAACGCGCGCTGGTGCCGCCCTGCAGGCGCGCGCATTCCAGCTGCGGGCGCGGGCCTGCGCCTGTCATCCAGGCCGAGCCGGAGACGGTGAACTGCGCGCCGAACTTCGGCTGCAGCTGCATGAAACGATGGGCGTGCGCCTCGTATTCCGCCTTGAACTCGGCGCACTCCTTGAAAAAACCGTCGCCGGTCATCAGTTCGGGAATGGTGCGGTCCACGATGTCGTCGGCGTAAAAACTGATGCCGTAAGTCATGCCGGTGCGCCGCAGCCGCGGGTCGGTGACCGGCTCTCGCCCGGCGGCCTGCACGGTGTTGGCCAGCAGGCCGATGATGACGTAGGCGGGGCCGTCGGCCGGCTGCACATGGCGCATGAAGTGCACCAGCCAGGGCAGCAACACGCCGTCCTTGCCGCGTTTGTAGAGCCAGCCGTCGATTTTGTCGCGCGAGAGCCAGGCGATCAGGCCGGGGATCAGCAGCTCCAGGCTGGGAATCTTGCGCGCCGCCGGCGCGGCATGGATGTTGTCCAGCGCCAGCATCTGGAACATCAGCTCGCGCTCGTTGGCGGCGCGGCACAGGCTGTACAGGGTGTTGAGCGAGGTCGGGTCGAACAGGCGGCTGGGCACGACCCGTTTGCCGCGCGACGGCCCATGCTCGCTCAGGCGCCGGGCCAGCGGGGACTCCGCGTTGATCATGCCCAGCAGCATGGTCGCCAGGGATTCCGGTATTTCGAATTCCATGATGGTTTTTCGCTCTTTCGCCTTTTGAAAAACCATCATAAAACGCCATGGCCGAAATACGCTTGACCGCAGTCAAGGCGGACCAGGAGGAAAAGTCTGAAGAAGCGCTGATGAAGCCCGCTGGACCTGTTCAGCGCTTTCTATAGCTGCGAATCCAGCAGCAGTGCCAGCCGTTCCCTGAATTTTTCCTTGAGCGAACGGTTTTGCCATTCCTGCAGGGTGATGCGGCGGGCGCGTGTCAGGTCCTGCTCGAACACCTGGGTCTGGCGCGCGGCAAACGCCGGATCGTAGATGTTGAGGTTGGCTTCGTCGTTGAGGCGGAAGGACCGGTTGTCGAAGTTGGTCGAACCGACCGACACCAGCAGCCTGTCGATGATCATGACCTTGCAGTGGTACATGGTGGGCTGGTACTCGTGGATCTCGGCGCCGGCCTGCAGCAGCGCGCCCCAGGTGCCGCGCGAGGCTGCGCGGACGGTCTCGGTGTCGGTGATTTTGCCGGGCGCAATCAGGCGCAGCTTGACGCCGCGTTTGAGGGCGTCCAGCAGGATTTTGCTGCTCAGTTCATCGGGCACAAAGTAGGCCATCGACAAATCGATGCTGCGCTCCGCCGCGGTGATGGCCAGGTGATACATCAGCTGCATGCTCTCGCTGCCGCTGGAGGGCGAACTGGAAAACATCTGCGCGGCGCTGTCGCCGGCGTTTTGCGGCGCCGGAAAATAGTCGTCCCCGTGCTTCACTTCACCAGTGACCTTGAGCCAGTTGTCGAGAAAAGTGGCTTGCATTTGCGCGACCACCGGCCCCTCCACCCGGAAGTGGGTGTCGCGCCAGTGGTCAGCGTCCTGGCCGGCGCCTGTCCAGGCAGGCGCGATGCCCACGCCGCCGGTGAAACCGATGCGCCCGTCCACCACCAGCAGCTTGCGATGGGTGCGGTTGTTCATGCGCGCCAGGTTGTACCAGTGCGGCTGGTGGAACTTGCGCACCTGCACGCCGGCCGCTTCCATCTCCTTCAGAAAACCCTCGTCGATTTTCGAGCTGCCGACCCAGTCCAGCAGCACATGGACCTTGACGCCGGCCCGGGCGCGATCGGCCAGCGCATCGGCAAACTGTTTGCCGATCTCGCCAGACCAGTAGATATAGGTTTCGAAGGTGATGCTGCGCCTGGCGCCGCGGATGGCTTCGAGCATGGGCGGAAAAATCTGGTCGCCATTGAGCAACTCGGCCGCCTTGTTGCCGCCCACAATGCCGGGCCCGAGCAGGCTGCCCATGGCGCGGACGAACTGGGGGTCGCTGGTGCCGTACAGGCGCGGCAACTGGTGCGCGACCTTTTTTTCGCCCGCGGTGAAGTTCAGTGCCAGCAGGACGGCCGCAGCCGTGAGGACGAAGGTGATCAGGGCGACCGTGACGGTGCGGGATTTGGAGGGCATGGGGCATTCTGGGCGGTGGCGGCGCTGCGCCGGGTAGGCCGCCGCCGCTTTCCGGCGTGCAGCCATGCCGCAGCACGGCGACAATGCTGCCATGGCAAGCATGCAACTCCAGGACATTCTTTTCTCCCAGGGCTTTGGCACGCGGCGCGTCTGCGCCGGGCTGATTCAGCAGGGTTTTGTGGCCGTAGCCGGCGTCCCGTGCGGGGATCCAGCTATGGAATTTGTAGCGGACGGGCTGCAGTTCACGGTCCAGGGCGTGGACTGGGCCTACCACGCCAAGGCCTACCTGATGCTGCACAAGCCGGCCGGCTACGAGTGCTCGCAAAAACCCAGCACCTACCCCAGCATCTACACCCTGCTGCCGCCGCCCATCCGCCAGCGCGGCGGCGGGGCGGCCGCCGGGGTGCAGGCGGTGGGCCGGCTCGACCAGGACACCACCGGCTTGCTGCTGCTGTCCGACGACGGCAAGTTCATCCACCGCATGAGCTCGCCCAAACACCATGTGCCCAAGGTGTATGAGGTGCGGGCCAAACACCCGGTGGATGACAAACAGGTGGCCAAACTGCTGGCCGGTGTGGTGCTGGACGACGACCCGAAGCCGGTGAAGGCCGCGGCCTGTGAGCAAACGGGCGAGAACCAGCTGAGCCTGACCCTGACCGAAGGCAAGTACCACCAGGTCAAGCGCATGATCGCGGCGGTCGGCAACCGGGTCGAGGACGTCGGCGGTTTGCACCGCTCGCGCATCGGTTCGCTGGATTTGCCCGCCGACCTGCTACCGGGGCAGTGGCGCTGGCTCAGCGCCGGGGACCTGGGCCAGATTTCAGGGTAAAGGCGCCCGGGCCGGGTTTTTTGAATAAAAAGAGCCTGTAGCCCCCGTCCCGTCTCGCTTGATAGCTACTGAATTCATAGCGTCACGGCCGGTTTTTCAGGAAAGCGGTGACGGCCGCCAGGGTCTGCTCCGGCTGGTCGCGTTGCGGCGAATGCCCGCAGTCGGCCAGCCGCAGCTGCACGGTGTGGGGCGCGGCCTGCGCCAGTTCGTCCAGCTGGGCCATGCTGCCGTATTCGTCGCCCAGGCCCTGGACCGCCAGCAGCGGCGCGACTATCCGGCGGCAGTCCGGGCGGATGTCGAAGCTGCGGAAACCCTCCGACAACCAGACGTCGTTCCACTGCCAGAAGGCCCCGTCTACGTCCGCATGGTGGCGCGCCAGGCGCTCGCGCAGGCCGCCGGATTCGAAGGCGACGCCGGCGCCGGCAATCGCTGTCACCGCAATAGCCTCGACCACCAGGTGCGGCGCCATCACGATGGCTGCGCTGACCGGGTGCCGGCTGGCGTGGAGCAGGGCGATGCTGGCGCCGTCCGAATGGCCCAGCAGCACAGGCCGGGAGATGCCCAGGCCCTGCAGCAGCGCGGGCAGCACGTCCCAGGCCTCGCGGTGCATGTAGTCGGGGGCCAGGCGGCCGCTTCCCCGCACATCCGGCACGGGGTCCGACTGCCCGTAGCCGCGCCGCGAATACACCACGCCGGCCCGGCCGGTGGCCTGGCACACGGCGGCGGGCCAGCTGCGGCCGCGCTGGGTCCAGAGGCTGACCGAGCCCAGGCCCTCATGCAGGAAAACAATGGGCGCGAGGGTGGCCGGGCCCGCGATCTGCTGCACCTCCAGCCGGACGCCGGAAACATTGACAAAATTCATGGAGAACATCGTAAGGGATGTAAGCGCGCCAGCCCCCTGGCGCGTTGAGAAGGGCCGCCCGCTACACTTGCGGCTGCCTGAAGAAAGTCGTTCGTGAATCCCTCCCTCCGTTTGTTTGCCGCGGCCCTGTGCTGCCTGTCGGGCGCCGCTGCCCTGGCCCAGTCCGCGCCTGTGTTTGTGCTCAACTCGCTGGATGCCAATGTCAGCGTGATCAATCCGCTGACCTGGACCGAGACCAAACGCATTGCCACCGGCAAGGAGCCGCACCACATTTACCTCACGCCCGACGAAAAGTCGGTGATCGTGGCCAATGCGCTGTCCGACACCCTGACCTTCATCGACCCGAAAACCGCCGAGGTCCAGCGCGTGATCCCCGGCATCCTGGACCCCTACCAGCTGCGGTTTTCGCCGGACATGAAATGGTTTGTCACGGCGGCCAACCGGCTCAACCACATCGACATCTACCGCTGGGACGGCAGCAACATCACGCTGGTCAAACGCGTGGCCACCGGCAAGACCCCCAGCCATTTGTGGATAGACAGCAAAAGCACGACGGTGTATTCGACCATGCAGGACAGCAACGAGCTGATCGCGCTGGACCTGGCGACGCAAACCATCAAGTGGCGCACGCCCACCGGCTCGATTCCGGCCGATGTGTACGGCAGCGCCGACGACAAGCTGATGCTGGTCGGCCTGACCGGCGGCGACACGGTCGAGGTGTTTGACGTGAGCGGCAAGTTGCCGCAGCGCACCCGGGTGATCAAGACCGGCGCCGGCGCCCACGCCTTCCGCGCCATGGGAGATGGCCGCCACGTGCTGGTCAGCAACCGGGTGGCCAACAGCATCAGCAAGATCGACCTGCAAACCCTGACGGTGGTCGACAACTTCCCGGCGCCCGGCGGGCCGGACTGCATGGACGTCTCGCGCGACGGCAAGTTCATTTACGTGACCTCGCGCTGGGCGCGCAAACTCACGGTGATCGACGTGGCCAGCCGCAAGGTGGTGCGCCAGGTCAATGTTGGAAAGAGCCCTCATGGTGTCTGGACGCTGGATCACGCGCCAAGGTGAGCCCCCACGGTCGCGCACTGCGTGTCGCTCCCTGCCCCCCGGGGGGGCCGCTGCGCCTGCGGCCGGGCGAAGCCCGATCCGCGGCCCCGGCTTGAAGGGGAAGACGCCCCGGGCGCTGGCGGCTCTGCTGACTGCTACCGTTTTTATAGCTGCTAGCCCCCGTCCGGCGGGGGCTGACGGCTGTTTTGATGCCCAAGGCAAGCCGGGAAAGCCGGTTTACCTGACTTTGGACACCGGTCACATGGGGGTCGCGCCGCTGATGGCGGACATCCTCCACAAACACCAGGTCAAGGTCACCTTTTTCGGGGCCAATGAACGCACCCAGACCGGTGACGGCAGCCTGGGCCGGGACTGGGCGCCGTGGTGGAAGGCCCGCGCCGCCGAAGGCCACGAGTTCGCCTCGCACACCTTTGACCACACCTACTGGCGCGCCGATGCGGGCCCTGGCCAGTTCCGTGTCCAGCCTTCTGCCGGGCCCCGGGAGGGCAGGGAATCGGTCTGGAGCGCCGCCCAGTACTGCGCCGAGATCGACAAGGCTGGCAGCCGCCTGGAGGAAATGACGGGCAAAAAACCGCTGCCGCTGTTCCGTGCGCCTGGCGGCAAGACCTCGCCGGCGTTGCTGGCCGCGGCCAAGAGCTGCGGCTACGAACACGTGGGCTGGTCGCCGGCCGGTTTCCTGGGTGACGAGTTGTCCAGCCAGGCCCATCCCAACCAGCAGTTGCTCAAAAAAGCCTTGCGTGACATCCGCAGCGGCGACATCCTGCTGGCGCACCTGGGCATCTGGTCACGCCAGGACCCCTGGGCGCCGGCGGTGCTGGAGCCGCTGATCACCGGGCTGAAAGAGCGCGGTTTTTGTTTTGCCACCCTGCGCGAACACCCCCGCTACAAGGCCTGGATTGGGCAGTCCGCCCGGCCGGCGCCGGCCCGGACGGCAAAATAGGCGGCATGGACGCGCTGGAAAGCCTTTTTTCGACGATGCAGCAGTGGCTGTTCGAGGCCGCCGTGCAGCCTGCGATGTTTGCGCTGGGCCTGGGCAACCTGCTGGAAGACGGCTACGAAGCCACCGCCTGGTTCATGGTGGGGCTGATCCAGATCGCCGTGTTGCTGGCGGTGGTCGGCCCGCTGCAGCGCTGGCGGCCGGTTGAGCCGGTGACCGACCGTGCCACCATACGCACCGACATCCTCTACACCCTGATCCACCGCCTGGGCCTGTTCCGCATCGCGCTGTTTTTCACGCTGGAGCCGCTGTTCGACGAGTTGTTCGGCATGGCGCGCACGGCCGGTTACGGCACCTTCCACCTCGACCAGCTCTGGCCTGGCGTGACGGACAACGCGCTCGTCAGCCTGCTGATCTACCTCGTGGTGTTCGACTTTGTTGCCTACTGGACGCACCGCGGCCAGCACCAGCTCGGGTGGTGGTGGCGCCTGCATTCGCTGCACCACGCGCAGCGGCAGATGACCATGTGGAGCGACAACCGCAACCACCTGCTGGACGACATCCTCGTGGACGTGATCGTGGTGCTGGTGGCGCAAGTCATCGGCGTGGCCCCTGGCCAGTTCATCGCCATCGTGGCGCTGACGCAGCTCAGCGAAAGCTTCCAGCATGCCAACCTGAAGCTCTGGTTCGGCCGCATCGGCGAGCGGCTCTGGGTCAGCCCGCGTTTTCACCGGCTGCACCACAGCATAGGCATCGGGCATGAAACGGCGGGACGGGGAACCTTGGGGGGATACAACTTCGGCGTGCTCCTGCCCTG
>Ga0307516_10008377_pt1 | contig 11716 bp, 10 predicted proteins | sample 19_EM_MG_FD_203310 | JGI IMG/M metagenome (GOLD analysis project Ga0307516, IMG submission 203310) | Populus trichocarpa ectomycorrhiza microbial communities from riparian zone in the Pacific Northwest, United States - 19_EM | ecosystem: Host-associated > Plants > Roots > Unclassified | place...
CCTCTGAATTGGGTTCAGGTCTGATGGATTGGCGGACCGCACCCCGAACCTCCGGTCAGGTCCAGGTTCGAACCCGGTTCTCGCGGTTCGAGAACCTGACCGTGGACAGTCTAACGTCTCCCATTCAAGTTGGAACAAGATCTCACGGGTCCATCGTACGGTACACATTCACAGGAATGCGTCGTCTCCACAATCGGTGAAAGGGACTATCGCCATTATAACCGCCATAGCCGCCGTGACGGCCATCATCGTCGAGGTCAGTAAGTTCACTCGTTATTTACATATCAGAACGGATTCGTTTGTCACATTCACCTTGCAGATTATCGTCAGGATCTTCTATTGTTTGACTCACATCCTCTGTTTCGGACGTCGATCGGCTCATCAGTCATGGGCAAGCACTAGGAATGGAAGACGCCCTATATCGGAAGCCATGGGCCGCAAACCAGTTCTCAAGGATCGAGAATGGAAACTGTAAATCATCTTTTGCCGCATCACTGATAAGAGTTCCCTGGTTAGCCACAGAAAATGTTATTCTCCCCGGGAGTATCTCATCCTCACGATCACATCTGAGATTGCAAAATGCACCGGGAGGCTCACGCAGCCGCTGGAAATACTCGCTTCAACCAAGTCCCCTCCACAGCTCCCAATCACTTCATGCGACTATTTCACGATCACGATATCCAACCCGCCTTCCCAGTGGTCTACGTTATCTAGCACTGCACCTTGCCCCACAACTCAGCTCCGAACACTCCTCTCAAACGCAAGCTGACGGTCAAAATCCTTTCCCGTGACTCCTCGTCCAAAGGCAAAAGAAGAAAGATCAGAAACCGGAGAACAAGCCGAGGGCAGGACGAATCAAACTACACCTTCTTCGCTAAACCCCAGGCTCCGCCTTTCTCAAACGTACCAAGAACGGGACGCAGAACGTAAATCGTCAGAGACAACATAAACCACGGACGAATCCCAGAACCGACCATCGAGGGCAAGGAGGTGGCGGATTCTCGCACCGTGACACTTAGTCGACGTTCATCGTTTCACAAGGCTTATACCCACTCTCAATCTGTAAGTTCCGAGCTTTCTGTTCCATCTTCCCAAATGATGACTGTCGTTTTTTCACAGATGCGTCCCAAGAAGACTATATCAAACTCAACCCATTTGTATATCCTAAACCTCGATTAACCACGTCAACGCCTCCCTCCCACACCGTGGCGATCCGCGGGAGCGTGGATGTGGTCGTAATGCCCGTATGTTCAGCTTCATTTCTTGTTATCTACTTCACAGTGATTTTGGGGTTTGGATAGGATACGATCTGGTAAGAGCAATTGAAGAGAGCATGTACATTGACCCCCTCATGTTCCGGAACGGAATCCACAAAATACCTTTTAGCCCTGAAGAATCTTTCGATCAGTTTAAGTAAGAAGGGTTTTGATGCACGTCCATTCCAACCTGTCTCTTGAGTGAATGTTGATCCGGACTCCGGAGGCACTGGAAGGCACTCCATAGCAACCCCAAAGCATGGGTCGCGCGGTTGTCGGCAGCTTCGTTATCCAGTGTTCTGCGACGGTCGTCACTGCAGTGATGACTGGACGTTAGGCACGCAAAAAATGCAGTATGTTCACTTCGTCACATCACCGATCGTACTTACCTTCATACTTACCGAGAAAATTGATATGGGTATTCAATCATGCAATCCGCGGGTCAAGTTTCTTGTCACTCGTATTTGGATGTTTCGAATCACATCAAACCTCCGAGAAATCTTTGATTTGCAAGGATGTAAACGCACGTTCTAATCTCTCCCGCTTCGTCGTGCTGATGGCGTGTTTGTATATATATATATATTTTCCTTCCGTACCGGACTCCCTTTAGTCCTATCTTTCCATGTTTGTCTGAGACGAGCCCGAGTCGGAGATGGCACGATGTCCCAGATCTTTCCGGATCATGGAAACGGGGTCGGGTATGTCTCTTCCACGTACGATCAGCTGTTTCTATATACTGTCATCCTGACTACCGCAGTGCATGCAGTGAATATAATGATGATCAGATACAAGACATTGGTCCAATACGTCCCAAACCCGACGCCTTTGAACCATCTGAACTGCTCGAATCATTAAACGGTAAGTACCACCTTCCTTCGCTAAGGTCGCAGGCATCTCGATGAGAATCACGCGGGCTGATCAGCGGACCTGCGATCCGGTGGATCATCCAGTCCTCTCCGCTTCAGCCTTGCTGGCAGATTGCAGTCGACACCTGACTGTCAGATGGAGGGAGGATAACCATCTCATTTTCAATCTCGTCAGTTTTCGCCCTGTTCCGCTCTTAGCTTCCTTAGGATGTTTCTTCACGCCAGGATACGACAAACGTCTCTTGAGGCATTCTTCCACTCTACCATCCGGGCACCTGGCAAGGGAAAATCGAAGTAAACGACAGATAGCTAGACGAGGGCCGTTAAGTCGCCCCGCCAGGTACGCATCACGGATTTGCCACACGGAGCAGAAGTTAGACAGGCGAGTACATATTTTCCTACCGAATCTATATCAACCGTTGGTCACGCTTCCCCCTTCCGGGTGTACCGAGTAGGTATGACCATGATCGATGCAACCGCCAGAACAATGTAGACGCGGCAAGGTGATGAGCGAACATGGATGCTGTGCAGATCATGTCGTTGTTTTTCTTGGCTCGAATGTTGGATATAGATGATGAGCATGTGGATAGGAACCGAACTGGAGCGGCACCTACTCACCTCCGTGGGTCTTCTCGAGTGTCTTGAATGAGAATGCATCATTGTCTTCCGGAAGTAGACGATGCATCCTGTGCGTAAATGTTTCAATTTCAAAATATTTATAGAATGCTCATTGAAACGATAGTACGACCTAACAAGCAATCATTATCATATGTTCGGTGTATCTACCCTGCTCTGAGGTGAGGTTCACCGTCCAGTTGATCACGCCTCTGCAACGGCCCGGGAACCGCTGTTCTGATCGACAGCTATTCGTTGACTTGGGTCCTGCGAGATGTTGGCCGCCTCAAGCATCCGGCTGAGATCAATGAGTAAACTTGAAGCTTTTGAACTAACCGCGGACACGGGACACCCAGCGAGACAGTCATCATCCCGCCTTCAATTCAGACGGACCGGCTTGGAGGCAAGATGCAGAATGAGGGACATGTGGGGACTCGCTTGAATGCCTCGGTGCTTTGATCAGTTCGTCATCCATCGCCTAGTTCCTATATCCCGCGATGTCAATCTACGGCTGCGGATACCAAGATTGTCGTCATGTCGGGCTGTACGTACCCGGTGCTCGCGCTCGTAATGATACCTTGAAAGTACAGATGGGGGGATCTTCGGTAAGCACCTGCCGGTGGAGCGATCTGTCGGAGGTACTTTCAGTTCGGATCAGTTGTATATTACCATGGCTTGCGGTTGATGGCTAGACGGTTTGCGAGCGCGTATGGCAGGCCAACACAAGTGGTCCGTGCCCTGGGTAAAGTCACCTGGGAGAGATCCATCGTCAGTATTTTATAACTTTTATTCAATCATGATCATGCCAAAAATGCAAGTCTTCGGTGCAATATGAGACGGATGCACACAAGTGGGGTGGGAGGGGAGGGCCGAATTGAGAGAGGGTTTGTCTGGTGAGTACTTACGTGTTGTAGATACATCAGCAAATCACCAATTCACTACAGGAGCTACACAACACTACGTAGCCCTACGTAGCCCCTGTAGTGAACCGGTGATTTGCTGATGTACGTCGCCTGAAGGTCGGTAGGTACTAAGTTAAATAGTTAACGGCTGGGTGAATAAACCGGCGTAGTATCAGACTTTAAAGGTTCGTACATTTCGTGCATACACTCTGACCGGCGTAATATATGCCAGCAAGGTTGAGGCGTGGCGAAGCCAGAACTTACCAGGCGGCGAAGAACCAATTTGGACAGTAGAGGATGGCAATACGTTATCAAAGTTTGCGAATCGACGCTCCGTGAAACCCCGGCCGGCCGGTGAGTAGGAGGTAACTTACTGGGATTCCATTTTTTCGTCTTCCCCCAGACACGTTTGCTATCTCTTTTTCCAACGTACCAGGAAGGCTATCCCAGCGATCACTTTCACATGGACGGAGTTAGCTGGGAGTGCGCGGAGTACGCCACTGGTGACTTACGAGGGGTTAGGAAGGGTAAGGATTCTCAGATGCAACCTCCGCGGGATTCCAGCGGAGTGAGGTTGGAGCTGGGTTGGTGGGGAGGGATTCGAGGGAGTCCGGAGATGACGAAGCTAGCTCCAAGGTTAGTCCGTCTGACAATATCGTTGAGGAACCTGACATCGCACTTAAGTTATCACGCAATCACAAAATCACAATCAGTGATCATCTTTTTTCGCCAGTTTCCTTGTTCAACGTTCATCTTGGGCAGAAAGATGACATGCTAGAATACCGGGACCCCGTTCTAGTGATCGGCAGTTGAGTAATCGCAAAGGAGAGGTGACGCTGGTGACACGTCGGCGGCGAGTATGTTGGACGCCGAGACGATCATGGGATGGAGATCTTTTGGCGCTTTGCGTTTAAAACGTCTGTAAGAGGAACTGACCATGTGCTTTACGTCGTTTTTATGATCGATCCACGCACCACCAATCTATTCACGACAGTACCATAGCACTTATGATAAGCCCACGATGCTGGATTTAGTGGGTGAGTCAGTCAATGTCATTTGCGCTTAAAATACGTGTACACAGATGGTTCTTGGAAAAAGGGTTGACGGCGTATTGGACGCAATAAACGGTTCTGGGTATGGGCTTTGCTTGATTCGATGCAAGGCTGGAATCGCTGTCCGAAACGGGAAGTTAGAGTTTGGCAGGTGTGTGCAGATCACCATTCATACAAAACTCCCACACGGTGCAACACCGACCGCGGATCGGCTTCGCGGAGTCGAAATGGCCACATATGGAAAGGCGTGACTCGTGAGCATGAGGAGTTGACATATTTGGGGTTGTTACACCCTGTTACAACCAGTCCCTTTGCAGTAGATCCCTTTCGACATGCAGAATGATTACCATCGTAAGTGCATCGCGACTAATATGAATGAGTCATTACTGACCACGCTGGAACAGGCTGGCTAGCGGATAATGGGTTTTCTGCCAGCAGACATTCTCCCAGTCGAATGTGCTGGAGAGTTGGCCGTACTGTATGGTGGGTCCTCGGATTTGCGATGTATGGAAGGGACAAGCTCTAAATGCGTAAAAATCAGCGGCGAATCGAAAGTGGCGTTGGTTCCTGATATGGACAAGGCAACATTCCCAGGTGTTAAACAGGGACGCCGATCCTTGTGTTTCGACCCTTTTAGCTGCGACCCCTCGGATTTTCCGAAGATCACTGGCTCAACAAAAACCTTTCGGAGTTGTCCGTTGGGGAGTGTCAAAACTGTGGATTCGACCATTCCTGCACTCCTTCCTTTCTCGGGGGAAACGTCCACGGCCCGTCCTCAACGTGCCCGGTTTCTTGACTAAAGGCTCCGACGTTAACCATAAATCTCGGTCAATAAACCACCCATCCATCCCCTCCGCCATGATGTCGTCCCAGACACCCGTCATGCTGCCCAGTATCCACGAAATGTTCCCAGGTCAGTACTACCTAACCCTCTCGTCACAGCATCCTAACCCGTCAACAGAGTATCTTATGGTAACTTAGTCTTCTCTAACCCTTTCAACGTGCCCAACCAACTCTTCCAGGCATCGTATCGTCCCCACCCGTATCCCCCTCCACAAACTCTCCCCTCAGAACATAGGTATAATATTATTCTCACCCCATCCACCCAACAGCATCGAACTGCATGCACACCTCGTGGTACCCGAGCGCCTGCAACAGCAGTTCCGGCGCTCCATCACCATATCGAACCGGCCTACGCCTCTCCTGCCTACTTGGCTTCTTACCCACGTTCCATCCCAGCCGACTCTCCAGAATTCTCATTTGACGTTCTCCGCTCCGATCCTTCCAGCTCCTCTCTCCAACACATAGCCTCCGGCCTTACTTCCCACTCCCACCTCCGCAGCGCCCCGTCATCGTCATCGACGCCCGGACACACTCCCGCCTTCCGAGTCTCCGTTATGCCAGAAGGTCCATTGTCCCTTCCCTCTCTCCGGTCTAGCCCCGACGATGTCCCTCGTCCACAACCGATGTCCACTACCTGGAAACCAGACTCTATGGACAGTCGCCCGCCCACCTACTCCACCCTCTCGTTCCCTATCTCTGGGCCTGGTTTCCCCCCCACCACCACCGGTCTAATGGATGACGTGTTGCTGGTGAATGCAGGCCGCCATGGATCGCCCGTCAGCATCGACGATCCCGATAATGCGAGCGACGGCGAGCTCTCCTCCACCGGCAAAAAACATATATGTCTTACATGTCAGAAGCGGTTCAACCGGCCCAGCAGCCTCAGAATACATGTCAACACACACACAGGCGCCACTCGTACGTTGTTTCTGCATATTACTTTTATCTTTTCTATTGTTGATCGACGAACTTGTAAAGCTTTTCGCTGCCCATGGCCGAACTGCGGCCGTGAATTCAACGTCAACTCCAATATGCGCAGGCACTACAGGAATCACACCTCTCCCGGGTTCTCCCGTTCCCAGCCGCCGTTGTCGTCCTCAAGCTCATTAGCTGGTATCTCTGGGATGGCCCATCGTCGTTCCCTCCGCAGGAGACGACGCCTTCCCCCACACGGGGTCGTTTTCGTCGCTGGAGACTCGTCCGTGCCCGCTCCCCCTCCTCCACACTCCACGACGAACCCCCTATTCCCTCAGCCCAGACCAGGCCCTGTATATCCGCATCTACGTCCACACGTGCATGGATCTCACACCGTCCCTTCCAGCCTCGCCTCGCCCTCCGTTTCAGACGATGACTCGTCGGTCGAGGAGGCATCAGAGCTCGCCGAGCTCGTCGACGACGGACGACTTGACAACTACTGCCGTGCGGGTCCAGCCATTGTGGCCATGGACGACGAGTTGGAGGAAGACCGGCGTGGCGATTCGCACCGTGACGCTGTCCCTTTCCAGCGGTACTGTCAGTCCCACCTCCGCTCTGCCACCGTGGGGTCTCCGTCCCACGCGTGCCCGTCTTCGCCGGGTCCTCATCGATCATCCTTATTTCCTCGCAAGGAGATATACACCCCTTCACCAGCGTACGCGCGGTCTGCACTGGTGTCTTCGCGGGTGTCGACGACTCTCCGACCTGCGTTTGCTCCGGGTAGTGTCAGGGATGAGCCTTGCAATTGATCATGAGTCGATTCTCTTCTCTTTTTAAATTTGTCACGTCTTCATGTTCATGATTTTTTTTTGGCTTATGATGTTTTTTTGTTTCTTGTTTAACATGATCATGATCTTGGCCATTCTGGTGGATCCGCTCGCACATCGATATCGCCTGGACTCACAATTCTTGGAGCCCAATTTGACCTTATCCTATCCCCTCACACTTAGCATTTAACGTATGTCAAAACTCCGTCGATCAGGCGATCAATAATACACACATCGTAATTACCTCGGACTGTCAATTATTAATCTACGTCGAGACACTTCACATCACTCATGATCATCACGTCAATGTTGTATCTACTTGGGTACCATTCCAACTCACTCGGGATCAAGGCTGCTGAATGTTGTTCAAACTTCAACCGCGCCTGTGCTCATTCGGCATGTCCAGCGACACGGACTCACCATCAAATCTGAAGTTGGACTGCCTGCATAGACTGACTATGTCCACAGCACATGGCCCGACCCTCTCCGGTTTTTCACAGTGCCAGTTAGTAAGCGGTCCGAGCGTTGGCTATCATGAGTCTGATGATTATTGTCAGTTAGGTTCCCAGCCCTCGCGATCAGATCCTAACATCGGATTTTCAAGGGTTAGTGATTGAAGGAGAGAACAGCAATCGCCGTTGAGTTATCGATGAACTGACTTTGCAGCAAATCCGTCCTTCGCATCCTTCAACATGCGAAGGCCATGCGACGCATGAAGGCAAAGGAGTCGATGTTAGCACCAGTCATAGACGGGCAAGATCCGAGTTGAGGCACCCGTTCCACTTGTTATCGCTATTCGCAGGGCGTCTGGAGTTAAAGATCATTAATCAAGAAAACCAGATGTACCTCGACATTGTAAGCCATACCTCACATTTGCATCCCGTTTACTGGCGGTACTTTGCCGTCCAGTTAGATTGTCGGCTTCTTCCCGTCTCAATCCCTCTCACAACCTTCTTCGAACCCCCCTCTGTTTATGGGTTGACTCACTCACTCTGCATGAAAGTCAAATAAGTTGAAGAAGAAAGGTTTCAATAGTAATAAATAAGGGAATGCATGAGGGCCAGGGAAGGGAGGTTAACCCTCGTCCCCAAGTATCAGACGACGGCCGAAGTCACTGGATTGTGGGAGGAAGGGCGTGTTCGTGACATCGTGTCCTGGGTTATTTATTAAGCGGTGTCCGCACAGCAGCCTGCCAGCAGAGCGATGCCTTCTCGACGTTGTGTTGCCTGGTAGTATAAATTGGGTGTAAGCCAAAAACAGCGATCCTACACCAGGTTAAACTTACCCACCAATGAGGTAAACGGTGACGATGGCTACTGTGTTCCAGGGCCAGAGCCTGTGGTGATCGGACAAACGACAACCGAGCACTGTAGGCGTGCTGCGTCACTGCACAAGACAATCAACGGAGATAAGTACATCAAGAATTGGGGCACGAAAAGGATTATTGTCCTCATCTTCAATCCTTTATCTCGATGTATGGTCCTCAGCCTCACTAAGAGATTAAGGAAACAGACGCGATTCGTTATTTACGTAATCTAATGCTGCTCATAGTGGGCAACAACGAGCTCGAGTTTCAATGGTTCACCACCGTTCCTGGTTGCCAATCTCACAAGGTGACAGGATATAGACCTCAGAATATCCTCTTCAAGACCCTTTACTGCCACAGCCGACAACTTTTAACCGAACTGGTACGCAACACAATGTCTGCCCCAAGTCTGCCCTGGGTTCATTGAGGTCTCAGGTCTGAGGGATGGCGGTGAGTATTTGTCTTGGGGTGTACCTTGTCCGACTTTCAAGACTGACTTTCTCCCGACACATAGGCCCAGACAGGACGGCGGAGCATCTGGGATTGTGCTCACGGTGGTACTTAGTAGCAACCAACGAAATTTCAAGGAGAGGACTGGGTACGTCTCCCCTGGTAAATTGAGGTGATATTGTACTTATTGAATATTGTTTAACCCTAGTCTCCTCCATCCCGACAACGACAGTCAACTATTCATTCGACAGTGGGTGGCGATGTGTTATCGAAGCAGATGGCCCAATGGGTTCTTCCCCACCTTTGCTTCTGGACCATTTTCACCTGCTCTTTATATACGGCGAGGTGGGGGCCATTCCCTTTCCCATCGTCGACTTTTACCCACATTCGTGTCTTTTAAGATCCAGGTCCCCAGACCCTATGTTCGGCCACCAGGTCAAGCACGCTTTCCCCCGCATCAATCAACTCCCATATTCACTACGGCTGGTCATCGTGCAATCTACCGCAGGAAAACCTCCTTCACCTCCTACTTTCCCCACACGATGGAGGACTCGGAGTCAATTGTCACTTATGGGGAGTTACTTAGGTTGAGTCATATGTATTTACTCATGGAGAAGAGCCTGTACTGTCAAGATTTCTCCTTTGGGGTTGGAGGAGGTTGGTGTAGCGAAATTTCGGCCAGGCGAGTCCGTCTTTCTTTGCCTAAATCTTTCAAGCTTCATCTCTGCTTCCAATTGTAGCGATGTCTACGGTCGTCCCCCCGCCCATACTTTCGCATTACGGGCGTCTGTTGCCCTCGCCACAATCTATGCTATCCAAACCATCACATGTCGTGATACGAAGCTGCCACCTAGACCCAAGGGCATTCCATTGTTCGGCAATATTCTTCAGCTCTGATGAAATCATCGAAAGAATTTGAAGTTTGGAACAAAACCGGGCAGTATAGTATGTTGACTCCATCTGTGCGTAGGTTTCATGAAGGTTAATTGGACCACCGAGGGCATATTTATAGTGATCACCGCGCTATATATGTAAGTGTTTATGTTATCAATGTTCCCAAGTGTTGGTGATTCCTCGAATGTCCAGTGGCGATGGACATTTACATGCAAGGGCTTTTCTTGGCTGGATCCCGTTACGGAGAAACGTACGTCCACCTCAAATTATTATACTGTCAACATCGAATCGTGTGACCGTTGCATAGGTGGCGGAGAATGTGTCGAGCAGGCCAAGACCCATTAAACAAGTCGCGTCTGCACGAGTTTTATCCTACTCAACTGAAAGAAGCGATCCTTTTAACCGATGGCCTGCTGCAAAACCCTCAAGGCTGGGATGGCGAATTTCGTCTGTGAGTGAGGCGTTTTTCATCACAGATGACAACTTTTGCTGAAGTTGCCGGAATCTTAGAGTTGCAGCGTCGACGATGCTTTATGATCGCCCAACAATTTCGTTTGCACATGAACCCACCGTCATGAATATAAACCTGTTCATTGGTGCCCTTCTTGAATATGCAACCCCAGGGCGTCAACTCGTCGAGTGCTTCCCGTCAATGGAGAATATTCCATCGTCAATAGCAAAATGGAAACGGGAGGCTGAGGAAAGATATCAATATTATTCAAGGCACTTCGAGGACATGTTCCGCGAAGTTAAACACCAAATTGTAATGTTTTTCGTCCCTCTCCGCCGTTCTCCACAATTCGCCACTCATTTATATGCGGTGCAGAATCAAGGCGACGAGCGTTTAAGTTTCTCTGGATCATTGATTTGAGGACGGGAGAATAATCACATGAGTGACATGGAAGCTGCATGGCCGACTGCGACGTTGTAGTACGTAGCCATTTTTTCATGCAATTAATACCCATGCCGACGACCAGCTCTGCAGGTTCCGGGATGGTGAGTGATGGACGACCTTAAACAGCATCTGGTTTCATCCTTTACTTGCTAACATGCGATCCTCAGACGATGACCTGGTTCATATTCGCCATATTCACCTACCCTGAAAAACAGAAAGAAAGTCAAGAAGAGCTTGATACGATTATTGGCCCTGCTCACATGCCGACTTTTGAAGATCGTAATAATCTTCCTTACCTTAACGCCACCGTTCGTGAACTTCTTCGGTGGAGACCGGTCGTCCCTCTCGGTACGACCTGTCCAGAACTGGAATTCTTCGGTATATGTTGACCTAGTCACTGCTCCAACAGGAGTTGTGCACCGTATGACCCAGGTAAAGCATTATACACAGATTTATACTTCTGAGATCTCACATTGGTTTTCAGGACGATTGGTACGATGTTTCTTTCCCAAAGGCCCCACATGTGGTATGGTGTTCTTCAATACTTTATCATTAGTGCGAGGACCTGATCAATGTCCGCAGATGTTTAAACCACGATCGTAGTGTTTATGTGGGTTGTTTAGCAGGTTCCTCATCCTCATTTCATACTCACGTCCAACTTGAATTAGGGCGACGATGCAGATGATATCAATCGCGACCCCTTTCTCCCACGTTGGCAGATACATGGAATGGTATGTGACTTTCTCTGTCTTGCAACATTGTTTTGACGAGGGCTCGCTTCGCCTTCGTAGAAGGTGACTGTCATTCCTTTCTCTTCATGATTTTAATACTCAATTGTAGATCTTCAGTGACGCAGGACATCTCACATTTGTAAGTTACGAGTTAGATAATTTCA
>Ga0307516_10008378_pt1 | contig 11716 bp, 12 predicted proteins | sample 19_EM_MG_FD_203310 | JGI IMG/M metagenome (GOLD analysis project Ga0307516, IMG submission 203310) | Populus trichocarpa ectomycorrhiza microbial communities from riparian zone in the Pacific Northwest, United States - 19_EM | ecosystem: Host-associated > Plants > Roots > Unclassified | place...
CTGCTGTAATTTCTGCTGCAGTTTGATTAATGTAACAGTGAACTCTTCGTGGGCATGTTTGTCTAACCCTAACCCCCATCGGCACTTAAACACTGACCACCACCATGTCCAACTCTTGGTGACCTTTTGTTCAACTCTTTCCGTCTCACTCCTCTTCTCTCCCTTTCTTGGATTCTCCCCGATCCCCCTTGGTCATCCCGATCCCACCGTCCTCAGGTTCTTATGCTACTCCACGGACTGATGGACTGCCATGTCACCACCTCATGGTCCGCTTCATTCAACTCTTCTCGCCTCACACCTCAGCTCTCCCTTTTGCAATTTCTCCTTTATCCCCCCTGCTCGCCCCAATCCCGCCATCCTCAAGTTTCTTATGATACACCACGGACTGCCACGTCACCAAGTCACGGTCCCATCATTCGACTCTTCTTGTCTCATCCTTGGCTCTCCCTTTCTCGATCTCTCTCTGATCCCCCCCACCCCCGCTCGCCCCGATCTCTCCGTCCTCAAGCTCTTATAATACCCCATGGCCTGCCACGTCACCATGTCACAGTTGGCGCTACCCACTGACCTCAAGCCTTTTGTGCTGACGACACCCCGATGGCTGATGGCAGTACCACATATGCCCCCTGGTAAGTACCTTCCTCCCACACCCTCAATATTTCCATTGCTAACGATTCGCCCACAGCCACTGCCATACCTATACTGCTCGTAAGTACTAGGACCATTGCGCAGTCTCTGTTCAACCCCCACTGATGTGCCCAACACCCAGATCCATGCCCCTTACCGCTCTTCCAGCTGCCTTGTACTTCACCTGTGCTCCCATCGTCCACTGTCTAGTGCTTCCCTACTCCCAGTTATATATCCAGGTTCCCCCCCTATGTACTTGTGGAACATTTTGCTGCTCTAATTAGTCTGTGTGTAATGGTTTATATGTCCAAGACCGACGAGATTGACCCCTTCAAGTTGATGGTTGGTCCCGACTATGACCAGTCAGAGCTGGTTGCTCACCCTGACTCTGACCTCATGACTGGTTATTGGCAGTTTTGGTCAGGTTCTCTCATGATTGAGGGAACCTGTGACCGACTCCTGTTCGACTTACCTGAAATGGGGTAAAAAGTCGAACCGAGTCGAACCTTCAAACACCACCTGGAAGGGTGGCACATCAAGGGACTCGATGTCAAGTCTGCCTTCCTTTATGGGCAACTTGATGAAGAGATATATATGGAACAACCCAAAGGGTTTAAGATCCATGGCCAGGAACAGAAAGTCCTCTGTTTACACCAAGCCATCTATAGTCTGAAGCAGGCAGCCCTAGCTTGGTGGAAAGAGCTGCTTGCCTCTATGCATAAAATAGGCTTTGAGTGCTCCCAATCTGATACTGGGATCTTCATTCACAAAGCCAAAAATGGAGATATTGTCATCACTATAATATACATCGACAACTCTGGCTTTATGGATAATAATGCAACCCTTGTGAAAGAAAAGAAAAAAGCATTCATGGGCATATGGGAATGCCACAATCTTGGCAAACTCAAAGAGTTCCTTGGAATCACCATCAGACACTCTGGTGACAAAATCATACTAGATCAGAAAGCGTACCTGACCAAGGTCCTTGATTGCTTTGGTATGACAAATGCCATAACAGTGAACACACCTCTGCCGCATGGGTATACACCTATTGCACACACCAGCAACTCTGACCCCACACTTCATACACAGTACCAAGCCATCATTGGCTCACTGTTGTACCTAATGTTAGGCACTTGTCCTGACTTCGCTTTTGCTGTGATCAAGCTATCACAATTTAGTGCCAACCCTAGTAAAGAACACTATGAATGGGCTAAGTACATATGCCGTTATCTGGCAGGTATCAAAGACTATACAATGGTCTTTGATGGCAACACTAATAAAGGCTTGATTGCGCATTCTGATAGCGATTGGGCCACTGACATTAATAATCATCACTCAATCACAGGCTACTTCTTTAAGTTAGCCAGGTCATCGGTCTCATGGCTCTCATGAGCCCAAAAAACCATAGCCCTCTCTTCCACTGAGGCTGAATACATGGCAATCTCAGATTGCTGTCGACAAGCCATGTGGATTACCAATCTCTTCAGAGAAATTGGATTTCCTGTATTGCCAATCACCATCTGTGGTGATAATCAGGGTAGCCTATTCATTGGCTCCAACCCTGTACAAGAGAAGCAGACTAAACATATTGATATCCGCTATCACTACATATGGGAATGTATCGAAGACAACAAAGTCTCTGTTGTCTTTGTTCCTGGAAATGACAATCCAGCTGATATATTCACAAAGAACTTAGATCACCTTAAATTTGTTAAATTCTGAGAGCAACTAGGTTTAACCTTCAGACCTACTAAGAATGCTTAACAAAGGTGCTTATCGCCATATTTAGTGAGGGGGTGTGTTGAAAGATGTATGTCTGAGACATGCATGTGATGTCATCACATGACACATCATATAATTCTGGTATTGTCTTACATACCAATAATGCCATATATAGATTAGATTACTATCATTACCATATCTAGATACCTTGAGTGTATATAAAGGCACTTGACTCACCTCAGCAATATAACTTGCTTTCCAGTGAGTTACCCCAGTAGTCTACTTTCTAAGTACTCTCCTACAACTAGGTAAGGTAGTCACTCCCTTCTATAGTCCACCTTCGACAGCAGTTGGTTTCATTAGTAGGTGTTCATGGTGTTGACTAAGAGTACTCACTCAAGAGTAGCTAATCCACCTCAATTGGTGTTATTGTGTGTGGTGTGGCCATAGCCACTCCTCCGTTCTTCTTGGTGAAATGGCAACAGACGGGGGTGGGTTGGCATGTATGAGGATGCTGTTGGTATGGATGGCAGGGGTGACAGTAGGAGGAAAGCCAGGGTTACCTAGAGTGGTTCTGGTCAGTGGTGTGACGATGAAGTTGTCATGTGCTTACCTGTAAGCAGTAGAGGTAGTGTTGAATAAGATGGGGACATGGTGACATGGCAGCAATAATGGCAGTGGCTGATAGTATGGGAAGAAGTGATGCAATGGTAACAATGGCGAAGAAGGCAGCCAAACATGGGGGCAACTCAAGTGCAAGGGTCGCTCTGCCGGCTCTATTACGGTTACCACTCCCACAGAATGCATCAGCCATCAAGCAACAATTCCATGAAGAGCTGCAAAAAAGATGGTTGGTGCATTGGAGAAACTCTCCGAGATACGAAAAAGTGCGCCGACTCAACCCCCAATTCCCCCCCAAAGTATACTTCACAGCCCACGACAAATTGAATCGACGAGCTGCCAACCTCATTATGCAAATCCGGACACAACACATCCCACTTAACAAGTACCTACACAGGATCAAGTGTGCACCAAGCACTAGGTGCGAACAGTGTCATGAATTCACTGGCACTGACACACCCAAGACTACGAGACATTTCCTATTCGAGTGTCAAGCTTATGTGAGAGAGAGATTCAAGTTCGCACAAGGCCTCGGCAGGAAAGCAAAAGACATTCGGTATATAATGTCCAAGCCAGAGTTTATAGTATGGTTAGCAAGATACATAACGGACACACAGAGATTCTAAAACAAGGTGAAGTAATAATCCTCTCAGATACACACCAGATAACGATGCGAAGGTACAGATCAAAAGTATAGTCAGGTGGCGGCGCTACCCACCACTGACAGTACCGACCAACAGTGTCTTAAGGACCTCCATTCCCATGTTTATTCTTATACCCTAAGCCTGTATCTGCTGCAGGGAACCGAACCACCACAGATGTGTCAGTTTCAGGTAGCTGGTACATGAGAGTCTATAATGCAAGAAGAGAAAACTTGAATACCTGCCTCCGTTCAAGAGTGTGGGCCACCAAACGGTGTTTCCTTACTGGGCCATCAGGGGATGCCTCCATAGAGAGGGCCGTTGGTGGTGCAGATGGCACACAGGTTGCAGGGGGCCTCTCAGAGCCCACACAATTAGATACATTAATACAGTGATGTCTTGTATAGGCACGGCCTCCAAAGACAATAACTTCACAAAAAAAAAAAAAAAAAAAATGATAACAATGGCAGGATTCAGACAGGACAGGGAGAGGTGATGTGGCATGGTGTACAGGCAGAGGGGACAGGGGGTGTTGGAAGCATTGAGGTGGCAGAGGTTTGTGGTGGTGTAATAGCAGGGAAAGGTGGTGGGGAGTACAGTGTATGGTGCCATCACCGTCACTGTCAATGTCAGTAACAGTGACAGTGGTGGTGGTGAGAGGAACAAGATTGTTGGTGATGAGGTTGGTGATGATGGGTTGAATATTGCTGAATTGAGTCACACATGGCATGTCATTTATTCATTGAAAACTGCCAAGTCCACCAATGCATTAATAAACATTAGAAGCAGTTCATAAAATTCACCCCCATCCAAAAAATCATCTGACCAAATTTAAATCTTTAATATTTGAACTCCTTTCATATTTTAAGTACAGGAAAAAAATTAATGTTGCTAACATAGGAATTGGATGGTATTGAAATTCATACTTAATTCAACTCTTGTTTAATCAGCAGTGGAAGGTACAAAATGAAGCATTCATACCTTTTTGAGTATGAATTTCAGCCACTTTTGGGTCCACAGTGGTACTAGTGACTCCCGGTGGTATGGCAGTGGTGGAAACAACTTCAAAGAAGTATTTCTCCCAAGCCAGACTTTTTTGTAAGGCTTGCAATTGGAAAGCACCTCAAAAGTCAGAAAATGGACTGATCCATCCTTCAGCCATGATCATTATCATCATCTCATCACTGCAAGTCTATATACCTCCTCTAACTCTCCATTCAGCTGACTAGCCATCTTGGACTTGTGCAACCACAGATGTTACATGCACATATCCACCACTCTGTGTGGTTTCTTTCCTGGGGGAGACGAACAAGTATCATCACCTTCTCCTTCATTATCAAAGGCCCTAGTGTCATCCTCATCCTCTTCTTCTCCTACATTCTGGTCACTCCTCCTCTTCCACCCTATACCCCTTGTAGATGCACTACCCTGCATCGCCTTGCCGAGGTATACCAGCTGCCTTTCTTTTCTGCTTTCAGCTCCTGGGTCAGCTTCACACACACAGACCCTGGTCGTACCCCTTTGTCCTCATCCCCTTCCCCTTTCCCCCCCCCCCCCACCAATTCAACCTGCTACCTCCATTCAAGAGCTAAGTAGCACCAAACAAGGGCCTAATGTCAACAACCTCTGCTTCACCAGTGCCCACAACACAGACATCCATCCACCTCCGAGCTGCTGAGAAGCAAGGTCTTGGCGAGCAGTGAGTGATGCGAAAACACCACAAACACACCCACTAATCACTCTCAACAATTTAGTTCAAGGGTGGCAGGAAGAATCCTCTTTAGTCCAAGTGGATAGACTTGTTTGTCTTTTGGTAGAGAACCAATGCAAGGTCACGCATGTTGAAGCTCAAGAGGGGATTCAATAGAATAATATTAAGGAATCGAGTTTCCTCAGGGTTCACTGAGACTCCCTTTGGATGAGACTTAGAAAATCTTATCACACTCAACAATCACTGAGAGAGAGAGGGGATTTGATCTGGGTGTGGGCCCGTTCTAATCTACTATTACATGGCTAGCTCAAGAGAATTTTATACATGACATGGTAATCTACAATAAATAAAGTTTATCACGAGCTTGTCTGAATCAGGTCAGTTTCAGTCTAGGTATAATCGGGTCAGTTTCAGTCATGTCATATTTGTCTAGTTTCCATGTATCGAGAGGCCTCCAGTCCTTAGCGGAGTGGAGCATCTCGAATGTGTTTGTGTGCAGTCAGTCAGTGTTACCACATCAAAGTTTGATTGGGCTATTTAAAACCCTGGTTTCCATGATTGATGGGTTCAAAGCAAGACAGAGTTGTCAGGGACCGGTTCCTGTTCCTCGAAAGTGATCAACAACCTCGTTTCTAGGGTTTGTTCTATTTCTGGTAAGTTCCTGGCTCAGCATCATGGCTGCAGTGATCAACTGTTGAACTTTTGATGTGAGGGTGTTGTTACAGCACACATCGTAGATAATGAGTCCCCCATGTCCTCATTAGATTTCTGGATTATAGTAGTCATTGGATAGAGTGATAGGTCACTGAATATACTGATATTGGCTCCCTCAATGGTCTTATCCACCAAGAATTGAATGATCGGTGCCAAGTCAATAGTTAGACCCTCAAAATGTGGCCATTCCTATGATCATGATGAAAGGTGGTACAGTGACACTTAGACTCTCATATGTAGCCATTCATGTCATCAGTTCCAATAGAATCTATATATAATGGAGCCAAGACCACATTCAGGATAGAATGTATTAATATTGGGCCCTCAATGGTCTTATCCATTGAGAATAGAAGTAGTTGTGTCAAGTCATAGTTAAGCCTTCTAGGAGACCGTTCCTATGATCATGACCAAAGGTGGTACAGTGGTGCTTAGACCCTCAAGGTAGCCATTCACACCATCAGTTCCAAATGAATAATTAAGTTATAATGACCCAAGATTATATTCATGGCACTGACTAAACCACAGAAAAAGTGCAAATTCATGCACAGCCGCTTGACGGTTGTATCATCATGAGTTCAATTTTGATTTGAAGAACCATTCTGATCGTATACTCAGAATGTTATATTGATCCCATAAACCATCCTGATGCTATGGAGTCCATGGGCCTCCAACATGACATCCAGTGTTGGTATGAACAGGGGAGAACCACAAGTATTCTTCCTCACTTATTACTACACATGAACTAATTTATGATGGAAGTACAAAGCTCCAGTTCCATCAGTGGACTTGCAAGGAAAGGGCTCTGCTTCTGATGCAAGGGAGGCCAGGACTTATATTGCAGCAATGGTGCCACAACACATTGGGAAATTTGGACGGTTAGGTTAATGCTAGATAAGGTCTTAAAAGATGTAAAATATTTCGAATATTCATCATTCTTATATACGGACTGAGAATGTAATGTAAGCCACCATAGCATTGGCGAAATTCGCAAGGTCACCCACACTTGTGGGATTCCCAACAATTGACCTGTATGGGCGGAGAATGGACAGTTGTACAAGGATGCGACTGTAACGAATAATAATGATGTCTTCTTGGAATTCAAAACCAGAATGATGAAAGCTGCCCAGATGTCTCAACATTTATAAGGTAATGTAGAGTTTGTGGAACCTGGCCAGTCCGATATTTCGTGATCACGGAGAATCTGGCTGCTTGAATCTGATTAGAACAGACAAGAACAATACTATCTTGTGACTGAAACACAGAGTGATGAAATGGGCCAGGATGTCCCAACATTTATAAGATAATGTAGAGTTTGTGGAATCTGGCCAGTTAGATAATTTGCAATCACTGGGAATCTGGCTGTTTGGACGTGACAACAATCTGCAATAATTGTGAGTGTAGATAATTACTAAAAGGCGGTGGTAGGTATGGTGAAATCATACCAGCGAGATGATTCACAATAATTGGGTACCTGATAGCTTGGGCGCGACAACAATCTGCAATAATTGTGAGTGTAGGATAATTACTAAAAGACAGTGGTAAGTATGGTGAAATCATACCAGTCAGATGGTTCGTGATCACCAGGAATCTGGCTGTTTGGACATGACAACAATCTGCAATAACTGTAAGTGTAGGATAATTATTAAAAGGCAGTGGTAGGTATGGTGAAATCATACCAGTGAGATGGTTCACGATAATTGGGTACCTGACAGCTTGGGTGTGACAACAATCTGCAATAATTGTGAGTGTAGGATAATTACTAAAAGATGGTGGTAAGTATGGTGAAATCATACCAGTCAGATGGTTCGCGATCACCAGGAATCTGGCTGTTTGGGCACTACAACAACCTGCAATAATTGCGAGTGTAGAATAATTACTAAAAGGCGGGGGTAGGTATGGTAAAATCATACCAGTGAGATAGTTCGTGATAGCTTGGTATCTGGCAGCCTTGACACAACAATGATTTGCAAGAATTTCAGGATTTCAATGACGATGGTATATATGCACATAAAAAAACTGGTAACAATGTACAAATAGAGTAGCAGCTGGATTATGACATCAAATTCTGTTGTTTCTTCAGTGCCCTCTTTTCCTTGAGCTGAGCTAGCGCACTCTGTTTTGTGACACCGCGCTCACGTGTAATGTAGCTGGGAAATACTTGGCTATTCAAAGCATTAACTTGGAAAGAAGACCCAGGACCTAAAAGGCGCTTAACCATTCCACCAATCCAGTAATTCCTTGACATCATCCTTCTCATCCGGATTGTCCAAGAATTCTAGAACACTGTCGTAAAAACGTCCCAAGTCAGTAGTAGTGTCAGTCCGACAGAAGACTGAAGAGGATGATAGTGCAAAGCAGAGCTACCAGATGATCAGCAGTCTAATGATGGAATGTTGCCGTGAAACACACCTGTGTTGCTATGTATGCCAGGGAAGCCATAGTGATGTGAGTCATACCATGTAGCTGAGCATTGCCGGATCTTGTTGCTTTGACCTCTTTCTCCACCGAACTAGGTGAGGTGAAGATGTGTTTGAACGCCTGCCCACTCAGAATTAATCTATGTATAAGTTGTGAAGAAATGAATACAGCTCACCCAAATGAGAAGCTTGCTTCTGAAGAGGCCATTCCAAGGGTCTTCGGGATCATATTTTTTCTCATAGACAAGCATTGGCCATTGATCGCCATGGACAGCCATCTCGCCACTGACGAGCTTCGCCTTCACACTAATTTAACCTGGTAAGTCATGTCGAAGGAGAGGAGGATATACATAGAACTCGCTGTTCATCCTCCCAATTGACACCTGCAGGGCAGAGGAGTGCTCCTGTTACAGGATGATGGAAGCCTCGAGTCGTCTTGACATTTCGGGAGAGAGGTGGAAGTAAGGGCTCGCCTCTCAGGGATATCCAATCCAGCACTACGCCTTTTAAACTTTTGGTATCATCAGACCTTGCACTCGCCACACCCTTCTGAATCTTTCAAAGATGAGAGAATGGTAAGAACTCAAGCCACAAGAACATACAAGATCGGCCAGATCCATAGCCTCTGCTGGGCCCGAATTCACTATGCGGTCAACTAGGCCAGAAACCATCCGTGACAGTTTATTAAATATCTGGATTTCCATCCTTTCCCTGCATTTGGGAGGGAGACATCAGCCAATGGGTGGTCGAGACAAGAAAGACATAGACGGACTCGAAAGTAAGTCTCTCTTCTGCGACCTCCTCGTCCACAGACAGACGTACTAGAGTGTTGGTGATCAGTACCTGCAGACTGCACATGGCATGCACTGTTCTGCTGAAGTGTTGCCCATAATGGATTAAGGGATCACCCGCGCGGCTGCATTATAATGATGATCAATTAAACCTTTATAGAGGATTACAGAGCCATGGTGTTTTCCTCTTTGGAGCCTTGAGAGCGCTGACACGGACTGAGGGTTCGCCTGCAGGTGGCGGCGAGTTTTTATTTGTCATCAAAAGATATAAAGGAGCACGTTAGAAAGCTAACGTGAGGGGGGTAAGGAAAGAAGTTACCACCGCTGGCATCTTTTTAAAGCTTGCAGCAGAATGACTCGAAGAACAGAAAAAAAGGGTTACCCCCAAGAGTCACATTCTTCGAGTCACCAAGAACAAGGGACGCAATATAAGCTCGAATCTTGCGAGCAATTCCTAAAGAATCTGCATTTGCAAGTTGCCCTGCTCAACCTTTCTACTGCGCTATGCATCAGACATTACTGAAAGTTACCAGGGTGCCAACTTATCGGAACAGCCTGCTCTGCAAGATAGAGTTGGATATGTTCGCCAGGATCATGATCCGGGAAGCCAGTCGCGTAATATTGGCAGAAAAGCCCAAACATATTGCGTGAGGATTTGAGGGTCTTTCTGACAGGAGACGCAGGCGCTAGAGATGGTGACAGAGACAGAGAATGAGGTGCATTTAGTTCTGCTTGCATGGACGCCATGATGATCTGCAAAGTTGGCGGAAGTGCAGCTGGAGCTTCAGGTGCTATACCCTGATAACGCTTCGGCAATCGATAATGTCCACAGCGCGTTCTACGTTCTGCAAGAGATTGGTTGAGGTCTTCATAGTCCACGGGGGCCTTGCTGGCCTGACAAACACAAATAAACATTAATGAGGAAGGTGACTCTCGGATGAGAAATCCAACCTGTTGGTGGGTGCCAGGTAAAGACAGGTCATTGGAAGGTAATTCCGCAGGCGACTTTGCTTCCGCTCTATGACGTTTTTTGATTGCTTGGACCTCTCTGGCCTGGCCCAGAACTGCTTCTAACCATTTCTTTGATTTCGAGCAACTGTTGTGGTGGAGGCTATATCCCTGTGGTGTAGTGAAGTCACGTCCACAAATGCATCATTGAGACCAAGCCTCCGGTAAGTCCATGGAGTACGACGATAGTTCAGGAGGACGAGAGTGGCGGTGGTGCCCAATGAGTCATTCAGGGGGGAGGTGTCATCACCTCTGCCTTAAGAATTTATGGATCGAACAGGAGGTGTTCTGGTGTCTCTCAATGGCGGGTCAGGAACCTGGGCATTAGCCTTTGAGATGTTCGTCTTCAAATCTGTGGGGTGGCTGTCAGTGATGGGAAGGGACAGGTAGCCTACTGGATGGGAACTATGAGTCATATATTTGAAGAATGGAGACATGATGAAAATCAAAATATGGGAGGGCGTTGCACGACATGGTCTAATAGGATACGCACCGAGACGTTGCCTCATCTATAGGCATATGCCATATCCTCCTCAAAATGTCATAATTCATGAATGCATATATTGAACTCTCCGCATGCCGTTGGTCAGTAGCGAGATGAACAGGTTTTTTGATGCCAAGGGCACTGATATGTTGTTGAGTCTGCTCTACCATGTGCTGAGTTTCTTCAGCCTAAATATATCAGATATTTTCAGGCCAGATAGAAATAGAACCGGACTCTACTATAAACCCGTTATAATAGGTTTTGCCTGTCTTGCCAATGTGCTCACCGGTGTAGATCACTAGCCACTCGCGCTCCAGGGAATCATCGACCCAGATGCCCGAGGTCTTTTGAGGGGACATACAGGACTCTACCATTGCAGCGAATCTTTGCTCAGCCCGCTGTTTGTCCCTGCTCACATTGCACTGCCTTAGATTGGCCAGTTTAATGCCCAGGCAGGTAGCTGCAAGGAAGATTAGCATTGTGCTTATTTCACTAGACCGAGAGACTTACAACATCCCATCCATTTTGACATATGTTTTATTCGGCGTTCAAAAAACTTGGTTTCATCCTTATTCAAGGACTCCAGTGTTGCCTTCTTACCCCGTTCCTTGAGATTGTGTTTGGCCCTTGCATAATGCGATGTTCGCTGGCCTCAAACAGGGGGTATTCTGGTGTTTCTCAATGACAGGTCGGGAACCTGGCCACTATGCGTATTGTACCGATGCTCGGCATTAACCTTCAATATGTTAGTCGTCAAATATTTGGAGAGATTTATCGACTCAGCTGACATTTTTTTTCATTTCCGGTGGTCCGTTTTGTCATGGTCTAAGAATACTGATAAGATTGGTTAGCAGTGAAATACAAAGAGCAATTTTAATGGATTAAAAGGGGATGGAAGAAAGTCAATTGAACGAGAATGGATTCCGGAAGATGGATGTGAGACACCTTCACAGGCCAACAGACCTCAGGTGAATGCA
>Ga0307516_10008379_pt1 | contig 11715 bp, 10 predicted proteins | sample 19_EM_MG_FD_203310 | JGI IMG/M metagenome (GOLD analysis project Ga0307516, IMG submission 203310) | Populus trichocarpa ectomycorrhiza microbial communities from riparian zone in the Pacific Northwest, United States - 19_EM | ecosystem: Host-associated > Plants > Roots > Unclassified | place...
CGGGCCTAGATGTCGCCGGTGGCCATTGGCCACCTGCGCCACCTGATGCCTCCCGCGCGCGCATCTGCTCGCAGCGGTCTAGGCAGGCCTCGGCGGGCCTCGTTGGGCGATCGATATATCTAACAGGACGGAAGATCGGGCGATGGCCCTCCCACGATCCGTCGCCAACCTCAAGCGGGAGATATCGGAGAAGAAGCGGGTGGAGGCACGCAAGTCAGCTGGAGGCCGGACCTCCAAGACCAAGTGCGGGATGCCAAAGAGCCAAAGTCCTGATGGCACGGTAGCTGGGAGTACCAAGAGGTTAGCCTCGCGGTTCTATGATATCAAGACGGGGCCCAGCTTGACCGGGCAGTATCTCAATTGGACAAAGAATCGGCCCACCCCGCAATGTTGGTGGTGCCGGTAGTCCACTAAACTCGGGAGCACCTCTTCAAGGTGTGTCCGGAGTGGAAGGCCCAGCTGAAGATCCTGTGGGCGGAGGTGCGGAAGGAGACTGGGAGGTGGAAGGAACGGTGGAAGATTCGGGATCTCCTGGCGGACGTGAGATGTGGGCGTCTGGTTCTGGACTTCCTCTCCACCACGGATGTAGGGAAGGTGTATGCCGGGCCCTGGACGAGGAAGGCGCAGTGAGCGAGGTGTCGGAGGCGGAGCTGCGGGAGTTCTTGGGGGAGCTGGGAGCGGGGGCAGAGGAGCCGGGTGCTGGGGGGACCCCACTGTTCCTCCCCGCGCCCGACTTCATGGAGTCTGCAGGCATGTTTTAGGGGTTGGACGACGCTTTTCCTTTGTCTTTTCCTTTGTCCTTCACGCTCGACCTCCGTTCTTTTCTCTTGTAATTTCCTTGGTGCGCATTACATCTTCTTGGGACAGGCCCGGGCGGAGGGCAAAGGGGAGCTTGCAACGTGCCGCCATCGCGCGGACAGCGGACAGGAGACAGACTGTACATAACCTCGCCATGATCGGATAGGTAGGATGCGAGTAATGAATTAACAAAAAAAAAAAAATCTCTGCGTCAGTCGGTTAGCGCGTTCTCTGTTTTCACTTCTGTTTTATTTTCCTCTTTTATCTCGGAAACGGCCAGGCGGGGGCAGGGGGAGTTACCATGAGCTGCGAGAGCACTGCGCGAGGTCGCGGCGAATGGTGAACAGGAAAGGACTGGATAAAATCATGATCCAATAGGGTCGTATGCGATCAATGAACCACCACCCATCATGCCAAGAATGCCAAGATGCTTGCCTGCCTAAGCGTATGACCCACGACTGCGGGGAGCTCTTCCTTACTTCGACACGTCAACCACAGACACCTGTACCAATCATTTCCGCAATAGTACCTACAACCACCACCACCCTGTTCAAGCAAATATTGATTATTCCCCTCTTTTGGTCGTGAACGGAATCCCTCACCCTACAACGGTCGCGTCTTGTGCTCAGGTAAGAAGAGGTGGTCCCCAACTCCCACTTGGTTGCAGATTCAACCTCACCACGTTTCGATAGACGGCGCCTGCGATAGCACTACAATCGTGCCTCCCAAGTCAGCAAAACCGAAGGATCGCAGAAAGAAGGAGGTAAAGGTCAACGGTGGGAACCGGAGTTTGCTTTCGCCGCCGGAAGATGATGATGGCACGACGTGCGATACGATATCGTTTACCCGCTCGGAACTCGAAGAAGAGGAAGGGATGAAGCTGGGCGCTAACGATGTGCTCAGACAGGCAACGCAAGAGGAGGAACTCCACGTTAAGGACCTGAGAGGAGAACTTTTCGTCGCTAATCGCCGCGGTCTTAGGCTCGCCGAGAACGTTGGTGTGGTCGAACAGCAATTCGCCAGGATCATTTCGCTCCAACAGCAAATCGCCGAGATCCCTTTGCTCAAGATCAAAATCGGTTCTCTGAAGGACCGCGTGAGCAGTCTGACCTGTTAGCTTGACGCTTACAAACGCGTGAGGAACCGATTCATCATCACTTTCAAGCGAGATTAATTGGAAAATGCAACCGACAGAGTCAGGAAGATCATCAGAGTAGGAAATTCATGGGCCCATCGATGAGATGCTGTAGTTGATGTACAGATGTATGATGCCCTGAACGGAAGACGCGATTTCTCCGCGTTCAAGAAGCTTTACGGGTTTCTATCTGACACCGTGCTAAGGATGAGTGAGTAGTTTTTGCCATTCTCAATAACTTGATTAAGTATCAATGCTAACTTGTCCAGCGAACAAGGAAACAATCGACGTTTTCGACGCCGGGGTCATCGCTTCGAAACACAAAATCGGCAGTGTCGAATGTTACAAGCGGATCGTAAAGTTTATTGAACTCTTCGAGGAGTCGGGTCGTGATGAGCACCACGAATTCCCCTCACCGATGATCTTCCTGTCCCCATGGGTTGCGATTTCCAATTAATCTCGCTTGAAAGTGCTGATGAATCGGTTCCTCACGCGTTTGTAAGTGTCAAGCTAACAGGTCAGACTGCTCACGCGGTTCTACAATCAACCGATTTTGGTCTTGAGCGACGGGATCGCGTCGATTTGCTGTTGGGGCAAAATGGTCATGACGAATTGCTGTTCGACCACACCAACGTTCTCGGCGAGCCTAAGACCGCGGCGATTAGCGACGGAATGTTCTCCTCTCAGGTCCTTAACGTGGAGTTCCTCCTCTTGCGGTGCCTGTCCGAGCGCATCTTTAGCGTCCAGCTTCACCAGTTCCTCCTCTCCGAGTTCCGATCGGGTAACCGATATCGTATCGCATGTCACGCCATCGTCATCTTCCACCGGTTCCCATTGTTGGCCTTTACGTCCGTCTTGCTGTGATCCTTCGGTTTTGCTGACTTGGGAGCCACGATTGTAGTGATATCGCAGGCTCCGTCTATCGAAACATGGTGAGGTTGAATCTGTAACCAAGTGTGAGGTGGGGACCACATCTTGCGGCCTGAGCACAAGACGCGACCGTTGCAGGGGGCTGGATTCCGTTCACGACCAAAACAGTGGGGGACAATCGGTATTTACTTGAAGAGGGTGGTGGTGGTTGTAGGCACAGTTGCGGCGGTGATGATAGGCACAGGTGTCGGTGGTGTCTATCTAAGTACGGAAGAGCTCCCCACCGTCGAGTCCTACCGGCGGGAGTACTGGCCTATCTTTGGGTCGGATCGCAGACATGTATTATCACTCTAATTTACTGTTTGGTCCGCGTTTTTCTATTTGTGGTTAGCGCTGGTACCTACCACTCCCCCGCCATACAAAAATGGTTCATTCAACCGTAAATAGTGCTCCTCCCTCTAAATTACCTTGTAATTTGAATTGTAGAATGGAACTCTTCTGTTTTAGTTCCTGCTCTACAAACTCCGCTTCCCCTCTCTACCCGGCGGTCGTCTGGAGTAAAGGCAGGAGTTATAAGCATTTTGCAACTTGCAAACCCTCCCATCTAAGTGTCCGCCACTCCACCCGCGTTATTTTCTGTTGCACCCCCGCTCAATCTGGATTTTGACTAAAACCGATTGTTTAACTAAAGCGTTATGTCGCCGACAGCTCTGTACCTTGCTGACAATTAATTACGGCTGTGAGCTTTAACGAGGCATCCGAGGATACTGGGGTTCAATTCCTTTCCTCTGCTGCTGCTGTTTGTTGCTATACCTGCTGTTTCGTTTCCCCTTTCTATCCTGCGTTCCTTTGCATCTTTCGTACGAGGTGAATTGTCGGAATACTGGGCGTCCGGAGATGACAGCTGCCCGAGTCTCCCGAGCACCGGCTCGGGGGACAGTCTTCCGTCTTTACCCCTGGCGAGTCCCTCAGGCCCGTTGTATATAGAGCGGGTGTTCCTCCTTCGAAGTTGTATCAACCAATTAACTCACCATCTTCATCTCTATCGATCCCTATATTCCAACACAACAAGGGGCCACACAAACGCAGGAACATCTGTTCAAGGTTTGCACTGCTTGGCGCCGACAGCAAAAAGCGCTTTGGAAGTAAGTCAGAGTACAAACAAAGCGCGGACGCGATCGGTTCCGAATTGCCAATCTCTTCGCAGATGAACGTTGCACCGATGCAATACTCACATTTCTGGAGACAACCGATGTAGGCCGAAGAGAAGAGGAACGGGAGGAAGGAAGCGGTGGGTCCGTGGAGCATGGTGACGAGGTGCTGGAGGGGGAAGTGGGATCGGTAGAGAGAAAGAGAGATGGTGGCAATTTGCAGTAGGAGTGTGGGTGTTGAGAGGGCCAGTACGGCCAAAGGGAGAGCCGCACAGCTCGACTCGCGGACGGATAGGGGTTGGTGTCGTTGTTGGTGTTCGCCGTGGTCTTGTACAGGCTTATAGATGCGAAATAAAATTGATGTCCTCCCCGCCCCCTCCACTTCCCGTGCGACTCTATCGTGCCCGATCTCGCCCAGCCTATCAGACATAGAACCTTCACTGGCAGAATGGAGGGTCGTCTATAGACGGAGTCATAGACACACACTGAAGGTTCTATGTGTGATAGGCTGGGCGAGATCGGGCACGATAGAGTCGCACGCGAAGTGGAGGGTGGGGTGGAGAAAAATATTAAGTGTGACCCTGCGGATTTTCTTTTGTTTACTCACTACTCGCATGCGACCTTGATAGACCATGGCAAGGAGTATGTGCAGTCTGTTTCCTGTCCGCAGTCCGCGCGTGGCGGCTCGTAGCAATCTCCCCTTTGACCTCCGCCCAGGTCCCAACAGATCCGATGCGCCCCAAAGATATAACAAAAGAAAGGAGTTCGGACAAAAGAAAGAGACAAAAGAAAAGACCCGTCGCCTACTCCTCTCCAGCGGATGCCATCAAGGAGGGTATGGGTAAGAACAACGGGAGTTCCTCCCCGGCACCCGCCTCCTCCTCGGCACGCAGTGCCCCCACCTCCGCCCCCCGCTCTTCCTCCCGCTCCAACCTCTTGCGGAGCTCCCACTCCAACACGTTGCTCCCCGCGTCGACATCTTCTTCCGCAGCCGGCACCAGCCTCCCACATCCGTAGTAGCAAGGAAATCCAGTACCACCTGGCCACACCTCACATCTGCGAAAAGATCCCGGATCTTCCACCTCCCGGTCTCCTTCCGCACCTCTGCCCGCAGGATCTTCTGCTGACCCTTCCACTTCGGACACTCCTTCAGGAGGTGTTCTCTCGTCTGCGTAGGGCACTGGCACCACCAGCATTGAGCGGATGGGCGCGCTTTTGCCCAGCGCAGGTACTGTCCGATGCGGGCATGCCCCGTCTTCAGCTGGTAGAATCTAGAGCGGAGCCTCTTGGTGCATCTAGCAACCGTGCCGTTCGGTCTTTGACTTTTAGGCATTCTGTATTTCGTCTTGGAGGACCGGCCAGCAGCCCGCAGATTTGCCTCCATCCACTTTTTCTCGGAGACCTCCCGCTTGATGTTCGCGAGCGACCCGGGAAGCGGGATCAAGCGCGCCACTGCCCGGTCCGAATATGCCCGCCATTCGACCTCGCGGGCGTCTTGCTCCTGGGCTGCAAGCTTAGCGCATTCATCGTCCGTCTCGTTACCGGCTTCCCCTTTATGCGCCGGGCACCCCCTGGTCTCTGTGACAATACCAGGTCTGGCCCTCCGTAGTGTGACCCTGCGGTGGTGTTGTATGTTCAGGATAAGGCCAGACCCGCGCGAAGACGCGATGAAAGGTCTCAGTGCTGACTAACTCCCCTCCTCGGAAGCCGCATCCACGCTAACCCCTTTTGTCCTCCAAATCCACAGTTTTCACCGCCGCGCTCCCATTACCCCCTCAACACCTACCACTCTCGCCCGTACGATATCTAGAACGAGTTGCTACCCTTGTGGGACCACAGATCTAGCTCGCGACTGTGGACCCCCCTCCTGTGCCGAATCAGTCTTCATCCCATGGCCACCCCCAGTGGGTGTCTCCCTCCCCGCCCATCGGTCTCCATCTATGTCCACACCCGCCGCCGTCCCTATCCCCGCTCCCGCTCCTGTCAGCATTAGCTACCCCCGCCCCGGATCCTCCATCGCCATGCTTGTCCTCATTTCCTATCTCTATGCCCACCCTGACGCAGAGCCATTCCCTGGGTTGCAGGCTTGTGATGGATGGGTACTTGCGTGAGTAAACGGTGGCGACAACCCGCCATCACTATGGAATTCCAGAGACGCTAGTCGGCAAGCACGCGGATTGAGTGTGTCTGTCCTATCTAACGGAATATAGGCCCAAACAAAAGCACGTACCTCTCGCGTGATATTTTGAAGAGGTGGTCGCCATACACGCACACTGCGCCGTCCTCACGAAAGACGCGCACTCACCCCGGCTTTGCCGCAGATTCCACCATCGATTGCACGAAGCCGGAAGCATCCCGGCAGTAATCACAACAGTTCCGCCGCCCGAAGACTTAGGAGAGTTGATAAAGGTTGTCCTCGAAAGACGCCAATTGGGAACTGCCAAGGATGCCCGACTGCACCAGATTGTCATCGAAGCGCGTCAGAAGTTCTTTCGAAACGATCGCTGCATCCATGCTCCTGTCCTCATCGGGTACGCACTGGGAGAGCGTTGTCATAATAATGGGCATCCGGGGAAGACGGGCTGGAGACAGCGTCTGCAGACGACGGCTGCCTGAGCCTCTGAGCACCGGCCCCGGAAGCAGTCTTCCGTGCTTTCTTCCTGGAGAGTCACTGGTATGGTAGAGGACATATTGCCGATGTTGTCGCGACGAAACGCGGCTCCAAGGATTAAGGCTTAAAAACAAAAGTGTAGGAATGAGGTGCAGAAGAGAGGTGGAAACCGGCGGGTACGGCGGGTACCTGTAGCCGGGTCACTGTGACGTTCATGGGTTGGTCTGGGAGTTGGCGTGCGCCGCGTTGGGTGAAAGCTACACTGCGTCAAGTACCACTACTACTCATCGCGATAAAGAATAGAGCCTCAATAACCGGCAGAGCGGCAAGTCGCCAGGGCGCTACTCAGCCCGGTAGCTCTCTTTGGCGCTGTGAAAGTGGCGGGTGGGGTGTGTGGTAACGGTCAACCCCCAGTTATCTCCCACCTGGCCAACGCCCTCCCCGAGATCTCCCGCTTGGCCCGCCAAGTCGCCCAAAAATTTGTATCTATCGGCCTGCCCCTTCGTGCTTCCGACCTGGTCAATTCGGACCGGCCAGCCCCCAGGCGGACCGGCCGAGGAATCGACGGAGTATCCTACCTACGGGGGTTATTATATATCAACCAGCTGCCCGCCAGCTGCCCACTGGTGTTCTAGCGCAGAAAAATAACCGATCGCGGGATGGCATCTGATAGATTCAGGCACAATGGCGTGATAAACGTTTGGTACAATTGGATTCACAGGTATGAGTTTTCTCTTTGGCCGCGCCAGGGTTAATGGAGTGAGCAAGCAGTGTATCCGCGGGTAACCAGAAAACGACGACAGGCTCCATAGAGACTGACCATGCACGCGAGTGTCAAAGCGCTATTAGACCTCGGGAGTCTCACTGGCAGACCCAACTCTTGCCTGGTTAGCAACCGATACGGCTTAAAAGAGCGCGGGACAGCCAGAATTCGTCTCCTCCCTTCCATCTTCCGACTCCGCCGCTCAGCTACTGTCTCCTACCAATTACGACTTTCCACTCCCGTCCTAACGACACCACCACGCCCCGACAACAAACCAGTTGTCACTCCCACAAGTCCAAACCTTTAAGTAAGCATAATGACCTCTCAGAAGACAATGCGTGGGAACCGAAAGCCGGCGAATAAAGCAAAGCGCTCCCAGCGCATTGCTACCGCTGAGCAACGGCGCCAGCCTATCGCGGGCGGCGAGTTCGACGCCATGCCGAAGAAGAAAGAGGAACTTCCCGATGCCGCGAAGACAGCTACTCAGAAGCGGAAAGCTCGCAGGCAGCGTGCGCTTGCCAGAATTGCGGCTGCGACTGGAGTGGTGGCTACTCGCAGATATGACATCTTGGACTCGGCCAATCGGCACGAATACGATACTCGTGTTTCTAGTGAGTACACCTGTGGAACTTATGCGAACTGTGGTTAACGTGACGTCTCCAAAGTCGAAACGTGCGGTTCAACCTTACCACCGCTCCCTACCACCCCCCTTTCCTTGGTTTCTTATGGTCCACCGATACCAAAACCACTCAACTCGCCCATCTCACCCACGGTGAGAGAAGACCTCAGGCAGAAGATCACACTGTCACCAGAGGCAATCAGGTTGAGAGAGGCCTTGAAGGCTCAGGCAATGAGCCCCAATCTCGAGAGCCCCGAGCACAGAGGTATGAGATTCACAATTTCAATGTCATCGTGGCCATGGAGAGTGGTTAAAGCCATACCTGAAACTAACGCCGGATAGCTCCAACCCGCCGTGTCGATGCGGATGGCTCTACCAACCAGTGGGGCCACAGGATTGGACTGACCACCGCTCCTGCACCTGTAGTGGGTGGTTCCCTTTGTCTTGCAGACATCACCTTCAGGGTGCAGCTTCTGCTGCAATCACTGGAGGTGTGCTTGCCGGACAGGTTGCTCGCCGGGAAGGTTGTGCGACGTTGGCTCATAGCCAACGCCGACCGGACGAAACTTCGCAATCCTGTGACCCCAGATGGCGGTGATCTGACGGCGGAGGAATGGGCTATCATTGCCGAGAGCGATGAGCTTTGCTCATGCAGCGTCTGGCCGATTGGTGGCCCTCCCCCAGCAATCTCGGCCTCCGGTCCGTACGACCAATTCCTGGCGGCAGTTGACCTGCTGGTAGTTGAGCTTCCGCTCCCAGAACGGATCGCCGCTCTCCGAACCGCTCTGGCATCCTTCGCCGGATACGAGCACGAGGCGGCCGGTTACTTGCTTGGCTGGATGGTGAAGTGCGCATTCACCATCCACCGATCCTACTAGTCGGCCCCGATGTGTGACCAGTGCGTCAGGGCTATGGGGAGGGGGGCGAAAAGTCCCAAGGAATTATTGACGCATCGGCAGGTTGTCAAGTTAGTAGGCGTTAGTGTTTTTGTTTTGATAAGCCTCATACCTAATACTATCATTCTTGAAGCTGTACTATCACGATATCGGCTATTTTTTGTTGGAAGATAAGGATCGATAGAGATGAAGATAGCGCACCGATTTATTGATACATAGTGAAAGGCAGAAAATCTTCCCCATATACAACGGGCGTCAGCGACTCACAAGGGCATAGGGCAGATGACAGTCTCCCGAGCCGGTGTTCGGAGACTCAGGCAGCCGTCATCTCCGTACGCACATTATTCCGACAAAGACCAGTGAATGCGGTGACCGATAGGGCGAGTACGGCAAGAGATTTATTACTGCCTGTTGCGAACAACACAGAGGCAATATTAGGGGTCGGGGATCACCAGATGCAACATTGGCGAGAGCACACGCTTAAACTCAGCTGGACGAGAAGACACTCAACCAGAGTCGCGCATCGGGAGCGCCAACGGGATATCGAGTTAACCAGAGCGACCACGCGAACACCGGGATGACCAGATCTCTCGAACACGCTACCCGATACCCGCGGAAGCGCCTCACAACATCCATAGATGATATCTAGCCACCGCAGCAGCGAAGGACGGACCGCGGAGCTTCGCCGAGGGATATCCGCAGACTTCACCTGAGGCAGTGGGAAGCACTTACTCTGCCCCAGTGAGCAGCCCGAGCAGCTGCCCGGCAGGGAGGGGGGGAGGGTGAACTGCACCAGCGCAGCAGACTAAAGACCGAGGCGCTACGTTGCCTGTTGAGGCAGACAGGTGTGCGGAAACCAGGATCTCTTTTCTGCGATGTCCATCCCGTTGTCCACGATAGCGGACTGTAGCAAGCAGGAGTGATGAAGAAAGGAAGCCGGGTGATATCGCGGGATATACTATTTGTCTAATTCTTTTGTTACTTTCCTGGTTATTTCCTAGGTGCCCATCCTACCTCTCTGGACAGAGTGTTTATGGAGAGGAGATTTAGTTTGATTGCGGCTGCATAATTGACAAATTGTTCCTATCCACCCCCGACTTCGTGGCGTCCGCAGGGACGGTGTAGGCGGTGTTCTTTCCTTCGTCCTTTCCTTTGTCCTACACGCTCGCTTTTCTCCTCCTGTCCTTTCTTTTGTAATTTCCTTGGTGCGCACCACATGTTCTCGGGACAGGCATGCGCGGTGGGCAAAAGGGGCGCTTGCAACGAGCCGCCACTGCGCGGACGGCGGACAGGAAACGGACTGTACATATCCTCGCCATGATCTACATAGGTCGCACGCGAGTAATGGATAAAAAAATAATAATTGACAACTTGAGACCGCTTTTACTCGGGGTGCGGTAAGATATATGATCGCGATATAACGATACCCAACGTATCGTATCCTGTGCTCCGCGTGATATTTATGCGTTCTGTGTTATATCCATTAGGAGTGAAACAATATAACTTGTGCTTTTTGTAGGCGGCTCGTGTAGCACGGCTATTAATCAGCCTCCCCCTCCGGCTCCTCCCACATCGCTAAAAACAGAGGTCATCCACACTCTGCTATGACACCCCCAAAGACCCACTTGCACTCTAAAGCCATGGAAAAAAACCAATGTTCTGACCCGCCGGTTCGTGCTTTCACCTTTGTCTACACGGGCTGGCTAGTCTACAACCATGCCAGCTAGTCGATGAACCGCGCTTTCTGCGGGCGGGAATAAGATACGCACTACTGGCTTCCAGCCCCCCGATAGCACATTGTGTGCATGTGACAACGCACAATCTCGGATCGTCCAGAACCAGCTTGTGCCCCAATGGCACTATAAAAGTTTAGTATAAGTGGAGTCGAAGCGGTTGGGGTTCCAGCTCCTGTCAACCAGGCAAGCCATCAAACCCGGCTGTATTCGCAGGTAGCTAAACAGCGATACGAGTCCTCATCGAGACTGAACAAGTTATGTTTATTCATACTCGCATGCGACCTATATAGATCATGGCGGCGTACATTTACCCAGTTTTCCTGTCCGCAGTCCGCGCGGAGGCGGCACGTTGCAAGCTCCCCTTCGCCCTCCGCGCAGGCCTGTCCCAAGAAGATAAGGTGCGCACCAAGGAAACCACAAAGGAAAGTAACAAGCCATCCCCTACCCCTCGTCTGCCGATGCCGTGGAGGACGGCGTGTGCAGGAACAGTGGCAGTTCCTCCCCGGCACCCAATCCTCCCGCAGCACCCAGCTCCTCTGCCTCCGCCTCCTGTTCCTCTTCCCGCTCCCGGCGCTGCCTGATCTCCCACTCTGACGCCTGACTGCCGGAGCCAACCTTTCCCAGAGGCGGCACCCTCACTCCCACGTCCGTAGAGGAGAAGAAATCCAGTACCGGCCGCCTGGACCTCCCGTCCGCCAGGAGGTCCTTGATCTTCCACCGGACCTTCCACCTCCCGGTCTCCTTCCTCACCTCCGCCCACAGGATCTTCTGCTGCGGCTTCCACTCCGGGCACACCTTGAAGTGGAGTTCCCGGATCTGGGTCGGGTACCGGCACCACCAGCATCGAGACTGAACACGTGTGTAAACGCGCTATTGAACCACGGGCGTCGCGCTGGCACAACAATCTCTGTTGCTTATTTAACTCCAGGTCCACCATGAAACGCATTGAGCCGCAAGATTTATCTCTTCTCCAACTTACCGCACCAACCCACTGCAACCGCGGCCCAACCATCACACCCCGGACGAAACTCAACGCCAGAAAACGCCAAGACTTCCGACCGACACACCAAAATCGCGCGACCGATAAGACTTCACGGACCCCACGATGTCCGGCGGAGCGACGCAACCGAGCGAGG
>Ga0307516_10008380_pt1 | contig 11715 bp, 12 predicted proteins | sample 19_EM_MG_FD_203310 | JGI IMG/M metagenome (GOLD analysis project Ga0307516, IMG submission 203310) | Populus trichocarpa ectomycorrhiza microbial communities from riparian zone in the Pacific Northwest, United States - 19_EM | ecosystem: Host-associated > Plants > Roots > Unclassified | place...
CGACGACGAGTATCTAGGACGAGGTGAAAGGAGAAGAAAAAAGGGGTCTAGGAGCGATGAGGACGCCGAACCTTGCGCAAGCGCAAGTGTTGGTAATGGCTTGGCGCTTTGCATTGACATCATACATACCGTGTCCTACTCGCTATCTATCGTTCTCGCTGCCAGCAATCTCATTGACATCGTACTCCTCACCTCGTATTGTACCACTCCCACCCACTGTTCCTTTCACTCGGAGAGCTGTGCAAACGATGCCACAAAGCTCACCATCGTGCTCGCCGTCTCCTACTAGCTATCGTCCTAGCCGCCGGCACCCTCATTGACATCGACTCATCACTGTGTATTTTACAACTTCCCGGTGTCTCTGTCACTCTGAGAGCTGTGCTAACCATGCCATTAAGCTCGCTGTCACGGTGCGTGCCAGCTAGGCCTTGACCCTTGGCGCCGTCTGGAATTCGGGAGGAAGGAGTGTGGAGTGATGCCAAGCAGGAGGATGGAATGTGGAGTGAGGCCGAGCGGGCGATGGATATCCTTAAAAGGAGCCATTGCCCACCTCTTTCTTTCTTTCCTTCTTCCCTTTCCTTCCTCACGCAACAACTTGTTCCCTGAGTTCCTTAAATAGAAGAATCACACTATCTTTCCCACAACCCTTCTCCGCTCCGCTGTGTGCCGTCGACTCGCCGCCACCCTTGTCCTGTCCCCGCTACGCGCTGCCTGCTCGCCGCTGCCCTTGTCCAGTCTTTGCTGCGCGCTGTCCGCTCACCGCCGCCCTTGTCCTGTCCCCGCTGCGCGCCACCCGCTCGCCGCCGCCCTTGTCCTGTCCCCGCTGCGCGCCGCCCGCTCGCCACCCACTCGCCGCCGCCCTTGTCCTGTCTCCGCTGCGTGCTGTCCGTTTGCCGCCGCCCTTGTCCTGTCCCTGCTGTACGCCGTCCGCTCGCCGCTGTCCCTGTCCTTGTCCTGTCTGCTACCGGGAGCCCACCTGACTCTGCGCTGTTTCACTTTGTTGCGTCACCACCAGCTCTCCCAGTGGCAGAACCCCCAAACTGCCCCCAGAACCCCTCGTCATGGCCGAAGAAATACCGCAGCCGACACAGGTGATCTGCCTCGAGATCTCCGCCAACCTCCACGAGAAGCTGCGTTTCATTTCGAACAGCAGTGCATTCTCGGAAAATGCGACCCTCCCCTCTGCTTTTGCCAATGTCAAGCAGCTAGTCAAGGAAATCCTTGATGCACCAGCTGCGTACCCAGACTGGCGTGTTGACGACCTGGAAGAACACTTGGCTTCGTCCAGACGCATTGCAAACCGACTTGGCTCCGCCGATGTGCCCAGCCGCAGTCGGGGAGCCAAGATCTCTGACCCCACCGTTCACGAAGGCAACCGCGACACCCTTGAGGGGTTCGTTGCCCAGCTCCGCCTTAAACTCTTCAGTGACCCCACTCGCTTCCCGACCCCCGCTATTCGAATGGCATACACCTTCAACAGGCTGCAGGGTCGAGCGCAGGCCCAAGTTCTCCCCTTCATTAAGGGAGAGACCATTGAGTTGAAGGACGCAGAAGATATCATCTGCATCCTCCAGAATGCCTTCGGCGACCCCGACCCTGTCGCCACTGCTTGCGCCAAACTTGCCAACCTCAAGCAAGGAAAGAAAGAGTTCAACACATATTTCGCCGAATTTCAGATGCTTGTCTCCAAGCTCAACTGGAACGAAGACGCAAAGTTGGATGCCTTGCGTGAGGGAATGTCCCATAACCTACGCCGACTGCTATTGGGAAGAACCAAGAAGCTGACCTTCGACGAGCTGGTGGTACTGTGTCAGGAAACGGATACCGAGTCACGCGCTATCCATCTCAGCGAAGGTCGATCCTACCACCAGCGCAATTCCCAAGGCCACACACACCCACGAGCCCCAGCCACCACCACGATTCGCAACCCACCGCAGAATGGTACCGGACAGGCCCCACACCCCGACGCTATGGACCTCAGCGCGACTGGAGGTAGAGGAAAAAACCCAGAAGAAGAACGGGCTGCGAGGCTGCGTGAGGGGCGCTACCTTTACTGTGGAGGAGTCGGGCACATGGCTCGCCACTGCCCTAACAAAACTAAGAACCCTTTCCGTGCTGCTTCCGCTCACATGGAGGGAAACCCGAATCCGAACACGTTTGTGAACCCGAACACGAACATGTTTGCGAACCCTTTCAGTGGTGCTGGTGGAGGTGGAAATAAGGGTGGTGGTGGGACCGGGGGCCAAGACCAGCCGGGAAATCCTTAGACCAACAGCTGCATGATGGCACTGTTGTTGGTTGCACTCAAAAGAAGTCCTTGTCTGTGTTTCGTTTGTCTAGCTTGTCAGTCAGTGAGAAAGTAATGGAAGGAAAACATCTTGTTGTGCTATGCAATATCTCCTTCGGCAACAGGACTGTTGCCACCCACGCCCTTATCGACTGCGGAGCTACGGGAATCGCTTTTGTAGACGAAGATTTCGCACGCCATCACCAACTCCCACTTACATCCCTTCAGTATCCAAGAAGCCTTGAGGTCATCGACAGCCGCCCAATATCCTCCGGCGACATTACGCATGTTGCCAACACACACCTCGCAATACTCGAACGTCAAGAAACCTTGCCAATGTTCGTAACTAAGCTCGGCCACTACCTGGTTGTGCTCAGCATTCCATGGTTGGAGCTCCACGATGTTGCCATTCGTTTTAGCTCCCGGACCTTGACCTCCGGATCGCAATACTGCACCTCGCACTGCAATCGGGCACCAACCGTGGTTAACGCCCATTCTCTCACCTCAAAAATAGCTCATGAGGAGCCAGTGGTAAGCGCGAGTGCCGGCGAAGTCGAGGCCCGGTCATTTACATCTCCCAAATCATTTTTTCAGAACCAAGTTAACCATGGCAAGGACTACAATTTGAGAATGGGCGCCCGATCGCCGAACTGGCACGCCAGACTGAAGGAAAGGAGTGTTTTTTCGAAATCGAGTGTTTTCTACGAAACCAGCACCGGGCTGGAAACGAGCATTTTTTCAGATTCGAGCATTTTCCACGAAACGAGCGCCGCGCCGAAAACCAGCACCGGATCGACATTCCCGGTGCCGGACAGACCGGCGTTTCCGATGACAGAGCATCCGATTCAGATTTCAGCTATCGGTGGACATCCGTTCCGACGTTTGGTGTATAAGCAAAAATTGACGATTTTTTCGACTTCCCTGTATGAGATCAATCAAGCGCTCGATGTGGACGAGCAAGCAAAGAAACCGAAGGAGCTGGATCTGAAGGATTATGTACCAGTGGAATACCACGAGTTCCTACCACTCTTTTCAGAAACTTTGGGAAAGAATCTACCACCCCACCGGCCTTATGATCACAAGATTCCCTTGCAAGAGGGATTCACGCCTGCCTTCAGCCCGCTATATTCGATGTCCAGAACCGAGTTGCAGACGTTAAAGGAATGGTTAGAGGAGAATTTGAGCAAGGGATTCATTAGGGCTTCGTCCTCCCCTACGGCCTCCCCAATCCTTTTTGTCAAAAAGACCGACGGCAGCCTACGGTTGTGTGTCGATTACCATGGGCTGAATGCAGGAACTATCAAGAATCGTTACCCACTGCCGTTGCTGCAAGAAACATTGATGTGGTTGTCAAAGGCCAAATACTTCATGGCTCTGGACATTCGCGGTGCATACAACTTGGTACAAATGGCAGAAGGCGAAGAATGGAAGATGGCATTCCGGACGCGCTACGGGTTATTCGAATCATTGGTTATGCCATTCGGATTGACGAATGCACCGTCCGATTTCCAGGCGCTCATAAACGATGTACTCCGTGCCTACCTCGACGACTTCTGTACCGTATTCCTCAATGACATCTTCATATACAGCAATACCTTAAAGGAGCACAAGGAACAGGTGTATAAGGTGTTGAAAGCTTTGTCGCAGGCAGGACTACACCTGAAGCCGGAGAAATGTCATTTTCACAAGCAGGAGGTGAAATATCTGGGCTTCATCACCACCACCAAGGGAATCCGGATGGATCCGGAGAAGGTGTCCTGCATCTTGGGTTGGGAAACCCCAAAAAATGTTACAGATGTCCAATGCTTCCTCGGGTTCGCCAACTTCTACAGGAGGTTTATTAATGTTTCTCAAAGGTGGTGACGCCGTTGACCAGAATGACGAAAAAGGAGGGAGGCAAGTACGTTCCATTTGTGTGGGGACCGGAGCAGCAGGCAGCCTTCAACCTTCTCAAGAAGGCGTTCACGTCGTCCCCTATCCTCCGCCACTTCGACTACGACCGAGAAATAATAGTTGAAACCGACGCTTTGGACTACATCTTGGCCGGCATCCTCTCCCAGTACGATGACGAAGGTATCTTGCACCCAGTGGCCTTTTACTCGAAAAAACACAGTCCTGCGGAATGCAATTATGAAATCTACGATAAGGAACTCCTTGCAATCGTCCGCGCATTCGAGGAATGGAGGCCTCACTTGGAGGGTTCGCACCACCCAATCCAGGTTTTGAGCAACCATAAGAACCTGGAATACTTCATGAGCACGAACCTGTTAAACCGTCAACAGGCCCGATGGTCTGAATTCCTTTTCCGTTTTGACTTCAGGATCACGTACCGGCCAGGAAAAGCAGGAGGGAAGCCGGATGCCTTGACTCGGAGATCAGGAGATCTTCCTAAGGAGGGGGATGAAAGACTGATAACCAACCGTCATGCTGTTTTGAAACCTTGGAATCAGATCGACATTCTGGAAGCTGTGCGAATCGACGTCCGACGGATCAAGGTTCCGGACGTCAGACGGATCAACGTTCTGGATGACGCCGGACAGCCGGACGCGCTGGATGTCGTCAAGAGCTTGAGGTTGATGGCTAATGACGTGGCGGACGCCAGACAGCCGGCCGATGGACAGATCGACGTTCCAGTTGCCGAACCGCCAGACGCCGGACAGCCGGACACTGGAAGGATATCCACCTTGCTCGCTGAACCCTATCAAGCAGACCCGTTCCCAGCGCGGATACTGGGGCTGCTCAGGAACGGTACCCGCCAATGTAAGGAGATATCACTAGCGGAATGCAAGGAAAAGGATGGTTGGCTACTCTACAGGGATTGTGTCTATGTGCCGGACCACCCACCCCTTAGGCTGCAACTGCTACAGGACTATCATAACCCACCGGCTATGGGTCACCCGGGACGCGCCAAAACCCTGGAACTGCTCACGAGGAAGTACTTCAGGCCATCAATGAGGAAGGATGTCGACCGATTCGTACAAAACTGCCATGTCTGCTGCCGAACGAAGTCCACACGACATGCGCCATATGGAGTCCTGAGACCATTGTCAGTACCGGATCGGCCATGGCAACACGTATCCGTTGACTTCGTAACTGGCCTACTGCGGTCCAAGGGTTATGACACTATCTGTGTGGTGGTGGATCGCCTGACCAAGCAGAGGAACCTCATTCCCTGCACGATGACGATTACGGCTGAGAAACTGGGCGTTCACTTCTGCGACTGAGTCTTCCGCTACCACGGCCTACCGGAGACTATTGTGTCAGACAGAGGACCGCAATTCGCATCTCGCTTTTGGAAGCACCTCTGTTCGTGTCTGAAAATTGACGCACGATCTTGACAGCATTCCACCCACAAACAGACGGACAGACTGAGCGAGTGAATGCAGTGGTGGAGCAACACCTCTGGGCATACGTCACATACCTCCAAGGCGATTGGGCGGATTATCTCTTTCTGGCAGAATTCACAGGCAACAACCATGTATCAGACACCACGACCTTGTCGCCGTTCGTCGCCAATTGCGGTTTCCACCCCCATTACGACTTGGAGCTGGACATTCGAGTGGATGCTAAGGAAGAGAGGGAGGCACAAACCGCAGCAGAACGATTGGAACTTATTCGCGAAGTAGCCCGAACTGAGATGCGATACGCCCAGCTACGACAGGCAGAGGGGGCAGACACCCACAGGACTCACGCACCAGCCTTCCGACCCGGTGACCTCGTGTGGGTGGACGGCTGAAACTGGAGAACGGCACGTCCAAGTCAAAAACTGGAAAACAAGCACCATGGACCCTACCGCGTTGTCCTCACCATCGGAACGCACGCCTACCAGTTGGACATACCAGCAACCATACAAAAACACCGAACTTTCCCAGTATCACTATTACATGCTGCTGCTGACGACCCACTCCCTGGCCAGGTGGTTCCACCACCCCTACCGGTAATCGTCGAGGGCGAAGAAGAGTGGGAGGTAGAAGAGATTCTGGACAGTAGGAGGATGAGAGGACAGTTGCAGTATTTGGTTAAGTGGAGGGGGTTTGCGGACCCAACATGGGAACGCGAGGAAAACCTTGTCGAGGTGGAAGCGGTGGAGATTTACCACGGACACTACCCTGAGTGGCCGGCACCTGTACAGGCTGCCCTCGTGGGAACTCGGGCGTAAGGGGGGGCTACTGTCACGGCGCATGCCAGCTAGGCCTCAACCCTTGACGCCGTCTGGAATGCAGGAGGAAGGAGTGTGGAGTGACGCCGAGTGGGCGACGGATATCCTTAAAAGGAGCCATCACCCACCTCTTTCTTTCTTTCCTTCTTTCCTTTCCTTCCTCACGCAACAACTTGTTCCCTGAGTTCCTTAAATAGAAGAATCACACTTTCTTTCCCACAACCCTGCTCCGCTCCGCTACGTACCATCGGCTCGCCGCTGCCCTTGTCCTGTCCCCGCTGCGCGCCGCCTGCTCGCCGCTACCATTGTCCAGTCTCCGCTGCGCGCCGTCCGCTCGCCGCCGCCCTTGTCCTGTCCCCGCTACGCGCCGCCCGCTCGCCGCCGCCCTTGTCCTGTCTCCGCTGCGCGCCGTCCGCTCGCCGCCGCCCTTGTCCTGTCCCCGCTGCGCACTGCCCGCTCGCCGCCGCCCTTGTCCTGTCCCTGCTGTGCGCCGCCCGCTCACCGACCCCCTTGTCCTGTCTCCGCTGCGTGCTGTCCACTCGCTGCCGCCCTTGTCCTGTCCCTGCTGTGCGCTGTCCGCTCGCCGCTGTCCCTGTCCTCGTCCTGTCTGCTACTGGGAGCCCGCCTGACTCTGCGCCGTCACACTCGCCATCATACTTGCCACGTCCTACTCACTATCGTCCTCGCTGCCTCTTACTCGCTATCGTCCTCGCCACGTCCTACTTGCTCCCTTACTCGTCACGTCTTACTCGCTGTGATACTCGACACGTCCTACTGGCTATCGTCCACGCCGCCGGCGTCCTCGTTGCCATCCTCCTCACAGTCGTCGTGCTCATCGTGTCGTGCTCATCGCGTCGTGCTCACCACGTCGGGCTCATTTTGTCATGTCGTATTTGCCAACTTTCCTTTGTTTCCGACACTCAGAGCAAGGCTACACGCATCAAAAACAGTGGCGATGGATGTGACACTAGGTGCTTGTGCTGGAAACGCGAAGTGTGGTAGCAGCATATATAGATGTACATTAGATATAAAGAATAGAACTGGACTGAGTCACTATGCCTAGAACGCGCTGTGTGTTTGTGAATGCGACGCGAGTATTTGCTGCGATGTTCCATGCCTTGACAGCCAGCGTAACCACGGTGCCATGACACGCATCGTTCAGATGCCATTTGCCCTGACACGGCTGCGTCTGGAAGGAAAATGCCCTGACACGGCTGCATCCAGAAGGAAAATACCCTGACACGGCTACATCCAGAAGTAAAATGCCCTGACACCGTGCGTCCAGAAGGAAAATGCCCTGACACCGTGTGTCTAGAACGAAAACGCCCTGCCACGCTCGGTCCGGTAAGAAGATGTCATGGCAAGCTGCATCTGGATGCATAGTGCCGTGGCGAGCAGCGTCCGAATTCACATTGCCTGTGCGTTTTGCGTTGGAAGCAGTATGTGCGCTGCCAGAGTGCATCCAGAGCGTCCCGAGCGCCTGGTACGTCAGGACGCAGCCTGTGCGTCTGGACGCCCATTTTTTTTCCTGATGGACCTCATATTTCCCCAGGTGTTAGTCTTCCGGACTATGCTGGTTTCCTATCGAGGTCCTAGCTGGGATGAGACGTGGCTCTTCTGGAGCCCGTCACCCTTCTAGTTTGCCACTGGCCTCGCTCTGGAGTTATTCCTACGTCCATCCTTTCGGCCGTAGGGTCCTAACTCCGGGTCTTATCTCCCATCTAGACTCTCTCAGACCTGTCTTGCGACATGAGCCCCGCTTATGGCGTGCGACTTGCAGGAAGCTAGTTTTCCACTTATTTCGTTCTCGTATGCAGCAGCTACAAGAGTCAGTAGTGCACTGGGTCTACCCTGCTGCGAGGATGTAGTGGTATTGGACAGTTTGTGCCCTAGTATGCCACCCTAGCCAAAGCTTACACAGAGGTTACCATTTTTGCCTTCCGTCCTCTGGCCAAACTGTTTTTCCGAGGCCCTGAGATTCCGTCAGGGATCCCTAGTCACGTGACTTACCGTTCGCTACCTTTCTCCTTCTACCTTTATTCCCGTTATTACGCTCAGGTGTAACATTACCATTCTGTTGGCTCGTGGAGAAGAAGCCAGCATGAAGTCGCTAATGGATTTGGTATTTGAAGCCGCACGTGAATGGAAAGGGCCTAACGATCGTGGGTTTAACCCACTAAGCTTTCCCAAGACTCTCATATTCGTCGACGATCGCGGAAAATGCTGCTCCATAGTCACCCAGTTACAAGGGTTGTTTCCACTCTGGTGTCAGTCAGAATCATGCAACTGGGAAGGGGAAATCATCCGAGAGTATCATAGCGCCTTAAGTAGCAAAGGACTACACCAGACACTATTGTTATTCTGAAAAGGTGTTTGCCGATATTTCGTTTGTACTGAAGCGGTTGGAATGGGGCTTGATATCCCTGATAATGAACGCATCATCCAATGGAAACTCTCCAAATATTTAACGATGAACTGCTGGTGGCAATGTGCAGGTCGTGCAGGCCGAGATCCGAATATTTGGGCTATAGCAGTCCTGTTTTACGAGCCACAGTACCAACTGCCAGAAGGCTCACCACTCAGTGGCAGTCGCGATGTGGAATCAGAATTCGTGAAAGTCAAGCAACATATGAGCACGCAGGCCACAGCAGCTGATTCTCCAAGAAGCAAAAAAGATCGTGAAAGTCATATGTTGTGGTATGTCAACTCTCAAGGTTGCATACGACATGTGGTGATGGATTACTACCAGTCTTGTGCAGATCCTCGGAATCTATTGAAAGATGGACAACCTTGCTGTGATCGCTGCTTTCGGAAATCAGGTATCGATCCTACCAGCTGGCTCGACCATCCAATAGTGCACCCTACGCCTTTCAGAAATGTCTACGGTGAGTATAGAGAGGTCAAGGAAGCCAACAACGGCACTGTTGAGAACCTTGTACTTCCTCCCAAGATGTCAGCCGACTCAGTTCTCAGGATCGGTCTTGTAGTATGTCTAGCTTTGGAGTGTCACAGAAACAGCTGGGTATACAGTCGAAATGACCTCCTGGACGAGAAGCATTTTTTGCCTGATACGTGGATAGATCTAGCAGCTTCGAAAGCTCTAAGCATCTGAAGTGTCGAGCATTTGAAAAATCTTTCTCGGAAACTCCCGCTTGGCCAATGCACTGCCATCGGCGATGGGCTATTGCAAGTTTTGACAGTTATTCAGGACACTGTTTCCAAAGCTGATATGCCTCAATATTGTACTCGGATATCAGGTGCAGCATATGCTATTCTACCAGAGAATCCATTGTACGATGCCAATCAGATCATGAGCGCACCCCCCACCATCTCCAAGAAAATGAAAGCTGTGAATGATGAGTTGCGAGAATCGGACCTTGAGCTATGGGCAAAGAAAGAGAAGAGCCGTATGATACGAACTGAGGCCCTACGGTAATCGCAGTCTCAGAGCAAGGCAACACGGACCCGTAACCAACAGAGTGAAGGAAGATTACAGTACTCCAATAGCATGTTAGGCATGGCACAAAACTGCCAGCCAGCCAAACATCTGTATACCTCTGATCTGACACTCCTGGTCAAGCATAATGAACCCCCAGTTGGCCTGATACCCGAAGTGCCAAAGCGAAAACGAGGCCGCCCATTGGGCTCTAAGAACAAACCAAAGAAGGTGGACTAGGAAGTATTTCTATGGTAGTTAACTACTTAGATGCGAATGGACTTTTTCCAAATTTCCTAGCTCTCTTCTCATCAACAAAATACTATCACCCCTCAGAGATTATTATTTTTTTCACATTGGGCTTTCAGAATTGTGGTGAGAAGGCTTTGACAAAATTCTCAGAAGGGTTTCGGGTACTGATTTCTGAGTCGGGGTGTCGCCTGGAGTTCGGAGATTTGGAGGGTCAAACTTTTCGTTCCAGACCCCTAGTAAAAGTACTTAATTAATTATTACAGAGCACGAGCAAAGTGATAGTTGATGACGGGCTTGGCAAAGGGTCACGCGAGACTACCTGACTGATACCTACCCGTGCTTTGTGACCCTATTTGTTGATTCTTTGACTCCGGTGCCGATTCGGACCCCAGTCTGACAGTATCGGTATATGGCGTTAATACACTGTACCGGACTATCCAATCACTCGCCGTATCCCTGCCAGCACTGCCACTCTATTCATCACTATTTCCAACAGATTGTGAGCCCGGCCCAGCACCATAAATAACCTTGATTCCTACTCTACTATATGGATCCTCATCCATTGACTGCATGATCGTCATATCCACCGTTCCTATTCCAACCCACCAAACCTGCATAGCACGTCGGGTGTGCATATCCCTTCCACACCATCTACATCACGGCAATGGCAAGAGCAATAGCGGCAGCCGCACCGTATACCGGAGCTGTGGTACACTCTCAAGGATGTGATTGCTGTGCGCGCTTGCTAATGCGGGAGCTGCTGTGGCTCCCCCATTCCAGAGCAGTCGTGGGTGCCTTACTATGTACGCTCAATGCTGACAATAGACAGATTTTCATATGGATCGGCCTCGGAATTGGCCTGGTATCCAGGGGAAGCTTCCGGTGAAGCATGTGGCGGGTGGTTAAACAGGTTTTCTTTTCCTCTCCTTACTTACCTTGGTGGATGCACTCTTTCTCCTATGTCCGTGACTTTCCCATGCGGTTTTTTTTCATGGTTATGAGTTTTAACGAGGCATCCAAGGATACTGGGGTTCAACGTTTTCTCCTCTGCTGCTGTTTGTTGCTATAGAAATAATGTTCCGCCTACGACCGTGTATCTTTAATCCAATCCACTACGTTCATCTCTATCGATCCCTATATCAGCAAGGGGCACACGTAGTGGACGCAAGGAGAGAAGGATCAGAAAAGTTGAGAAAAAAATCACGAGGTCTGAGCGCAAATGGCGGACAATGAGCGCTCCCAGCGCTGTACCCAGTGGGGGAATTCAGGACACAACAGCACCACTTGCGATGAAGTCCTGTCAGCTTCCAATTGTATACCCTGTATAATAGAGGGCAGTTTCAAATGGATTGATTCACTCCGGTCTACTGCTGTTTATTTCATTATTGTAACCGCATTGAATAGAGGTACCGTCAATGCTAACCCTGTCCAGACAGAAAACTATGCCATTTTAAACGTTTGCCGTTAAATTATACGTCACCATGGGGAGCACTGGGAATAACTAGGTATTTTGAGGGGAGCATTGTGGCCGAAGGGCGGCGGGAATCGAACCGGCCCCCGGGCTCGAGTAATTTTATTTTT
>Ga0307516_10008382_pt1 | contig 11714 bp, 11 predicted proteins | sample 19_EM_MG_FD_203310 | JGI IMG/M metagenome (GOLD analysis project Ga0307516, IMG submission 203310) | Populus trichocarpa ectomycorrhiza microbial communities from riparian zone in the Pacific Northwest, United States - 19_EM | ecosystem: Host-associated > Plants > Roots > Unclassified | place...
AGCAGGATCATATCCCATTGGAGGATATCTGGACTATATTCTATTGGTTGATAAGCCTAAGCTAGAATAGTATATATAGAGTAGCACAGAAGCCTGTAACTCTAGTTGTATTCTCTTGGAATCCCCACCTAACCAGTGTGTGACTCTAATGTCAATACTATCTCATTCCACTCCTACACCTGTACTACTTTTGCTATCAAATATACTTGGTCAAGCTCTGTGGTGCTCTGTGAGCCTGAGAAGAGTTGTAACAGATTCTCTGTTACATTTTTTTGAGCTATCCAGTTGTTGGGAGCAATCCCTCAACCCTCAAGCACTCAAGCCTTAATTGGAGTTTGAGGACAGCTGCACCAGCTGTTCTCCTCAAGATTGTCTCGAAAACCTCAAGCTATACTATTATGAGGACTGCTCTATGCCTTCTAGGCTACGAGATATACGAGAGGTGACGAGAACTGAGGTTCTCGCCACGAAATCGAGTCGTGACGTGGCACGCGACACGACGTGTCGAGACCATTACCCTGTTCCTGAACAGTCCTTTAACTGTTCGAGAGGCTCTATGTCTATTCTACATGAGCATGAGCCGACGAACGCACGCGTTTGTGAGCTCCAGGAGCCAGTACAAACCCATATGCCAAAACTACACTATGCCGACATCGTTCAGCCTATATCTACAATGTTTCCGAGAGTGAATCTCGAGAAATTTATGGCTGCAGAAGCCGAAATGTGGAGGTCAATAGACCTCCCCACTGATGCTCTTCGACAAGTGAGCCGACTGGCTCATAAGTCCACAATACAGACTCTAGTCGATGAGGGTAAGGACCTTTCAACTAGGCTGTATACAGCAACATTCACTTCGTTCATGGAGGATATGCTCCAGCACACAAGAAAGGGTGTCATGACTGCGTCGGATTGGATCCAGACAGCAGAGTCACCCTCCTCGTATGCTAGCAGCATGAGCAGTATTGCTTGTTCACGGAAACAAGAGGTTGTGGTGTCCACAACAACCTCAAAATCATTGCGAGACGAGAAATCTCGCCCGCAATCAATCAGACATGCTAACGACGAAGGACATCCTCGCCGTTCAGTAGAAGAGGTTCGTCACGGTGTAGAAACCACGACGAAATATAAAAAATTTGAGGGGGAGGAGCCTCCCCCTCGTTCTGCAAGTCGTCGTGAGAGGCAGGAGGCAGGGGGTTGTCGGGAGTCAACAACAACCTCTATAATGAGAAAGGTGGATTACGAACATTGTCTTCATCCAATAGTGGAATGTCGTGAGGTGAAACCCACGACGAAACCTCAAAAATTTGAGGGGGAGGTGTTGCTCCCTCTCAACAGATTGAGTCGTCGTTCTGAAACGATGGCAGCACAACATGTGGATGAGAGACCTCATCCACATCTATTCGAGAATATTCCGAAGACGGACGAGAGCAAGCCTCGCCGTCAAACAGAATTGATTCATGGTTTCGAAACCACGAAAGAACATATAAATTCAGGGGGTGGGAGGCTCCCCCTCCTATCGAATCAAGTCGTCGAGAATCGACGATCGATGAGAAGGATGAGACACCTCACCCTTCACAAATACAGAAGTCCACGCAAGCAGACCGCTCGACGTGGTGGAGATCAGGATGGCGTCCCGCCGTCCAAGGCCTATGTCCCCCATCACTCCGTCATTCAACGGAGCGACGACAACAGTCGTCGCACCAATACGACGCACACAAGAGTGCACGTCAAATTGAGAACGACGAGCATCGTCGTTCTCCTTCAAATAAACAGGGTGGATGGGAAACCCACCATCAAAGAAATAAGGGACGACGACTGAAACGTCGTCGTCGTCGTCGTGGACAAAAGGTCCAAGAGGAACGTCGAGAAGACATTCTTCATGTTGAAGGAGCGGTTCGTCGTGTCGACGAACGCCTCATTGCGAAAGCAGGAGAGACCGTCGTTCTACAACGACCGTCGAAAGGGCGGAAGCACGTGCTATGCCAAGCCTGTGCAAAAATCATAACAGACCTTGCTCGAAAGCAAGGTCAAAAGAAAGAAAATAGTGGACGACCTATCGTCATCCACCTAATGAGAAAACCAAGACAGCATCGCAAGAAGCGAGCGCCGGTCAAGAACAGCTTGCAGGACATGTCCTGCAAGCAATGAGCACCCCGCCGTGAGGCAGGGGCATGTGCCGGAGACAATGTATCGTCTCCGGGTTTCGGATGAGGATGTCGTCGTCGTCATCCTCGTGTCGTGGTGTAGTAGACGACTATGGGAACGACGAGGGAACTCGTCGTTCAATGATAATAAATATGGACGGCGTTATGCAACGCCGTCGATCCTCGTTCAAACGAGGAGGGGAGGGGACGTACTTCACTCCAAAACCCTGCCCTTGAGTACATCCATGAGACGGACGACAATCGTCCGTATCCGAAAAGGCGACATTGACACATGGTCGTCCTGGCTGTCTCGAAGCCACGCCGACAGATAAGGGACCGTCGTTTGGTCATGTTCATAAGAACCGTTGCCGTCGAACGGCACAGGAAACCTGCAGAAATGACGAATCATCGTCGTTTCATTTCAGAAGAGTGAGGGACGAACCTTTCGTCCCCCAATGATCACCAACCGTCTCCTTTCCGTCGTCGTCTTGACGCCGCCGTGAGGAGGAAGAGCCGAGCTGTACAGCTCAGCTTTGATCGTTAAGCAAGGGACCGAACGAGACATCTCGTTTTCGGTCGTCGATTCAGAATGTGAGGGGACGAATCTTCGTCCCCCCAATGTTTCCCAATCATCGGATGTGTTGTCAACACATCCTAATCGCCCAAACGGACGATCCCCGCCCGTTTCCCCATAGACGCCGAATCTGTCGTCGTCTTGATGCCACCACGAGGGGGAAGAATCGAGCTGTAGAGCCCGGTTCCGAATCTTCTATATGGACGCCGTCATGGGCGACGACATCCTCGGATGGCAGCATAGGTGTCGGGGGAATATACCTGGGGAAACGACGAGATAACCTCGTCGCTCCCAAATTGATTGGAGAGTTAGAAAGACGGCGTTATACAACACCGTCCTAGTTTGAAAGGAACGAGAGTGTGGTACACACCTTCGTCATTCCGAATCAGCGCGGACGAGATACGTTCTAGCCGCCTGGTCTGTCGTCGTCGTCTTGACGCCGCCAAGGGGGAGCAACGAGCTATACAGCTCAGTTCCCATCGTCCAGTAAAGGACCGAACGAGGAAGCTCGTTCGGTTGCCGTTTAGAATGATCCTTGGTTGTGAAACCACGGTCAGTATTCCAGACGACGGCATGGACGGCCGTCGTCGATTCCGAATGAGTGGGGACGAACCTTCGTCCCCCCAACGTCCCCCATACGGTCCGTGTGCGTCTCAGCACGTTCCATCCCACTAAACAGACGGTTTCCGTCCGTTTATACCTCGCCGCTCATCCCCCGGTTGTCGTTCTTGCAGCCGTCGCGATCGAGTCGAAACGGATCGAGGAGCAACGAATTTCGCTGCTCCGAACAGTCTGTGACCGAGGAATGGATCCTCGGCCCATAAATGGGCACCAACGCGAGGCGTTGGTGCATAAAACCCAGTCGACGGGCGAAGATCGCACCGTCGATGGTATATGGTGGTGGTAGACACCACGAGAACTGATTTTCGATGACTTGTCACCGATAAACGCACATGACACGTGACACGTCCAGAACGCGCGTGTCTCGCGCATTCTCCATAACCACCACACCGTTTCGCACACGGGCTGCCCCAGATGCAACCCGGCACATACGCCTTTGCTATGGGTGCTGTAGGGGGAATCCCTCAGCTCTGCGGCCTGCAGCGATGGTGATTTTGTTGGCTGGAGAAGTTGAACTGAGTTCTCAAATAGTGTTGATTAATGGCCAATTTCGTCCTTGACGAGGGCTAGCGGGCTGCCCCAGGTACAACCTTGCACATATGCTCTTGTGCTGGGTACCATAGGACAAACTCCTCGGTTTTGTGGCCTGCTGTAATGGTGAATTTTCAGCTGAGAAACTCAGTTGTTCTGAATTTTGTAACATGATTATGTTGCAATATGCCCTCAATTTTTGGACTGGGGCCTCTCCTTTTCTTTTCGAGGGGGGGGGAGGACCACTATGGAACCCGGAACCAAATTTTGAAAGGGCGAGTGGAGGGGATATACCTATCCCAGTGATAACATCACTACTCCACTATATATAACATACATTACCATGCAAGTACAACAAGCTCACATAAAAATTCTTGGAAACATTTCTCGAGATGAAATCAACATGGGAAGGATTATTCCCATCCATCAATAATTTCGGGATTTGATTCTGGTTCTTCTCACGGCCTTGGCTTCTTAAGTTCAACCACCATGCCAATGCCTCAGCCACTCACCACACTCATAAAATGGGCTGCCAGCCGTCCGGATCACTGCAACCATACATGATTAGAGTGGCCAATCCAAGACGGACTTCTCCACCTCCCAGACAGAGTTGATCCACAAGATCTGTCACTCACTCCTATGCCCACTCTCACTCTAGTGGCCAGCACGATTGACAATTTGGATTGAGCAGATCTGCTCCCCAGGGATCTTTTGTGGATTGTGGACCAATCCAGCTTGATTCTTCTGCTTTTTCTGAGACAGCAACTGGATACTATCCACTGCTTCCTCCTCTTCCCCTCAACATTGCGCACTCTGCTATGTCTGGAGTAGTGACTGGATATCATCCATCAGCAAATCACCAGTGGAGTACCTAAGCTACATAGTGCTACATAGCACTATGTAGCTCCTGTAGCTCCTGTAGTGAACCGGTGGTTTGCTGATGTCCACCACTTCCACTCCCTCCTCATATCAACTTCATGCAACTCCAGGACAACGATGAATCTCTGGCTGAGGCCACTGTCAGGCTCTGGAACCTTATAGAGGTGTTTCACTGCATGCTTCGACGGGACTTGCTTCAAGACATTGCCTTATGTGATTTCTAGAGAGCTCTTCTTGAAGGGCTTTCTATTTTTGCGAATTCAGGCCTTTTGGACCGCTCTCTCAATATCGATCCATCTGGCTTTGAGAGGCATTTTGCCTTTTTGCATTTACAGGATGCCCTTGCTTGTTTCTCTCTGCTGGATGTGTTCCCATCCATTCCAATTCAATGCCTACTATTTTGCACCAATCCCAACTGTGCATACTGTACTTGAGATGAACATTTTATTTTATCTCATCTATATGATTACTTTCATCTTTTTTCTTCTAGATATGTGTTAGATTGCTGGGAGCAATCCCAAAGGGGGATATGTAATGGATACTTTCTAGATACATAGGGGGTCATATTTTATACATATTGGATAGTGTGATGTCATGTCATGGATCCTCTCTTTCACTCACACCTGTACTACTTTTGCAACCAAATATACCTGGTCAAGCTCTGTGGTGCTCTGTGAGCCTGAAAGGAGTTGTAACAGATTCTCTGTTACAAGAGAATTGAATGTCATGGGGCTATACCTGTTTTTCTTATACAAATAGATATGCTATAATTACTATTGACTATCCACTATATTTGTAGCCTTCTCCTATGTCCTATATATATCCTATACTGTATATCCTCTTCTTGCCATGTTTTGTAAGAATATTGTTCATTCTGTCTTATTGATGCACTGGCAGATTATTACTCAACAGGGCATGAACATATAAATAGGAACATGATTATCTAATGAGGCACAAAATATTATTGAATTGCCAACTCATTGGTGGTGTGAAAGGGTGCAGAAAGGCATGAATGCACAAAAGTATGGCGAGAGGTCAACGAGGGTGTGGGAACAATGGTGAGGGGAGAAAGATCTTTTGAGAGATGCTGGTCTCTGCTGATGGCATATGAACGGCGCAGAAGGGAGGAAAAGAGGTTGGCAAAGAAGAAAATGAGGGAAAGAAGAGACCATAAGAGGCATTGATGGCAGTTAAGCATCCACTGGGGGGAGGAAAGAGTCCAGGAATGATGTTGATGGCATGGGAAGAGAAGTGTCCAGGAGTGGCATTGATGGAATGGGAAGGGTCCAGGAGGTGCTTTGGTGGTGCAGGATGATGTAGCCGAGCATCAGTGATGGCAGGGAAGGGTCCAGGAGGATATAGAAACTGCTGAACACTGTTGATGGCAGAGAAGGGTCCAGAAAAGGGTCCAGGAGCAATGTTCATGGAATAAAAAGGGTCCAGGAGGGGCTTTGATGGTGCGGGAGGATGTAGCCAAGTATTGTTAATGGCAGAAAAGGGTCCTAGAGGATGCAGGAGGTGTTGCCAAACACTGTTGATGGCAAGACAGCAGTAGCTGAACAATAGTGATGACAAACAAACACCCAGTGGAGGGACTTAGAAAAATATCATCTGGACATTCAGAATTATTCACAGGTTTAATCCTGGTGTCCGGATTTTGGTGGTGTCAAGACTATTTTGTCTTGTTGAGGCACCAGATAAACAAGGCAAATTTGCCTTGAATTGTGGGAAGGTCAGGTGCCTAGAAGCGCAAGGATACAATGTGTTATTTGTCATATGTTGCCATTATACAAAACAGGCACATATTATTCCTACATCTACAACCACTTCAGCCAGAGGTCTAGGCACACTCTTCAGAGACCACGTCTGGAAACTACATGGTTTACCAGAGACTGCTTTATCAGATAGAGGACCAAAATTTGCAACAGAGTTTATGAAGGAACTGAATGAGATCCAGGGGATCAAAACAAAATTATCTATGGCATATCACCCCCAGACCATTGGACAGACAGAACAGGTTAATCAAGAGATCAAACAGTATTTAAGAATATTCATCAGTCACAGGCAGAACAATTTGCCAGAATGGATCATATGTGCTGAATTTGCATACAACAACAAAATCCATACTGCAACACACATCACACCTTTCTTTGCTAACTATGGGATGAATCCAAGGATGGAGATAGAACCTCAGAGAGCTGAAAAGTTAGAACCGGCAAAAGAATTCACTGAGCAAATGAAATTTATTCATGAAGAAGTCCAGGCAGCATTATCCAAAGCACATGATCATATGACATGCTATGCAGATTTCTATAGAGGACAAGCTCCAGAGTACAAAGTTGGTGACAAGGTCTGGTTATCCATCAAGAACCTCAATGTAGACTGACCATCATGCAAGCTTACAGAGTGTCAACTTGGACCCTATGAAATCGTTAAGATTATCTCCTTGAATGCTGTAAAATTGAAGCTGCCTGCTTTGTTCAAAATCCACAATGTCATGAATGTATCTCATATCTGCCTCTACCATCCACCAGCTGCTGGCCAATAGTGTTTGAAGGTCCAATTACACAACTGCAAATTAACTGTAACCTAACCTAACCTTAACCAGTCCTTAACTGGACCACAGTTAAGGTTAAAGCAAATTTGGGGCAGAAGTGGTTAAGGTTAAATGATTTCACAGAATTCCCTTAACCAAAAATTAACCAGTTATAACCAGTTATAACTGGTCAATTGATATTTCAACAATATCCAGAGGTTACACCCCAAAAAACCTTCAAAAACAATGAAAAATGGCCAAAAACATTGAAATTTATATATTTTGGGAGTTTTCTTTACATTTCTTATGGATAATGACCTATAAAATGTTGCACACATGGACTAATAACTGTATTCTATCAAAATACATCAATTAAAAATGGGTTTAACCAGTTAAAACCAGTTAAAACTGGTTAAAAATCCTTAACTAGTACTACAGTTAGATTAACGTAAATTGAGATTTGCAATTAATTTTAACCAGTTAAGACTGGTTATGGTTAGGTTATAGGATATTTTGGAGTCCCTTCTAACTGATTAAGATCTGGTTAATCCAAAAAAGGCAATCTAACCGGACCTTTGAACACTACTGGCCAATCTATAATCCCCCCAATTGTAATGTAGAATGGAGGTCAAGTCCACAATAGCATAGCTTCCAATGAAGTAATGGATAGCAGACAGCTTGCCAAGCACCAGTGGCATTGATTGGAGTTCTTGCCCATCATAATCAAAATAGAACTGAAAGAGATCTTCTTCTCCAATTGAGGTGGGGATTTAATTAATGGTCCATTTGATAGAGTGGCACTCATGATTCAGGATTAAGGTGGCTACTGTGGGATTTGTTGGCAGGAGTGGCCAATTGGGTTTTTCAGAATCCACATGTTCTATTGAATTGCAAGTAGAATGGGTAGTATCCATAAGTGGGTAAAGATGTGTTGGAGCTGAGGATGATAGTCAAGACGTAGAACTTCCTGCTTATGTAATCAATTTTGCGGATCACAATATCTTTGCCATGGTAATTATAGTGAAGTGGGCAGCACTATCAATCTACAAGCATCAATCCAAGATCATTGTTCCTAGACTCAGGGCCAGTTTCAGATCTCTGATGCCTGTCATGGAGTGTTTCTGGTGATAAATATATAGTCAACTGAGGATGTTGAGAGCATCAAAATCCCTTGCTGTCATTTGCCACTCATGATGGCCTCTATAAACAATTCTTCTTCTGTGTCTTCTTCCGATTCCCTGGTGAGTTCTTCTTTGACTTTCTCTTCCACAATGTCGCTGATATCTCTGTAGTCTTCATGCTTGAGAATGTCTTTGTCATCCTCTCAAGCCTTGCCATCCCCTTCTATTGTCATGCTTCCAGATACCAAGGAGGTTATTGACATGAAAATTGAAAAGCTCAGGCTGGAGCATCTTGACCATGTAATTGCCGATGTAGAAGCAGGTTAAGAGCATGTCGTTTTAAGTGAAGCAGAAGAGGAGGAATTGGAGCAGGCATAGGAGATGATAAAAGCCCATGCCAGACTGTGGAGATGGAAGAAAGAGTTGCATCTAATTGTCCAAGCCTAGAAATTTCATTTGTTTGTATTCCATATCCTCAATTCCTTTGAATCATAGTTTGCATCTCTTGTTTTGTCTCATAATATTGGATCTCCAGATTGAGTTCCAGTATTCTGATGTGAAGCTTGCACTGATGCCTGGTTCCTGAAGAACTTTTTCTGTTTTCCTTATGCCACTGTCCTTTCCAAATATGTACTCTCGACATCCAAATGCCATTTATACTGGGGGGTTTCTCACAATACATCCTTTTCAAATATTCACAATGGGTTCTTCCTCACTGGGTTTCATACTCTTGACATCTCATGCCGTTGATACTGGGGGGTTTTCTCATAGTATGTCCTTCTCAAATTTGTACTCTCAACATCCAATCACTGCAGGCACAGCAAGGTGTAACCCCAGGAAACACCAAAAAAAATATATGTTTTGTTTTTCTTTACCAGTGTTTCTATTGAATATAATAAAAGTATATCTTTTGATATACTAGAAGATACACTCAAAGTGTATCTTTCTGTGGCTTTCTTGAAGGCACAAAAAGTATTTCTCTGAGTGTTTCTTGGAGATACACTGAAAGAAACACATATTGTGTAACTTTTGGTTTTTTGTTTATAGTATATCTCACAGAAATACCTTTTGTGTTTCTAGTTAGTGTATTTTGCAGAAATACTTAAGTGTTTCTTAAGAATACACTAGAGAAAAATGCTTTAAGTGTTTCCTCAGGAAACACCAAAAGATACACTAATCTTTCATCCAATCAGAGAGCTATCTTGTAATGTTTCCCAAGGAAATACTTTAAATAATTCTTTAATTGGTGTTTTGTTTGGAAACATTTTAAGAATTTCTATAAGATTCACTAATTAGAAACACAAAAGGTATTTCTGTGAGATATACTATAAACAGAAAAACCAAAAGTTATACAATATGTGTTTCTTTCAGTGTATCTCCAAGAAACACTCAGAGAAATACATTTTGTGCCTTCAAGAAAGCCACAGAAAGATACACTTTGAGTGTATCTTCTAGTATATCAAAAGATATACTTTTCTTATTTTCTATAGAAACACTGGTAAAGAAAAACAAAACATATATATTTTTTTTGGTGTTTCCTGGGGTTACACCTTGCTGTGCCTGCAGTGCATAACAAGATCCACCCTTCTTGGATAGATCATCATTGCACAGTTGTTGGTAGGCAATTCTGTCCTCCAACTTTTTAGCCATGGGGATTCTTTTCAGTTTCTTCATTGGCAAGGGAACAAGGAGTTCCTCCTCTGGTTCCAATTGCATTTTTATGTTGGGCAGGGCAACCTGCTCCATTCTTTGTTCAGAACGTTCTCCTGCCTGTCTGAAGAAAGCAGGAGCTGGGGATCCTTGGTACCGGCTGGCCACTGCATGGCATTGCTCATACCTCTGGGTTGTTTCTCCAGTTTGTTGTGGGGCAACAAGCCCAGCAATGTTCAGGTCTTCCATGATTGTTGGAAGTTGTCTAACTTCCGAGAGAACTACAATGTTGACGCTCAACATCAACATTCCTTGAGAAAAGTCTTCCCTTGTACAGGAAACAGCAGGATGCACATCCTGCATTTGAGTCATAATGCCAATGCCGGTTGTCACTGGCATTACTGCATCCTCTTTGGACATTCTATGGTTAGGGTCTCTGCAAGGTGATTTTGATGGAAGGGTTGGCAGGAATGTTTCCTGAGACCCCAGTTGCACTCTCATCAGTAGCGTGAGGGTGCCCATAAAGTGGTCTTTTAACCCTTCATCTTCCTCGTCTGGTTCATGAGGTCCTAACCGGACCATCAGACCCATTGATTGTCAGTCTCATTTTCCGCACCTTTGCCTTGATCTTGTGTTAATGGAAACTGTGCCTAGCATGCTCCTGAGTTAGCTTGGATGGCAGGTGGTGCATCATTGTAGATGTTCTGTATATTCCATCTCAGACTGTAGAATTTAGCAGGGAATACACTTCATACACATAACAGCATTGACCTGCCCTCTCAATGAAAAGGTTGTCTACTACCTGTTAGCTTCAATGTGAAACAGGGATGGAAACTGGCAGTTTTCTCCAGCTCCACATTTCAAGAGGAAGCCTTGGATATCTAGAAAATCAGAGAGGAAGCAGTGTGGAACACTGGAAACATAGAACAAGTGAAAACTAGTGATATCATGGAAAGGAGATAAAAAGAAATCCAGCAGAGGAGATTGGGGATATGTGGGAAACAGTAAGAAGGTTTCCAGGTGAGCGCCAGTTTCCACAAGTTCCATATTGCCAGGAAAAACTATTATGGCTCAGAAAACATAAAAGGTTTCAAGGACATCTGGAGATTCCCCCCACAATCTCCAGTTTCCCCTAACAATGTGGAAGTAGTGGAAACAGCAGATAATCTTGGAAGGCCTCAGTCTCCTTGGCTGGCTTCACATTTGTATGTCTCCATGATGCAGTCTCAATTTACTCCATGAGTACATCCATGTTTTCAAAGTTTGGTTTGAGACAAAATATAGTATTAGAATGTCGTGCATGAGATTTCAACAAAACCCAGTTTTCCCTGGGAATATGGAACTGGCGGAAACTGGAAACCCTTTCACAATAGCCGAGATAGCCCAGTCCACTCTGCCGGCTCCGCATTGCCAGAATGCTCTTTCTCCATTTGTCGAGATATCATGTTGTAATTAGATTATCAATGACTTCGGTGTTAGGGCAACACCAAAACCAGCAAGCTCAATGGCACACTCAACAGTGACCAGAGCGCTAGCATTGTGGGCTCACACATAGAATCAAACAATAAAGGAGTGGAATGAGATAGTATTGACATTAGAGTCACACACTGGTTAGGTGGAGATTCCAAGAGAATACAACTAGAGTTACATGCTTCTGT
>Ga0307516_10008383_pt1 | contig 11714 bp, 12 predicted proteins | sample 19_EM_MG_FD_203310 | JGI IMG/M metagenome (GOLD analysis project Ga0307516, IMG submission 203310) | Populus trichocarpa ectomycorrhiza microbial communities from riparian zone in the Pacific Northwest, United States - 19_EM | ecosystem: Host-associated > Plants > Roots > Unclassified | place...
CAACTGTCCGTACCGCAGCCCAACGGCGGCAAGTCGGGCATCCAGTGGGGATCGAGCTGGGACGGCTCGCACCTCTACGTCGCCACCTGGCAGGCCAAGCCCGGAACCCTGTTCGCGATCGACCCGGCCACCGGTGCCACCATCTGGAGCACGCCGACTCCGGCAGACGGCTGCACCACCGGCGGTGCCGTCAACTGGCCGGACAACTGCAACCTGGCCAACATCGCCGCAGTGACGACCACGCCCGGCCTCGTCTACGAGGGCGGCGCGGACGGCAAGATGCGTGTCTACCGCTCGTCGGACGGCGAAATCGTCTGGGAGTACGACACGGTCCGCCAATACACCGGCGTCAACGGCGCGACCGGTAGCGGCGGCTCCATCTCCGGCAACGGCGGCGCGGTCGTCTCGAACGGGATGATGTACGTGCAGTCGGGCTACTACAACTTCTACGGCATTCCCGGCCGCGTACTGCTCGCGTTCGGCCTCTGACGAGTTCGCCGGTGCGGCCTCACGGTCGCGCCGGCACCCTCACGGACTTCACAACCAAAGGACGTATTTCCTCAAAATAATTGCGTAGCTACGCTTTCAGGATGGCCGCGAAATTTGAGGACGACACCTTCCTGACCCAGATCAGCGTGGTGTCCAGACGTATCAAGAGCGAAGCGGAGCGTCGCCTCACCAAGCACGGCGTCCACGCCGGGCAGCAATTCATCCTGGAATGCCTGTGGCGCGAGAACGGGCTCACACCCGGCGAGATCGCCCAGCGTATCAAGGTGGAGGCCCCGACCGTCAGCCGGGCCATCCAGCGGATGGAGGCGGCCGGGCTCGTCGTCGTCGGCGCGGACGACAACGACGGCCGCCGGCTGCGGATCTGGATCACGCGCCGGGCCGCGGCGCTCAAGAAGATTTTGCCCGACGTTCTCAGCCAGCTCGAGGTGGACGCGTTGCAGGCACTGAGCCCGGAGGAGCAGCAAGAGTTCCTCCGGATGCTCACGGTCGTGGCGCAGACCCTCAACCCGGCGACCTCGGACGACAAGACGTTAGGAGCGGCCGCGGCCGCGGGATGACCTGAATCCCGTCGTCCGGTCGTCCTCCGCGACAGAGGAGGCAACGACATGAAGACGGACCTGATGACGACAGCCGACCTGATGCCGTTCCTGCGAGCGCACGAATGCTTCCGGCGTGACCTCGGCCGCATCCTCGAGGCGCTGCAGGACGCTGCGGCACCCGCGAGGCTGCGGGCGATAGCGGACTTCTGGGTGCTGCTGACCGATCTGCTCGAGCACCATCACCGCACCGAGGACGACAACATTCTCCCAGCCCTGCTGGCCAACCGGCCGTCCGCGGCCGCGGCGCTGGCCGAGATGGAACACGAACACCGTGAGCTGCACGAGGCGCTGACCGATGCGGCACCGGTGTTCGGCCGGCTTGACGACGGGGATCCCCGCACCGTCACCACTGCCGCCGCGTGCGCACGACGGGTGCGCGACATCGTGGCAGCGCATCTGGCGGCCGAAGAGGACCGCATCGTGCCGCTGTTTCTCGAGTGCTTCAGCGCGGACGAGTGGCAGGATCTGGAACTCCGCACCACCGACGCCCTGATCCGTGACGAATTGCTGGCATTCGCGCTGCCCTGGGCCACCGAAGGCCTCAGCCGTGAGCAGACGGACGCTGCGGTGGCGGCATTGCCGCAACCGCTGCAACGGGCCTACGGGCAATGGGAAGCCGACTACGACGTCCGCGCCGCCGCGATCCGGCCCGAGCGGACGCGCGGTGGCCAGGCATGACCACCCCGGCCCAGGGCACGGTCATGGTCACCGGTGCGACGTCAGGCATCGGCCTGGCCACCGCCCGGCATCTTGCGCGCGCCGGCTGGACCGTCGTGCTGCACGGGCGGGAACTGGCCGGGGCCCGCGCGGCGGCAACGGATGTCTGCAACGCCGCCGCTGGAGCCACCGTGCTGGCGGAGGCCGCCGATCTGAGCTCCCTGGACGAAGTCATGGCGCTGGGTGAGCGAGTGACCCGCCGCTGGGGCCGGCTCGACGCACTCGTCAACAACGCCGGCGTCTTCATCGCCGCCGGTGATCCCAGCCGGCGGAAGATGTCTGCCGACGGCTACGAACTGACCTGGGCTGTCAACTACCTGGCGGCGGTGGCGCTGACCCTCAACCTGCAACGCTGCCCCGTCACGGTCGTCAACCTCAGCTCAGGGATGCACCTGCGTGCCACCATGGCTTGGCAGGACCCCTCGCTGCTGGGATCCTGGGACGGGCGAGCGGCCTATGCCCAATCGAAGCTCGCGCTCACGATGTTCACGGCCGCACTGGCGTCCGGCCGGGTCGGCGCCGAGTCCACTGTCGTCGCGGTCAGTCCCGGATACGTCGACACGAAGCTCGTCCGGGCGGCGTTCGGCGGCCCGGCGATTCCCCCGCACGAGGGCGGCCGCAATGTCGCGCGGCTGCTTACCGGCGCACCGGTGCGAAGCTGGAACGGTCAGTATGTCGACATCAGTCAGCCGGCTGCCGCGCATCCGCTTGTAACGGACGGTGTGGCCCGGCATCGTCTGTGGGACATGACCCGCCGGCAACTCGCGCCGTGGATCGCCATTGCCACACAACCCGGCGACACGGTGGCGGCCAGCACCTGAACCGGTGGCCGGCTCCTGCGCCCCCGAGGGAGCCGGCCGCCCCGGATCAGAACACCGCATCCGCGAGCTGGTCCACCTGATCCGCGTCCGCCGAGCAGGGGAACAGTAACAGCTCCTGACAACCGGCGTCAGCCATCTCGCGGCACGTGCGACGCACCGCTTCCTCGCTGGTGAGCGCACCGGCCGCGAGCATCTTGGCGGCCGGCCCGAGAAACGCGTAGTAATCCATCAGGTAACGCCGCGCGACGTCATCGGCGTCCGGGCCAAGGGCGTAGTAGCCGATACTCATCAACCGCGGCGCTCCGGCACGTCCATACCGCTCCCAGCTGCGGACCACCTCGGCAGCCGCCGGCGCGAACAAGCCGGCACTGGCGCCGGCAGCGATCCATCCGTCGGCGTACCGGGCCACCCGTTCGAAAGTCTTCGGCGCTCGTCCGCCGAGAACGATGGGGGGTACCGCCGCCGGCCGCGGTCCGCCGGCGGTGAAGTCGCTCCAGCCGGCCTGAAGCTCGGGCAGCAACTGCTCCAGCAGCCGGCCCCGTCGGTGATAGTCCACCCCCGCCGCCTTGAAGTCCTCGGCCCGTCCGCCGGCACCGATGCCCAGCACCAACCGGTCGCCTGCCAGCGCAGCGACGGACGCAAGCTGTTTGGCCAGCACCGCCACGCTGCCCCGATACACCGGGACCACCGTCGACGCCGTGAGACGCACAGAGCTGGTCACCGCCGCCGCGGCAGCCAGCACCGCGATCGAGTCGAAGCTGTCGTAGCAGAGCCGGTCGAGCACGCCCAGCGAAGCGAAGCCGCGCAGCTCAGCTCGCCGGGCCCCGTCGACCACCGAGCCGGCCGCCGCGCCTGGCACGGCGGAAGGCAACCCGAATCCGATATCCATAACAAACTCCCCGGAAGTCATCGCGGAACCGCGGCGAGCAGTCGGTTGCCCCCGCCGCGCAAGAACAGATCGACGATGTGCTCGGCCAAGGCGATCGGGCCGTGCAGCACCACATCGGCGCACGGCGGAAGCATCAGACTGGCCATCGCGGGCCCGACCAGGGCGGTCACCGCCAAGTCGATGTTGAGATCCTCGATTAGTTCACGGCGTTGCACGCCCTGCTGGAGCACGGCCCGCAGTACCGAGATGCGCGGCTGCAGAACAACCCGGTAGTACTCGTCGCGGATGGCCGGTGCCGACTGCATCCCACTGAGCAGGTGCGGCAGGACCCGGGCGGAGACGCTGTCCGCGGCCCAGCGCATCAGATCGTCGAGAACCAGGGTCAGGTCCTCACGCACCGAGCGCCCTGCCACCTGCGGGGGAGTGTCACGTAGCGCGTTGAGCGCCGCCTCCACCATCGCGAACTTGTTGGGCCAGCGTCGATAGACGGTGGCCTTGCCGACCTCGGCCCGAGCGGCGACCGCCTCGACGGACAACGCGTCCAGCGGCACACCCTCGTCCAGCAACTGCAGCGTCGCCTCCAGGATCGCCTGATCGGCGCGCTCACTACGCGGCCGGCCCGGCACCCGTCGCCGGCCGGCGGACTCGCCTGCCTGCCCAGGTTTCGGAGTACGGGTTTGACCCGGCGCGACGCGGCGTAGCGGACCGGTCATCGGTCGGATTCCTGGTCGGGCGCTCCCGAGGGCCCGGCGAGCAGCCGAGGCATCAGGTCGGTGGCGTGCGAAGCGCTGCGGAACTCGGCGTCGTCGAGGACCCGGCGCAGCAACCCGCCCGTGTGGTGCACACCGGGACCCTCGATGACGACCTCATCGAGGGCACGCTGCAGGCGGGACACAGCAGCTTCCCGGTTCGGCGCCCAGACGACAACCTTGCCGAGCAGCGAGTCGTAGTCGGCGGTGATCGTCGTGCCGGTGCCGATGTGAGAGTCGACGCGGGTGAATGTGCCGCCGGGAAGCCGAACCCGGGTCAAGGTTCCAGGCGTGGGCCGAAAGTCGCGGTCCGGATCCTCGGCGTTGAGGCGGCACTCGATCGCGGCGCCTCGTGCGACGATCGAGGATTGTTCCAGCTCCAGAGGAGCGCCGGCCGCGAGGCGGATCTGCTGAGCGACGATGTCGACCCCGGTCACCATCTCGGTGACAGCGTGTTCGACCTGCAGCCGGGCGTTGACCTCCATGAAGTAGAAGTTCTCCTGCTCGTCGACGAGGAACTCGACCGTCGCAGCCCCGACCAGCCCTGCGGCCTTGACTCCGGCCAGCGCGGCCTCGGCCATTGACCGGCGGGTGTCGTCGGCGAGCAGCGGTGCCGGGGTCTCCTCGACCAACTTCTGGTGGCGGCGTTGCACCGAGCAGTCGCGGTCGCCGAGGTGGACAGCGGCCCCGTACCGGTCGGCGAGAACTTGCACCTCTACGTGACGTGCGCGCCGCAGGAACCGCTCGACATACACCCGGTTGTCCGCGTACAGCGACTGAGCTGCCGCTCGGGTCTCCCGGACGGCGAGCGCCACGTCCTCCATGCGCCAGGCCACCGCCATGCCTTTGCCGCCGCCACCGGCGACTGCCTTGACGATGATCGGCAATCCGATCGCCGCCGCCGTGTGCGCGGCGTCCGCCTCGTCCACACAGACCCCACTGCCACCGGGCAGCAACGGCAGGCCGACGTCGCGCATCAGGTCGCGCGCCGCGGCCTTGTCGCCGAACCGTTCGAGCACCGCGGCGGACGGGCCGATGAAGGTGATTCCCTCATCGGCGCATACCTGCGAGAAGTCGGGATTCTCCGCGAGGAACCCGTAGCCGGGGTGGATGGCGTCGGCGCCGGTCAACCGGGCGGCCTCGATGATGGCCGGGATGCTGGCGTAGCTGTGTCCCGCCGCGGCAGGTCCGACACAGACCGCCTCATCGGCGAGATCGGCGACCGCGCTGGTCGCGTCGGCGGTCGAATAGACCGCGACACTGGCGATGCCGAGCTCGCGACAGGTGCGAGCGATGCGCAAGGCGATCTCGCCGCGGTTAGCGATCAGAATCTTGCCGAACGCGGGCTGTGCTCCCGGCCGGCTCATGACGTGCCCGTTTCGAGAATGAACAGCGGCTGCGCGTACGGCACCATCTGACCGTCGTGCACCAGCATCTCGGCGACGACTCCGGCCGTCCCGGCGAGGACCGGGAGGTGCACGTGCATGGCTTCCAGCTCACCGAGTACCGTGTCCGGCCGCACCGGGACGCCGGGCTGGATTCCCGCGGCCTCGTCACGGTGGCGGGGGACGTGGAACGTTCCCACGCGCGATGCCGTCACGATGTGCCGTCCGGTGCGGGTCGTCGGCGTCGGCTCGCTCGGCACGGTTTCTGCCGAGTGCTGCGGTGTGGCGCCGGCGACGGGGCTCGGATCCCATTCGACCTCGAGCCGGCAATCGCCCGACTCGATGGTGACCTGGAGGAGCCGGCCGTGGAACTGGTGCGCCAGGCCGCGTGCGTGGTCGGCGAGCGCGTCCAGCGCGCCGGTCGATCCTGGTTCGTTTGCGCGACTGAAGTGCGAAGGCGTCGTACCCGGTGCAGGAATCACCAATGCCACCTTCCGTTTCGGCTTGAGGGCCTCAAAAGATCGGCTGAGCTAATTGCGTGATGCCCCAAGACAACAGCAGCGGCCGGACCTTCGCAAGGCGCTCAGGATTCGAAGAAACTGACCGGGACCGTATTCCTGCCGGTGGTCTGAGAATGGGCCGGTAGAGGGATTACCGCCGCGTTCGTTGATGCCGCGGAACGCGCACATACGAGTCAGCGATGACTTGTTTGTGCGCGATGCCGCGACGGCGCCCTACGCTTGCGGAACGGGTCCGGAAACGGTGGCCTCCAGCAGCGACTCGGTCCGTGGGCTGACACTGACCTGGCTGGTGCGCACGCTGTTGACCGTGAAGCCTGCCGTGGCGAGCAGGCTGCGTAGCTCCGCCTCGGTGCGGTCCTGGCCGCCGAGGATGACCAGCATGTGCAGATCGGCGAAGACGCCCGGATGGAAACCGTCCGTCTCCGGCAGGAGATGGTCGATGATCAGCAACCGGCCGCCGGGCCGGATCGTCTCGCGGATCGAGCTCAGCAGCCGCACAACGTCGTCGTCGCCCCAGTTGTGCAGGACCCGGGACAGCACATAGGTGTCGGCACCCGGCGGTACGGATTCGAAGAAGCTGCGGGCGACGATCTCGCATCGGTCCGCCACACCGAGGTCACGCAGGTGCTGCTCGGCGCCCTGTACCCCGGCAGGCAGGTCCTGCAGGATTCCGCTGGCCTTCGGGCTGCGGCGCAGGATCTCGCCCAGCAAGGTGCCGATGCCGCCGCCGATGTCGGCCACGACGCCGGCGTCGGTGAAGTCGTAGTCGTCGATGACGCCGGGCGTCGCGTCGGTGACGCCCATCGTCTTGTTGAAGATCTCGTTCAGCTCGGCGTGCCCGGCCAGGTAGGTGAAGAAGGGCTCGCCGAAGACGTGCTCGAAGGCCGGCCGGCCGGTGCGGACGGTGTGCATGACATCGGCCCAGGCGCGAAACGTTTCCCCGCCGTGCAGCATCGTCCCCCAGCGCAGGCTGCGCTGGGCGTCCGAGCGCAGCGTTGCGCCCATGGTCGTGAGGGTGAACTCGCGGCCGGGATGCTCGTTCAGAACGCCGAGGGCGCCGAGCGTGCGGCAGAACCGGTAGAGGGCGCCCTCGTGGGCATCGCAGAGTTTCGCCAGTTCGGCGACGGGCACGGGCTGATCGCCGAGGTGGTCGGCGATGCCGAGGGTAGAGGCGACGTAGATGGACTGGGCAACCCACGGGCCGCCCATGAGGTGCAGGCGGAGCATGGCGGCGGCGGGATCCACGGAGGCGTCAGTGGATGTCGTGTCGGACACTCGAAGCTCACCTTTCTGCAGGTAGTTCGCCTGCTAACGAAACACGATCGAGATCGCCCGAGTCAAGGCGTATCCGCGCGCCGTTCGTATCGACGCCCGCCTTACCGCTAATAGATCTGCCATAAAAATACGATCTGGTGCCGGATCGAAATCGTCGAGAAGTCATTCTTGACACCGTCTCGTCAATAGCGTCATGATGACGACGGGCAAAGCGCCTTTTAAATATGTGCGCGGCTTTCTTTCATTCCCGCCATCGTCTCGGCCAGTACCCGCCTGCGTGCCGGACGCCTCGTCACGCCACGACCGCCGCGAAGGCCAGTCACCTCGTGTGCGGTCCGGCTGTCCGCACGCCCATTCGGCAAGTGGAGGAATCGAGCTCATGACCAAACCGCTACGGATCGGCGTTCTCGGCGCAGGCTGGGCCGCCGGCCTGCATCTGGAAGGCTTCCGACGCACGCCCGGCGTCGTCCTGGCCGCGATCTGCAGCCGGACCCGGCGGCGCGCCGAGCTGCGAGCAGACGAGTTCGGCATCCACCGGGTCATCGACAGCGTCGAGGACCTGGTCGACGCCGTCGACGTGGTGACGATCGCCACCCCGCCCGACGCCCACCTGGCACCCGCGCTGACGGCGCTCGCGGCCGGCCGCCACCTGCTCTGCGACAAACCTCTCGCGGTGACGGCCGACGACGCCAGGACCATGCTCGACGCCGCCCGCAAAGCCGGCACGCATCATGCCGCGGGCTTCATCTGGCGGGGAGATCCGGCCTTGATCCGTATGCGCGACCTCTTGCGCGCCGGTGCCATAGGGCCGATCCTCGAGATCCACTCGACCTGCGCCCTCGGCGTTCCGCCGCTACCGATGACCTGGATGTACGAGGCGGAACGTGGAGGAGGGGCGCTCGCTCAGCACGGCAGCCACGTCGTCGACCGTGCCCGGTGGCTCGTCGGCGGCGACTTCACCGAGGCGCAGGGCCGTTTGCACCACGACCTCAAGGAGGCCACCGACGCCGGGGGCTTCAGCGACATCACGGAAGCGTTCGCGTGGGCCCGTGAGCATGCCGGCGTCAAAGGTCCGACCTCGGCGGTGAGTGCGGACACCGGATATGACTTCACCGCCGTGCTCAGCAACGGTGTCCGAGCCCTTTTCTGGGAGGCCTGGCACCTTGGCGGGCCCGCCGAGGACGAAGTCGTGGTCTTCGGTGAGAACGGCACCCTGAGCTGGCGTGGCAACGGCGGGTTGACGCTTTACCGTCCTCGCACAGCACCCGAGCAGCTGGCCGACGCCGCCGCCGGTTCCGGGGCGAACACTCCGCGCGAGGTCGGCCTGACCCGCTGGGCAGGCCTGGCGGCGGCGTTCACCCGGGCGATCCAGGGCGACGAGACCGCCGAACATCCGACCCTGGTCGACGGCTGGCAGGTGGCAGCCGTCTCCGACGCCGTGCGACGCTCGAGCATCAGCGGATCCCGGGAGACGGTCCGATGAGCGACGGCAAGGTCCGCATCGTTTTCCTGCTGACTCTGCGACCCGGCGCCGGCGACACGTTTCTGGCCGCTTACGAGTCGGTGCGATGGCAAGTCGCAGGAACGCCCGGACACCTGGTCGACCAGGTCTGCCAATCGGCCACCGACCCGGACCAATGGCTGATCACCAGTGAGTGGCAGAGCCTCGACGCCTTCATCGCTTGGGAGAAGACACCCCGCCACCGCGAACTCGCCGCCGGAATGATGGCCACCGTCCTACGCCGCGAGTCGCTGCGCTTCCAGATCCTCGCCGAGACCCTGGGCGAGGCCCGGCCGCAGTCCGCCACGACGGCCGGAGCGCGGCGATGACCCGCCTACCCGTGATCATCGCGGGCGGCGGCATCGCCGGGCTCGCCACCGCCATCGCGCTACACCTGCGTGACATGCCGGTCCTTCTCGTCGAACGCAGCGTCGAGTACGCCGGCGGCGGCGCGCTGGGTGTGCAGAGCAACGCGGTCCTCGCGCTGCGCCAGCTGCGGGTCGCCGAACCGGTCGTCGCGGCGGGCATCGAGGTCGAGGACTACTACCTGCGCTCATGGCGCGGCCGGACGCTCGCGCACTGGTCACCGGGCGCCGCCGGCCGGCTGGCCGGTGCGCCCAGCGTGACGGTGCCCCGGGCACACCTGCTGCGCGTCCTGCGCTCGGCGCTGCCCGATGACGCCGTGCTGACCGGTGTCAGCGTCACCGGCCGGACCGACGTTGCCGGCCCCGGCGGCGACGACGGGCCCGTCCGCGTCGAGCTCTCCGACGGCACCACTCTCGCAGGGTGCCTGCTGGTGGCCGCTGACGGCCTGCACTCGATGTTGCGGTCAGCGGTCACCGGCCCGGTAGAACCGCCACGACCGGCCGGCTACACGTCGTGGCGGGGGACCTCTGCCATCTCCACCGCTGAATTGCGCGGGGGCGCCGCCGTCCACTTGTTCGGTGTCGCCCGCACCTTCGGCATGTGGCCGCTTCCCGGAGGGCGTACGTACTGGGTCGCCACCCGTGCCGCCGCCGCGGATCCGCGTGGCACGAGAGTCCTCGACAAGCGCGGCTTCGACGAGATCAAGAGCAACTTCGCCGACGCGCCGTCCCCGGTGACCGATCTCCTGGACAACACCGACGACAGCACCGTCCTGCAGACGCCGGTGCTCGACCGCGATCCCCTGATGTACTGGCGGCGCGGACGGGTGGTCCTCATCGGTGACGCCGCGCATCCGATGCAGCCGACCACCGGGCAAGGCGCCGCCCACGCCCTGCTCGACGCCGTCGCCCTGGCCCATGAGCTCGGTACGGCCGACCTCGACGACGGTCGATCGCTGACCAGCGCCGTCAACCGCTTTGTCGCCGTCCGGGCCCCGTCGGCCGAGCGCGCCGTGCGTGACGCACGCGGCATCGGCCAGATGCAACACGTCGGCCACCCCGCCGCGGCGCTGCTGCGCAACACGGTGCTCAGAGCCACCCCGGCACGCGTGTGGCAAAAGCGCGCCGAACACGACGCCGCCGACCTCGCGATGATCGCCCGCGCCAGTTCGGCCGAACCGACACACCATGACTGACCGCAGTTCAGCGAACCCCAGGAGCCAAGCATGAAACGCTATGGCATCACCTTTCCCGTACAGCCGCAGGCGGTGGACGAGGTCCGGGAGATCCTGTCGAACTATCCCACGCCGCAGACCCGGATCGGCGACGACGCCGCTCTGCTCGCCACCACCGTCTTCATGTGGAACGCCACGGTCGTGCGGGTGATCGACGTCGACGGCCCGCTCGAACGGATCATGGCGCACCTGTCGGCCGATCCCGCCATCCGGGCCACCGAGGCGAGCCTCAATCCGTATCTGGTCGAGCCGCGTGCCCTCGACCGGCCCGACGCCGCGAAGGCGTTCTTCCAGCGAGCCATGATGCGGCCGGTCATGCACCGTGAGACCCTCGCCGGTCTGCTGCCCGCAGGGCCGGCGCACGACCGGGTGCGGGTGGCTGTCCGCTACCCCGTGCAAGCCGGCCGCGGCGCCGAGGTCGCCGAGCTGCTGGGCATCGCCGGCGCGCTGCCGGTGCGGGCCGACCGCCGTACCGCCCTGGCCAGCACCACTGTGCTGCACCACGGTGATCTGATCGTTCGCTTCGCCGAGGTGGTCGGCGACCTGCAGACCGCGCAACAGCACCTCGGCCGGGTCGTCAGCCGGGCCCCGAACGCCGCCCAGCTCACCGACCTGCTCGCGCCGGGCACGGACCTGACCACGCCCGACGGATTCCAGGACTTCTTCCGCGACCACCAGCTCACCGTCGTGGCCGACCGCAGAGCCAAGGAGGCCGTGCAATGAGGCCGGGTACCCCACCCGCTGCGGAAGCCACCCCGGCTCCCCACCTCGGCGACTGGACGGTCGCCGTGATCGGGCTCGGCACGATGGGTGCCGCCATGGCGCACCGGCTGGCCGACACCGGATGCTCCCTGCGCGTATTCAACCGCTCGCCGCAGCGCGCCCAGCAGTTCGCCGACGAGCGCAAGGCCGTCGCGGCCGCGACCCCGGCTGCGGCTGCCGACGGCGCCGACGTCGTCCTCGTCTCGGTCGCCGACGACGACGCGCTGCGTCAGGTTCTGCGTGGCCCGGCGGGTGTGGCGGCCGCAGCCGTGGCCCCGCGGCTGGTGATCAATACCAGCACCGTCGCCGCGGCAACCCTAAACGACCTGGCCGATTACCTGCCGCTGATCGCTGCGGGCATCCTCGGCAACGCAATCCACGCCCG
>Ga0307516_10008384_pt1 | contig 11714 bp, 10 predicted proteins | sample 19_EM_MG_FD_203310 | JGI IMG/M metagenome (GOLD analysis project Ga0307516, IMG submission 203310) | Populus trichocarpa ectomycorrhiza microbial communities from riparian zone in the Pacific Northwest, United States - 19_EM | ecosystem: Host-associated > Plants > Roots > Unclassified | place...
GCTTGCGATGTGGGCACATGAAAAGGTCTTAAACGAGTAACTTCTTCTATCGCGATTGATCGCCTTCGCGTTTTCACACGGCCTGGACCCATTGCGGACGTTAGCTGCTGCGCCGACCGCTTTTCCGCGCAAAGAGGATCAGGAGAGGATACGTCAGAGCGAGCGTGAAGATAACGTCGAACAAGTAGAGCAAAAGCGTGAATTCTCGACCGAACGGTGCACTGGCCCCGAAAAGAGTAAACGTTTGCGCGTAGGAGAATAGTATCGGCAGGTTGAGGACAATTGCGATCGAATGACCGACCCAACCGTCTCCGCAGGTGAAGCTCTGCAGTCCCTCGGTCCAACTGCACCCAGTTGATTTCAATAGAATGGGATAAGCCACAAGCTCTAGGGGTGCCACGATAACGGCAACTCCCAAGATGCATAAGCAAATCAGGCACACACCTCGAAAAGTCCTGAGCATTACCGACCTTGCCATCCACTAAGAGTACCATTGTTGATGTCGACTTGCGACCGTGGCTAGCTGGCTTACGAAGCGACATCGAGATGCCGGTAAATGGACCCTTTCACGGGATGACCTTCGGCTTATGGGACCAACCCGACATGCCGGGGCGGTCTGAGGATTTCCCTTGATCTGGGTAGACGGGAAGGGACCGGCCCACAGTCAAAGTGACGCGATTGGCCCGACTGAGAAATCTTCGCGGCTGGAATCGATGTCGGTTATCTGAGGTAGTGCGGACCGGATTTGCTCGAACTGAGATTTTCGGCCTGTGGCCCATCGCATCGATATTGGCAGACCGCGCTGAGGTCTTCTTTCGAGGGCATCGCCGACGTGATTTGCTGCCACGAGCATTACGGGCTGAACACACTGCCGAGAAATCGCTCCTTTTCGCCAGGCGCGTAACCCTGGGAAGCGCCAAAATACGGTTCATTGTAATCATTGTACGGTGCCGGCCGGTAGTAGATCGGCGGCCGAGGAGGCGCGTAGGCAAAACCCGAAGCGGGGTTTGAGGCGATCATGCCCTGACTGGGACGAACAATAGCGTGCCGCCGGTGTGTGTGATGCACCGTAGCCGCGTTCGCAGCGCCACACAGCGTGATTAAAAGGCTCAAGGCGAAAATAGAACGCATCGCTTTTTCTCCAAACGAGCCGCCGCCTAATTAGGTAAGGCTCAGCCGCGCCGTTCCAACAAATAGCGGCTTCACGATTAATCACATCGCTGGCATCACGGACGCCGGGTGTATGCTTCATCATGGCGAGGCCATCCTACGACCAGGCCCGGCGCGCGAGGGAAACTTGCCGGCGCGTCGGCCGCGGTCGGGTGGGCCCCCAATTGGTGATGGTCGAAGGCAAGGCCGCTCACGGGCGCCGATGAGCCGGCGCCGCCAAGCCTAGTGGACAGGTCATGTGATGAGGCTCGACGGCCGCAAAACAGGTGAACGAGGGGATCGCATGAGACGGGCCAGCTTGTTTTACTTCTCGGTGGAGCTGCGCTGGTAACTGCGGGATACTACCAAAACTACATCCCGCGAGCGTTTCAAGTGCAGTCCGGCATTTTCGGGGACGTTTTGCGGGGGATTTCGCCTCCGGGCTGAACTGGAAGCGCCGCACGGCAGCGCTTGATTGGTCCGCCTCTGGCACATCGCGTCGTGTTGACGCGATGCCGTATCCGATCGCTGTCGGAGCGAAGCGGACTCTGGCAAGCCGTCCGCCCGGCAGTTGAGTTCACGGCCTATTCTTTTTCCCCACGACGGTCCCACGGCGCGTTAAGCATCGAAACCGGGCGCTGCCTGGTCAATGGCGATCGGTGGGTTGCGCCGAACGCGCAGGGCGGCTATCGCTTCGCTCGCTTCAACCAGACCAGCTCTGTGAACCGGCGGTTCGATCCGACACTGCCCAGGAAAGACCGATGGCCTTATCGCTGCCCAAGCAAAAGATCCGCCTCCTGCTGCTCGAGGGCGTGAACGATTCGGCCGTCCGCCTGTTCGAGGCCAACGGCTATGCGGAGATCGAGCGCCTGCCCAAGGCGCTGGATGCCGACGCGCTCAAGCGCGCGCTTGCGGGCGTGCATATGCTCGGCATCCGCTCGCGGACCCAGCTCACATCAGACGTGCTCGAGGCTGCCGGCCGGCTGATGGTGGTTGGCTGCTTTTCCGTGGGCACCAACCAGGTCGACCTCGACGCCGCGCGGCGGCTCGGCATTCCCGTCTTCAACGCGCCTTACTCCAACACCCGCAGCGTGGCGGAGCTGACCATCGCCGAAGTGGTCATGTTGCTGCGCCGGGTGTTCCCGCGCTCCGTCGCCGCGCATGCGGGAGACTGGGACAAGTCGGCCGAAGGCAGCCGCGAGGTGCGCGGCAAGACGCTTGGCATCGTCGGCTACGGCAATATCGGCTCGCAGCTGTCGAACCTCGCCGAAGCCATGGGCATGCGCGTGATCTACTTCGACCACACCGACAAGCTCCGTCACGGCAATACCGAGCCGGTCGAGACGCTGGCCGAACTGCTGGGGTCGAGCGACGTGGTGTCGCTGCATGTGCCGGAGACGCCGGCGACCGCCAACATGATCGGCGCGCGCGAGATCGGGCGGATGAAGCAGGACGCCTACCTGATCAACAATTCGCGCGGCACCGTGGTCGACCTCGATGCGCTGGCCACAGCGTTGCGCGACGGCCGGTTGGCCGGCGCCGCCGTCGACGTCTTTCCGGTCGAGCCGGCCTCGAACGCGGATCGTTTCGTCTCGCCACTGCAGGGCCTGCCGAACGTGATCCTGACGCCCCATATCGGCGGCTCGACCGAGGAGGCGCAGGACCGCATCGGCGGCGAGGTCGCGCGCAAGCTGATCGACTATTCCGATGTCGGCTCGACCTTCGGCGCGGTCAATTTCCCGCAGGTGCAGATGCCGGCGCGGCCGACGGGCACCCGTTTCATCCACGTTCACCGCAACATCCCCGGCGTGCTCGGCCGCGTCAACGAGGCGGTCTCCCGCCACGGCATCAACATCCTGGCGCAGTACCTGCAGACCGATCCGGAGGTCGGCTATGTCGTGCTCGAAACCGATGTGGTGGGCGGCGAGGGCGAGGGACTGCTGGCCGACCTGCGGGCCGTGGAGGGCACGATTCGCGTGCGCGTGCTGTATGAGCAACGATCGTCCCCGCGCGATTAGGGCTGTGCTGGCGGGTCGCCGGAGCACGGCCCAAATCGACCTTGGAGAGCTGAGTCCGCCGAGCGAAAGTTAACACTTCTCCGAGGGCGTAGCCGGGCTGGTTTGGAGGCCCCGCGCGGGTAGAGCGATGGTGGGCACGCGCAGTCGCGCGCGCCGGTCGCTTAGTTCTGCTGCGGCATACCTGCTTCATCCCCTCATCCTGAGGAGCATCGCGCGAGCGATGCGTCTCGAAGGATTGAGGCCACAGCCGGGCCTTCATGGTTCGAGACGGCGCGCGATTGCAAGTAGTGTTGTGGGATGGTGCGAACGCGCGCCTCCTCACCATGAGGATTTAATGACGCATCAGCCTTGGCCCACCCGATCCACGCCTGTTCGGCGGGCGAAGGCTTACGCGCCCGTGACGCGCCAGATCACGTTGCCGACGTCGTCGGCCACCAGCAGAGCGCCGTCGGCTGCGAGTGTGACGCCGACCGGTCGTCCATAGGATTCCCGCTCGTCCGGTGCAAGGAAACCTGACAGAATATCGCGCGGCGGACCTGACGGGCGCCCGTTTTCGAACGGCACGAACACGACCTTGTAGCCGCTCAGCGTGCTGCGGTTCCAGGAGCCGTGCTGCCCGATCGCCATGCCCGCGGGAAAGCCCGGCAGCGTGCCGGCCGGCAGCCAGCACAGACCGAGCGAGGCGGTGTGCCCGCCCAGCGCATAGTCCGGCGTGATCGCCTTGGCGACCGCGGCCGCATCCTGCGGCACCCGGTCGTCCACCGTCTGGCCCCAGTAGCAATACGGCCAGCCGTAGAAGCCGCCATCGCGGACCGAGGTCAGATAGTCCGGAGGGGTCTCGTCGCCGAGGCCGTCGCGCTCGTTGACGACGGTCCAGAGCACGCCGGTCTGTGGCTCCCAGGCGAGACCGACCGGGTTGCGCAGGCCACTGCCAAAGATGCGGCTCGTCCCAGCAGCGAGATCGAGTTCGTAGACGGCGGCGCGGCCTTCCTCGACTGCCATGCCGCCCTCGGCGATATTGCTGAGCGAGCCGACCCCGGCATAGAGCTTTTTGCCATCGGGGCTCGGCAGCAGGCTGCGCGTCCAATGTCCGGATGGCTTGAACGTGGTGAGTTTCCGCCCCGGCGCGGTGATGCGATCGGCGCCCGCTACATAGGGGAAGGCCACCACGCCGTCGGTGTTGCCGACATAGAAGGTGTCGCCCACCAGCGCCATGCCGAACGGCTGGTTCAATCCTTCCATGAATGTCTCGCGCGTCTCGGCGATGCCGTCGCGATTGGGGTCGCGCAGCAAGGTGATGCGGTTGGCGCTGACGCCAAGGGCGGCGGCCCGCCGCATCGTCGCCTGCATGGCGTAGGCAAACATGTTCCGCACCGGACCTGCGACCTGCGTCGACTCGGCAATGAGGACGTCGCCATTGGGCAGCACGTTGATCCAGCGCGGATGGTCGAGGCAGGTCGCAAACGCATTGACCTTGAGCCCCGGCGCCGCCACCGGAATCTGCCCTGCGCTCCACCCTCTCGCCGTCGGCATCTTCAACGTCGGCAGTGCGCCTTGCGGCTTCGCCGCGGGAACCACCGGCGCGCTGCCCCAGGCCGGCACGGGCGCCGTGCCCTGCAGCCGGCGCCACTGCAGCGCGGCGCCGCCGATCAGGGCGACGATCTGCGCGAATATTCCGGACAAGCTCATGTCATTCCCCCGTTGATCACGCGCACCCTATCCGATGCCTCGATCAGATGCCAAGATTCGATGCAAGGCGGGCTAGCCCTACAGCGTCATTAAACCCTCATGGTGAGGAGGCGCGCGTTCGCACGATCGTCAGACAATGTTCTGCGTGGCGCGCCGTCTCGAACCATGAAGGCCGGCTTTGGCCTCAATCCTTCGAGACGCATCGCGTTCCGCGATGCTCCTCAGGATGAGGGGACAAAACAGATGATGACGCAGCAGGATTAGGATCGTCGCGTTGACATCGGCGTGCATCGGCTGTGGTCCGCGACTGTTCACGCGAACTTGCTCCGTGCATCGAGCGACAGTCCGATTCCGACACTTCCAAGCAGGTCGGATTCGGCAATTCGCGCTCCCGGAAACAGCGTCAGGATTCCTTCGCGGAGCGCCGGCACCATGCTCGAGCCGCCGGTCAGGAAAATTGTATTGATATCATTGGCCCGGGTGCGCGCATCGCTCAACAATCGCTGAACCGTCATGACGACGCGCTCGATGGAATGAGCGATGGCCTCGTCGAAATCTCGGCGCGTGAAACGGAACTGGGCCCAATCTCCGAGATTGTCGAGAGCGGCGTGGGTTGTCGGCGCGGTGGTGAGTTCGATCTTGGCCTGTTCCACGGCAATCGCGATGGTGTGGCCCTGCCGGCCCTCCACGATTCGAATGAGGCGATCGACCAGGTCGCGGCGTTCGGCCTCGTAGCGGATCTGCCTGAGCTCCAGCGGAACGTTCTTCTTGTAGAGCTGGTTGATGCGGTGCCAGGTGGCCAGTTCATGATAGTAGTGGGAGGGCAGGTTGCGCTTGCGGTCCGCCGTGGAGGTGCCAAAACCCAGATGCGGCATCACGCTCTTGAGGCTCAGCAACCGATCGAAGTCCGTGCCGCCGATGTGAATGCCGCCGTTGGCAAGAATGTCATCGCCACGCTGACGTGTCCCGCGCCGGTCGGGTGAGACGCGGACAATCGAAAAGTCCGACGTGCCGCCGCCGATATCGACGATCAGAACCAGTTCTTCGCGCGAGACGCGCTGCTCGTAATCCAGCGCGGCGGCGATCGGCTCATACTGAAACTCGATGTTCCGGAAGCCCTGCGCCCGCGCAATCGTCTCCAGGGACCGCTGCGCCTCGGCATCGGCGGCATCATCCTTGTCGACAAAACGGACCGGCCTGCCCAGGACGACGTCGGATATCTCGCGGTTCAGCTGCGTCTCGATCTGGCGCTTCAGATTGGAAAAATAGAAACCGAGGATGCTGGCGAACGGCACGGCCTTCTGACGAATGTAGGTTTTTTCGTGAATCAGCGACGTGCCCAGAATGCTCTTCAGGGCGCGCATGAAGCGTCCGTCATTGCCGTTCAAATAGAGATCGATCGCGCCCCGGCCATAGTGAACGCCGTGGTCGTCGGAAGCAAAGAACATGGCGCTGGGAAGCGTCCGATGGCTGCTTTCAAGGGCAATGAGATGCGCGGTCGCGCCGTCGCTCACCCCCACGGTCGTATTTGAGGTGCCGAAGTCGATGCCGCAGTAGTTCGCAACCATAATCAGGTCCCTTGCCAATCCTGTTTCCGTCGTCCGCGTCGCAGACAAGCGAGCCATATCCGAAGCGCTGCCGACCCAAACACGCCACTGGAGGGGGACATTCGAGATGGCCGCACTCACGAGATGGAAGGCGATCGACTCTCGCGGCCTCGATCGGGAGTGCCTCGCATGCCGATGTGAAGAAAATGTTTCCACTTGAGGGCAGGCATCAGGCGACGTCCTGGCGCACGAGCCTCTCTCCAGGCCAGCTCGCTGAGGCCAGTTCGATCGGCAGGCGCCTCGCCGTCTCGCGGGCGCCGCGCGCGCCCAACGCTATTGATGGGTATCGCGAAGTTGATCACTGGGCAAGCTGAAGGCCTGCCCCGGTGGCTCCACCGGTCCTAAGAGCTTGCCGGCCTTCGAAGCCAAAGTCATCGGCCCGAACGGCGCGCCTGTTCCTTGAGGAGTTGGTCGAGTTCCTCGTTCTGGATCGCGAGGCGCTCGGCATTGCGTTCCTCGTCGGCGGCGCCTGATTGCGCGGTGGCCTGTTCGGTGATCTGGCGGATGTTGTCGCGCACGATCGCGATCCGATCGGCAAGGTCAGCGACAGACAATGAACTGAGATCGGTCACGTGCTTTGGTGTCCTTGGCTCGTTTGCGGGCAATGTGGGGGCGACACTCGCAATTACCGAGCGAGGTTTCAAGGCTGCTGTTGGCTGGCGGCAGATGCCGGGCGAGGTTTCCTCGACAGATATGATCGGCTCCCCGCCTTCATCGAGGGGCCACCACGGCCGACGCACCCCCCCCGGAGCTGCGGTGCGCACCAGTATGAATCGCGCGGCTTGGTGGGCATTGGTGATTGAGCTCACATGCGCATCGTTGAGGACGCGATATGGAGGTGATATTATTCTCGCCGCGACACCCCGTTTCAAGGAGTGTCGGCCTGTGAATGTCGGATGAGGAGACGATAAAATGCCGACTCGTGGCCTGACCGGAGGAGAGAGAAAGATCCTGAAATTTGTGTTCGGCGAAACCCTCAATCAAAATACGCTGATCACGACAAACGATGCGAACAGGGGCGGCGAAGACAACAGCATCACCTATTCCGATATGCCACATTATTCCAAGAAGATCTGGTGTCCGGATTTCAGTGTCTTGAACGCGGCAACCTGGACCTTCGTTCACGAATTCGGGCATGTCTGGCAGTACAAATATGCCACGCACCCGATTAGCGGGTGGATCCAGAATGTTATGAAACATCCCGTGAATTACGAACTCAACTACTACTACGATCTCATGAAATCGGACGATTTCTATGATTACAACATCGAGCAGCAAGCCTCGATGGTTGCCGATTATTGGGCCGTGAGCGTTTCCTACCCCGCGCAATATTGTCGGAACCCGAGCGCGCCGCAGCCATCGGACTATTATGATTTCATCTCACAGGTCCAGAATCCCACCGGTCCCACCAAGAAGATCGAAATTCCTGCATTCTGACGCGTACTGCGGCAGCTCTGCTCGGACCTCTTGATGTCGTTACGGTGGGATTGATTCAGTGGCGGAGCCGGGAAGCATCGGCTCGCTTGCGATCGTTGGCTACGACGACCCTGCTCACGACATCAGTAGCGTCGGCGCTGAAATCGCGAAACGGCTTGGCAAGATCATGAGGATGAACATCGCCGACGGCGCGGCGAGCTGCGAACGCCGCGACATACCGGGCACAGCACCGGGAGGGTAAGGGGCCATGCCTCACTGATGCGGCCCACTTCACCTGCTCCCGGCCTGCCGTTCGTGGTTTTGGCCGCTATGCGTTGGTCCGAGCGTGTTCCGTCGCACTACGCGGCTGTCTCTGCGGAGGTGGTGTCATCAAGACCTCCTTGGCTCGTGATTTGTCGCCAAGGCGACAATGCGATGTTCCTCCCACTCGCCCCGCACTGTCAAGCCGGATCGCTACGGCAAGGCTGAAACAACCTTAAAGCTGCGATAACCTCACGTCCGGCGGTTCCGATTTGGCAGGGAACCGGACACGGACGACATCGCTTCCGCCGGCGTTGTCACCGTGCGTTCGGATCACGGGGATTGGACGATGAGTGTGCTCAACCGGATGACGACAAGGCGCCCGCAGCACGTGACACGTCCGGGCGTGGCGGCCGCCATCATCAGACTGTCGCTTGCGGCAGTGTTGACGTGGTGTCTCGGCGCCATGGCGACGGCGGCCGAGCTCTATCAGGCGCAAACCATCGTCACGGGCCAGGGCGAGGCCAACCGCAGCATCGGCTTTGCATCCTGCCTGGAGGATGTTCTCATCAAAGTATCGGGGGCGCTGCAACTCGCGGGCGATCCGCGATTGGCGGCGTACAAGGCGCGCGCGTCAGAATTCGTGACGTCGTATAGCTATCACGACCAGATGTCCGGCCTTCCGAAGGGCGATGAGCAGGGCACCCGCGATCGGCCATACGATCTGATCGCCGACTTCGATGGCAGGAAGATCGACGACATTCTCGATGCGCTTGGCCTCAAGCCGTGGCTTTCGCACCGCCCGGTGCTTGCGGTCTTTGTCGAGATGGAGCAGGGGGCAGGCAACTACGTCGTGACATCGGATGCAAGGCAGTCCGATCTCCAGCGTGACTCGCTGCGCGCCGCAGCCGCCAAGCGCGGCATGACCATCGTGCTGCCTGACGTTGCGGCATGGACGACCACGAACAGCGATGGCGCGCCGTTGGCGGCGTTGCCGCCCGCGACATTGGCCGCTGGCGCGACCGCGCTCGGCGCGGAGGTCACCCTGGTCGGGCGGCTGGTGTGGGACGAAACCGAGCTCGGATGGGCCACCGAGTGGCGGATGGACTGGCAGGGCCGCTCGCATCGATGGCAGCGTCGCGGTGTCACGTTCGACGATGCCTTTCGACAGGGCATCGGCGGCGCCGCACAGGTCTTGTCGGGCAACGGTGATCCGGCAACGTAGAGGCCCGAGTCAGCAAGTTGCATGCGATTCGCAGGTCGGGTTGAGCCTGAGCGACAGCCCGCCGCTCATGTCTTTCGTCTTGGGGGGAGCTCGGTAAAAGCATGGATCTGAGCCAACGCTTATTAACGATTCGGCCCTACTTCTCGCCATAGTTTTGCCCACCGCCACTGATGGCGGTGTGTCCGCAAACGCGCCGCTGGCCCGGGGCCGAAGGACGTGCCAGGCCGCGCCATTCGCCCACTGGGTGTCGGACTTAACCATAGACAACGAAGAGGAGCACACGTTGAACGTTTTGAAGCGCATGGCTGGGGGAGCGCTGATGATGACCCTGCTGGTGACGGTTGCTGTTGCCCAGGTCGCAGCCATTGATGGCGAGGTCATCAAGATCAACGAGGGCTCCGGGAATATCACGCTGAAGCATGGTCCTGCCCCGAGCCTCGGCTTCAAGGAAGCCGTGACCATGGTCTATGAGGTCAGGGACCAGGCGATGCTCAAGCAGCTCAAGGTTGGAGACAAGGTCAAGTTCGAGGCCGAGAGCGATGATGCCGGCTTCACGGTGACGAAGATTCAGAAGAGCAAGTAGCTCGCGGGGTCGAGCCCTTGGCGTCGTGCCCACCTACCGGGTCCTCGCGTAGTCAAGCGCGTCGCTCAGCAACTGCTCGGGCGATGCGCGCGACGTATCGAGCACCAGCCGGGGATCGGCCCATGCTTCGTATTCGGCGCGCCGCTTCAGCACGTCGGCCCAGGCGACCTCGGGCAGACCGGCGATGTTGCGCACCCGCGCCTCGATCCGCCGGCGGTGGATCGTTTCATCGATGCAGACGCATTCGATGATCTTCAATTCGGCGCGATGCTTCAACGCCAGCTTACGCCAGGCGGCGCGCGGCGCCTCGACCGGATTGACGGCATCGATGATGGCCGAATGCCCGAGCTGCAGATGCTCGTCGGCGAGCGCCTGCGCGGCCTCATAGGCCGCAATCCCGGTTTTGCTTTTCGGAAGCCCGGCGCGCAACATCTCCGCTTCGATCGGGTCGACCGAGAAAATGCTGACCGCAAGCGCGAGGGACAGGCCTTGCGCCAGCGTGCTCTTGCCGGAGCCGGGCAGGCCGGACATGACGATCAGTGTGGGTGATGTCATCGGCTCCGCTCCGCAGGATGAACTGAGCTATCGGCGAAACCCATCGCCTTCGCAACAGCTATTGATGGGTCTCGCCAGCGGTCCGGCGGAACCACGGACCCGTCGGGCCCACCCACCCTTGCGGGCTTGATTGACATTTCAGGGGTGTCTATGTGCAGACTTGCCATGATCCGAACCTTCAAGACGGTTGCCCTCATTCTCAGCCTGTTTGCCGGCGCGGCGACGGCTCAGGACATGATGCGTGACGTTGACCTCGCGTCGCCCGACATGACGTCGGCCGAGATGACCAGGGCGGATGTGGAGGCGGCGGTCGCAAAGGCGACGCAAGCGGCACCGGCCGACTTCACCGGCAAGCGCCTGTCCAATCTCGATCTATCCAAACTCGACCTCTCGGGCGCGATCTTTCGCGCGGCCCGGATGAACAAGACCAGGTTTACCGGCGCGAAGCTCGATCGCGCCATCCTCGACCAGGCGTGGTTGCTCGACGCGGATTTCATCGGCGCAAGCCTCAGGGGTGCCAATCTGTTTGCAGCCCAGATGCGTGGCGCGCGGCTCGACCGCGCCGACCTCTCGGGAGCGCGCATTGCGGCCGATCTCACCGGCGCCAGCCTCGTCGGGGCCTCGATCGCGGGCGCGAATCTCGGCGCCGACATGCGCAACCAGTCGATGGGATTGATGCGCACAGTTTTGACATCGGCCAATCTCGCAGGGGTGAATGCACGGGACGCCGACCTGTCACGGGTCGGTCTTGAGTTCGCGTCGCTACGTGGCGCCGACCTGAGTGGCACTTCGCTCAAAGGGGCCCAGCTTGGCGGCGCCGATCTGACCGGTGTCACCGTTGTGGGCACCGATTTCGACGGCGCCGATCTCACCTCGGTCAAATTGATTGCGCCTGTAGGCCTCGACCGGGCCAGGAATTTCGACAAAGCGAAAAATCGCGATCGCCTGATCAGCGAGTGAAGCGGTCTTTCACCGCGGCGAGCTTGCGGGTCGGAGCGTCGGGCGCATGAGCGGCTGCGTGATCTGCCGTTGCTGCCGCGAATGGCGGATTGCGCCTTCGGCTCAATCCGCCATTCGTATCTGCGCCAATCGCGGGTGTCGATTGGGTCACGCGGCCTTGGCGACAGGTTCCGGGCCGGCGGTTTCCATCGCCCTCATATACATGTCGAGCAGCGTGTCGCGCTCATCGCGCTCGTCCTGGTCCTGCTTCC
>Ga0307516_10008385_pt1 | contig 11714 bp, 15 predicted proteins | sample 19_EM_MG_FD_203310 | JGI IMG/M metagenome (GOLD analysis project Ga0307516, IMG submission 203310) | Populus trichocarpa ectomycorrhiza microbial communities from riparian zone in the Pacific Northwest, United States - 19_EM | ecosystem: Host-associated > Plants > Roots > Unclassified | place...
ATATGATGGCGCCACTCAAAACATCCCCTCGCGATTCCCACGCTTCTTCTTTTTCGAGCGCTGCCAGACCACGCCAGGAAAGCCTTTCAGCGGCACCAGCGGTTCGCCGGTATAGGCCCATTCCTGCAATTGCTCGATCGCGATGTGATAGAGCGGCTGGCGGCCGGTGCGGCCCGGGAACAATGCGCGGGGAATGTTGACCATGTGCGGCGAATGCGGGCGCTCGTAGGCGATCGGCGTGCCACAGCTGGCGCAGAAGCTGCGCACGGTTTTGGTCCTGGCGTCCTCGTAGCGTGCGATCGCGGTCTTGCCCTTGGTGATCCGGAAGCGCTTGCGCCAGCTGCCGACATAGGTCGCATAGGCCGCGCCATGCGCGCGACGGCTTGAAGGCGAATGATCGTGCCAGGCCCAGCGCGCCGGCACGTCGATTTCGAAGCAGACCTTGCCGCACAGGCATTGACCGGCGGCGGGTTTTCCGAGCGCCACCGTTTTGGTTTTCTTCTTCTCGGTTTCTTCGGGCTCGGGAAACATGTTCAGTCCTTGCGTTTCGTCATTCCTAGGAGCCACCGGGTCGCCCCTTGGAACTCCGTATTCATACGAGCATGTAACCGGTTCAGCTTGCTCATAAAAGAATTGAGCGCCCTTTGTATTGACGCGAAGCGTTACCCGGTTCGTTTAAAAAAGCTATACTTGGCAATCAGTGAGTTAAATTCCTCCATGCAGAAATCGAAATCGCTTCCCTCCCTCAGCGTCCGCATCGATCTCGACAGGGAGGGCCGGATCGGCCCGGGAAAAATCCAGTTGCTGGAGAACATCGCTAAATGCGGTTCGATCTCGGCCGCGGGCCGCGCGATGGACATGTCCTACAAGCGAGCGTGGGACCTGGTCGACGAGATCAACCGCATCTGCAGGCAAGCCGCCGTCGAGCGGCAGACCGGCGGCAAGAACGGCGGCGGCGCGGTGCTGACGACGTTCGGCCTCTCGCTGGTCACGCGCTATCGCAAGATCGAGCGCGACGCCGCAAGCGCGGCGCGCAAGGAGTTGCAGGCGCTGCGGCGCGAGATTGGGCGGGCGAAGAAGCGCGCGGGTTAGCGCGCCAGTCGCCGTCCCGGCGAACGCCGGGACGACGTAAGCTAGCCCGTCTTGATCCAGACCGCCTTGACGTTGAGATACTCCTCCAGATGCTGCTTGCCTGACTCGCGGCCGTAGCCGCTCATCTTGTAGCCGCCGAACGGCACCGCCTGGTCCAGACGCCGCTGCCCAGACCGAAGGTGGTGGCGTTGGCACGTGCGATCGAATCGCGCCGTCCTCGAACGAAATCGCCGAAATCACCGGACCGAAAATGCGACAGAGCGCTCACTGGAACCGCTCAGGTTTGCCGGCGACGCCATCATCACGGACACGGAAGCGTTCTGCGGCGCGCTCAAGCGGCGATGACGATTGCGGATGCCGATACTGTCAGCCTAGTGCGCGTGATGGTGGCGCATCGGCTTCTCGCCATAGCCGCGCAACTCGGCGTAATGCTGCATCTGAGCGGGGCTGAGAATGTCCGCCGTCGATAGATGATATTTGAGATGTGTTTCGCGAAGTTCGCCTTGCGTCACGGCGACCGCTGCGGTCGATGCCTTGAGGCTCTCCGCCGTCACGGTACGGCTGGCGAATTGCCGGTCCAGGTCGGCTTCCTGTTCGATCAGCTTTGAGCCGAGAGGCAGCGCTTCCGCTTTCATGGAATCGAACAGCCCCTTGATGCGGGCGCGCTGATCCGTCGACAGCTCCAGCCTGTCCGCAAGTTCCAGAACGTGAGACGGACCAGGGTATCCGTTCAATTCTGCCGCGAGCGCTAATCCCATACCGCGACCGGCGCCAAGGTCGGCGACCTGCTGTTCGGATAGCGCTTTGATGGAACGCGTCTGCATCCCGGCATAGGGCGTCTGAGCGCCCGCCGCAGTAGCGGCCAGGATCAGCGCGGTGGCGACAAGCGAGCGGTTCATGGCTGGTCCCTAAAGCGTCTCTTGCTTGTGCCCGCATTGCTTGCAGGCGAATTTGACGCGGGTGGCGCCTTTTTCGGCCTGGAGGCGGTTGGGGGCGCCGCATTTGCCGCAGGTGGTCTCGATCCGCGTGTTGCCCTGTTTGACGATAAGGGCCTTCTTTTCCATGGTCTCGCGGATCAGGCGCTCGGCCTCCTCGCGCATCGCTTGCTTCGACATCACCGCACCTGTCATGAAGGGCGTCCGCCGCGCCCGATGGGCACGCACCTAACACATTTTGATGTCCGCCGTCACGCCGCTTCCGGCGTCAATGCCAGCAAACGCCGCACCAGCGCCAGCGCGGTTTCGGTGGCCGGATCGGCCGATATGACGGGAACGGCAAGCACCAGCAGATCGACCGGGTCGTGCGACAGAATGATGATGTGGGTGGCATTTTGGGCCTTCATCAGCGACATCAGCCGCTCGACCGCGGGGTCTAGCGCCACAAGCCCCCACGGCGCCTCCGGACGGCGCAATACCCGCCGCGTCGATAAGAAATTCCGCAGCAAATGCGGATCGTAGGCGGCGAGATCGCCATCGCGGTAACGCTGCGCGCTTTCAAACATCGGATGGCGCGCCAGTTCCGCGATCAATTCGTCGCGAGTCCTCGCCGCCGACGCCGCGACGGAATTCAAAACCCCCGGCACCTGCGCCTCGAACAGCGCGCGCAACGTGTCGGTCATCAGGCCGATCGTCAGCACGCCGGCGATCGCGATCGCGCAAAACCGCATGATTTGCGCGGCGTCGACATCCGGTGACACGCACGCAGCGGCCGCGCCGAGAAGGGCGGAACTCACCAGACGCAGCGCCGTCATCAAAATGCCCTGGCGCCGCGTCTCGGTGCCGCCGCCCGCGATCAAAACCGCGGTGGCGACCAACAGCGCGCCGAGTGCACCGAGCCGGACCGGGATGCCCGGCGCCAGCGCCTGAAAATCCGTGACGATGAAGGGGATCACGATCAGGGCGCCGGCCGCAAGCCGGCCGATGCTGCGGTTCTCGGACGCCAGCAACGTGCTGCGGTCCCGCGTCGCCAACAACGAGGCGCAGGTCGCAAAGCCCGCGAGCTGGAACAGCGCCAGCAGGATCGCATAAGGCGCGGTGTAGCTTTCCAATCCAAAGGCGCCGCCAAGGCCGAACAGGACGGCGCCGGCGACCGCCGCGATCTTGGCCGGGCGCGGCGCGTGCCGCCGCAAAATGCCCTCGGTGACGATGAGGGCGCCGAGCGGCACCAAGGCTGCCGGAATCAGCGACAGCCGATCGAGTGCGGCGCTTGCCGTCCACCACGCCACGCCGCGGGTCAAGAACAACAGGGCGACCACGCCGAGCATCAATAGCAGGCGCTGCGTCAACGGGCTTCTGGGATCGCGCCGGTAGAGCGCGAACATGGCGACGCCGAGGCCCAACGCGCCGCAGAGATTGACGATGGAATCGGCGATCACGCCAGGAGTCATCAGCGTCATCGGCCGCTCCCGGTGCGCGGTCGCAAGGTGCCGAAGGCGCGCGTATCGTCCATCCAGTGAAACACCGGCAGTACCAGCCGTTGCAGCGCCAGCACGCCGGAGGCTGCCAGCAATGCCGGCAGCGAGCCGGCCGGCACTTCGCGCTGGAGATAACGCCGGGCGCCGGCGGGATCGACACGGCCGAGCTGGAGCACATCGTCGCCCCTGATGTAGTCGAGCTCGCGTCCGCAGAACGCGTTGTATTGCGCGTCGCGATGTTTTGGCGCGACATCGTAAGTTTTCTTCAGCGCGTCCGATCCGCCGGTATAGGCATCGGTGATGACGAAGCGTTGCTCGTCGAAGCCGGCCTCATCACCGACGCCGAACACCGCGCGGTGATGCCGCATGATGCCGCGCGCCAGTTGCAGATGGGCAAAGCTCTGCCGCGCGGCGGCGTCCGGCGACGGGAACACGTCCGAAAAAGTGTCGCAGACCATGCCGAACACCGCCGGCACCTGCGTCACATTGGAAATCCATTTCGGGCGCAGGCCGTCGCGGGCGAACAGCACCAGCGTGGTCAGGCCATAAAGGACCCAGGACAGCCCCTGCCCCTGCACCTCAGGATCGACCATCACGAGACCGAGATGGGTGACCTGCGCCGGCTCGCCGTCGAGTTCGACGTCCATCGCCGAGAGTGCATTGAACGCGATCGGGCGCCCGGTGGCTTCTTCACGGATCAGCGTGACGATGGCACGCGAAAGCCGCTCGCGCTCGCCGGAGAAGATGCCGTAGGTGAGACTGCCGGCCGGCAGCGTCTTGCCGGCGATGGTGCGCAGATCCGCGACCAGTGCGTCGAGGTCATCTTGCGATAGCGACAGGCCCGGGCTTTCGATGATCCGCGTCTGCAAGCCGGTATGGGTGCGCAGAGTGAGATCGATGGTCTCTTGCGAGAACGCCTTGAGCCAGAACGCTGCATGGCCGGGCAGGCGCGCCAGCGCGGCGCGGACGCCCGCGCCGCGACCCATCGCCGAAATGCCGTTCCAGAAAGACGCCATGCCGTTTGCCTGTGATCGGGATGACTAGTGCATGGCGTATCTTAAAGAGCCTTGAGCGCAGTGGAATGGGGTTGCGAGAGGGTAAAAGATGTTTGAACGGCGGCGGCCGGATATCGGACGACCGGGCACTCCGTTTAGTTTTGCTTTGCCTGGTAGCGCGCAGCTGCTTCCGGTGAGGGCAACGGCGGACAGCTTTGCCCCGAAGATGCCAAGAATTCATCAGGCGGATGGTCGAAAAAGGAGACGAGCGCAGCGGAAATTCTCCGATCTCCGTACTTTTCAGCAATCTCCGGACGAATGAGGTCCGGATCAGGGATAACGGCAACAATCCACAATCGCCTTGGATACGGGTGGAAGAAGACCAACCTATTTATGTCAACCTGATAGTGAAATTCGACGGACCGCCGACGCCTGCTCGCGCCCTCATAGGGGTCCGGCTCTTTTCGCCCGTTCGTGTTCAGGTATTCCGCCCCGATCGCGCGGAGAATCGCATGTGTAATTGCAACACGCTCGTAAAGCGTCGCTTCTCCGCCGAGCATATCGGACAATCGGGAGTTCAGCTGTCTACCGATCTCCTGGTCGTTCCGGCTCAATGCAGGCCATCTCGCCTGCCGCCTGTTTTGCGCTTCCAGCAAATAGGCGCGGTACTGCTCGTTTGAGACAGGGCCGAAAGTGCAGTTATCCTGATCTGGATGCATGGACAGCAGCGGCGCATAGTTCGCGACCATAATGATTGCGGCCCAGATGGCCGACACGGCAAGCCATCTACGAATCATCCCGGGCTCCTCAGTCGCTAATTAGCTGGCGCACAAACCCCGACAAGCAAACGGCGGATGCCGAAGCACCCGCCGTTCACCTTCGCCAGCCCGCGCCACAGGTTACGCGGCCTTGGAAACTTCCATCAACAGACGTTCGGCCTTGGCATCTTCGATGCGGTTCACCAGCTTGCCGCTCTCGTGCATGTCGCGGACGGTCTTGGTCAACGTGACGCAGGATTGGATCAGCATAATGATGCCCATCGTGAGATAGCCCTTCATCCAGAGATCGATCGGCAGATAGAACACGCCGATGGCGACCATGAAGGCGGCGCCGGCGAACGAAGCGTAGGTAAAGGTGACCCAGGCAGAGCTGTGCTGTTGGACATTCTGGTTCATGATAGTCTCCTGTGTGTGGACGTTTGAAATTGGACGTTAATCGAAGGGGTTGTTCAGGCTGCTTGCGTGCGTTTCGCGTGGAGCCGCGCGAGCACGTCGTCCGCGGTCGACTTCAGTCGTGGTCCAAAGCCCTGTTCTGCGAGCTTTTCGGCGGTCGCCAGCGGTCCGCTGGTGCCATCGAGTTCGATCAAGGCTTCGTCGGCGGCCTGGGCCTCGATCTGGCGTTCGCGCAGGCGCTTGAGCGTATTCTCCGCCTCCGGCAGCGTGGATTCATAGGGACGCGCGGCTTCGATGCCGCCGCGGCGCAAGGCGCGAACCGCTTCCGCGGCGCGGGCCAGACGACGGCCGCGATCGAGGTCGGTGATACGCGCTTCGGCACCCGCGACCTGGCGCTTCAGGCGGGTGATTTCCGAGGCGAACAGCGTGCGCGCGGTCATCGCGGCGTCGCGGTCGGCCTCGAGGTTGGCGATCTGCTGCGCGGCCTCTCTCGCGAGATCCTCGCGACCGCCATCGAGCGCTGCGGTCGCGCGCAGTTCGAGATCGGCGATCCGCGCGTTGGTGGCATCGAGGCGGCGGCCCTCCATCTGGTCCTGCGCGATCGCGATCGCCAGCGTGCGCTTGGAACGCTCGACGGCGGAGCCGGCGTCGCGCATCTGCTGGTCGAGGACCAGAAGCGCGGTACGGTCTTCCAGTTCTTCTCCCGCGGCTGCCACGCTGCCCCGGAAGATCGTCAAAACGGTTTTGAACATTGTCAGCTCCCTGTGTTATGAGCATCGCTCATGAATCACGTGTAGCAGCATCGTGAACATTGCTCAAGAATTATTTGAGCATCGCTCAAGAAATTGGTAAATAATGTCTAAAGCATTGGAAAGACGAACAAAACTCCGGGAAGATCTGATCCTGGCGGCGGAACGGAGCATTTCCGCAGGCGGATTGGCGGCCTTGAAGACACGGGAGCTGGCGCGGGAAATCGGCTGCGCCAACGGCGCGGTCTATAATCTCGTCGCCGACGTCGACGAATTGATCCTGCTGGTGGGCTCGCGCACGCTGGCGCGGCTCGACGCGGCGCTGACCGAAGCCGAAAGCACCGGCCCCGCCTCGCCGACCGAGACGCTGGTGCGGATCGCGGTCGCCTATTGCGATTTCGCGGCCGAAAATCTCGAACTCTGGCGCGCATTGTTCGAACACCGCATGACGCCCGGAAAACCTGTTCCGGAATGGGCTGTAAGCGACCAGATGAATCTGTTCCGTCATATATTCCACCCGCTCGCCGCATTGCTGCCGGCGCGATCGGAAGCGGAACTGGGGGTGACCGCGCGCAGTCTGTTCTCCGCGGTGCACGGAATGGTGCTGCTCGGGCTTGAACAGAAGCTGATCGCGGTGCCGATCGAGGCGTTGCGACGTGAGATCGCGGTGATCGTGCGGGCAATGATCACGGGGCTGACCTAGGCCTGCGACCGGGCGACGGCCGCTGAAGCCACACCATCCATGATCCAGAGGTCTCTCATCTCGATCTCTCCCTGCCACGGAGACCGAGATACGGGAAAAAGATTGCGCAAAGGTACACACACACGTCTAAGTTTTTAATGAAAGTGCCGGATAGGCGGAAAAGCGTTCGCCCCGTGGCGATATAACGCACCTGCCGGTGGCTTCACCACGTCGCCGTTCCCGACATGGATCGGGAACCGACGACGCAGATCGCCTCACACCGTCAGCACGGTCGAGCCTGTGGTCTTGCGCGCGGCGAGATCGGCGTGGGCCTTGGCCGCGTCCTTGAGCGGATAGGTCTGGTGCACCTCGATCTTGACCGCGCCGGATTTGACGACCTCGAACAACTCGCCGGCCATGGCGACGAGGCTTTCGCGCTTGGCCGCGTAGGTGTTGAGCGTCGGGCGAGTGACGTAGAGCGAGCCCTTCTGCGCCAGGAGACCGAGGTTGAGCGGTTCGACGTTGCCCGAGGATTGGCCGAACAAGGCGGCGACGCCGAACGGCGCCAGGCAATCGAGCGATTTCAGGAACGTATCCTTGCCGACGGAATCATAGACCACAGGCACTTTCTTGCCGCCGGTGATCTCGTCGACGCGCTTTGCGAAATCCTCACGCGTATAGACGATGGTGTGGGCGCAGCCATGGGCCTGGGCAAGCTTTGCCTTTTCATCGCTGCCGACGGTACCGATCACGGTGGCGCCGAGATGCTTGGCCCATTGGCTCAGGATCAAGCCGACGCCGCCGGCGGCGGCATGCAGCAGGATGGTGTCGCCGGATTTGACGCGATAGGTCTGGCGGATCAGATATTGCGTGGTCAGGCCCTTCAGCATCATCGCGGCCGCGGTCTTGTCGTCGATGCCGTCGGGCAATTTCAGCAGCCGATCGGCCGGGATCAGCCGCGCTTCGGCATAGGCCCCCATTGGTGCTGCGCCATAGCAGATGCGGTCACCCGGCTTGAGGTCGGTGACGCCGGCGCCGACTTCCTCGACCACGCCGGCTGCCTCGCCGCCAAGCCCGCTCGGCAGTTGCACCGGATAAAGGCCGGAGCGGTTGTAGATGTCGACGAAGTTCAGCCCCACCGCGGTGTGGCGAATGCGGGCCTCGCCCGGGCCGGGCTTGCCGAGCGTCACTTCCTCCCAGACCAGAACTTCAGGACCGCCGGTTTTGTGAAAGCGGATGGCATGCGTCATGGGGTGGCTCCTTCGGGTGAGATGTACGGATAGATGTTGCAGATCAGGTCTCGATGATGACGTAGCTGTCCTCGACATGCACCGGAAAGGTCTCGGCCACGTAAGGCCCCTTCGCCAGGCCGTCCTCGAGTTCCTTGGCGACACCCTCGCCACTCTCGATCGCGACCGGATAGGAGCGGATTTTGAAGCGCTTCGGATCGAAATACGACTGCCCGTTGCGCATGTCGAATTCCCAGCCGTGCCAGGCGCAGCGTAAGAGCTCGCCGACCCGCGAGCGCTGATAGATTCCAGGCTCCGGCGAGGTCAGCCGCGCCACGCACGCCGCCTTCTCCAGCGGCGCACCGGCGTGCGGACAACGATTAAGCAGCGCGAAAAACTTGCCATTGACGTGAAACACGACGATATCGCGGCCCTCGACGCCAAAAACCTTGTTGCCGCCGGGCGGGATGTCCGTGGTGCGGGCGACGATGTGCCGGGCCATGGTTCGCGTGCGCTTCCCTGTTACAGTTTGTAGAACGCGCGGGCGTTGCCAGAGAATATCTTCTGGCGTTCGATCTCCGACAGCGGCGTCCTGAACGCAAAGCGCGGATCGTCGAAATCCCAATGCGGATAATCCGACGAGAACAGCAGCCGATCGACGCCGACCCAATCGATCAGCGCACGCAGATGCTTGCCTTCATCCGGCTCGTCGATCGGCTGTGTCGTGAACCAGAAATGCTCTTTGACATATTCCGACGGCCGCCGCTTCAGATGCGGCACCTCGCTGCGGAAGGCTTCGAAATGATTGTCCATCCGCCAGGTCGCCGACGGGATCCAGCCAAAACCGCCCTCGATGAAGACGATCTTGAGCTTCGGGAAGCGCTCGGGGATGCCTTCGAGAACCAAAGAGGTCAGCTGCGACGCCACAGAATGCGCGTTGCTCTGATGCTCCTCGACATAATAGGACGGCCAGCCGCCGCCGGTCGGCGCATGCCCGCCATAGCCGCCGACATGAATGCCGAGGGGCAAGCCCAATTCCTGCGCACGTTCGTAGATCGGCCAATACCGCCGCCGTCCCAACGGCTCGTTGGCGCGCGGGCAGACATTGATCTGGACATAGCGGCCGATCTTGGCGCAACGCTCAATCTCGGCGATCGCCAGCGCCGTGTCGTCCTGGCCGGCGAGGATCGAGGCTTTCAGCCGCGGATCGCGGTCGGACCAGAACGCCAGCTGCCAGTCGTTGATGGCGCGCTGGATCGCAGCACCAAATTCGAGGTTTTGCTGCGAGAAGATGAAGAGGTCGAGCACCTGCAAAATGCCATACTCGACGTCGAGCGGGTCGAGGTGCTGCTTCTGCATGAAGGCGAGATCGGAGCCCGGAGGCCCGCCGGTCGGCGGCCAGGCGTCGCGGCGCGCGATCAAGGGCGAAGAGCGCGGATAGGGCGTGGTGCCGATATAGGGCGTGCGCAGATGGCTGCCGTAATCGCGCAAATGTTCCTGCCAGCGTTTTGGCATGAACTGATGCAGGTCGGTCAGCGAATGCAGACTCGGATGCACGTCGCAGTCGATGATGCGCAGTCGGGTCTTGGCCGCGACTTCCTGTTCCAACATCGGGCGGTCGATGACGTCGCTCATGCGATCCTCCTCTTTAGTTTGAGCATGACCTCCGAGCAAACGCTTTCGCGTTTGTCGAGGGAAAACCGGTACCCACTTTTCCGGATCATGCTCCGTAAGTTCTAAGCCGCGAGCTTCAGCCGCTGAAACGTCTCTAACGGATTGTCGGCGCACATACGCGAAACGATACTGGCCGGCAGATGCGGCGGTATCGCGTCGTCGCCGTCGAACTGCCAGTGCGGATAATCTGAAGCAAAAAGGAACATCTTGTCGGAACCGATCTGCTCGATGATGTCGGCGACTCCAGTCGCATCAGGCGGGCCGTCGAACGGTTGCATGGTGACGCGGATATGGTCGCGAATGATCGAGGCCGGCTCGCGCTCCACCCAGGGCACCTCGACGCGCACGCCGCGCCAGGTCTTGTTGGCGCGCCACATGAAGGCCGGCAGCCAGCTGACGCCGGATTCCATCAGCACCACCTTGAGGGCAGGGAATTTGCCGAACACGCCCTCATAGATCAGGCTCAGCACCTGCGCCTGGAACGCCTGAGCTTCCATCAAATAAAATTCATAGCGATAGGACGGCCAGCCGATCGAACTCGGCGCGCCGCGGTACTGGCTGCCGGCATGGATCGCGATAGGCAGTCTGTGTTTCTCGGCCGCCTGATACACCGGCCAGAAATGCCGCTTGCCGAGCAGCGTGTCGCCTTGCGCCAACACCAGCACGGAGACAAACCTATTATCGCCCGCGAGCCGCTCGATTTCCTCGACCGCGAGATCCGGTGCCTGCATCGGCACCACGATCGAGGCGCGCAGCCGCTTGTCCTTCGACAACCATTCGGCCGCGATCCAGTCGTTGATCGCCTTGCAGAAGGCGGCCGCCATATAGGGATCGAATACGGCTTGCGCGCCGTACAGAACGTTGCAGATGGCGTGGCTGGCGCCGAGCTGATCGAACGCGCCGCGCTGCACCATCTTAAGATCGCTGCCCGGCTTGCCATTGGCCGGCCGCCAGTCGGCGCGGCCGGACAGCGGCATGCTCGGCGGATAGGAATTGAGATCGAGCCCGTCGATGGCGCGGCTGACCACCTGTTCCTTCCAATGATCGTCGAGATAGGGCAGCAGCGTGGTGCGGGTTCCGCCCACTGCGGGATGGATATCGCAGTCGATCCGCGTGACCGCCATGCAGGTTCCTCGGACGTTTGTTTATTGGCGGCGGTTGCGCCGCGGGCGCAAATGTGCCGCCGATGCCGGGGCAGCGCAAGGGATTAGCAAGGGATTAACAGCGCAGCATAGCGGGTCTGCGGCCGTCAGATCCGGTACAGCCGGCTCGCCGTGTCATGCAGGATGGCGGCCTGTTCGCCATCGGTGAGATGGGCGATAGCGCCGCGAAACGTCCGGTACAGCGTGCCGTAATCGGTCCAGAGCTTTTCGATCGGAAAATTGCTGCCGTAGAAGCAGCGGTCGGCGCCGAACATCGCGACGGTTTCCTTGACGATCGGGCCCATCACATCGGCGCGGCAGGCGTGCACGAAGGTGCCGAGGCCGGAAAGCTTGACGTTTACATTCGGGCATTGCGAAAGCTGCGCCATGCCGTCGCGCCAGAGCTTCAGGCCCTCCGGCGAGGTGTCTTCCAGCATGCCGGCATGTTCGAGCACGAACACGATGTCCGGGAAAGCGCGCGCCAGTTGCGCGCCGTCGATCATTTGCGAAGCGAAGATCTGCAATTCGAACAATAGCCCGTGATCGGCCAGCAGCGCCAGGCCACG
>Ga0307516_10008386_pt1 | contig 11713 bp, 6 predicted proteins | sample 19_EM_MG_FD_203310 | JGI IMG/M metagenome (GOLD analysis project Ga0307516, IMG submission 203310) | Populus trichocarpa ectomycorrhiza microbial communities from riparian zone in the Pacific Northwest, United States - 19_EM | ecosystem: Host-associated > Plants > Roots > Unclassified | place...
ATGCGGTACAGATGGGCTCCGACGGTGCGGTGCGAGATGAACAGGCGCTGGCCGATCTCCCGGTTGCTCAGCCCCTGCGACGCCAGCACCGCGATCTGCATCTCCTGGGCCGACAGCCGGTCGCTGGTGTTCGCATGCCGCCGACCGCTCGACTCGCCGGCGGCGCGCAGCTGCTCACGAGCCATCTCGGCCCAGGGCCGCGCGCCGATCCGGTCGAACTCGTCGCGGGCGCTGCGCAGCGGACTACGGGCGTCGACGTTGCGCCGTTGCCGGCGGAGCCAGCGGCCGTGGTGCAGATGCAGCCGAGCCCGCGCCAGGGCCCAGCCGGCGGGCAGCGCGGCCAGCGCCGCGGTGTAGCGCTCCTCCGCCGTGTCGTCCGGCGCCAGCACCGCCTCCGTGTAGGCCTGGGCCACCACCATCATTTCCGAGGGCAGCCGGGCGGCCAACTCGGGGAGTCCGTCGAGTAGTTCCCGGGCCTGCTGCACGGTGCCCGCGGACACCGCGGCGTCCGCCAGGTCCGGTGCGAGCAGCCAGCGGCTGACCGAGTGGTAGTGCGGGTCGGCGGGATCGAACGCGCGGGAGATGGCGTCGTACGCCTCGGTCGCGCGGCCGTCGAAGAGCGCCAGCAGGCCCTCGACCTGCTGCGCCATCACGGCGGCGAACGGCATGCCGGGGAACAGCCGGTGGGCACGGAGCTCGCCGAGCATCCGCGCCGCGGCCTCGGTCTCGCCGCGCAGCGCCGCCACCAGACTCCCCGTCGCCTTCACACCCAGCCAGACGATCCATTCCCCGCTCTCCTCGGCCAGGGCGAGTCCTTCGCCGGACTCCTCGCGGGCCCGATCGAGCTGACCGAGGTACACCCGCGGCCAACTCCCGGCAAGTGACCGGGCGAGCAGCCCGAGCCTGCCCTGCGACCGCCACGCCGCGGCTGCCAGCGACAGGTACCGGGCGGCGCGGGTGACGTCGCCCAGGACCATCGCGCCGCTGCCGAGGAAGTGCGTGATCCGGCCGTCCTCGTGGTCCGGCCGGAGGCCGTCGAGCCGTGCGATCACCTCGGCGCCGTACCGGTACGGCTCGGTGTACGCCCGTACCGTCAGGACGACGGGCGCGTCCGGATCGGGGTTCCATCGGTCCAGCTCGGCCGAGGCCAGGGTGCGCACCCGTGCGTCGCCGTCCTGGAAGAAGCACCGGGCGGCGGCCCGCCACAGCAGGTTCTCGGCGACCCGCACACCGCCTGCGTCGAACGCGCCGGCCGCCGTGGTCACCATGTCCTCGATCCGGCGGTGCGGCTCGTCGGGTTCGAACGCCGCCTTGTCGGACACGACCATGAGGCGAGCCCGTTCCAGTGGGCCGAGTTCGCTCATGTCGGCCCGGTCCAGCAACAGTTGGGTGTGAACCCGGTCGTTGATCTCGCTGGCCGACTCCACTGCCCGCACCAGGATCTCGGTCCTGCGGCGCGGGTCCTGGACCAGCTCGGCCGCCTGACGCAGGGCCGGAACGGCCGACGCCACCTTGCCCCGGGCCAGCGCCGTGTCGGCGAAACGTTCCAGCCTGGCGGCGAGATCCTCGTCCGGGCCGAGCGATGCGGCGGCCAGGTGAAGGAGCTGGTGCTCGGGTGTGTCGGCCATGGCCTCGGCGATGGCGCGGTGAGTGTCCAGCCGATCGGAGACGGTGGCCCGGGTGTAGATCGCCGAACGCATCAGCGGATGCAGGAACTGGAGTGTACGGCCGACCAGGGCGACCAGACCCGCGTCGACCGCCTCCTGCACCGCCTTCACGGAAACCGCCGTGCCTGTCAGACGACTCGACACGTCCAGCAGCCGGTTCAGTGGCGCGTTGGGCTCGGCGGCCAGGGCCAGCAGGAGCCTGCGGCACTCCGGGCTCACCGAGTCCGTACGCGCGGCGAACGCGTCCTCCAGGCGCTGGGTCAGCGGCAGATCGTCCAGCTGTGGTGCCAAGTCCTGCACCGTCTTGGGCAGTTCGACCAGGGCCAGCGGGTTGCCCGCGGCGCGTTCCAGGATGAGGGCCCGGATCGGCGCCGACAGGTCCGGTGCGGCCGCATCGAGCAGTTCGGCGGCGGCCGACGACCCGAGCGGCTGCAGAGGAAGGTCCGGTTGCGCGCTCGGGTCGTAGGAGTCGGGAGAGCGGACCCGGGACGCGGCGATGATCAGTACGGGGAGGTCGCGGGTGCGACGGGCCACGAATCTGAGGACGTCCCGGCTCGGTGCGTCGATCCACTGCAGATCGTCGACGATCAGCAGGAGCGGCTGCCGGTCGGCCTCGTCGGCGAGCAGTTCGAGTACGGCGAGTGCGACCCGGAAGATGTGGGGTTCGGTCTGCGTGGCGCTGAACGCGTCGACCAGCGCGGTCCGGTGTGGGGTCGGCAGCTTCTCGATGCCGTGGGCGACCGGTCGCAGCAGCAGTTGCAGGGCCGCGAACGGCAGCCACAGCTCGGTCTCCACACCGGCCGCGCTCAGCACGTTGAATCCGCCCTCGGTGCCGTCGGCGCCGACAGTGCGCAGCAGCGCCGACTTGCCGACGCCGGCGGGGCCGTGCATCAACAGCGCACCACCGCGTCCGTCCGCCGCGTCCGCCAGCAGCGTGCGCAGGATACGCAGGTCCTCGTCCCGGCCGATCATCGCGCGGGTGCTGGGTTCGGCCTCGGGAAGGCTCCGACTGCTGGGCTGAGCATGTGCGGCTTCCTCCGTGCAGAAGGTCACGTCGCACGGCATTCTAATCGCGCCTCGTTACGCCCTCGGTGCACCCGCACCATCAGTCAAACGACTCGACCTCACCGGTACTGCCGCGCCGAGGCCGGGATTCGAAGGCGCCGTCATGGACAGAACCCGCCGGAGTGGTGGTCTCCGGCGGGTTCTGTCCATGACGGCGCTGTTGGGATCAGTTCGGCGTCAGGAGGGACACTTCGTGGGCCCCATGCGGATGAGGGTTTCGCGTGTCTCCTCGGTCAGACCGCCCCAGATCCCGTGCCGTTCCCGGTGGTCGAGCGCGTACCGGCGACACGGAACCCGTACCGGGCACCGATCGCAGATCGTCAACGCCCGTCGGACGGTCGCCAGGTCGCCCGGAGGAGGGAAGAAGATCTCGATGTCGGCGCCGCGGCAGGACGCGACAAGCCACCAGCCCGCCACCGAACGGACAGGCAGGGCACGGTTGTTCAGCCGAGGGGTGCGCGGCGCTGTCATCCCATCTCCTCCAGCTTCTTGCCGTTGGTCTCACGCACCCGTACCGCGACGAAGACGAAGGACAGCACGGCGAAGCCCGCGTAGAGGGCGTAGGTGGACGACAGGTTCCAGTCCGACATGCGGGGGAAACTCTCGGTGACGACCCAGTTGGCGATCCAGTTGGCGGCGGTCGCCACTGACATCGCGGCGGCGCGGATCCGCAGCGGGAACATCTCGCCGACCATCACCCAGAGCACCACACCCCAGGAGACCGCGAAGAAGAAGACGAAGGCGTGGGCGGCGACCAGTGCCACGGTGCCCTGGGTGTCCGGGATGGACAGACTGCTGCCACTGCCTGTCCGGTACGAGAACGCCCAGCTGGCCAGAGCCAGCGACACGGCCATGCCGGCCGAGCCGGTCAGCGCGAGCGGTTTGCGGCCGATCCGGTCGATCAGCAGCATCGCCACGACGGTTCCGACGATGTTGATGATGGACGTGGAAAGGCTGATCAGCAGGGAGCTGGCCTGGTCGATGCCCACCGACTGCCACAGCAGCGACGAGTAGTAGAAGATGACGTTGATGCCGACGAGTTGCTGGAACACGGCCAGCCCGATGCCGACCCACACGATCGGCAGCAGCCCGAAGCGGCCGTCGAGCAGATCGCGTACCCGCGGCTTGTGGTCGGTCCTGAGCGCGTGCTGGATCTCGGCGATCCGGTCCTCGGCACCGGCGTACGTGCCCTGCAGGTCGCGCACTACGGCGAGAGCCTGGTCGTCGCGGCCCGTGGCGACGAGGAAGTGCGGCGACTCGGGGATGCGCAGAGTGAGGAGCAAGTAGGCGAGTGCCGGTACGACAGCGGCCATGAGCATCCACTGCCAGGCGTGCAGGGCACCCAACGAGTTTTCGCTCTTGCCGTCGGCCCCTTGGGCGATGCCCCAGTTGACGAGTTGGGAGGCGGTTATGCCCAGCACGATGGCCGCCTGCTGGAACGAGGCAAGTCGGCCGCGGTGGTCGGGCGGCGCGACCTCGGCGATGTAGGTGGGGCCGATCAGCGAGGCGAGGCCGATCGCCATGCCGCCGATGACGCGCCAGGCTCCCAGGTCCCAGGCGGAGAAGGGCATGGACGAGCCGAGCGCACTGATCGCGAAGAGAACCGCGGCCAGGTGCATCACGCGCCGACGGCCGACGCGGTCGGCGAGACGCCCGGCGACGGCCGCACCGAAGGCGGAACCGAGCAGGGCGGAGGCGACGATGGTGCCCGTCTCGCTGGAGGTGACGTCGAATCGGTGCTGGATTCCGGTGACGGCGCCGTTGATGACGGCACTGTCGTAGCCGAACAGGAAGCCGCCGATCGACGCGGCCGCCGAGATGTAGGTGACACGCCGGAGGTTGGTCGGGCGGAGCGCGGCCCTTGAGTGGGCCGACCCTGCGGGAGAGACGTTCGAGGTCATGGACGAGGACTCCTTCACAGGACCGGCTGCCCGGACGCGCGGGCGGGAGCACCGGTCGTAGAGGACACGGATCGGGAGGACGGCCGAACTGGCGCCCCTGGGCCGCTCTTCGGGCCTGCGGGCGAGCCCGTCGCGGGTCAGAGAACGGAGGCCGGGGACGAGAGCAGTTCGTAGAGGCGCGCCAGGTTGGCCGCGCCGACAAGGCCGGCATCCGATCCGACGGTGGCGGTGCGGACCTCGGCGTAGACACGGTGCCCCCCGCCGCCGAGGGCCCGACGGTAGGAGATCTCGGCCGGACGCCTGATCAGTTCGCCGGTGTCGCCGAGGCCGCCGCCGATGACGATGACGGACGGGTCGAGGATGGACGCGAGGTCGGCGAGAGCCTGGCCCAGCCAGCGGCCCGACTGCGCGAACACGTCGAGGGAGAAGGGGTCGCCGCTGAGGGCGGCCTTGGTCACATGGTGGCCCTCAAGGCCGGAGGGGGTGCCGTCGCCCAGCGCGAGCACCACCGCGGCCCGTGCCGGATCGGCGACCGCCATCTCGCGGGCGCGGCGCGTGTGGGCAGCTCCGCTGGCGTACTGCTCCATACAGCCGTGCTGGCCGCAGGGGCACGGCAGGCCGTCGGGGACCGCCCGGTAGTGGCCGATCTCGCCTGCCATGCCGAAGCGGCCTCGGAAGAGCCGGCCGCGGCTGATGATGCCTCCACCGAGGCCGGTGCCCGCCATGACCATCAGCATGTCGTCGTACCCGGCACCGGCTCCGTGGATGAACTCGCCCCATGCGGCCGCGTTCGCGTCGTTCTCGACGACGACCGGAAGCCCGGTGGCCTCCTGGACGATGTCCCGGATCGCCTTGTCGTGCCAGCCCAGGTTGGGCGCGAAGCGCACCGTCGAGCGGTCCGCGTCCACGTATCCGGCGGCTCCGACGCCGACCGCCCGGACCTCGTCCCGACCCGCGCGGACCCGCTGTACCGCCTCGGCGATCGCCTCGGCGATCCGGTCCGGGTCGTGCGGGGTGGGGATGCGCACACGGGAGACCACCTCCCCTGCCGGGTCGACCGCCCCTGCGGCGATCTTCGTGCCGCCGAGATCGACGCCGACGGTCAGACCGCCGTTCTGTTCGTTCATACGGCACCGCCCACGCGGTCGAACCCGTGGGGCGCGTGCCGACGTGTGTGTCCACCTGACCGCGCCAGGCCGACGAAAAGGAGAAACATGGTGTGGTTCCTAACGTTGTTTTGCCATGTGAAAGAAAGGAAGGAGAGCCGGCTCATCACCATCCGGAACGCCGGGCAGGTGGCTTCGGCACCTTGAGGGCGACTGTTCGCCGCCGGTCGGGGGACTGCCTCAGCTTCCGGGATCCGGCGGCGAGTTGCTTGAGTCATTCGACTGCGTCCTGGATTTCGTCCGCCCGCCTTGTCACACACGCGGGCCCTGCCCGGTCTCCTCCCGTGAAGCAATCGGATCGACGGAGGTGTCACACCGTGGTGGAGACAGAATCAACAGGCGGGGACGGCGAGCGCGGGGAGCAGCAAGCGACCGGCCCCAGGATGCTGGCGGACGTCAGGCCGCCCTTCGTGCCGGAGGGTGCTTCGGCGATGACCGTGCTGGTCGAGTGGCCGCCGGGACATCCCGGTACGCCACCGCACCGGCACTCGGGGCCGTGTTTCGGCTACGTCACCGAAGGCGCCGTCCGGTGGGAACTCGAAGGCGAGCCCGAGCGTGTGATCAAGGCCGGTGAGACGTTCTGGGAGCCGGGTGGTGACGTGATCCATTACCAGAACGGCAACGCCCTGTCGGACACGCCGGCCAAGTACGTCGTCGTCATGATGTGCGCGCCCGGCCGGCCAATGCTCACGCCGGTCGACGAGGACGAGCTGGAGAAGCGGGCCCATCTGCGTGCCCCGCGGCCTTCCGCCGACTGAACCACCGCTCGGAGGCGGGGAGTTCGTCACGGCAGTTCTCGAAGGGGGCCACTGTGGCCGGTGATGGATCGATGTCGCACAGTACGGCCGAGGGGCTGGTGGGACGCGACCGGGAGCTGGAGCTGCTTCGGTCGTACGTCGCCCAGGTGCTCGTCCGCGGTGGGGTGCTGCTGCTGTCCGGGGAGCCGGGTGTCGGCAAGTCCGTTCTCCTGGATGCCGCGGCGAAGGCGGTGACGACGGCCGGTGCGCTGGTGCTGCGCTCGGCCGGGGTCGAGTTCCTCGCGGAACTGAGCTTCTCCGGACTGAACCACGTACTCGAACCCCTGCTGCACGAGTACGACGGACTCGACCCGGCACACCGCGAGGCACTGACCGTCGCGCTGGGCGCACGTGACGGGGCCGCAGTGGATCGGCTGGTCGCCTACGGGGCCGTACTGGCGCTGCTCCGCAGGGCGGCGCGCACCCGTCCGGTTCTGTTGGTCATCGACGACCTGCAGTGGATCGACCGGGCCAGCGCCTCGGCGCTCGCGTTCGTCGCCCGGCGGCTGACCGGGAGCCGGGTGGGCCTCCTCACCGCCTCGCGGCCGGGGTTCGAGAGCTTCTTCGAACGTGCGGGACTTCCCGAGCTCACCGTTTCGCCGCTGAACGACGAGGCCGCGACCGACCTGGTCGGCACCCGGTTCCCGATGCTCGCCGGGCGGGAGTTGCGGCATGTCCTCGCACAGGCCCAGGGCAATCCGCTGGCCCTGCTGGAACTGCCGGTCGCACTCGACGACTCGCGGGGCAGCGCGGGAGTGGTGCTGTCCGAGGTGCTCCCGCTCAGCCGTCGGCTGCAGGACCTCTATGCCTCCCGGGTCGCGGAGATGCCGGCAACTACCCGCCGCCTGCTGCTTCTGGCCGCGCTGGAGGACAGCGGCGACCTGCCGGTCCTGCGGGCTGCCGCCCCCGGCGAGGACGTACTGTCCCTGCTCGCCCCCGCGGAGCGGGCACAGTTGCTGCGGGTCGAGCACGGCGGCCTGGGGCGGCTGTCCTTCCGCCATCCACTGATCCGCGCGACGATCGTGTCGGGCTCGACCAGTGGTCAGCGCCTGGACGCCCACCACGCTCTGGCCCGGGCACTGACCGATCAGCCCGATCGCCGGGCGTGGCACCTGGCCGAGGCCACACCCGATCCGGACGAGCGGGTCGCGGCACTCCTGGAGCACACCGCCCACCGGGTCCGCCGGCGCGGCGACGCCGTCGGCGCGTTCAACGCGCTGATACGGGCCGCCGACCTCACTCCCGGTCCCGCGGACCGCAGCAGACGGCTGGCCGAAGCCGCCTTCGTGGGCGCGGATGTCGCCGGAGAGCTGCGCACGGCGGCCGAACTCCTGGTCGAGGCCCGGCGCGCCGACCCCGACCTCAGGGGATCGCTGCGGGCGGCGGCCGCGGCCTCCCACGTACTGCTCAACCGCGACGGTGACGTCAACACCGCGCACCGGCTGCTCGTCGGTGCGATCACGACCCGCGAGGGCAGGTCCGACGGTGATGACGAGTCGCTCTTCGAAGCACTGTGCACCTTGCGCAGGGTGTGTCTGTGCGCGGGCAGATCCGAGCTCTGGGGCGCGTATCACGCGGCCATGTCCCAGCTGACCGTGCCGATGCCTCCCCTCCAGGAAGTGCTCGGCGATGTCTACGCGGACCCGGCACGTTCCTCCACGGCCTCCCTCGGCCTGCTCGACGCGGTGATCCGCGACCTGCACCTGGAATCGGACCCGAGCCGGATCGAACGGATCTCGATGGCGGCGCTCTTCGTGGACCGGGCGACGGGGTGCCGTGCGGCTCTCTGGCCCGTCGTCGACGACGGGCGCGAGGGCGGCGCGGTCACCTCGGCCCTCATCGCACTGGTGGTGCTGTGCCTGGACGACTTCATGACAGGTCGGTGGGACGAGTGCGGCCGTCTCGCGGCAGAGGGGTTGGCGCTGTGCGAAGCTCACGGCTATCAACTACTGGCCCAGCAGTTCCACCGGGCCCGGGGCCTGCTCGCCGCGGCGCGGGGCGACGACGGCACGGTGCTGGAACTGGCGCAGGGGATCACGGAGTGGGCGGTGTCCCGCGGCGCCCGAACCGTCGAGCACTTCGCACTGCACATGACGGCACTGGCCGCCCTTGGACGTGAGGACCATGAGGAGGCCTACCTCGCCGCATCGGCGATCAGCCCTTCGGGTGTGCTGGCCCCCCATGCCCCGATGGCCCTGTGGGTTCCCATGGACCTCGTGGAAGCCGCCGTCCGCAGCGGGCGGCGGGCCGAGGCACTCGCTCATGTCGCCGCGATGCGGAAGACGGGTCTGCCCGGCATCTCCGCCCGCCTGGCACTGGTCACCGCCGGTTCGGCCGCGATCGCCGCCTCGGAGGACCGGGCCGGCGACTACTTCGAGGAAGCGCTCACCGTTCCCGGTGCCGAGCGCTGGCCCTTCGACCTCGCGCGGGTCCGGCTGGCCTACGGGCAGCACCTGCGTCGTACACGAGCCGTCAAGGAAGCCCGGGTGCACCTCGCCGCCGCCCTCACAACCTTTCGCCGTCTCGGGGCCGCACCATGGGTCGCGCGAGCGGCGGAGGAACTGCGGGCCACCGGCCGTACCGCCACGCTGGCCCGCCAGGACCTGGGGACCATTCAGCTCACGGAACAGGAACACCGGATCGCCGCACTCGCCGCCTCCGGAATGACCAACAAACAGATCGGCGAACGTCTGTTTCTCTCCCACCGAACCGTGGGTGCCCACCTGCACCGGATCTTCCCGAAGCTCGGCATCACCTCTCGTGTCACCCTCGGCGAGGCCCTCGCCGCACTGCCGCCGGAGCGGCCCCGGGCGGAGCGGTCTCCCACCTCGTCGCAGCCCTAGGACGCGGTACTCGGGGGAAGAGACGCGAGTGCGTCCCTGAGTGCCGCGCGTGAGGCGATTCCGAGTTTCGGGAACAGCTGATAGAGGTGCGAGCCCACGGTTCGGGGCGAAAGGTGGAGACGTTCACCGATCTGCTTGTTGGTCATCCCGGAAGCGGCAAGTGCGGCGATCTCCTGTTCCTGCGCGGTGAGAGTCACGGAGCCGCGCTTCGTCCCGGTCCGGGACCGACGGGTGGCGCGTAGTTCGCCCGCTGCCCGGTCGGCCCACGGCCGGGCGCCCAGGCGCTCGAACGCCTCGGCCGCCGCGTCCAGTTGGGTCCGGGCCTCCGTGACGAAGCGCATGCGCCGCAGACGCTCACCGTAGGCCAGCCGTATCCGGGCCAGGTCGAAGGGCCAGCCCTGCGCCCCTGGGACGGCCAGTGCCTGCTCGAAGCCGACGATCGCGCCGTCAGCGGGTGCGACGAGCGCGGCGGAGCCCGCCACCAGCAGCGCCAGCCGCGGGGAGAGCGCCGCGACACCGGCTTCCCGCATCGCACGCACGTGTCCCTCTGCCTCACCGGTGCGCCGGGTGTGCACCGCCGCCTCCACGAGGTCCATGCCGGCCCACAGCACGTGCGGAGCGTGGGACGCGAGGCGGCCGGCGGGGCTGATCGCCACAGCGTGGCGATACGCGCATTCGTAGTCGCCCGCACCGAGTTCGGCGAGGACCCGGGCGTGGTCGGCGAAGGCCGCCGCCCCCAGAACCCCACGGGGCACGGCCCACTGCGTGATCCGGTCGGCCAGGCTCCGGCTCTCCTCGAAGCGCCCGTGGACGGCGGCGAGCAGAGCTTGTTGGTACTCGAAGTACCAGGCGAAGAAGGGGTATTGGCGCTCGTCGCAGATTCTCAGTCCCTCGTCGGCCAGCGTTCCGGTCTCCTCCCACCGGCCCGTCGGGAAGGCCTGCAGGCACAGGTGCATGAGCGCGTCGAGGTGCCGGCGGACATGGCCGCCCCGCCGGCCACGGCGGACCGCACGCCAGGAGACGTCCTGGAGTTTCGCCAGCGCGTCGGGGTGGACGGGGCCCGTACCGATGCGGACGATCTGCCCCGGGTCCTCGCCGTTCCGGATGCCGTCGGGGATCGAGTCGAGCTGCTGATGGCCGGCCGAGCCTGTGTGGGCCGGGTCCGCCGGCCTCTTGCCGTAGGCGGAGAGCATGGGCGGAGCAGCCGGCTCCAGACGATCGAGGGTGGCGTGGAAGGGTTCCCACAGGGCGTCGCGACCACCGGACCAGCAGACGAGCTGCAGCACGCGCAGTGCCTCGATGAGGGCGTCGTCCTCGGCGTCGTATCCGTGGGTAGCGCTCTCGATGGCTGCCACCAGGAGGCGGTGAGCCATGTCGATGTCACCGTCACCGCCGTTGAGCAGGAGGAGCGCCCCGGTGGCGGCAGCGAGCGGAGACCCGGTGAGGTCCGGGTCCGCGCGCCGGGCACGGTCGAGGAGCTCCGACGCCGAGCGCAGCTCACCGGTCGCGTCCGCACCGAGGTAGGCGGCCCGGGCCAGCCGGCGTCCTCGGTCCGCGGGACGGGGGCTCAGCTCGGCGGCCCTGGTGAAGGTGGCGACCGCCGCTGAGGCGTCACCTCGTCGGGCGGCGCGATGCCCGGCCTCCTCAAGCAGGGCGGCAACACGCTCGTCGGGAACGAGGGTTGCCCGGCCCAGGTGCCAGGCACGCCGCTCAGGTGTCTCCGCGCGGATCTCGGCGAGTGCGCGATGAGCCTGACAGCGCTCGGTCAGGGTACTGGTGTCGACGACCGCGGCCCTCATCAGCGGATGGCGGAAGGCGACCCGGCCGTTCGTGCCGTCGACGGTGATCAGGCTGTCCGATTCCGCCGCTGCCAGCGCCGTAAGAGCGTTCGGGTCCTGCGTCCCTGCATGGAGGACACCCGGATCTCCGGTGTCGTCGAGGGCGAGGAGCAGCAGGAGCCGACGCGATTCCGCCGACAGGCCGGCCACGCGCGAGGCATGACGGCTCCGAAGACGTGAGGAGAGAGGCAGTACGTCGGGCAGATCGGCCAGCCCGCCGCGCTGCGCGCCGCTCAGCGCGGCGGGCAACTCCACGAGCGCCAGCGGATTGCCCTGCGCCTGCTCCAGGACGCGGTCCCGGACAGTTGCGGCCAGCCCCGGAAAGCGGGCTCCGAGCAGTTCCGCGGCCGCGTCGCGATCCAGCGGCGGCACCTCGTACCGGGTGAGCCCGTCCCGGTCGAAGAAGGTCCCGGCTCCCGACCTGGAGGCGGCGAGG
>Ga0307516_10008387_pt1 | contig 11712 bp, 13 predicted proteins | sample 19_EM_MG_FD_203310 | JGI IMG/M metagenome (GOLD analysis project Ga0307516, IMG submission 203310) | Populus trichocarpa ectomycorrhiza microbial communities from riparian zone in the Pacific Northwest, United States - 19_EM | ecosystem: Host-associated > Plants > Roots > Unclassified | place...
CTCGAAGCTTGGAGACAAAGCTCTACAATAAAAGTGTGAGTGAGTTCGTTCCCAAGAAAGGGTGAAGCTAATTCACCTTAATCGCAGGATCACCATCATTTTGTTGTAAAAAGGTTGGAATGTGAACGGAGAATTTTTTGGATTTTCCAATATTGTATTGCGCTCCAGGATCGCTGACAGTATCTTCGGACTCCATTCAATGGAAGGGATCCAGACTCTCATGGATCATCCTGATACCATGCTGTCGCCGTTCAATCCTCGACAGTTGTTGTGGTACTGATCAGCCACTAGTTCGAAGAAAGCGCGCTTTGGAAGTTCAATGTTCCCGTTCACTCTGGTTTGCTTCACATTCAACACACAGGTGGTCTCACCAAAGAAGACGAACTTATGGATTGGATGGAGTACAAGTCGGTCGTACCAAAGCACTGAATCGTGCTCACGTAGTCACCAAGTGCATGATACTTGTAAGTCTTCAGATTGAGTTCTTTTGGTAGGCACGCGCTACTGTTGCATTTCTGGATTTTTGACTTTGAAGATCCAGCCACAGCCTTCACCGTTGTTTTTGCTTGATGCTGTGCTTGTGCATCCCGCTCACGTTCCAGTTTCCGGGTGCCAAAGGCCCCACAGGTTTTCGTTTTGAAGGTGCAGAGACCCTCGCTCAGGGATGTAGTAACGTTGGCGAACACTTTCAGAGTGAGGTCCATATGCATACGAAGCTTGGCAAGCCCATGCCAGTGAGCGAGATCAAAGAGAACATTGAGGACATATGTATTATGAGGTTCAGGGAGAAGGCCGTCAAAGACAGGTATAGCGCACTAAATGAGAAGATTAAGACCAAATTGTCCTTCACATGTATGTCACTTACTTGCAACATGTCCTCGTAGTCACGAGCTGTCATTTTCTTCAACTCAGAATGGTTCGTTGTTACTCTTCTTATACCATCAGTCCAAAATGGCGGGATTTCTCAAAACCTGATACTAAGTCATCATTGGCATTCCACGGGTGATTGGCATTTACCGTCGATCCAGTTCATGCTTAAGTTTTTCATCCTGGCAGTCTAGAAGACGTAACAAGTGGATGAATACCGCCTTCCAAACACCAAGCTCGACCTCGTGCATCAGGTCAACAACAAGGATCTTGTGTAAGTCAAAACCTAATGGCATCAGCTTGGCAGAGAATGCATTCTAATGTAATGCAGTTCAATAAACGGCAATTCACTGACAAAAAGAGAAAACACTGCGGACCTTAGCGGGAATAAGAGACTCCTCGTGTAATAGGTCTTCCACAGCCTTGCTTTTAATTGCATAGTTATTCAAATATACAGCTTCCTGTGCAGCCTGAATGTGACTATAACGTCTTGCATCGTCCGTCTGTGCGAGAGTTAGGCATTGCTTCATGTTCCGAGGCATTCCCATGTTGGGTGCGAGTGTCAACGGTATGAGACACCGAGGGCACGGGCACTGACCAAGGTTGCGGATACCAACTATAAGAATTCTAGACACTTTAATGTATTTCATTCCAGAGCTGAGGCATACACTCACTTTTCCTTGTAATCCGCTGAATACATGAATATGCGGGGGTAGAAACAACAACAGACTCCATCACAGCACTTGATTATAATTCTATGCTGGTATGCTTCAATGAATTCGTCGTCAAGAATGATCGCCCACTGGGCATGATACATTTCACGGTGACAATGGGCAATAAAGGTGGAATTAGGCCCTTTGCCCCCAATGTTTTCCGCCACAAAGGTCTTGAAGGCATTGGGGAGCTTAAAATTTGGGGGGACTAAGTAGGACCAAGTATGACATCATAACAAACTATACGAACCGTTTCCAGATAAGCAACGTGCTCAAAGGCATGGCAAGAGGGTTTTGATCGCTGATCCTTGGACTCATTTCCAAACATAAGGTAAACTGGCCACAGTTTGGCATTGCTGAAAGTTGTGAGCTGAGTGCCATCGGAGGCAAACATCAGACCGAGGACAACATGTGGGAGGTCGCATCCTGGTTCCCTGATGGAATTTTGGACTTCATGATGCGCTTGAAGAAAAGCATCTGATGTATAGAGTTCACCATAGACTCGGATCGGCCCAGCAGTATCATTGAGTTGCAAAAAGAGCTCGTAAGGTTCAAAGTGGAGGTGAGGGTGGTTTGAGGGCCGGGTGAGCTACTGCCGAATCACAGATGTCAGCTTGTGATGATGGAGGATTCCAGTATCGAATTCTTTTGTCCCCGGGTAAAGTGTTCGCTTATGAAAGGGAATATCAATCTTGATTGGGGTCTTCGTTCATCCTCCCATATCTGGTTCGTCCTCCCAGCCATCCATGCCTTTGATGTTGCCAGAATGTTCACCAGCCAATTGAGCATCGACATGTCACCAATTAGTGCCAGCCACATCTCCGGGATGAAAGTCTGGGTGCCTGATGATTTTGAGGAGATGCTGAAAGCTAGACTGCAACTTCTTGTCCCCGTTGTTCCAATACCATTCTCTGAGTAAAAACGAGGATTCATTTGGATATGGGTGGTAGTCAGGATTGGGACGGACATTGGAAGATATTTCAACGAGGTCATCTGATGATATATTCTCGTCGGGATCATGAGCGGGGAAGTGAGTTGCATGGTATTGTCGGAAAAGCCCAAATACATTGCGCGCAGATTTTAGTAGCTTTTTGGCTCGAGATAGACGAATCAGTGATCGATCTGGGGGCGCCCCCTGTTCCGCTCATGAACCTTCAGATGTGATTTGTGATCGTGCTGGAGGAAGGGCCGCTGGGGGTTCTGGGGCTATGTCACAATAGCGCTTCAGTAACCGGTGTTCACGACGACTTCTCCTCTCCGCTAGTGGTCTATCAAGGTCCCCGCGATCCTATTGATAGAAGAAGTTAGTTATTGACACGTTGAGTGGATGTGAATATGATTCAAACCTGTGAATGATCATTGTGAAGAGGGTTTGAATTTTCAAGTGTCCCGGAAGCCTGGTTGTGGTCTTGGGGATCCTATTGACAGAGTAATGTTAATTATCAACAACTTAAATGAATGGCAATCAAACTCAAACCTGCGGATGAGTGCTGGGAACAATGTCCTGGTTGGAAAGCATCCCAGAAGCCTGACTTTGATCTTCATGATGCTATTGACAGGTTACTGATTTACAAACTGAGAGAATGATGAAGTAATCAGACACGGACCTGCGGAGGAATGCTGGGACGAGGGTCTGGATTTGAAAGTAGTTCAACAGTCCCGCCACAGTTTTGGTTTGAAGAGTATGACACAGCTCCGCCCGGCTCTGGTTCTCTTTTCCTACGCTTCGTTTCTCGCCAAACCTCTTTAGCTTTTCCCAGAGCCAGTGAAAGCCACTTCTTAGTCTTTAGACAGCTATGACTATGACAACTGTAAGCCTGTGGTACCGAGAACCTGCGTCCACATATGCAAGCTTGATACCAAGCTGACGGTTCATCCATCAAGGATGGTTGCGATCAGCTACAGTGGCCCTCAAGAAGCTTTGAATTAATATAAGTCCGAGTTCGAGTCATATCGAAAGAGTCGAATTCGAGTCATTCATAATTTCCCATGACTGGTGGTAATGAGAAATGATAAAATAAGCACGAGGCAAGGAGATACAAGGACTAGGACAGGGAAGTAGAAAGTGGCGCCATCTAGTATCATAGAAGTGTGCATCAGTTAGGTGTCTTCGACAGTTTTCAAAGGCATGGAGCCCACCAGTACGGAATCCCTTTATGTTATGAATTTCTGTGTGCAAATGGAAGGAGGTTTGGATATCCACCGGTCATCTGGGCCTCCAAAAATTCTATGCTTGCAAGCAGGTTCTGGGCAGATAGTTACTTGACAAAGGACGGTGGCGGTGACCAAAATTGAGAGGTTGTTATTCACCAGAACAACGACATTCCAGGTGCATTAACATAGCTTGAGGGACACCGAAGGACGGTGAAAGAATTTTGCGGATAACTTCTTGTCAATGTTGGTGGCGGGCTTTCTACAGAACATAGGGGGTTAGTCTACGCCATCCGCAGCATAGAAAAATGTAGGAAATGGGTACCTCTCACATATTCGTCAAAATTTGTATTGACCTTGACGTCATGGAGGTCCCAACACCTTCGAAACCATCAACATTGACCGGCTGGAGTAGTGCAGCAAGTCATGAGGACAAGAGATTTAGGTAGAAAAGAAAAGATGTACCTTGATCCCAAAGGACCTCAACATGGAAGACTTTGAGTGAGCGAGCGAGTAAAATCCGTGTCCAGCAGTTTGGAGTGGTGAGTCTGATCGAGGACCAGAGGGATTCTTTGATATCAAGAAGAGATGAGGTCGGCCAGGGGAAAAGCTTGACCAGGGCAATGCGGAGTCTACCCATAGAAGGAAGGCAATGCGGAGTCAACCTGTAGAAGGATGGCAACATGAAGTCTACCTCTGAGAAAGCAACCTGTGAAGTTGGTAACAGTTGTGACCATGACCGTCATTTGCAGCCGCTAGTGAGCAAACAACAACAAATAGTGAATACACCTCGACTTTGAAGTTCACAGTCCTGCAGCAGATAGACTTCGCATCATCTGCTGTTTGTCTGGGATGCCTAGAGTTCGCCTCAGGTATCTTAGGTAGACTTCACGTCGCCTGTGTCACTTATGGTGTTCAGCCACTTAATACAACATCGCAGGCCAGAGGCTGTTTCCGTGTAAGGGGAGAGGGAGATGGTTGCGATCATTTGGATGAGGGAGCTCTTGTTTTCTGTGCGTTTCTTTAAGCACTTGAAAAAAAATGTAGTGAAGGAGAATGATGCAGTACGTTCATCCTTGTCTTACCCTTGATTTTACTTCTCATCAAGCATGTTCATCTCACCAGGTCTTGCTTGTGGCGGGGGGTTTGAGGGGATCTGGAGCTGCGTTGACTCTTCGCAAAGGAGCCCGTTTGGCTGACTCTGTTGTCCGTCCCTTGATGAAGATCTGTTCCGCAATGTCGGCTCGCATCCCCCATCTATCGTACCTCTCATTTCCGTTTGTTGGCCAACTCCCTCTCTTATTTACTATGCTTTGGGTGAGTCTGAGTCAACGTGTGGGTATTTTTCTGTTTCATGCGAGGTCTCTTTTAGGTTACGTTCTCTTTTTCAGTCACTGGCAACTTTGCAATTCACCTCTATATATAACGAATGGACATCAGGGGTAGAATAATGATCAAGAGGTGTGCCGCTACTCCTCCTCGGTAAGATCTCCTGGGGTATCCTCCATCTTGGGTTGGCAGTGATGGATGTCAAATACCAGATGTGTAGTGACCAAAGCACACATGTTGCACTTGATGAATAGACCCCGGAATTTGTCTTCAGTTAATTCCAGTCACGACAGGCAGTCGAGTTTGATCAACTTCCGCCAGTCAGTGCGGCGACTTAGATCCTCTCCTTCAAAATCAAAGGCAGAGATAGGTGGGTTTGTTAAATCTGTTCTTGCACATCATTGTCAGTTGTCTCATCAATCTTTTTTGACTTACCAGCTATGGCATATGTCCTCTTTAATGGCCTCCTAACCCGATGATCCATTTCAAGTTTATGGTAAACTGGGGCAGGGCATGGTGTAGTATCGTCTTGCATTTAAGTTTGGGGTAAGTGGCTTGTAATTGTGTCACTGGAGAAATGGCAACTAACCTCGCAATGGATAGTCTTTTACCGGAATCCCATGGTTCATGTACACTCTCTCTAATGGTACTGGGTAATGGTGAGATGTGAGTAGTTACATTTCTCCGGAGAAGGTGAAGACTGACCTAAATATCCGCAGCGACTCTTTGCACATTGCGTGACATACTCTCCTTCATACAACCCGAGGATGGTTAAATATATTGCTGCTTCTGTGAACACTCTTTTTTGGCTGAGCAGTGCCAGCAACGGACATAAGCACCCCGGACCCTGGTACTGATGCGCGCTCCGGTATTGGCGTAACTCTGACGGTGGCATGCGCACGAACTCCCAGATGGGCCTATGGCAACAGTGAAAGGTTGATAACTTGTGGAGGTCATGGCCACGTACCAGTAGTGTGGGACTAGTTTCATTTTCACCGGGTCATAGGACATGATGCAGCGGGCATTCGACCTCAAGACATCGTGTAACAATTTCTCGCGCAAGGTTGGGAAAATCGCAAATGATAGCTGCCGGGAGTTTCTGGGCATCTTAAGATGTCTGTTACCGGCCGCACGTTGATGGCGAAGAGGAGAGTCTCTTTAATGGTGGGCTTGATGCTGACTCGCCAGTATGAATGGTGCGGTTTTTATGGTGGTGAGCCCACCTGAGTCAGCTCTAACCGTCAAGTCACTTTAATAGGTGAGTCACTTTAACTGCCAAGTCACTTGGGACATTTCGTGACTCATACTGCACCATAGCTTGTATAAATGTGGCCCCTTCACCAGACTTGGAGTCCTGGCAACCCCCAACCCTCGCTTTCCACCCTCCTCTTTCAAGTTCCAATGTCTGAAAATGATCCCCCATCTAACACTGATCCCCCAGCAAGTGCGCTGAGGCTTGGCAACAGAAAAAAGCCGTGAGTCAATGATACACTTTGCAATGCGTTACAGTGACACCTTAGCTCCTTAGTTGTGCCAACGATCCTCTGGTTCATCATGGATGGCACTTTGGTTGAACGGTTCATGCATTGTGCAATGTCCAAGCATTGGTTACCAATAGTCTTCTCCTAGGTGAGAACGGGGAGGTTGTGGAAGAACAACTCATGTCCCAGTTCATCTGACTATTCTTTGCGTTACTCACCATCTAACTTGACTCTTTTGGTGCAGGCAACGGAAGGAGTACAGAGTGTTTCAACGGCTGTCGAAAATAGTACCCCGCCTTACTGAGCGCTTTATGGAGGGCTCTGAGGAAGACTTTTTGGTTGTTGCTGATTTAATGAGTCTGCTGCGTGCCTATACCAGTTATTGAGCCTCGTGTCATCTATTGAAGATTCAAAAGGGCATTGCAAGTGCAAGGTCCGACGATACAAAAAGTCTGAAGGGTGTTGTCCTGGATTGGATAACTCCAAGAAACAAGGCTTTAGATCCCCCACTCTCCCAGAACATTAAGACAAACCATGGCTATAACCACCATGTCACCGGAGCCCTCCTATGCCCTGCTGAATTTGATTGGAATGATGCAGAGTAAGCTGTTTGTCCAACGTTCATTTTTCTGATACTAAATCCCCAACTTAGGATTTGCAGAAAACTTTCCAGTGGCGAAATGACGGCCCATGGTGATCAATGGCCCCTGCTGTTGTACGCAAAGCAAGAATTTAACCCTGATGAACCATGGGACGGGCTCTTCAGGAACCAGCTTCTTATTTGGGTTGGTACTCACAAGTTCTCAATCTTCATTGCATTATTCACTCCATTGCCTACAGGCATACAAGCACATTTTTACATCCCTGAGCTCAGTAGAGAAAGAGGTCAAAGCAACAAGATCAGACAATGCCTGGATACATAGCATGACTCGGGTCACTCCAGCCTCTTTAGCCTACATAGCTACACAGGTCCGTATCTCTGGTTCGAAGTTTTTAGCAAAACTTAGACTAAATTCTTACCTAGCTCCGCTTCGCTCTGTCTTCTTCATCGGTTTTCTGCAGGTCTGATATGACAATGGACTCGGAACGATTCTACGAGAGCGTCCTGGACTTCTTGGACGACCCAGAGGAGAAAGAAGAGGTTGACGACTTAATCAACTGGTGGAATTGGTTGGTTCCGATATCTCCCGAACTGTGAAACTTGATACTCATACTTTCGTTTTTCTAGCCAAGTCTTTTCGAGCTATGTTACCCGCGAGCACACTGGCGGTATTATGAAGCAAAGTGTGCTAGCTAGACTCAAGACAAAGAGAGCGAGTTTGAGGGCATTATAATGTGAGCGATCTATGTGGCTTATGTCTTACAGAGCTTCTCTTCTCGATTTTGTCCAGTTTGACCATCATCCACCTACCTCTTGTTGGTTGCCCATATTCTTTACATGCTATCTCTCTTTCCATGTGCCTCACATTCGTTACTTCACATTCACAATCAATCGTAAAGCCTCCCAGTGCACAGACTTGTGTGAACTTCTTCTAACTCTTTTAGTTACCATTTGAGAATCTTATGTCTGGTGAAAACCTTGAAATTGAATCAATCAGTCCTTTGACTTATACACGCATGATGTTTAGGTTTTCAAACTCAGTTGAAGTCTTAGACTTGCCACCATCTGTCGCCCCCCAAGTGACGGTCCTTTCAGCAAGTTCCTCATGGCAGGGCTCTCTCATTCCCCTTCGACACCACCACTGCTTAGACTTCGTGTTGAGCAATCGTTATTGCTACCTGATAGACTACGCATCACCGGATCTGCTGGTAGACTTCGCGTCGCCATTTGCCCGAGCCAAAACTCGACCAGTAGAACACCAGGACTCGACGCCTATCCCTCAAGCCTGATCTCAATTGACCCCACTCCCTTTTTCTGGATCCCTTCTCATTCAAGTTCGCGCTGCGTGGTACTTAAGACCACTCTCAGCGCCTCCAACAACTTACAACTTGGCACTTTCGATTGTTATGGTAGGCGATCCTCTCTTTTACTCAGGAATCTGTACCTTTGCTTATTACTGTCACTGTACCTTTGAACAGGGGATTGACTTCGAGAAAGTGATGCCTTTGGACCTTCATGCTGATCCCAAGCTTGTGTTGCATAGGAAAGGAGATATGACAATTTGTGAGTGTCATTCAAGTCCGTGATTGATATGAATATAACCCGTAAATGACAGCTGCTGCATTTCGTGGAAAATACGGATGCATCATCGACTCTGGACGTCAATTCATCACCTCTCCCAACTTCGAGTTTATCTTCGCACCTCCATTCGGGGAGTTGCGCAAGATGTACATGCGACGGGATTTTCATTTTGCCGATGATGACTACACCCTTTGGCCCCAGCCCTTCTATGGGAAATACCCTCACCTAGCTGTTATCCCTCGAAAACCTTTTGACGTGCTCTCTGACTCCACAGAAAACCTGTTGTGGTGGTCTCCGGATGACACTGCATTCGTTAGCATCCCAATTAATTTCCTCCGAGGGTTCTCCAAACTCCTTTCCGAAAAGCTTCAGCAATTCAGGGCATACGTCAATAAGCAGTTGGCTCGGTGTCAGTCCTTTATTGAAAACCCCAAAAACAAGCTCTATCACTTATTCATCTGCATACTATCCACGTCTTTGAGTAACTCCATGATACGTTTAGCAAGCATCCCTACGAGTCGCTGGCATATCTGTTTCACCATTGCCAAACTTCAGCAATGCGCACTGGAGCTTGAGGCGCTCTTTTGATTTAACGACATCATTTACCCGAGGATAATCGGTGAACTTCCCCCAGCAACTGAAACAGAGTGGACCATTGGCGCCTTCTCTACCAACTCCGAGGTCATTCAGAATTTTTTCCATGGAGGCATTCCAGTCTGGTTCATCCGGCCCTTCGCCTCCCTTCCTGATGTCACAGTTGACAACGTCACTGAGATGATGTTCCCACATCAGGTCCACTTCTTGGATGTCCAACCTGCTGATCCTCCTTTCGAAGTTGCCTTCACTGGTTCAGCAACCGACCTTGATAAGTTTCTTGGATATGCACAATTTATCCGCAGCTATGACTCGATCCACACCAGCTTCGATAAATCTTCTCATGACCATAGCGAGGATCCAGCAACCCGATCTTCCTTGACATCAGTTCAAGACTTCCAACAACCTGGCAATCCCTTCCTGGCATCTAAATCCGTTCCAGCACCTGGTCCTTCATCGAAGCGACAACCCGGGCCTTCTCCCTTGCCATCGGAATCCATTCCGACATCCGGACATCTGTCAATGTCGGTCATTTGCCGACAATCTGGTCTTTCCTCAACATCAGCCGCTGGGTCTTCCAATCACCAAGCTTCTTGTCGAAATCACCCCTGTAAGCGTTCATTGCTAAAGCCATCATAGTTGATCTAATGACTTGTGTTGGTATGAACAGATCCCCGACCAAAGCCCAACCCCCAAGCCAAACCTTTGGATGGTTCTGATGGGCGGAATAAATTCATCAACATTGATTCCTCTCTAAATCCAATGCAAATTCCATCATGGTGCAACGCATTAGCGATGGTCCAGGCCTGCAATTGTTGCATTTCATGGAATGCTTTTTACTATGTCTCAGAGCCTGGGCTTTTCCTCAGTGTGCAGAAGCCAGACACGCAACAACGCTATTTTGTCAATTGGCTATGGTGCCGCGATCTTCTTGTCTATAGGCTTTCTTCCGCAGACTTCGATGCTCCCCCTATCCCCAATTCCGCATGGCACACGCTTCTTGGAGGGTCACTTGATGATCTATTCCAGATGCCCTCATTATCAGTTGAGACACTCACAAAGGCAGCTCGCCGCCGGCTGGACATCCAGAAGCTGCTTGGTCACTGCTGGCAAGAAATTCCCATGGGTAGTGAATATGCAGTGTCCGATGTTACATGGCATGGACAAACATATGATCCAGGTTTTTCCTTTCCAGATGATGTCAAGCGTGATGTTTTATATGACCTCTATGAAACTGGCTTTTACTTTGACCTTGTTTCTCTCGAGGATTCTGCAAACTGCTCTAACATGGATCCTCATCTGCGCATGGAGCTTGTCCAATCCTGCTTTCCCCCCCATTTTGGTCCCCAAATACCAGCAGAGTTGAGATTTGCAAACTGTGGACTGTCGGCACCTCTTATACAACACCGCCTTCTGTATCTTCTTGCAATGAGGACTCTGGTCATGGGTTGGCATGCCTCTCCTCATTGGCCACTCCCCCTTGAATTGCAGATCTCCAAACCATCTGAGCAGTACACAGAGTCAGAGGCTGTTCGACTGGAGAAGGCTCTGTAATATTACACAGGCTTTTTGGGACTATTTTGGATGTGCTATGATAGTTCCACATTATCGTTGATTCCTGACTATTCTTCATCTCTTTACATTTTTCTACATGTCATCATACTGCGTTACTTTTTCAGGCTGTTTGATTTCTTTTTTCTATAGCACGTTTCTGATAATAATAACACCTGTGAAAAAAAAATTCAAGTTTGACAGAAAATCCAGGAATTGGGAAGTCTAACAAACTCAGAGCATGTGGGAACTGGAAAGTCCAGAAAATCTGGGAATTGTAAATTATATGTAAGTGTATGCTGATCTGTATGCCAGCAACAGCTGAATATGATCTTGTGCTTGCATGGTGCCACAGGTGCTACACACATACACATGCATGCTATTTCCTTACAGCCCAGTGTTGAGATATGGAGGTGCACAGGTAGATGAGATGTGGATTGATAGACTACGGGATATAGTAGGTAGTGATCTGGGGTCGGGCCAGTTTCTGGCAGGGATCTGGTATAACTAGTTACAGTTGACCATTGCTTGTCACTGTGTAATCACTATATAAGGCATCACAAGGGTTCACAATACATTGAATTTATTTTATTGAATGATCATTTGCTGATGCCTGGTCCACAATCCTGGTAGATCATGAGCTATTTATATCAATATTGAAATCCATGAAATGGAATTAAACTAAAATATCAGTCTTGTTGCTATACAACAATGCCCTAAAAGAGTCTACAATGCATCTGAATTGAATTCTGGATTGAGCTACTATCTATCAGAATTCTAGACCAGGCATCAGCAAATGATTAGTCAATAAAATAATTCAGATGCATTGTAGACTCTTTTAAGC
>Ga0307516_10008389_pt1 | contig 11710 bp, 12 predicted proteins | sample 19_EM_MG_FD_203310 | JGI IMG/M metagenome (GOLD analysis project Ga0307516, IMG submission 203310) | Populus trichocarpa ectomycorrhiza microbial communities from riparian zone in the Pacific Northwest, United States - 19_EM | ecosystem: Host-associated > Plants > Roots > Unclassified | place...
GATAGGAGGGGGATACTGTCACGGCGTAGGTCCCGGCGCTCGATTTGGGTTTGGTTGTTTGATTTCGTTGTTGATGCCGGCACCTCGCTCCGGATGTCTCGATCTTGGAAAGAGTGTCGTCACCTCACTCCGGATGTCTCGATCTTGGAAAGAGTGTTGTCACCTTGCTCCAGACGTCTCGATCTTGGAAAGTGTGTCGGTTACGGGCCCCGGTTGCATAAGAGAAGGTTGTATGAGTTGCGTGGTTATGAGCACATATGTGAGTATAAGTACATATGTGAGTTGCGCGGGTATGAGTAGGAGGATGTATGGGAGTTGCGAGAACTGTGTATATAAGGAGGGCGTCTCCCTTGTTTTCTCTTCTTCTTCTCTTCATGCAACCTCTTGTATTCTATTCGGAATATCAACCTTGCTTCCGTTTCCTCCGTTTCCTCTGATTCCTTCGTTTCGTCAACGCTCGTCTAGTGCCGCCCGTCCCTGTCCGACACGTCCGTCCGAGGCTGTCCGTCTCTCTGTTCGACACGTCCATCTGACGTTGTCTGTTCCTGTCCGACACGTCCGTCCGACGCTGTCCGTCTCTCTGTCCAATACGTCCGTCCAACGCTGTCAATCTCCCTGTCCGACACGTCCGTCTGACGTTGTTCGTTCTTGTCCGACACGTCCGTCTGAAGCTGTCCGTCTCTGTCTCCCGTTCCCGTTCCCGTTCCCGTTCCCTTCCTGTTCCCGTTCCCGTTCCCGTTCCCGTTCCCGTTCCCTTCCCGTTCCCGTTCTCGTTCCCGTTCCCGTTCCCGTTCCATTCCCGTTCCCGTTCCCGTTCCCCCCCCCGCTTCCGCTCCCACTCCCGCTTGCGTCACCCGAACTCACTCGAGTACCTTGGAGAACCGCCGCCGTTACAGCTATGGCAATTGATTGTAACGTAAGGCAGTTTTCTATTGCCATGGAGTTATCACTATGAGTGGCTTTACAGAAACTTGACAAACAATTCAGTTCTCCGGTGGCACTACATCTGGCAAGGCTCCAACACTTCCGCCAGTGCTGGGGATCAATCTTCAGCAACCAAACTTGCTTCAGTTATGTCTGCCGAAAACCAGAACATGCATTCAAATGCAGGCACACGATTTGCGATGTTTGTTTCCAACGTTTCTGGATCAGAAGTCTGCGGTGCCGCTTATCATACAATCTGCGTGGCTGTATATACTGTGGCACCAGCGGTCATATAGAGGCCAAGTTCAAGCCCCCAACTGCGGGTTTGCGAATGCTGTCCCTAGATGGCGGGGGCAGCCACGTAGTTATTTCCCTTTTACTGCTTACTTCACTAATGCGACGCATGGAAATGGGTATCGAAGATATGAAGTACGTCTTTGACATGATTGGAGGGACTAGTGAAGGTAAATTGCTTCGATACCTTACTCCCGACTTACCATGCTAACTAGAGGCTGAGATGGCATTGTAGCTTTATCTCTGTCAACGACATCAATCGCCCTTGAGAGTCTAGAAGCTCGGTATGAAATTCTAGTTAAAGCCTGCCTTTCAAGGCATTGGTACGCAAATATACCAATGGTCAGTGGTCTCCTGGGAGGGTTCGGCGCGGTTTTTGGGTCTGGCGTTTGCGATGGCACCCAACTCGACATCGCGCTGGGGAATCTCCTGGATCTGCAGGCCAAACTTTTCGGATCCGGGGTTCGCAATACTCACATTATTGTGACAGCTACACCCAACTCCGCTCCTTGACTGCTCACCAACTACAATGGTAATATTGACCTAGATGATAGTTGTGGTAAGGTACAATGACACCGTGGCCACTCAAAGCGCGCTAACAATGACCAGGTTATCTCTTCATACGTGGAAAGACGCAAGCCACAGAGTTACTTGCGGTAGAGGCGTAGGTTCCTTCCGTACATTTTGTGATTAATTCTAAGTCTAATAGGGCAAGCTGTGGTTCGTGGGCACCCTGGTATTTCACCCCCAAAAGGATACTGCACAAGCAATTGGACCATATTAAGTTTACAGACGGAGGCTTATGGTTTAATAACCCTATAAATCCCATGATTTGGGAGGCTAAATGTATCTGGCCGGGAGCTAGACCCGACGTAGTTGTGTCAATTGGCACAGGTCACTGTGATGCCATTGCCCAATCTAACGGAGACTCACTGTGGTCGCTTCTCGGCAAGGTTTTCATGGGGCACATTGACGGGGAAAGAATCTTGATACTAAAGAGAAACGAACTCACACCCAAGGAAATGAACCGGTACCACAGACTGACCGTTGGATTAAGAATGGAGCGCTCGCTAGACGATATATCCGGCATCCAACAGATGAAAGTGCAGACAGCTAAGTACATTGCGCAATCAAACATTATAGATGCTACAGCACGTCACCTCAAGGCAGCGCTATTCTATTTCGAGTTAAAGCAAGACATCAAGTATGTCGGCGGTTATTACCAGTGCTTAGGTTACATTCATTGCCAGCTTCCGGTGGGCTCGGCATCACTGAAGCATCTTGCAAATGAGCTCGTTGATACCGAGGCCGGATTCTCCGTCAATGGCGGTCCCAAATTCACCCCAGACAACCGTATCACTTCTGGTATTAGAAAAGCGGGTATCTTTCTGCAAGAGATACACTTCAAAGTCAGGTCTTTGCAAGAAGCAGTGAATGCAACCCTAGTTAATCGGGAGGAGGACGGCTTTTCCATCAATGGCTGCCCATTTAACATGAATTTCATTCGGGTTCAGCAAGGACTCAATCAACTTTTCGAAACAACGACCATTCGTTGATCGACTTTTCTAACCGCAAAAGACGGCCGAGCACGATGGATACTGGTGGTAGAGTAAAGTTGAGCCGTAGGGTGTCAAAATGATGGACATCTGGAGATGGTGGTTCGGAGATGTGTTCATAGAGAAACTAGTCCGCTTTGGTTTGACGCCTTGGCGGCAATAGAACGAGGGTCCCTCGGGCTGCCCGCCAGTTCTTTCACCTTCCCATCATTTCTTTATGTGGTTTCGCATGAGGTTTCTTACACGGTTTTTTGATCTACCAACGAACCACGTACAATATCAACACAAACTCGCAACTGAAAACAGGACAATACGATAATCCGCTCATCTACCTCACATAGAGCACCCAGCGCGAGCACAGCATCACATCCATCGTCGCGACCATCACCTGTATATATTGCTCTTGATGTGACTAGCACAGCTCAAATGGGAAGTGGTGCAACATGACGCGGCTAGCACGATAGCGAGTAAGAGGCGACCCAATATATTGGCGAGAGAGTGGGAAGCTGTACAATACGACGTGACGAGGGGAGGGAGGACACCGGCGGTAAGTACAATAGTGGGTAAGACACAATGATCATGATGGAGAGTCAGACACAATAAGTATGCTGCCGAGCTTTGTGATGTGGTAAGCGCGGCTCTCTGGGTGTCAAAATCCAGGTGAAGGCGCCAGTGGCAAGGAATGGCGGTCAGGATGCCGGCAGCGAGTACGATGCACTAAATGATAAAAAAAGTGGGGGAGGGAATTTGCAGCTGCCTCTGGATGCCTGGTACCCTAGGGAATGTGGAGTGAGCGAGAGCGGGAAGCTAAGCAAAACAGAGAGCGAGGGCATTGATGAAGGAGGAAGTGTTTAGTATGTGGAATAATGTTGTGGACACATGTCACATGATACTGGAGGAGTTGGATGCCACCCGCCACTAATACCGTTCTGTGAATACCTCAACAACCAGCGCTCCAATTAAGAATCAGACAACAAGAGGTGATCCGCTAAAATGTTATCTACCATCTACAACCAGCGTTAAGAAACTTGGTTGGTTTTCTATTGCTGGCTGTGGAAGGGGATGACGAACAGTTGTCAGTGCTGGCACCAGCAGCCAGGATAACCTAGGAGAGAAACGGTTCATGCAATGTACCACAGGAAGATGGCACCGCTGCTGCTTGCCGCGATGAAATGAATTCTGCGCAACATGGTGCTAACTAGTACGCCACCATAAATGATAGACTATAAGAATTGCTGACCTCCCAAACTGTTCAACATCACCCAAGAAAACAAATATATTCTCCTGTCTCAAACCCCCTGAGCCCCCGGCAGTAAAGAACCAACTTCAAAAACTACTGTGTCAAGTGACACCAATATGACATCAGGATGGTGCCTCTTGTGAATCGATTTGGCCGTTATTTGTAAAGTCTTCAACAAACATGTGATCCGCAGCTCTTTCTCTCGAAGCCTTTTGGTGGCTGTTTGCAATCTGCGGGAGAGAATGCTGGGACACTGATTCGCATACTCGTCCGTAAACTCGGTTAACACCGCTTGTAATTGTCGCAGGTGAAAATCTCACTCGGCGAGTAGCTCGGTAGTTTCGACAATCGTGGCTTGGAGTTGCAAAATTGTGATATCTTTTAGGTATGACCTTCGATTCAGCTTGTTCTGAAGTTGCTGATTAATTGAGAGTAGCTCATGGTAGGACGGTGGAGGAGTGGTAGGCGGAGTAATAAACATTGCAAATTGTATGATCCAATAGTTAATCGACTGGTCATTTATATACTCTATTACTCAAACATATCAAAATAGGTAAGCTATTTCCCTTTTAGTTGTACTAACTGTTTTAGTCATGAAACCCGGCGAAATTAGAACCCGACACACACATGCGGGGTAACTTTTTACAGCTCCGGAGCATTGGTGCCAGCAGTGTCTGGGATGCGATGGCATCCCTAGCCGTCGGACATGTTAGTATCAGCGATCGCTCTCAGCACCTAGAATATGAACAAGAGGAGTGTTTGGAAGATGAAGGGCAAGTGGCGCTCAGGGATACGGTGATGAAGTCTCACTCTGATCCTAACTAGCTGCGCAGCTGCTGGGAGCTCCGGAGGCTCTGAAGCAGCTGAAAATCGTAGACGCGCGCATCTGTATTGACACTACGTAATGGTTCCTAAGCATCTTTGCCCATTCTCGGAGGGGAGGATGGGCGGCGGAGACACGAAGAGGAAGAGGAGAGGAAGTAAGCTATGGTGTCTTGGAAGATTGGAAACATCAATAACAATCATCATTCAAAGTTATATGTAGTTTTAGGTCCATTCTCCTGAGTGTTGCTCTCATGTTACGCCCTACAGTTTGGGGCCCACACACAGAAACTACCACCTTTCCCGGCCCGGTAATGCACCTTATCATTTCCGTGTCCATAGAAGGTTCCCCCTGAAAACAATCAAGCCTGTGACCAGAATCACCATCGATTCCCCACACTTTGATCCTCAGAAACTCATGCCTGTTAGTTATAGAAGGACCTACCCATCTGCAGGCGTTCAGACATGTGCCACTAGAAGCCGACTCACCTGTGGTCTTGCATCCTCTGGGTCACGCAGTAGTCGACAAGTGATCGCTTCTGCAAACCATTCTTTTTGATGTGGGCTTAAGATCCAGAATACCAGGATTTTTCGGGTTTTTATTGAGCCATGACACTGTGTCAAATGGGCGAGGTAACTTATCTGCTGCCCAATGCCACTACCCTGCCCCCAAAATATTACGATCTCGTAATCTTTGAGGCGGCGGTGGCACCCATAGGGACCATGTAAGAGAGCATGGAGCCCAGCGTGTGATCCGGGTGTTAAGGCTCTATGATACAAACTGCTGCTAAATCCACCCTTTCATTCCACCAGCACGGTGATAACTGTGGGATCGCGTGTCCCAGTAAGCCAGAACGGATGGAATTGGTAGGGGCTGAGCCATGTTGCCAAAGTCGACTTCCCACGGGTGAGATATATATATTGACCGGGTAGTACAGTTATGGCGCGAGGTAACTGCACCGTAACTTCTGTTGCATCTTACTTTGCGGTCAATGTCACTGTTGTACCGTTGTGCCGTAGGACGCAAAACACTGGGACCATCAAAGTAACGAGTACTAAGATCCCCATTGCAGCCATCAAATGCAGCTGTACCTCGCAGTCCCCCACATGTAACCAAAGTAGGACTAAAAGGGATACCAGCAAAGCATCGTGAAATGCTAGTAGAACTTCGAAATGCCTGATCTGTGGCCAGATGGTGAACGCTAAAGCGTTGGGCAACAAAACTACACACACCAACACTGCTACGGAAATTCCGTCCATGTTAGATGCCAAATTCCCGCCAGCATGAAGTGCCGCTTCAAGCCCGATGAGTATTGTAAAGGAGAGGCGAAGGCGCGCATGAGTTGCTGACAAGAGCCCTGCATACTCCAAGATGACATTTTCCCTGGGCCACAGAACACACAATAGGGGCAGGTTGAAGGTAGCCAATGCCCCTGCTCTCTCGAATGTTCCATCTGTAGATCGAAAATAGTTTGTAAGCCAGAGGACGTTTAGGGAGGATATTATTGAACAAATAAGCACATCGCTGGAATTGAGCAGCCCGGATGTTGTGATGTGGCGGTGTAGGCTTGGTAGTCAGGTCTTAAATCTCCGGTTCAGGAAAGCAAGACAGTCAATCAACGAATGAATGAAAATGTAGAGGAACCAAAGGCCAATGATTAGAGCAAGCCCTAGGTGGTACTGGTAATGACTGACCAAACGATCCATGGTGATGGACTTCCACTTCGACCTGTCGAAGTGGGGCGACGAGACAGTGATTTGGTTGTGTCTCGAAAAGTGCGAGCTTTAATGGGACACTGCTTGGCATACTAGATGTAGAATAGCCACTCTATTTCACTTCTACTTTTGCGTGCGCTTTAACCCAACCCTTTGCTAGCGTGACTGTTACACCCGAGGGTAACAAGGGGAAGAAGGATACAAGGAGAAAGGTAGCCGAACGGTAAGTCACGTGACTAGAATCCCTGATAAGAAGTCTCGGGGCCTCGGAAAGCAGTTCGGCCAGAAAAAGCAGAGCTGAGGGTAACCTCGACGGGTGATGGATCTTAGGCCAGCCCACCGGGTAGACCCAACGCGCTGCCGACTCTGGTAGCCGCTGCATAAGAGGACGAGATAAGGGGGAGAACTAGCTTTCTGCGAGTCGCACGCTATAAGCGGGGCCCATGTTGCAAGACAGGTCTGGGAGAGTCTAGACGGGAGATAAGACCCGGAGTTAGGACCTTACGGCCGAGATGAGCGGACGAAAGAATAACTCCGGAGCGGGGCCAGCGGCAACCTAGGAGGGACGGCGAACTCCAAAAGAGTTACGACCGATCCTGACTGGGACCTCGATACGAAAACCCGCATAGTCCGAAAGACTAGCGTCGGGAGTACGAGGTCGCCGACTGTTAGCCTCCACCCTTATCGCTAGGACCGGTCAGGACCAACCTTACCCATGAGCGGAACCATCTGAGGCCGCGCGTCTTGGAACTGGGATCTCCGGCGTGACGATAGGAAGGAGGACCACGTGAGGCAAAAGAAAAAAGGCATATATACCGCACAGAAACTCCACGAAAAACCTCTCATCCCCATCCTCGGATGAAAACACACTCACGAAACACCCCAACACAACGAACCTAAGATTATTCCGTTGTGAATAAAGAAATCGAACCTGACTCTACAATATCTTTACCTCCACCTCCGTACTCGCGTACCCAGGTGTCACAGTGACATACCTCTGGAGGATTCTTACATGCGCTCAGTTGTCGGGATACTGTCATTACCCCAGAGGTGTTCCTATGCACTATTATGTAGTTATCTGGTCAGTACATATAGAGGGGGGTTATCTGCATCCAGAAATTCGGTCTCAGCAAGCACATACTCCAATTTGAGCGGGAATCAAACAAATCAAACACCAATGTCTTTGGCAACCATCTTACAGAAGCGAGATCTGTAAGCACATCACATCCCATTAAATAAGTTTTCACTAACGGTTGCAGTGTTCTGGAACGCAGAAAGAATACAGTCTTTAAAAAAGCATACGAACTCGGCGAGTTGTGCAAGGCAGACGTTACCGTGGTGATCAAGGAAGGTGACAAGTGGTATATCCTTGCACTGGACGGAGTCGTCCCCGGGTTGATTGAAGTGAAGGTATATCTCATCGTGTCTGACAGACTTCTAAAACTAACGCCTTCAGACTGAGGAATACGACTTTATCCCGATCAATAATTTCAAGCCCAAATCAAAGGAGAAAAATGCCAGCACCGAGTCGCCAGTGCGGTTGTTAGCAAGGCGATTGCGGGACCCTCCGGAGCTCCATCTAGCGCCTAGGAGACACCTTCCGACACCACCTTCCTTTCCTAATTGGTAAGAAACGGGGGAAAGAGTCGATTTCCTTTGTGTGTGTGTGTGTGCGGGGGGGGCACGGAGACTGGTCGAAGCAGGGCAACAAGACAATGTTGATGAGTATCATGGTGTTCATGTCCCACTGGAAATCACAACCACCGCGAGGGGTAACGTGCAAGCCATTAGGGCCTGTCCTGCCTTATTGATCCTTGGGGACATGTACCCAGTTATCGTCCAGACATCGTTGCCTGGGAGGAGAGGAGAGAAGAATAGAAAATTATGATGTTTGAAGTGAGAGGAAGGTTGTGACGAAACATGCTCCGGCCGTCCATGAATTGGGCTCCGACCTCTCTTTGATGGTTGATAGGGCCGTAGACTCTGCGGCGATGGATGTAATCATTGAAAGTCACTCGTTCGCTCGTGTTGTCGAATGTCATACTGGATGCTTACTGTCCTACCATAACGAGGAATACACGTGGGGGATAACGATACACCATCTCCGATCAGCTATTCCTCAGTGGTTTCGCCCATATATATCCACACCCCGGTGCATCGCCGCTGTGCCCAATCACACCTGTCCGTTGTTCTGGCACTCCTCCACTTCCACGGGTACACAACACTTTGCGCCGTGCACGTTTAGACTTGACGTGCGCCTGGCGGCTTGCCCGACTTCTATTTACAACTGATTTACTCAGCTACCCACTCTCGCTCGCCCTAGGTGATATGCGTTCGGACAGAGCTAGCCAGGGCACCAGGCATTCCAGACGTAGCTGCCACAGACGCGGCTGTCAAGGCATTATGGCTACAAAGCATTCCATCGCATCTACATTCAAGGATGCAGTGGTTCCAGACGTATTAACCTATTCCTTACATCGAATGTACATCTAAATACGCTACCTCACATAGAGCATCCTTCTTTTCTTTCGGTGTTATAGGTGTTTTGGGCTTCTTTTGTGAGTACGTGTGGGTTGAGTGAGAACACCGTAGGATATCCGTGACACAAGTCTTTTTTTGTTTTTTTTGTTTATTCATACTCGCATACGACCTATGTAGATCATGGCGGTGTACGTTTTCGCCAGTTTTCCTGTCCGCAGTCCGCGCACTGGTGGCTCGTTGCAAGCTCCCCTTTGCCCTCTACCCAGGCCTATCCCAAGAAAGAGTAGATGCACCCAAGGAAATCAACAAAGGAAAGAACAAAAGAAAAGCGTGACACGTCCCCTAATCCTTGCCTGCCAATGCCATGAACTCATCCACGACCCCCAGCACCTTTGCCTCTGCCTCCCGCTCCTCTTACCACTCCCGGCGCTCCCAGAGCTCCCACTCAGACACCTCAGTTCTTGGTCTCCTTCAGCACCTCGGCCCACAGAATCTTCTGCTGCATCTTCCATTCCGGACTTGAAGAGGTGGTATCCGTGACACGAGTATGTATGTATCTATGTATGTCGTTGCGTCCACGTGTAGTCGACTAGATTTACCGATGTTCATTGGCTATGTCAGTTGAGATGGGTACGTGTCCCCACACCTTCATCGTGGGCTCGGATGGTTCCATTCGATACAAGCCACAGGGACTCGTCAGGGGAAAGGGACGGAAGACTATGCAGAGTTTACACGTATGTAAGGTGTATGGAGCGATCCACTGAAGGTCACACACCGTCACCACTTACATACCAGCACTCCGGAGGTGCTGCCGCGCCATCCACTGGCTAGTCTGGGACTTGTACTAGTTGTTGTCTCATCGCCTCGCTTTGACTGGCCCTCACCACCCCCCTAAAATTTCATTTTACATAGATATGAAAAATCATCTGCCAGCAGTGGGGCCCGGCGGCAGCGGACTGAACTCGGCGAGCAGCAATGGCTTCCGGAGCAGTTTTTATTAACTCGTTTTTTTTCCTTTTACTTGACTAGGTACATTAGGGCTTGTCAGGCCTATGGTTTTTTTTTTCCAACAAAAAGTTCATCCACCCCAAGAGAGAGTGTGTGTAGACTATGTGTCTATATTCAAGGAATACACAAGGGGCGGATACATAATCAAGAGATAAGCCATCCAGAAGCATCCTCAAGGTTATCGATGAGGAGAAAACCTGCTCGTCAGGATCGGGAAGCGCCTGCCGCTTGTTCAACATGCTCCCCTGTGGGTGAGGCAAGACTGCCAACCCCCGCAAGTTTATGTAGTTGCCTCTGGAGCCCAAAATTTTATCGCTAATATGTTGTGATTGGTTGACTCCATGCTGATCCACCAATCTGAATTCATGCGGGCTCCAGTCATCTCGCGTACGCCTCCTGATGGTCAGCCGTGGTCGGAGCCCTGGTCTATGTACTGTATAGAAGCAGGGTAACAAAAAAAACGTATTTTTCCCGCTGTACGCGTATCAAAACGGTCAAAATACGTATTTATCACATCGTGATAAGACAGAAATATGCGTTTAGCAGGAAAACTACATACGTTTTTTACCCTCCCCTTGACTATAGAGTAAGTACATGCTGAAAGACCTATGCCAGGCCCGATGAAGATAACGACAATAAAGGAAGGTGGAATCAAGAGAGAATGTATTTGGCGGATTCTGTCCAGTACCGGCGAAGGCAAGAAAGGGTATAGCATCTCGCTACTACCAACTGAAGACCGGACACGCCCTCACAGGGATGTTCTTGAAGTGGATCGGGAGCAGAGAGAATGATACATGCTGGTGGTGTCACAGACCTGGCATTACCCAGACACGTGAGCATCTCTTCAAGACATGTACTGCATGGCGACGGCAGCAGAAAGTGCTCTGGAAAGAGGTCCGACAGCAGACGAGACGCGGACGAGATCGCTTTCGGATTGCTGATCTGTTTGCGGACGAGCGCTGCACGGAGGCAATACTTAAGTTTCTGGAAACAACCGATGTGGGACGACGAGCTAGGGAAGAGAAGTGTGAGAATAGGAGTGAGAGCTCTCTGGACCGGGACGATGGTGATGTTGTGGATATGGGTGACGACGAGGTGATGGAGGCGGAGGTGGAGGTGGAGGTGGAGGGCACTGGTGGTGGTGCAGTGTAAGATAGCCTTTTAGTGGGCCAGCAGGGCCATAGGGAGAGCCGCACAGCTAGACTCGCGGACGGATATGGGTTGGTGTTGTGGTTGGCGTTCGCCGTAGTCTGAAAAGGCTCATAGACGCGAAATAAAATTGATGTCCCCCCCCCCCCGTCCTGGTACACCCGATACTCGCAAGAAGACGGCGGTTGTTGGTTACAAAGTCCAAATGCAAAATCTGGTGTTCAACATGGGTCTGTTCGTTTACAACACCTATGTATTTCGCAACCCCTATCGCCATCCACAGCCAGCGATGCAAAACCAATTAAGTTTTTTAAAGATGACCAAAAATGATAGATAACATCTTAGCGGATCGCCTACTGTTGTCCGATTCTCGATTGGAACATTGGTTGTGGAGATAACGTACTGTAGGGGTTACCCGGCTACTACCCATTAGTCGGACACTATCAGAAATGAGAAAAAACGACGATACTCAACAACCATAGATCGGAGAGACACAAAATTTTGCAGACCGCATGTTTGG